>OLIR01000072.1_pt1 | contig 70353 bp, 67 predicted proteins | sample 1609741 | NCBI WGS metagenome assembly OLIR01 (sample SAMEA4350169, study PRJEB24818) | metagenome | biome: human; feature: gut; material: faeces | place: Denmark | collected 2013-09
ATCTCCACCATATTTTTCGATGCTCTTTTCATCTGTTATGATTTGAACTTTTGGCATATCCTTGCTATCCATAAGCATAGCATTAAAATCTTTTTTATCTTCATTTGCCATAATGTATCACCTCCAAGCCAATCATATCTTAATAAACGTAACCATGCAATGAGACGGTTTTAAAAATCCTTATGAAACTTCAAATTTTCATGTGTTCGACAAATTTACAGAAATTTTTTCACAGGCCTCCCTATAGATTGTTATTGATTCATAAATCAATAATACCCTGTATCCTCAAATCAAATTTCAGCACAAGTTTACATACTGCTCCTTAACAAATAATTACTTCTTTTTCTCCACAATCATAAAATGCTAATATCTGCGTCTTGTTTACTTTTCTTTCTTCTACTAATGGATTTCCTCCATTAAAATTAATGGCTACATCCTTATCAATACTCCATGAGATATCTGTTCCTGTTCCAAAACCTCCCCGATAAACGGTTATTATATCTTCCCATTCATTAACTATAGCCAATTCTTTACTGTCCATAGATTGCTTTCCATATTTTATAAATATTTTGATTGCAACTTCTCTATCTACATTATCAGAATTATTAATCCATAACATCCTTAATAGTTTTGCAATAGCAACATCATCTACTAAGCCCTGCATCTCATATAACAACTGCATCCAAGTTCCATTATCTGACTCGTCAGATGCGTAAAGAATTGAAAAAGCTGCTTCAACACCTTGTATGTTTATTATTTTAGCCAATTGTTCACAATTCATTTTCGTTTCACCTACTTAAATGGATTTTCTTTTGCCTTTTCTCCAAACATATGGAGATATTCTTTTGCTTTATCCTTTATGTAACTTCTAAGATCTTTCTTTTCATCTTCTGGAATCAATTCAACCATAATAGCGGTTGCATTATCTTTTGACCGTTTCTTTATCTCAGAAGTTACAATCTCTATAAATCTCGTTGGCGATTCCATCATGTATTCTGCAAGCTTATCAGGACTAAATTTATCTGAGATCCCGTCTGTACATAGCAAATATTTGTCTCCAGGTTCAAACGAGAATTCTTCACCTAATGTAAAACTATTTTGATTATCTCCAATATACTTCGTAATATAATGCCAACTACATACTGTTAATGCTTATTCTGGAGTAATTAATCCATACAATACTTTCTGGCTTCATCTTTTGTATCTACTCTATTTTTGCTCCACGCCGCTGTAACGTAAGCTCTTGGTATTGTTCTACTCATAATCTCAATATCCTCCTCTTAATCTCATAAGCGGAAAACTGAATTCCGCTACCACATAATGTTGCAAGTCTGCTCTCAAGTTCCTTCTTTGCCTGCTCAATTTCTTCCTAATCTAAGAGTTACGCATTTGTTTTTCAAACTCAAACATTCCCTCATTACCGTCGCCAACAAAATCATCGGGAGTATCAGGCATAGGGTGTTTCTCATTAAAAAACTCTGTGATGTGGAAACCGCAGACGTTCACATAAAAATGAATATTGCGTCGGTCAAAATATGGCGTACAAGTTTCCCACGCCTTCGTGTTAGGGTACATACGCTCTAATTCAAACCATATCTCTTTTCCAATGCCTTTGCCTTGAGTTCCGGTTTTTACAAACAAGAAATCAAGGTGATTATGCTGTGTTTTTTCATTTATAACAACAATAGCGCCGCCAACTGTTATTCCGTCCACAACAGCCTTATAGGCAGCAACACCATCAGCATTAAGCGATTGGTCAATGTCATTTTCAGGTAAAATGATTGCGTCTGTTTTACCGAATACATTTTCAAAACCCTTTTGAAATGCCTCCTGCATATCCAACTTATATTGCCTTATTTCTCCCGATTCTACCGGAACTAATTTGAATACCATCTGATTTCTCCTGCAATTTTTTCTTATTTTGCATTTCTATATGAAATCATAATATGACTTGGTGCAAATAATACTGATGCTATAATCAATAACACTGACCTACTCATAATCCCACTAACAAGAAACAAAATTGAAGGAATAATAGAGATCGCTAATGCTCTGAAAACGCTACTTTTCTTAAAACAAATGATCCAAATTGCGCAGTAAAGCACTACCAATATAGCATCTACAATAAGGTAAAGTGCAAATGTCTCGTCAGACCACCACCCGAACCAAGTTCCCGGAATATTGATTATCATAAATCTGAAACAACCAAATCTCCCTACTTGTTCTAAGCACTCAACATATTTATTGTTCCACTTATTATTAAAACCATCTTTGCACTTAATCGCAAATACAATATTGGGTATCATAATGACTACAAGAAAAATCAGCCCAAAAACATTAAACCATTCCATATTATCCACCTCTACAAATTCCGATTTGTTGATTTCTGTGATACCTTCTAATTAGAAAAAATCAAACCGAAGCTGTCTGTCAATCCAGTTCTTCTGCTCCGCTTCATGTATAACATCTCCCGACATACTTTCACCGATCAGAAACGGGGATTTGGGATTATGTTTTTTCCTGTTTTCTTTCACTAAGTTTACATCTGCATTGGCATAACAATATTTGCATAAATGTCCACATGTATCATATGCGCCTATGTCCACGCCAAGCACGCAGGCGCAGGCACCGTTCCTTTGATTGATCTTTCTCTTCGGAATCTCTAATCTGTTATGAAGTGCCTTTTCAAAAGTAGCCACCGTCATACATCCGGAGCAATCCGCACCATACGCGGCCAGATCATTACCCTCAGCACAAGGTCTTACCGTCATTCCGTATTTTGCAGCAATCTCTATCAATGCCTTACCGATTGTAATTCTATCCCGACGGCTTACCGCTTTCGCTTCCGGAAAATTCCGTTCCACTTTTTTATAAATATCTATAAAGCTGATTACACAGGTTTCGGTATACCCATGCAGTACCGCCGCCATTTTTTCAAACTCAGATATATGCCATTCTACCGTATGCGTGGCATCTACCAGGATTGGATCATATCGCCAACCGATGCTGTCCACGCCTACGATATCCGATAATATTTTAAAGTGATCCATTACCGTTCCCGTATCCGGAACATTTGGCTCAATGTCTCGTCCATATGGCGTGATCGTGACAAACCAGTACTGCCCATACGGTGTTAATTGCTCCATAAAAGGAAGCATTGGCGCCGGATTCTTCGTGCAAAATGCAATCAGATCCACAACCTCAGGCGAGAGAATGTACTTTGTTACCTGTGTAGGATTATAGGGATTCCTCACTAACACAAAGCCTTCCTGTATTCTGTTCATCAGCCATTCCGAATAAAATGCCGGAATATCTGTTCTCATCCCTGTCTGAATAATCATTGCCACATCACCAAAAATCCTACCGGCAAAGCAATCACCGCCTGGCTGAACATTCCTATCACTGCATATTTAATATGATGCCAATAATCATGGTAAGCATCCACCAAATCCTCAGTTCCCGGAATTATCATCTTCTTACTATGGCAAAACCACAGACAATCCACTACTAACGCATCAAACCAGATCTCAGCTACCCACATAATATATCCGTGAAACCATCCTTCAAAGAACGTGCGTGCACCGCCGATATAGTACGCCAATACCGTCTGCAAAAATATGTATCCGATAAAAAGTCCCAGTTTTCCTATCGTTGCTTTCTTTGTAAGTTTCGCGGAGCTTTCCTGAATCAATCCAAGCTCTCTGCATCGGTCCTGTATCGCCTTTGGGTATTCCTGTATCATGCCAAGCTTCCCCTTCTTTGCCATAATGATGCCGCTAATTGTAAAAATGACGACATTAAAAATAACGATTTCTAATAAGTAATTCATTTTGCCCCCTTATGGCACGATTAACTTAACAACTTCCTATATTCTCCAATTCTTCCAGCGCTTCCATATTTTTCTGCAGATCATCCCTTGCCGTTGCATAATATGATTTTTGAAAAAGCATATCCCACGACAAATAATCTGCCATACAATCAAACTGCTTTCTGATCAGTTCATACTGTATATTATCTACGGGAGAACCTCCTACAACGATCAGTCCTGTCTTTTTCCCTTTCAACTGCATTCCGCGGCAATAACATTTATCTATAACCTGCTTTAACTGGGCAGACATTCCCCACCAATATACCGGTGTGGCAAATACTATCATATCTGCCGATACGATCTGATCGATTGTGGCATTTGTGTCATCCTTATCTACACAGCCTTTATAGCATTGACAAGCACCACATCCTTTGCACGGAGCTATATGTAACTGATCCGGTTGAATGATTTCTATATCATTCCCTGCAGCTGCTCCCTTCTGAAACGCATCAATCGCCGTTAAAACATTTCCTTTTCTGGCACTGCCATTGATTATTACAATTTTCATAAATAACACCTCCCGTATAGTATCTTTTATTTAGGCCCAGAAATTTAACGCTTTAGATCCGGGTTTCATTATTATTTTGGGATTCCATTATTATTTCACTAGTTTACACTATTTTTCATTATCTGTTAATCTCATATACAAATGGAATTTTTATTGCTTACAAACAGACATTATCTTGCATATAAAATCTGTAAATCTCCGTCAACAAATCCAATGCCTATTGCTTGATATTCTTTTAATTTTCCAGCATATTTTCCAGAAGAAAGGTATTCATTCACTAAACTAATAAAAAAAGTTTCCACTAATTCCCAATCACTTTCACACTCTATCACGAAAGGTTGATCTCTTGTAGTAAAGACTTCATCACAAGCCCAATCATCATTATCCTTATCGAATGAAAATGTGCCGACCAATTCAACAGACCATTTATTATCTGTATCTTCATATAAATTAAAGTTAATTGCTTTTATTTCACTATTCAATTCATTCTTCAAAATCAAATCTAACCATTCAAAGAAATCTTTGGTTTTATTCAGTTTTAACCTATCAAGTAATCCCATAACTTCACCCTCCACAAACTTCGATTTGTTGATTTCTTATAAAATATCATACTTCACTCTCCATTACAATAATTGTACTATTTTCCACCTTTTCTACACCATAGCAACATGCTTCCTTGTAGCCCACATATAAATCAATAATCATAAAAAGTCTCATACTACACCTTTACTTCAACAACTTTTGTACATATCATGAATCCTTAAATAATTCATGCTGCATCCCCGGAATACCGAATGCCAGACAGTTCTGCTCGTGTACGCCAGTACATACGTATGTATTGGCTATCACTTATGTTGTTGTATAGCTTATTCCATCAAATCCCCCCTTTCCATGGCATAAAAAAAGCAACCGGAACATCTCTGTTTCGATTGCCATGATAATCTTACTACAACCACAATAAAAATAGAAGTGACTATATATTAGTTTTTTACTAGTTTTATACGTAAATTTGTTAGTTCCTCGTTAGTACGCTGTTAGTCTATCGTTAGCCTATGGTCAGTTCAAAGATCAGTTTTTACACTCAAAGCGGAACGTACATTCTTCTCTAAAACTATTTTTCAACAAGGCAATTACTAATAAGTTTTTCCAGCATATCGTTGCTGGCATTTGCCGATCTGACACTGGCGGCTATCATCTCTTCTTTTGAAACATCGGTAAAATCAATTTCAAATCTACCATTGTTCAAGCATAACTGCTCAATGTATATTCTCTGAGTCCTTCCATTACCTTCTCTAAACGGATGGATCATATTAATCTCACCCAGGTAATAGGCTAGTCTCTCGCTCATTTCTTCCTTATCGGTTATGTCAGCTAAGAAATTTTCCTTTTTCAGCTTACGATACAAATCATCAAACTGGCTTTCGATAAACTGCACCAAACAGAAAACGGTTCCTTTGGAAATATCAACCGTTCTTGTCTTGCCCTACAAGTTCTGCCTGACGCACCGCTGAATAATCTCTTTCAGCCTCATGCAATGTATCTAAATCTCTTATATCCAGTTTATTCTTTAATACATTTGTTCCCGGATAACAGTACTTGGCATCCTGTTCATCCTCATAGAAATAATCATACTCTTGATCCTTCAACCTGCTTCTTGGATACTCTGTATTTCTTATTTAATTCTGAAATTGCATCTGTAGCAGAAACTTTCTTGGTTAAGACATTTCTTACTCTTTGACGACATTCTGCATCAAATGGCATGCTTTCCATTTTGAAACTGGATTCAATACTGCTTACTCTTCTATCAACTGTCATACGCGTATCCTTTCCCCTTTCCCCTTTCCCTTTCACAGAAAGGTATTTGTTCTTCTATAGTATACCACAAAACGCTACATCTATACTACAAATTTCCGTATTATGAAGAGCGAACATAGTTTGCAAGCTTATCACCAAACACGTTCGAGCCCTTGTAAATCAAGCATTTCCACCACTTCCCAGCTCTTACTTCTCATCAACGACCTGAAAGATGTAGAACTTGAGGTAATAGCTCTCGTCCGCAGCCCACAGGATCGGATGATCCGGACCCTGGGTCTTGAATTCTACCTGGCGGAGACGCTTATGCGCACCATGAGAAGCCTCCCGGATTGTTTTGGCGAAAAGCTCAGGATCCATGAAATGTGAACAGGAACAAGTTACCAGGAATCCGCCGTCCTTCACCAGTTTTAAGCCCCTAAGATTGATCTCACGATATCCTTTTACGGCATTTTTGATGGAATTGCGGGACTTGGTAAATGCGGGCGGATCCAGGATCACCACATCATATTTCTCACCCTGTGCTTCCAGTTCCGGCAATAACTCGAAGACATCTGCACATCGGAAGCTTACCGTATTTTCCAGTCCGTTCAGCTTCGCATTTTCCGTTGCCTGATCCACAGCCAGCTGGGAAGCATCCACACCCAGAACACTCTTCGCTCCGGCAATTCCCGCGTTCAATGCAAAGGAGCCAGTGTGTGTGAAGCAGTCCAGCACCTTTTTATCCTTACAGAAACGATGAATGGCGGCACGGTTATTCTTCTGATCCAGGAAAAATCCGGTCTTCTGTCCGTCCTCTACATCCACCATGTAATGCACACCGTTCTCCACAATCTCTACTTTCGTGTCAAACGGCTCGCCGATGAAGCCCTTGTAACGCTCCATACCTTCCTGCAGACGCACTTTGGCATCACTTCGCTCGTAGACACCGCGGATGGCAATGCCATCCTCTGCCAGTACTTTCTTCAAAGAATCAATGATCACAAGCTTCCACTTGTCGATTCCCAGTGCCAGAGACTCCACTACCAGTACATCCGAGAATTTATCGATGACAATACCCGGCAGGAAATCCGCCTCTCCGAAGATCAGACGGCAACTGGAGGTATCAATGGTCTCCTTGCGGTAATTCCATGCATCCCGCACCCTCTGCTCAAAAAATGCCTCATCGATCACCGTATCCTTCCTGCGGGCCAGCAGACGGAGCGTGATCTTGGAATTGGTATTGATATAACCGTATCCCATAAAATAACCGTCAAAATCATGAATGTTTACAATGTCACCATTCTCAAACGTCCCCAGGATGGATGCGATCTCATTATCAAATACCCACATTCCCCCGGCTTTCAGCGTTCTGCCCTCTCCTTTTTTCAATGTTACCGTTGTATTGTACATAGAATTTCCTCTCTTAATTTCGTGATTTTATCGTTTTTGCAACTTTTTCTTCTATCATATTCGTTTTTTGCTTGACAATCAATGGGTTTTTATTTATTATTTTAATGTTGACGCGATTCGCGTTAACAAAATCGTCGCGTGGCTCAGTTTGGTAGAGCGCTGCGTTCGGGACGCAGAGGTCGCAAGTTCGAATCTTGTCGCGACGACGAAAAATAAGCTTCCACAAATGTGGAAGCTTATTTTTGTTTGCCTCAACGTATTGCACCTGTGACCTGTATCGGACTGAACACATCGTTCGGGCGCAGAGGGTCCACGAGGTCCGGGGGACCTCGGCCTGGACCGACCGAAGCGGAGCGGAGACCCACGAGGTCCGGGGGACCTCGGCTTTGAGCCGACCGGAGCGGAGCGAAGACCGCAAGTTCGAATCTTGTCTATCTCAATGTATTGAACTTACGTCCTCTAGCTGGCTCGAACACATCGTTCGGGCGCAGAACGCAAATTCTCTCCAATCCCCATAATCACAAACACCGTCGAAATATTCATCACCTGCTGAAAACTAAACATATTATTCACTGTATATGCCAGCACACAGATCCCGCAGGCTCCGACCAGCATCTTGCTCTCCCCGGCACGAAGAAAATCTCTGATCGCCGTGATCATCATCCCTGCATAACTGATCAGCCCCAATACTCCTATATCCACCAGAACCGTCAGCCATTCATTGTGTGCATTCGTAAGCCGGTTCCCGCCAAAACGGTCATTCACCATCGTCTGCAGTCCCACACTTCCCTCGTTGGATAAAAATGCATACAGGCAATCCGGTCCCACGCCGAATATTTTATGCAGAAAGTCCGCCTCCCAGAAGCATCTGGCACCTGCTGCCCAGGTACCGCCCCGGGCACTCCCCCAACTGACATTAAACGTCAGCCATTTTGTCACATTCGGGTCTGTGATGTTGGGAGTCAACGCACCACCGGCTAAGGTATTGATCAGCGTCAGTAACAAAACAAGCAATATCATAACCGGTACCGCAATAGCGATCCCACAATAGATTCTATGTAACATTTTCTCCGGATAACTTCGTCTTACCCGGGTTCTGTGTATCCAATACAAAATAATTCCCGACAGAATCGTCATAAATATGCCTGCAATCGAAAACGTCAGCAGATCTGTAATTCCTTCCAGGATCAGTTCCCGGGAAAATATATTCAACCGGCGGAGAACACAGGTAATCAGACACGCTGCGGAAAACAGTGTCATCTCCTGCCAGAACACTTCCATCCTCCCGCTGTCTCTCACAGACATCCCGAATAATACGAACATGACCACCGCGAAGGTTACAATGCCGCTGCTACTTCCCTGAGTCGCCAACGAGGCAAATCCGATCGTCACATATGCCATCAGCAACAGCTTTTTCCAGGTCATTTTCTCCTCCATCCGCCACAGCAGATAGACTCCCCCGAACAATATCGTCACCAGATACCCACAATACCAGTTGATATTTCCGATCGTCGAGATAAAGGAAGGGGTCACGTACTCCGGATCCACCGGTAGCAGACCAAACTTATTCACATATCCCAGAGAAAAAACAACTGCAGACACCGGCAGTACCAGCGCCGGGATCCAGCTCTTCCACTGCCACATACGGGAGATCATAAAATACACGATTACCGCTCCCAGCTGCGTCCACATTCCCATCCGCCAGGACGCTGTCCCCCACAATGCTTCTTCCCGGTAATTCGTAAACAGATAGGATACTAAAACCGCAATTCCATAAAATACGGCAAATCTGTCCGTCACACTCAGATTCTTCCATAATCCCGCCGGCCATTCCGTGAACTTCGACAACTCCTTTTTCTGAACTGCTGTAACCAGCCGGAAAAGCAGCCACAGTAAAAATACCGGCAGCAAAGTTTTCGCACCATAGGTCATAGTCTTGAGAAAAAAGGTCTCCTTCTCTGTTCCTATCCTGGCATATCCTTTATTGTAAAGAGGGAGTACCATCAGAATCACGATCATATACACGCTGATCACGATATCACATAAAAATCCGCTAAAGCTGCAAAGTGTCTCTGCTACGGATTCTGCTTTCTTGTGTTTTGTATTTTTTGCCATAGGCTTCATCTCTCCGAACCTTCTCCGATCACCGGAAATTTATTCCCTTTCATGATAGCTTTCCGGACTTCTTTCGTCAATCTTTTCTCAGAAGCAATCCGCTCTGTTTTTCTGCCGGTCAGACATCTTAGACAGGCTATGATACGTCTCGTAGATCAGCACAAATCCCAACGGTCCCTTGATGATCCCCCAGACGCCGAACAGCTGGATCCCGGCATATAGCGACACTAATACAGCAATGGGAGACACTCCTATTTTCCTGCCGATGAGACGGGGCTCCAGTATCTCCCGCAGGAAAATACATACCACATACAGCACACCGCAGATAAGCGCTCTACCGAAGCTTCCCTCCAATAGCTGCCAGATTCCCAGCGGCACCAGCACCACCCCCGTCCCGATAAAAGGCAGTGCATCCAGAATTCCCGCCAGGATCCCCCACAGCACTCCATGCTGTATCCCCGCGATCCCTAACGTAACCGCTGCCGTCAGTGCGATCGCCGACATAATGATCCCCTGTGCTTTTACAAAGGTAGCGATATAGCGGACAATCCCACAGATCACCTCCAGCAGCACATGGCAGGACTCCTGATCCAGCAGATGGTTCATGATGCCGTCATAGTCCTTCGCCAACAGTACCGATGCAATGAGAAACGTCACCAGGAATCCTCCCACCTCCGCAAACCACCGCACATACTGCATGGATTGCGACAGCATCCCCGGCAGAATATTTTCCTCCAGCGAATCCAGTCCTTCCTGCAGTCTGCCGCTGACCGTATTTTCCAGATAGGAAGCGTCCACGCCAATGATCTCTCCCACACCGTGACACAGATCCCGTACCATCGCCAGCCACTCCTGCTCCCTCGCATCCATACTCCGGATCCACACCGGCAGACTTCCCAGCACCCAGGAACTCAGTACCCATAACAGTACAGCCAACAGCAGTGTCGCCAGAATCAGAAGCACTATGGCGCTTAACGGTCTTGGAAAATGCAGTTTGCGATTCATCCGTTTCATCACCGGTCCGAATATCGTGACGAAGAGCATCGCCAGCAGCACCGGTGCCAGAAGCGGTGTCAGATATTGCAGAAAAAAATAGACTGCTCCCGTCACCGCAAGCAGTACTATCATCTTTTTTCCTATAATGTTTTTACCGAATTCTCCCCAGTCCATTCCGCACACTCCCTTTTTGGGATTAGTGTGCTCTGAGAGCCTTTTTTTATCCCCTTTTGGAGATTCCGGTTTCATTTTCTGTGAGCTTTTTCAATTCCTCCATCGCAAAACCTGCAAATGCCGGATTCTTCGGCACTACCCGGAATCCCATCTTTTTCCCGGAAACGGGATGGACAAGTTCCAGAGAGTACGCGCATAGTGCCACGCCGCGATATTTCTGCGCAGGCATCGCCTCTTTTAGCGCTGCCATTCCATACTTCGTATCTCCCAACAGTGGAAATCCCGCATGTGCGAACTGCACCCGGATCTGATGAAACCGTCCGGTCCCGATCGTTACATCTGCAAGCGCAAGCGGAGAAGGATCGTTGATCTCTTCCAAAATGCGATAGTGCAGCGCGGCAATCTTCGCATCTGCAAATTCCTGCTCCCTGCCGGTCACTGCCACCGCCACATTACCTTCCTTGCGAAGGTAATCCACAAGATCCCCCTCCGGGCAGTCAGGATATCCACAGAGTACTGCATAATAATGTTTATTCAGAGCACCTTCTGCTAATTGCTTCGACAATGCCGCTGCTGCCTTTTTGTCTTTGGCAAATACCAGCAGTCCTTCCACCGGCTGGTCCAGTCTGTGGACTATGCCCAGATACGGCTCTCCTTTTCCCGGTCTCCCCGCGTCAGGAAGCTTTGCAAGATGGGATTTCAACTCGCTGACCACATCCGCCTGTCCGATTCCGGCAGACTGCACCGCCAGTCCCGCCGGTTTGCGGATGACCAGTATGCTGTTATCTTCATATAATATTTCCGTTTTCATAACCTATTCCTCTGTCATCCCCCTAACCGTTGTTCAGGATGTTAATCTATACCGTTGCATCTCTATCGCCTAATCACTTTCTCAGTCCTTTAGGATAATGATTCTTCATGACGCCTCCGGCCAGCTTCCCCCAGCCAAGGCTACAGTCATCCACGCAGATCAGATACCAGCCCTTCTCGCCTTCCGCGGAAAAAGTCTGTCCCTTCAGATAAGCCGCGGCTTCCTCCACAGACAGCTTCCACACATGCTTCACATCCTCTGGGCGCAGTGCCAGTGCTAACGCGTGCGCCGGTTCAAAACGGTTCTTTTTCAAGGTGCCCAGATGCAGTCCCGGGCGCAATACCTTCAGTCCTTTCACTCCGGGCATTCTCTCCGGCATGCGGTACAGGTTATCGCCAAATGCCAGAAAGCCTTCGCCGGCAGTGCATAGTCCTGCTTTGATCGTCTGCTCTTCCGAAAAGGTCTCTTTTGCGAAGTTAAAATACTCTGCCCAGTCTTTTGTCAGATTCTTCGCCGGAATTCCCTTCTCTGATCCGGTGGCACTCACCGGTTGATATCCTTCCGTAAGCTCTCCCTTTTTCTGTAATACTGCGGCATAATGCCCCTCGCCGCGTAACTTATGGGGCCACAGACGTAAAGTCCCCGTAATGCCGGGTGCCGGATTCTCTACACAACCGGGAATACCATCGCAGCCTTCCGGGATCCCCAGTTCCTTTTTATCGATGGGGACAATCTCGAATTCCTCATGCTTTGCCAGGAAACGGCTGATGCTTCCCTCATTTTCCGCAGGCGCAAAGGTGCAGGTAGAATATACCAGTCTGCCTCCCGGGACTAACATCCGTGCCGCGCACTCCAGGATTCCGTCCTGTCTGTCTGCACATAACTGCACATTTTCCGGGCTCCATTCCTCACAGGCCACTTCATTCTTCCGGAACATTCCCTCTCCGGAGCAGGGTGCATCCACCAGGATCCGGTCAAAATATTCCTCGAAAATATCCGCCAGGTGCTCCGGTGTCTCATTCAATACACAGGCATTGCGGATGCCCATGCGCTCCACGTTCTCCGACAGTATTTTCGCCCTCGCCGGGTGGATCTCATTCGTGACAAGCAGTCCCTCTCCCTCCATCGCGGATGCGATCTGAGTACTTTTCCCTCCGGGAGCAGCACATAGATCGAGGATCCGCTCCCCGGGCTGTGGTGACAGTAGTGTCACAGGTGCCATGGCACTGGGTTCCTGGATATAATAAAGTCCCGCTTCATGCCAGGGATGCTTTCCCGGCTGATCCTCTTTGGTATAGTAATATCCGTTCTCCGCCCAGGGAACCTGCTGCAGCTGAAAAGTCTGCTTTACTTTTTCTGTTATGACAGACATGTCATCCCTTTTTAACGGATTCAGACGCAATGCCTGATATTTCTCATGCTCAAAGCTTGCCAGGAACTCTTCATATTCCGATTCCAAAAGTCCCTGCATTCTCTCTGTAAATGACTGCGGAAGCATAGGTTTCCTCCATCTCTGTCCTCTATTCCGAACTCTGTTCCCATTAACTGTATCACAGCTCCTATCCGCGGGCAATCATTTCTTGCCAAGCTTCACAGACACAATTATAATATTGGTTGTAAGTGCTTGTTTTTTAGTTTTAAAAGGTAACCCATTGTTTGTATTTTCATTCGTTGATTCTCGAACTCGAATAAGAAAAGAGGTTATTATGTCTATTTTCAGAAAAACGCTCAGCTGTGCGGTACTGGCAGCCTTAGGCACCTGTGCTCTCGTCGGCTGTGGCAGGCAGGATACGTCAAATGAAGCCACAACATCTGCTTCCCCCGAAGCGTCTGCTGCCATCACGGAAACCATCTCCGAAAGTACCGCTTCCTCTGAACAAACATCGTCCTCCGAAGCATCCGGGGCACAGCCCGCTGAAACCGAACCAGCAGTTTCCGAGGCGCCCTCTGTCGATGACTCCACCCCCTTCGGACAGCACGGCGCTCTCCATGTGGAGAACGGGAAGCTGACCGATGCAGACGGGAACATCGTCCAGCTCTACGGTATGTCCACCCACGGTATTGCCTGGTTCCCCCAGTATATCAATTATGATTCCTTCCGTACCCTGCGGGACGACTGGAATACCAACTGTATCCGCCTCGCCATGTATACAGCGGAGTACGGCGGTTATTGCGCCGGCGGTGATAAGGAACAGCTGAAGCAGCTGGTAAGAGACGGTGTATCCTACGCCACAGAGCTTGGAATGTACGTGATCGTAGACTGGCATATTTTAAGTGATTGCGACCCGAATCAGAACAAAGATGAGGCGATCGCCTTTTTCCGGGAAATGTCGGAAACTTTTGCTGACAATGACAATGTGCTCTATGAGATCTGTAATGAGCCCAACAGCGGTACCTCCTGGGACAGCATCAAGTCCTATGCCGAGGAAGTCATCCCGGTGATCCGGGAACAGAAGCCGGATGCCGTCATCCTCGTAGGAACCCCTACCTGGAGCCAGGAGATCGACAAAGCCGCAGCTTCCCCGCTTACCTTTGATAATGTAATGTATACCCTGCATTTTTACGCAGGCACCCACAAAGATGACCTGCGTAACCGCTTAGAGACCTGCGCACAGAACAATCTTCCGGTCTTCGTCAGTGAATTCGGTATGTGCGACGCTTCCGGCAATGGTGCCAATGACTTCGATTCCACGACCAAGTGGCTGGATCTGCTGAACAAATATCAGATCAGCTTCTGCTGCTGGAATCTGGCGAACAAGGACGAAAGCAGCAGTGTCTTCAAGGCTGCCAGCACGACTCTCTCCGACTGGACCGATGAGGACTTCAATGAATCCGGACGGTGGATCCGTGAGTATTTCCGCAGTATGCTGTAGAGATTGCACTACATTAATTCTTCGTCATAGACTGCCCTGCCACCACCGATGAATTTCGGTCTGGTACGGGCGCATACCACATGGGCGTCTCCGATCTGTCCGGTCCGGAGACGCACCGGTACTGCCACATCTCTCAGATGCATTCCGATCAACGTATCTCCGATATCCATTCCCGCTGCCGCCTGAATATGTTCTACTGCCACCGGATGTTCAAATGCTTTATACGCTGCCGTAGCGAAGGATCCTCCTGCCTTGGGCTGGGGAACCACATTGACCATGGGATAACCGTATTTTACAGCTGCCTCTTTTTCCAGGATCAGTGCGCGGTTCAGGTGTTCACAGCACTGGGCTGCCAGATAGACGCCTGCTTCCTGCGTTGCCTGATAAATTCCACCGAAGACCACCTCTGCCAGCTCCGGGCTGGAATAAGTACCGATGGATGCACCGCCCACCTCGCTGGTGGAGCACCCTACTACAAACAGTTCTCCCGCCTCCGGCTTAGCTTTCTCCAGGATCTCCCTGGCTGCGGAATATGCCTCTTCTGCAATAATTGTCATATCTTCTGTCATGATGCTGCCTCCTTACATAATAAAATAAATAACTCTATAACAATAAACACACTATAACAGACCGTTTATAAATAATAATGGAAGCAAAAAGCCCACATTGGCCACTGTAAACCATCCAAAATACCGTTTCTTTTCCCCGGGGATCTGACTTGCCACCTGCTTATAAGAGATCAGGCTTGCCATAGAAGCGATCAATGTGCCCAGACCGCCCAGATTCGTTCCAACGATCAATGCTTTCACATTTTCTGTAAAACCGGACAGCAACAGCGCTGCCGGTACATTGCTGATCACCTGGCTGGCAGCCACTGCCGTCATGACTTCCCTTCCTTCAATAATTTTTTGTAAAAAGCTGCAAAAAGCAGGCATTCTTCCTATATTTCCTATGAAAATAAAAAATCCCACGAAGGTCAGCAGCAGCGAATAATCCACTTTTCCTATGGTCGCGCGGTCCATGATTCCAACACCAAGCACCACAATTCCAAGCGTTACCGGATAGGGAATCATATGCGCCACCGTTAACAGGCACAACAAAAATAATGTCAGATAAAACACAGGCAGATATCTCCGCCATCCTGCCGTTTCCTGTCCGGCATCTTCTGCCTGCAACGCCCCTGCCACATCTCTGACCGCAATGCCACTGTGTTTCGCCGCAACCGCCGTACAGATAAGCAAAAAGAGCAGTGACACCGCAGAATACGGCAACATCAGCTTTATAAATGTAATCGGGGACATCTGTATTTTCCCATATAAATACAGATTCTGTGGATTACCAATGGGAGTCAGCATACTTCCTAAATTCGCTGCGATCGTCTGTAATACCACCACCGGAACTGCCAGTTTCCGGACAGCCTCCTCTCCGGACAGACAGAGTACCGTAAACGTAAAAGGCACAAAAGTGATCAATGCCACATCATTCGTGATCAACATGCTGAAAAAGAAGCATAGCAATACCAGAATTTCTGCCAGCGCAATCACATTGTGGGTATGCTGCAATAATATCCTGGCAACCCTGCGAAATATGCCCAGCTTCTGCAATCCCGCCATCACAGTCATCAGACAGAATAAAATCGCCAGCGTCCGGAAATCAATATATCCGATATATTCTTTGTCCGGCGGGATCATTACCGCCGACAATACTGCCAACACCATCGCCGCAGTCAGCACCGTCTCTTTTTTTACAAATTCTATGATTTTGTTCTTTATTTTCATCGTTTTGTCCCTCAGGCATCCCCCGCGCCGTATCTCACAAAAAATTTTTACAGGAATATAGTAAAATTAAGAATATTTTCTACGGAGCATGCTATGTCTGTTCTTCCCTCATTGCTCTTCGGTATCTCCGCCAGTCTGGATGCACTTCTGGTAGGCTGCGCACTGGGACTGCAGAAGGTCCCTCTTCCTGTAAAACACAATCTGCTGATCAGCGCAGTCACTCTCATCGGTACTGTGATCTCTATAAGCCTCGGTAACCTTTTACTGCCTCTGATCCCCGGTGAGATTGCAACCCGGACCGGAAGCAGTATCCTGATCCTGTTCGGGCTCTACTATACCGGAAAATGGCTGGTCTCCAGATGGCGCTGCAGTTCTTCAGATAACAGCAGTCTATGCCGGGAGAAGAAAAAATTTGCCGAACATCGGAATCTGACTCTCCCGCAGACGCTGGCTCTGGGCTGTGCCCTCTCCATGAATAATATCGGTATCGGATTCTCCGCCAGCATTACCGGACTTCCTTTTCTGCCTGCCTCGATATCCACCTTTTTCTGTTCCTTCGGATTCCTGACACTGGGGAGCCGCCTGGGACGTTCCGTCCTCCTGCAGCAGGTCGGAGAATATGCCGATCCCATCTCCGGGCTCTTATTGATCCTGTTAGGTCTGTGGCAATTATATCACTGATGAACTGAATAGTTACCAAAATAATGGGGAATCTATCTGAATAATACAATATACCCACCGGGCAGTCTATGCAATCATTATATCATTATTCAGAAAGGATTCCCTTTTTATGGCACAAAACATTTCGTTATCCACAGAACTTTCCCAAAATATTGATCTTCTCCACCGATTGCTTCCTCTGGGTAAAAGCTTTGACCTGATCACACGCGATCTCCGGTTGGGGAAAACTCCGGCATTCTGGCTGGGGATCAATGGTTTCTGCAATACCGAGATCCTCCAGCAGATCTTCTCCGACCTGCAGGATCCTCACTATACACTGGATTCCGAGATCCGCGATCTCCCGCTCTATGTGCAGAGCAGGCTCGGCTATGCCCAGGTGTCACTGACCTCCTCTGTGGATGATATCCTGCAAAATCTCTTAAGTGGACCTTCCATCCTCCTGGTGGATGGCTTCGATCAGGCGGTGATCATTGACGTCCGTACCTATCCCGTCCGCAGTATCTCCGAGCCCGATACCGAACGGAGCACCCGGGGTGCCCGGGACGGCTTCGTGGAGACACTTTTATTCAATACAAATCTTATCCGCCGCCGGGTGCGTTCTTCGAAACTGACCTTCTCCATCTGCACCCTGGGAACAGAGAGCCGCACCGATGTAGCGATCGCCTATCTGGCAGACCAGGTTAACGAGGAGTTATTAGAAGCTCTGAAGCAAAAACTCTCCCGGTTACAGATCACTTCGCTGACTATGGGCAGCAAAAGCTTAGAAGAACTTCTGATTCATAAAAGATGGTGGAATCCCCTGCCCAGCATCCAGCTGACAGAGCGTCCCGATGTGGCATGCAGCTACCTGTGCGAAGGGCACATTCTGCTCATTGTGGACAATTCTCCCGCCGTTTTATTGCTTCCCGGTACGATCTTCCAGTTTACCCAGAGTCCGGAGGACTATTACAACAATCCTCTGACCGGAACTTATTTCCGCATGATACGCTTCCTGTGCATTCCGGTGAGTCTTCTGCTTCTGCCGGTATTTTTACTTCTCTCCGCCTATTATCCCGAGATCACCGCCTCGCTGCAGCTCACACCCGTCAGCGATCTGTCACCCTTCCGCCTTTTTTTCTATGTACTGGCGGTGGAGTTCCTCTTAGACCTCTTCAAATACTCTGCCGCACTTAGTTCCAGCCGTGTCTCCGGTGCACTGTCTATCGTAGGGGGATTGTTGATTGGTGACATTGCTGTCAGCCTTAACTGGGCCTCCACGGAAGTCCTCTTCTATGCCGCCGTCACCATGTTGGCGAATCTGTCCCTCTCCAGTATCGAATTTGCTGATGCTCTGCGGATCTACCGCATTCTTTTGGTCGTCACAACAGGGCTCTGGGGATTGCCAGGATTCCTTATCGGTCTGACACTGGTGACAGTCTCTATTTTGACTACCCCGACCTTCGCGGGCTTCAGCTACTTCTGGCCCCTCTTTCCTTTTAACGGTCCGGCTCTCCGAAGCCTCCTGTTCCGCCGCCCCACCTACAAAGCCCAGCCCAGTAAAGTCTGGTCCCGTGGACATGTGCATACAAAATAAAACTCCTATACAGAGCGCGAGACATCGAGAACATACGGTACCTTGTTACTTACTAATCATTTCAGACGGATTTGTACTATCTTAGCCTTGAGGATCAAGCGCGAGACGGCGCACGAGGTCCGGGGGACCTCGGCCTGCGCGGACCGGAGCGGAGCGTAGACATCGAACTTTCGAGCCCTGGCAGGGCTCGAAAAAAAGAACGATACCGATTTGGTATCGTTCTTTTTTCAAGCGCGAGACGGGGATCGAACCCGCGACCCCCTCCTTGGCAAGGAGGTGCTCCACCGCTGAGCCACTCGCGCATATTGTACAGGTCAAAACCTGTATCTTGAAGGTATGAAATTAATTGTATCGGCATTCATCCGCAATCTTATAAATGTCTGCTGTGTCTCACAGCAAAGACTATATTACATGATGAATGCCAAACTGTCAAGCAAATTATTGAAATTTTTCGTAAAATTCGTAATATAATTATTTATCCGTAGTCAGATGGCTGTACTCACCCTTGCGGTTATAGGAATCTGTCAGATAGCTTTCATCCGTGAGAATGCACTCGATCTCCTGATCATCCTGCTTATACTGACTTCTCTTCCGCAGATCTTCTTTCGTTTGCTCCTGCTTCGTCTGCAAAAAATCGCCTGTATGGGATCCCAGAAATCGACCCGGCAGCCGGTCCATCAACTTTCTCGCTACCTTCTGTACCTGATAACGCACCTTCTGAAAAGGATTCGCCGGCATGGCATCTTTTGCTTCCACGGGCCGGAAATACGTATGGGTAGCTGCTGTCTCCACTGCCGCCCTGTTCATTGTGGTCTTTACTCCTACAGAATTCCCGGTGACCAGCGTCTCCTGCCCTGCAATATGATTTCCGTTGCCATTTTGTGAAGTGATCGCATCATTAGTTTCCTTGCTCTCTCCCCAGATTTTCTGTAAAAGCTGTTTGCCTTTACTACTGATATTCTGCACCCAGGACATAAGATTCACCGAAGAATTCTCCTGCAATACTTCCTCGGCGGTCTGTATAGTCTGTACGCTTCCTAATTTGGTTCCAGCGCCGCCTACGTCCTTATTTTCCCCATGTTCGTGAATACATCCTGTCACCTGATGAGAATATGTGTCATGTCCGCTTCCTACTCCACCGACCTGCATAAGCCCCTCCATTCCTGTTTCCGGGTCTACCTGTTCTATCATGTATATCGGAGGTATTCACTGTTTTATTCACTATATGTCCTCTCAAAATTCTGGTATCACCTGGTATCAGACCAGGTAATACAAAAACAGCGGGAAGCCTTGATCTATCAGGCTTCCCGCTAAAAAAATAGAGCGGGTGATGGGAATCGAACCCACGTATCCAGCTTGGAAGGCTGGTGTTCTACCATTGAACTACACCCGCATGTTTATATATGAAGCAGGGCGGCCATTTTAATAAATGGTGTCCTGTGAAATGCCCAGAACCGGAATCGAACCAGTGACACGAGGATTTTCAGTCCTCTGCTCTACCAACTGAGCTATCTGGGCCCGCGACTTAATCCTTCTTGCAATCTGTATTTCATGACTGCTCTGCGTCACAACAATCGTAGTTTACATAAATTCCGATCAAATGTCAAGTGGTTAATAGAAAAAAATTTAAATTTTTGCAATTATTCCTCTATCTCCTACAAATGTTTCGGTTAGTACTCCCCTTGTTGGCCGTACCATTGTAACAACAGCTCCACTACCCGGTTGTAGCTGATCATGCCGTCCGACACTCCATTCAGCTTCAGCGAAGCATCCGTCAGAGTATCTGAGACACTGTCCACGGTCTCCGTGTCCACTACCGCTTTTCCGTTGATCCTCTCCCATTCCGCCTCTGTGACGAAGATATTGTCCTCCCGCACCTGCTGCAATACCTGCAGCGGACGCACTGCCTCCCTGGCTGACGCATAGCTCTCAGGATCCGCCAGTCTCGTCTTGTACAGATCATTCGCCACATAATTCAGGACACTTAAATATCCCGAGTATTGAAATGCAGCATCATCTGACTCCACACAGGCGAGAAACGCAATAAAATTCGCCTCATCCTCGTAGATATATCCCCGGATATGCGCCAGTTCATGGCACATAGTCGCCGGTTTCTTCATGATCCCCATGACATCGTTATAATTTGCTTCCATGGAAAACGGGAAATAGTACCCGCACATATACATCTGACACATAAAATCCGAGAAAAACATAGCCTTCGGTCTCGGATAATAACCATCCAACTGGGCATAGCTTTTCCCAAGGTTCTCCATCGCATCGATGGCTTTCCCTGCCATATCCACCGCATTCCCCTTGCTGTCCACACCTCCGGAATATACCACGGCACCGCTGTCATCCCGCTCCATCTCCATACTCAGTGCATTGCAATGGGACACGATATCGTTATAAATCCTGAGCAACTCCTCTGTCCGCTCCTGCAGTGTCACATCCTGCTTCTCTTCCTCTCCGAAATACTTCTCCGAAAATGTAGAACCATGATAGATCATCGTACAATTCAAAGTCATGATCGTAAACACGAATAGCAGCACCCACGCAAAAAACCGAAAATACCTCTTAACACCGCGACAATACTTTGCCGAATACCTGCATCCCGGAAAGATCATACTGATCCCCAGCAAAACCGCTGATATTACAACAGTGATCCCCGCCACGATCATCCATTCTCCCACAGAAAACGGGAAGCTTCCCGTGATCCTGCCACAGGTATTGACCCAGATGGGGAAAATATAAGCAATATAAGCATCGCTGAAGCTTCTGCTGTTCCAGGCAATGACCTGAAGCAGCAAAAGTACTACAACGATGTTTATATATATCAGACGACTCTTCTTAACTTTTTTCTTACTCTCCATGGTACTCCTTAGATAGCATTTTTTCCCACTTTGATCCGCGTCTTCTTCCAGATACCACAGCGGTACAGAACATACAGGATCAGGGAAGAGATACCGTTACTGATCACCACGGAATACCAGACACTGCGCACGCCCATATGCAGAATGTTCTCGCAGAACCACAGCGTCACAAAACGGAACACCCACAGCCTCGTCACATCGATCGCCATGGTCACTTCCGTATGTCCGGTTCCCTGGAACAGCCCGGAGGTCGTATTATATACTCCGTTGGTAAAGCACCACAGTGCCATCACGCTTAAAAAGTCTGCTGCCATTCCCACGACCTCTGCATCTTTGGAGAAAATACTGACGATCGCCGTGGAGATCATATCTCTTGATAAGATCATACCACCAATGAACAAAAATACAACTGATATCCACATCGAAAAGCGATATCCCTGCTCTGCACGCTCCGGTTGTTTTGCTCCCATATTCTGTCCAACGATCGTTGCAGTCGCTGAGCCGATGGCATTGGAGGGCAGAGTGATCAGACCATTGACCTTGTTGCCGATACCGTAAGCTGCCATCGCCTCCGTTCCATAGACAAATACATTTTTACTCATGAGCAGAAATCCGAGCTGCATGGTGCTGCCTCCGATAGCGGTAGGCAGTCCGACCTTCAGGATCATGCCCAGTTTTTCTCTCTGCAGCTGCATATACCTGCGATTCAGGCAGATGTCATTTTCCGGTCTGCACAAAAGTATAAATGCCACCGTAGCAGGCACCGCTTTTGCCAAAAGTGTCGCCAATGCCGCTCCGGCGGTGCCCATATCCAGTATGATCATAAAAAACGGATCCAGGAACAGATTCAGCGTAATGCCTCCCAGGTTCAATAACATAGGTCTCACCGTATCTCCCTGCGCCTGATGCACCGCAGAGAATATATTCACCATATACAAAAATGGCATATCCCAGATGACTACCCGCAGGTAAACTCTCGCATAGTATGCCGTGCCTCCGTCAGCACCCAGCCAGTTCACGATCGCCGGTGTCCCCAGAAAGCATAACGCTGCACAGACTACCGCGAACCCCATGGCACAGATAAATATCTGATTTGCCATGGATCTGGCATCCTCTTTTTCCCCCGCACCGATATACTGTGCAATGAGAACTGCTCCCGCCACCGTGATCCCGCTGCCGAAATTCGTGATGATATTCTGCATCGGGGTTACCAGATTGATCGCCGCCAGCTGCTCCGTGCCGATCTTCCCCAGCCAGTAAGTATCTGTCAGATTATACATGGTCTGTAAAAAGCTGTTGATCACCACAGGGATCGCCAGAGATAATATTGCATGGATCAGATTCCCATGCAGTATCAGATCCGGATTATATTTTTTCGCAGTCTTCATTGCCTTCACTCCTAAACATTTTTACTATGCTTTATTATAAGGCAAGTTTTCAGTGATATCCATGAGGTTTTTAGGGTTATTGCGAATAAAACGCTTATTTTTTGTCATAGGTATTCATCAAATTAAACATGGAAGAGCTTATCAAGTTGCATTATCGCACAAAAAATCCCTCCCGCGGTGATATCACCACGGAAGGGATCTTATTACTTTTATCATAATGACTGTATTTATTTGATCACAACATTGTTCCAGCCATCGGAAGGAATCAGAGAGATGTATGTCTTACCGGTATTAACCTCGATCTCCTCGCCGGTCTTCGCATCATAATAATGTGTGATCGCATTCTCGGAAGACTTGGTCCAGTTCACTTCGATCGCCTTACCTTCGGTGATATAGTAACCGGAACGTCCGGAATCGATCGCATTGTAGATCAGGTAACCTTCACCCAGATCTGCAAAAGTGGTATTCTGCAGGATAACGTTCTCAAAAGTCAGCTGCTCGCCGCTTGCTGCATCCTTGTGCGCAGAACCATACTCATAATAATCATAGGTTCCGGTCTCTTCGTTGTACTTCAGAGTAGAACCATTATGCTTAAAGGGAAGCTCGATGGTGGTTGCGCTGATCGCATCGTTTCTGTCAGCAAAGGTAACCTCTGCATCTGCGAACTTGAAGTGAGGTCCCTGATAATAATCATTGTAAGTTGTGGTATATCTGGAACTCTCAAAACGCTGCTTCAGACCATCATAGGTCTTGCCCTTCTGGGTGTTGGTGTACTTATCGTAAGTGATATACTCGGTGAACTCTGCTGCTTTACCGTTGCTGTAACGGGCAAAGCCGCCGCTGAAGTTCGCGGAATAATCCTTTGCCACCCAGTCATTGATGAAGAAGGGACCACCATCATGACACAGAACTGCGTTCCACTCTGCTGCCAGCATGAAGTTGGTAGGGCGGGCACTACGAATACTGCCCAGCTGCTCGATCTTATCCCAATCCTTTACCACTACCATGAAACGGGTAATTCTGTCGTTCAGGGTACTGTTCATGATCTCATATACTACATCTGCATCTGCCACACCGAAATGAGGAAGTGCGGTCTTCTCGTTATCTACCATTACGGCGATAGGGCGCTGATCCTTCAGGCTCTCATCGATCCATTCATTGGTAAGCTCACTGCGGTACATACCGTCATGATTCTCATTGGCTTCCTCTGTTGCACCGGGCTGTTCAACCTCCTGGATATCAGTAGCAATAGGCTCTGCTTCCACAGTCTGGATAGGGGAAGAAATAGGTTCTGTGTTTCCACATCCTGTCAGAACACCTACTGCAATCAAAATTGCTGCAAGTACTTTCTTTTTCATGAATGCTTCCTTTCATCTGTTTGTTCTAACCGGTCATCCGACCGACACTCTAAAATACATTGTATCTCGAAAGCCTTATGTTTGTCCACCGAAAATTCTTAAGATTTTCTTGAGATTTTATTTCACCAAAAATGACATCAGGCAGTTGTATGCTGATGTCATTTTTGCTTTCTATAATTATTACTTATTATTCCTTTACAGCTCCGATATTTACTCCCTGTACAAAATATTTCTGGCAGAATGGATAAATGATCATAAACGGCAGAATTGCTACGATAACCGCTGCATTTTTAACTGTATTTTCAGTAGCTCCTTCTACCGCTGACGGAAGATCGCTTCCCATGATCAGTGCCCGCAGCTTCATCTGGAAGTTATACAGGTTTGAATTTGTGATATACAGCTTATAGTTCGTGTAATCGTTCCAATAGCCCACCGCGTACATCAGTCCGATGGATGCCAGTGCCGCCTTTGACAATGGCAATACGATCTTGTACAGGATCCGGAAATGTGAACATCCGTCAATCTCCGCAGACTCCATCAGGCTGACCGGGATCCCTTCAAAGAAATTCTTCATCAGCACCAGATTGTATACATTGATCGCAGGCAGCAGGATCACACCCCACAGATTATTTGTCAGATGGAAATCCTTCATTACCAGATAGGTCGGGATCATACCTCCGTTAAATATCATGGTAAACAACAGCACATTGGCGATAAATGCCCGCCCCGGCATCTTCCACTGGATCAGCACATACGCTCCGAGTACAGAGATCAGCAATCCCATGATCGTTCCCATAACCGTCGTGTAACAGGAAATCAGAAATGGTCTGAGCATCGTCGGATTGGTAAAAATTGATTTATATCCCGCGAAGCCGAACTGCTCCGGAAACAATTTCATACCATAAGCCGTCTTCAGATCGAAAGAGTCCACCAGCACTTTATATACCGGTATGATCATCAGCAGAGAAAATAACGTAAATATCACGATCAATACGATATCAAAAATTTTCACTTTCTTTTTCATCATACAATACCTCTTCCTCTCGTCTTATGGCTTACCCTGTTACATACCAGTACCAGAATGCAGCTTATAATAGAGGAAAACATACCGACTGCTGTCGTATACCCATAATCCGGAATTGCACCGGAGTTAAATGTCTGCGTATAGATATAAGTCTGCAATACATCCGATACCTTGATAACGGCATCATTCTGTAATACAAAAACTGACTCAAACAGATTCATAACCTTCGCCAGATTCAATACCAGTACCGTCACGATCGTATTATTTAACGCAGGCAGGGTAATATAGATCATCTTCTGGAAACGGTTTGCCCCATCCATCGACGCTGCTTCATACAATTCCGGGCTGATCCCCGCCAGCGTCGCCATGAAAATAATCGTTCCCCAGCCGGTATCTTTCCAGACATTGATTATGTAATACGAAAGTCTCCACCATTTCTGGTCTCCGAGGAAATAGATATTATCCGTGATCAAGTGTAATTTCATCATGACATCGTTGACCAATCCCGCGGATGTCGGAGACAGGATCATGGAAAAGATAGATGCTGCCACTACCCAGGACATGAAATGCGGAATGTATACAATCGTCTGAAATACCTTTTTCAACTTTAAAAAAATCAATTCATTCAATAATACCGAAATAATAACTGCAGCACCGGTATTTAAAATCAGCTTTGTAATACTCAGCACCAGCGTATTGCTGAACGCCTTCCAGAACCCCGGCATACTGAACATTTTTACAAAATGCTTTATTCCCACGAAGATCGGATCATTGATTCCTTTATATGTAAAAAAGGCATAACGAATACCAAACATAGGAAGATAATAAAATATCAATGCTGCCACCAATACCGGTGTTGCCATCAGATAGACTCCCCGATATGCACGGGCGTGCTTGAACGCGGTTCCCCCAGGTGTCCTCTTAGGCAAAGTCTTTCCTTTTTCTTTCACAAGTTTACCCTCCGTTCCGGCTACTCTATATCAGCTATTCAAAAATCCCATATATTCGTTGTACTTTGTCTCTTCTGTTTTATTCATATGTATGGTCAGTCCATCCTCTGAGAAATAGAGGCGGAAGCGGATGGATGCAACACTTTCTCCGATCAGCCAGCAGAAGATAAACAGCGTATGTTGATCCATCCAGGCTCCGGAAGAAGCACATTTCTCCTTGTATATGGGGAACTCTCCCTCTTCCAGATGTCCGATTCCAAAGGGAAACTGACATTCTCTTCCCTCTATTTCATACGAGAGTACTCCTTTTTGATTCGCCTCGGAAAAAGTCACGCCACACCATGTAAATCCATACCTGTTTCGGAGCAGAGGATATTTTTTCCCGAAATCTGCACAAGGTTTTCCTTCAAATACCGTACGCAGCACAGGCAACGTTGTTTTCTCCACATCGTTTTCCGGGAAACAATCCTTCAGCAGGACTTCTCTCACTGCAGCTAGAATCATCTGCTCGGCTCCGCCCATCCCCTGCGTATCTGCTGTCGTTACAACGACGAGATCCATTTCCGGAACTGCCAGCATTATCTGACCGCCCAGCCCCAGCATTGCAAAAGTCCCCTCCATCGGGATCCAGAACTGATATCCATACCAGCGATCGTCGCCGTCGAGCTGTGTTGCTGTTCTCGGCTCTGTCGCTCTCGCTGCATAGGAATCCTTTTCCTGTTTTAACAGCATACAGCCGGTACGCAGCAGGTCCTCGGGAGTAGCCATCAGGCCACTCCCTCCCATAGAGGTTCCAAAGGGATCCTCTATGATATAAGACTCCTCGCTGAAGCCAATCTGGCGCAGCAGCTTTTCTTTCAGATAATCCAGCATCTTTTCACCGGTCAGTTTTTCTACCAGTGCACAGAGCACATGGGAGGATGAGGTATCGTACATAAAGAGAGTTCCGGGTCTGTGGGTGGGTTCTGTCTGGAAAAAGCTCCTCACCCAGTTCTCCGTTGTGCTGGTCTTGTTATAAGTTGTCATGTTGTAACAAGTCTGCATTTTCAACATATTTTCAATCGTCATCTCTGCCAGCCAGGGATGCACTCTCCCGGGCAGATATTCCGGGAAATAACCACAGATAGAATCCTGCAGGGAAATTTTCCCTTCCTGCTCTAATAATCCGATTGCCAGCGAAGTAAAGCTTTTAGTCACAGAAAACATTCTCTGCAGCTTATTACGGCAATAGGGTGCATAATATTTTTCAAGCAGCAGGTTCCCATGCTGTGCGATCAGCACACTGTGTAAAGGAATTTTTCTTTTTTCCACTTCTTTTACAAATTCCTGCATATTCTGTTCCGTCAGTTCTCTCATTTTAGCTGCCATACCATAACCTCCCATGCTGTCGCCTTTTTATTTATTATTCAGGGAATCTACGATTGTCTGAGACCATTCGGCTCCGCCTTCCTGTTCAAACCGCTTGTATCCCTCTTCCACAGAAACACCCTGTACCACGCAGTCCGCAATAATAGAGTTCTTCAAGCTGGTCAGATCGCCGTTATACTGGCTCATCATATCTGTTGTTACCGGCAAAGGTGCCGTCTTGTTATTGGCATTAAAGATTTCCATCGATTCCTCTGTATATTTCTTTACGGGAACCAGTCTCTCGGTCAACGGACAGATATTGGTATCTCCCATAATGATGGTCGTATACTGTACTCCGGGCTGAGAACGCATCTCCAGCATATGGAACTCTCCATCCTGATACGTATTGCCACATACTGTTTCTGCCTGTCTGGACCAATGAACGCCTTCTACTCCATAGATCCACAAGGTTTCCATGTCTCCATCATCAAAAATGCTTTCCAGGAAATATTTGAATACGCCTTCCGGATTCTTACAGGAAGAAGTAATCGCATACACCGGTGCACATCTCTGCCAGTATTTTCCAACCTCTGCGATAGGCGGCATAAATACCAGTTCGCTGTCCTGTCCATTCGCAGCCAGTCCCTCCGACAGCTGATCAGACCATCCGCCTGCCCAGTAAGTAAATGCTCCGAACTCACCTTCCATGAATTTGGTACGGCAGTTGCTGGTCGCATTCGTCAGAGATTCCTTGTCGATATAACCCTTGTTGTAAGCATCCTGTAATCTCTTGATTGCTTCCTTCATGGAATCCTCGGTAAATCCATCTCTCCATACGCCATCCTCTCCCTGATAGAAAGAAGGATATGCATCCTGATAGAATTCCGGCAGATAATTGGTATAAGGAGCTTCATTTCCTACAAATCCGGCTGCGGATACACCAATGGTATTTCCATTGATACCGTCTCCATCCGGATCACCGTTGCTGAAAGCATCCAACATTTCCAGATACTCTTCATACGTCGTCGGAATGTCCAGTCCACAGTTATCCAGCCACTGTTTTCTGAGGAAAGTCATACATCCGCCACCTCCGCCAAGTGCCAGTCCGTACAGATGTCCGTCCAGCATATTGCCTTCTACGACGCCCACATCCGTATTGGGATTTTTCTTCAGTTCTGAATTGTTCCAGGCATCCGTCATATCCCAGAGAGCTCCCTCTCCAGCATATCCGGAATAATAGGAAGATCCAAGGATAACTACATCCGGCCAGTTCTCCGGTCCGCTGGCAAATGTCTGTCCCAGCACATCATAATAAGCATTATGATCCGGCTGGATGACCTCCAGTTCGATTCCTGTCAGTTCTTCCCATTTATTAACCCATTCTTCCTGACCGTCTGCCAATGTCGCCTGGAAAGTTCCGTCTACCATAATAGTAATCTTTTCCGGTTTCTCTACATCATCTGCAACATCTGCAACATCCCCGGCAGTATTTCCTGCCTGTGCATCGGTATCTGTCTTTCCTGTATCATTTCCCGTATTTTCCGCAGAGTTACCACACCCTGTAAATATCATGGAACATACGGTAACCGCAACCAGTGTAACTGATAATAACTTTTTCTTTACCATAAATAACCTCCGTCCATATTCTGTTATCTTCTCTGTTGTTTCTTGTTGTGTTTCTTTTCTGTTCGATTTGTTGATTATTGTCACTTCGGCGCCAGAAGTATCAATGTGCCTTTATTATATCTGTCATTTTGCACAATTTAAAGTCGCATATTTCAAATTTTGTGTACATTTTTTTCGTTATTCGGGGTTCATTTTTTATGTCAACAGTACACATTTTACTTTACCGCACCCCATTTCATTGCCTTTTTTGTTAATTATGGTACTATAATAATATCTTTCAGGAGGATTTTGTTATGAATTCAAAAAAAAATAAATACTTCATAAAATTGATAACATCCTACAGTCTGGTTCTGGTCATTGTGCTCATTCTGGGAGTTATTTTCCATTTTATCCTCGCGCATAATGTAAAGCAGGAACTATTGAATGAAAATATGCTTTCTCTGAAAAATGTAACCGAACAATACAGCAACTGCTATGCCAATATCTATCTGATTTCCAAGCGTATGGCAAATAATACCAGTCTTTCCCGCCTGGCAGAAGCCGATCAGGGCGAACGGGCGTTTTATTATAATGCCTATATTACCAAACAGGCTCTGGTAGATATGTATTCTGACTATTCCCTCCAGCCAATCCAGACCTATTATATCCATCTGCGTCATACAGACTACATAATCAGCTACAACGATTTTGAGAATCTCTATTCCTTTTATAAAAACAATCAAATGCTGGATCCCTCAAAATATGAGGAATGGAAGGAGACTCTGGAATCCTCAGACAATTATAACTATTTTCTGCCTCTTGACCATTTTGCGACCGAATATACACCACACAAAAAAAACTATTGTTATGCTGTCTCTCTGCAGAATTATACCTTCAAAAACATCAATGCCGACATCATATTTGAGCTGAATGCAGATTATATGCAGCAGATGGCAGATTCCGTCGATCTAATGAAGAATGGCTGCCTCATCATTCAGGACAGCAGTGGCGAAACTATGCTTACTTTCAGCAACAATGAAACACTGTTGGAAAAAACAGATGCTTCTCTGCTTTCCTCGCTGGATTATTCTGAACGGGGATATTTCAGCACCGTATTTCAGGGTGTTCCCGTCACAGTGCTCCATACCTCCGCACAGACACCGAATCTGAACTATTATCTGATTATTCCCACTTCCTCCCTGAAAGCACCGGGGAACGGACTGCAGCTATTGTCTCTGTTCATTATCTTTCTCGGTGTCGTAGGAAGCTTTTTGATTATTGTGCTGTTGTCCAATGCCAATTATAAACCTTATGAAGCAATGGAATGTCGTCTTCGAGAAGTTAATTTCAACCACGAAGAGCTTATGCGGTTAAATGAGTCCCAAAAGATCACCCTACGCAATTATTATTTTGATCAATTGATTCATGGTACGATTCTGAGTGAAGAAGAAGCTGCGTATGCCCAAAATTATCTTTCCATTTCCGCTAATGCCAATTCCTTTGCTATATTATACTGTAATGTCTACCTGGATACTTTGGAGCTAAATAATGACCCTCAGGGAATGATCAACATCCTCTCCCCTGATTATGCGGATGTTATTTCCGATATCCTTTCCAGTTATTTTATACATTCCTATATCATGCAGGGTTCCCGGAATAGTGTTTATACTATTTTATTATATGATAGGGAAGAACTGGACAAGGTCGAAGATTTATTTTCTCATGTTCATACTACGCTATTGCAGGAATACAATATCTGGATTTATGGTGGATTAGGCTGTACAACCGACACCATCTCCTCCGTCTGGAAATCGTATCGCCAATCCAAAGAGGCTGTAAAACGTGTCTCCAGCCCGGGTTACCTGTGTATGTATCGTGAGATTCTGGAATGTCAGGATTCCTTCTTTTATCCTAATGAGGTTGCGGAACAGCTGTATAATTTTGTAAAATCCGGTAACTTCAAACAGACAAAGGCAATTTTAAATTTTATTAAAGATGAAAATTTCAAGAAACGAAAGCTGAATTCCAAACAAGTAAACTGGCTTTTAGAAAACATTGAAATCACATTGTTGAAAGTAGTGCGGGATAATGATATCCCTTACGATGATACAAGCTTAGCCGGTCTGTCCGAAGATTCTACCCTGGAAAATTACGAGCAGATTGCTCTGGAATTATGTGAAAAAAACAAGCAGCCGGAAAACGACAACCAGCTGATCGTGCGCATTCAGGCCTATATTGATGAGAATTATGGGGATCCATCCTTATGTTTAAGCAGAATATCGGACCTGTTCCACATCTCCGAGAGTTACTTCTCCTTCCTGTTCAAAAAAACAGTTGGTGTAAACTTCTCTACGTATCTGGAACAAGTCCGCATGACGCAGGCAAAACACCTGTTGGAAACAACGAATATTAAAATAGCAGATTTATATGTAGCTGTAGGCTATAATAATCTGACCAGCTTCCGCCGCGCATTCAAGAAAAAGTACGGTGTAGCGCCCAATGCCCTTCGAGAATAGCTACTTATTCTTTTTCGGTTGATTTCTCGCGCAACACTTCTTCAAACCGATCGATAGGTACCGGCTTGGAATAGTAGTATCCCTGCTGCCAGGTAGACCCGAACTGCTCAATATAGTCGCTGACTTCTTTATTTTCAATACCCTCAATGCAGATCTCGGTATTAGTCCTCTTTGCATAATCCACGATAGACTGCACCATGGCCTGATTCTGAGGTTTTTGCTTAATATCACGGATGAAGCTCATATCTACCTTCAATTCGTCAAAGGGAAGCTCCAGCGCCAGACTTAAGGAACTGTTGCCCGTTCCGAAATCATCCAGTGCGATCTTGATCCCCTGGGAATGGAAAAATTCTACCTCTCCACGCAGGAAATGAATATCCAGATCTCTGCATCGTTCTGTCAATTCGAGGCAAAGCTCCTCCGGCCTCGCACCGGTCTCTTTTAAAATATTCATAACAGCACTGCGGAACTCTCTGCGCTCCAGCTGTGCCGCCGCCACATTGACATTGACGAAAAAGCCTTCCGTCTCCTCGCGCAGCTTCTGTACATCCGTAAGTGCTGTCCGAAGGATCCAGTTTCCCAGATCAAAAATACAGGGGTCCTGTTCCAGCCATTCCATGAACACACCGGGGGACACCATCCCGTAAGGCTCCAGTTCCCAGCGGAGCAACGCTTCCATTCCCCGGATCTTGCCGGTCTTCGTATCGGCAATCGGCTGATAGAACATCCGGAAGCCTTCAAAGTTATGCGTAGCACACTGATGGATCACACCGATCAGTTCAAACTGGTTCTCGTCACTGCCGCAGACCTCATCATTAAAAATCACCAGCTCTCCATGATGCTCAAGCCGGGAATGGCTCAACGCGTAGGTCAGACGGCTGCGGACCGCATTTGTCTCCTTCATATAAGGTTCCATAAATATTGCGCCGGCAGATACCTTCAGAGGGATCTTTTTCCCCTCTACCTCTGTATTCTCAAAAGCTTCTACAATCTCATTGTATATCTGCTGCAGTTCCGCTTTGGATACCTTTTTAAAACTGATCACAAATTTCGCACCGGAGAGCCGGTATACATATCCTTTTCCCCTTAACAGACGCAACAGCTCCTGTGCCGCACAGTTCAGAATCTTATCTGAAAAAGCAGCACCGTACATAACATTGATATGACTGAACTGATCCAGTCCGATCTTCAGCAGTGCCCCCTGTCCGCTTTCCTCCAGGAATTCCCTGATCTCCCGATCCAGCGCCGGTTCCGTATGCAATCCGGTGGTCGCATCCACCTCGTCGGAAATACCGTAGTTGTTATATCGTATTACGATCACAAAAGGCTTTCCATCCTTATCATTCAGCATTTTCGCCCTGGCACTGATCCGGATATAGGTGCTTCCGTCACGCACCCGGTATTCCCAGGGCTCGTCCATATTTTTCCCGGCAACTCTCTCCAGGAATCCCCTCCGGAAATCCTCCAGATCATCCGGATGGATCGATCTTTTTGATTTTTCCTGTCCGCGAATGGTGTAGTTCTCCTGCATACCAAAATATTCCATCGCCTTCTCGGACCACCATGTCACGCCGTTCCGCAGATTGGTTATGGATATGTAGGATTTTTTCGCCAGGGAAGTAATGGCTTTTACAATATCCGGGAACAGGATGTCCACTTCCTCCCAGAATTTCTGTTCATCATATTTATTGATACTCATGTCTCCTCCCGGCACTTTCTTCTGTTTGCCCACAGTCTCTGAATAGGATTTCCAATATGAATTATAACATATCGAAATGATGTTTACGATAGTATAATGAATATAAATTTTTTATGAAATAAAATATCTTATGATTGACTTCGAAAACTATCTGTAATACTATGCAATATAGCATTTATTTCAAATTTGAAATATTCATTTTTGTAAAAGGAAGCCTTCGAATGAATACCGATATCGAATTCGTACAAAAATTCAATCTGGCTTACAACGCCATGTGCAAGCCTCTGTGCCAGCAGTTAAAGCTGCCACAGACAGCTTTTGATATTCTCATGTTCTTCGGCAACAATCCAGAATATCACACTGCCAGTGATGTCGTGGAGATCCGCCGGATCAAGGCGAACCTGGTGTCCGTCAATGTGGACAAGCTGGTGCGTGAGGGATATCTGGAACGCAGAGAAGCTCCGGACGATCGCCGGAAGACTCTGTTGTTCTGCACGGAGAAAGCTCAGGATGTCATCGAAAAAGGCCGCATGATACAGAGTATTTTCAAAGATACTCTGCTCGACGGCACCGATGAGGCAAGCAAAGAGATCTTTTTCCACATGCTTCATGTCATGGAAGAAAATATGGACAATATCCTGAAAGGAGCTAAATAAATGCAGATTTTAATCACAATTCTTGTCACTTTTTTCGCCGGCATGGGGGCCGGCCTGGGCACCGGTTTCGCCGGAATGAGCGCTGCTGCCGTCATCAGTCCCATGTTGATCACTTTCCTCGGCATGGATCCCTATATGGCTGTGGGTATCGCCCTGTCTTCGGATGTCCTCGCCAGTGCGATCTCCGCCTATACTTATGCGAAGAATAAAAATATTGATATCAAAAACGGTCTGATCATGATGGGAAGTGTGCTGGTATTCACCGTCGTAGGCAGCTACGTATCCAGCCTGGTGCCTTCCGCTACCATGGGGAATTTCTCCGTGTTCATGACTTTCCTGTTAGGTATCAAATTCATCGTCCGTCCCGTAATGACCACCAAGGAAGCCATGCAGGGCGTCTCCGCGAAGAAAAGAGCCATGCAGTCTCTGGTATGCGGTATGCTGATTGGCTTCATCTGCGGTTTCATCGGCGCCGGCGGCGGTATGATGATGCTGTTGATCCTGACCTCTGTCCTGGGTTATGAACTGAAGACCGCTGTAGGAACCAGCGTCTTCATCATGGCATTTACCGCATTTACCGGTGCTGCCTCTCATTTTGCCATCGGCGGCATGCCCGACTGGACCGTATGGATCCTGTGCGTTGTATTTACCCTGATCTGGGCGCGGATCGCTGCACTGTTCGCCAACAAGGCGACCCCCAAGACCCTGAACCGCGTCACCGGTGTGATCCTGGTGGTGCTGGGCATTTCAGTTATGTGTTTTAACCTGTTAGCCTAGCTGATTTCCTATACCTTGTGTATTTTCCGGCGGAGTGGTCGTTGCATTGCTCCGCTGATTTTCTATGATCTTGCGGATTTCCGACAGATCCTTGGCAAAATAAATGCCTTCCTGTCTCTCCGGGGAGGACAATCCCATCTCCGTCATATGTGATAACAGTGCTTTCAGGCTGTCATAATAACCGTTAAGGTTATAGAGGATGCAGGGTGCCTCCAGATGCTTTAATGACACCTTGGACATCACCTCCGCGATCTCTTCCAGCGTTCCGGTTCCGCCGGGAAAAGCAATAAATACATCTCCCAGTTCGATCATTTTCGTCTTGCGTTCTGTCATGTCCTTCGTGACGATCAGCTCCGTAATGGCATCATACTGGTATTCCATATCAATGAAAAACTGCGGCTCCACGCCGGTCACCTCGCCGCCTGCCTGTAATACGCTCTCCGCGATCTCTCCCATGAGACCGGATTTAGATCCACCGTATACCAGACGGTTACCGCTTTCACCGATCCAGGTTCCCAACTCACGCACAGCTTTCCTCAGAGAAGGATCATTTCCTTCATTTGCTCCCAGATATACCGTAATATTCATCGTATTACCCTCCTGCTTCCAAGTATAAGGGCTTTCCTTTCTTTTGACAAGACAGGAGCTACCGGCACAAATGTGAATGACGTATCGGTTGCATTAATTCAGGCATAGTACATCTGCTGTCCGGATTCTTCTTTTACATAAGCGATAAATTCTTCAGCCACATGGGACAGTGTATGATTTTTATTCCAGATCAGTGCATAGGACGCATGGGCATCGGGATGCTCCACTTCCCGCACACAGACATCTTTGTCCCGGATCAGGGAAGAAATGGATGCCGGATAAATCGAGATCCCGACTCCGTGCAGACTCAGCTCATAAGCATTCATCATATGAGCGATGCGCCCCCGGATCACCGGTGCATGCCCCGTTCCCTCGAACCATTTGTCGATCTCTCCCTTACGGGACTCTCGGGAAGGGATCAGCAGGTCGTAGGGTAACAATTCCGAAGGCTTCACCGGGTCATTTTCCTCCGCGTACAAGGGATGTCCCTTGGGAATTACCGCTACCCAGGGTTCCTCATAGACCGGCAGGACCTCGAATTCCTCCGTATTGTAGGGCGCCGTGATCATGGCGATCTCGCATAATCCCTTCGTCACACGATTGTTCACATCATCCGTATTGCCATTCCACAGATTATACTGCACATGGGGATGTTTCTGCCCGAATCCCGCGATCCACTCCGCGAAAAGTCTGGGTCCGCAACCCTCTACCGACGCAATGTATAATGTCCCCTGCAGTCCTTCCTTGCGCTCTCTGACATCCTCCTCCGACCGGTTCACCAGATCCAGGATCTGATTCGCATACTGCAGGAACAGCTCTCCCTCTTCTGTCAGGGACACTTTATGGGGCGTCCGAAGGAACAATGTCGTCCCCAGCTCCGCCTCCAGATCCTGGATCTGACGGCTTAAGGGTGGCTGTGCGATCGCCAGCTGCTCCGCGGCTTTCGTGAAGCTTTTCTCCTCCGCCACTGCCTTGAAATACCGGATATGTCGCAATTCCATCTTCCCAGCATCCTCCTTCCATGCTTTTTCCAAAAACCTGCTTAATCATTCTATTTGTGCAACACGTTTTATTTTTATCATACCTATTAGGTATTATTACACTTCTATTATATGTATTTCACATTATAAGCGCAATATGGTAAATTATAATCATCAAAAGGAAGTCAGGCCTGACCCCTTAAACGTAACAACAAAGTCAACAGTTCATTTGTCTTGGAAAGGTTAAGGGTGAATATTATGAAGAAGATTATGGAAAAGGTTAACGAGTTTTTTGACGAGTATTACAAGAGCTTCGCTGAGAAGTTTTAAGCAACTAAGTATCCTTTATTTTATGATAGAAGTGTGTTTTTCACGCTCATATACACAGAGAAAAACAGCAGATCTGGCGGGATCTGCTGTTTTTATATTATCAGTTTCCATTTTCCACAAACTTCATCTTAATGATCTCCTGCAGGCTTCTCGGCTCGTAATCCATCTAGGGTTTCATGCAGCCAACATTGTACGCCTGTATGCCACTGTCACCAATGTGACGGCAGTCGTTGTCCTTCATCCCGACCAGACACTTCTGAAAATAATCGTCCTCCGGGCTGTTATGGGTGTGTCCGTAGAGCAGAATGGTGCCGCGACTCATGTGCTTCCAACTAAAGATCGGGTAATGGCATAATACCAGCTCATAGCTTTTCCCGGCTATGGAGTCCCGAATCTCCTTATAATCACAGACTTCCGAAAAAAGCTGTCGGTATCTGAGGTCGGACACGTCATCGTGATTGCCACGGATCAGGACCTTTTTTCCCTTCAGGATTGCCACCAGAGCGATTAGATTCTCGTTCTTACCGCGCATGCTCACATCCCCCAGGATATATACGGTATCGCCGTTATTCACCTTTTCATTCCACCGTTTTACGATCTCTGTATGCATTTCCTCCAGATCCCGGAAGGGACGGTCATCGAAACGTATCGCCGCTTCATGAAACAAATGCAGATCACTGATATAATAATTCATATTGTTCCCTCCCGCTCCACATTCTACAGATAAAACATCTCAATATTTGAGCGTTCTCATTATTGTTTCAAATTCTAATTCCGCATTTTCATCCAACAGTTTTGCGCAAAACAAAACTTTATTCTTAGGAAATCCAAAATACCATATTTCATCCTTTGGAAGATCTGCTCCATTTTCAGTCTCTGCAGCACTTAATTCCCATGCAACCACAAGTTTTTGGATTTTTTCTTCTTTTCTATCTAATTGTAGCTCACTACTACTCTTTAGTTCTGCATGCTGACCTAAATATACTTGCACAAATTCATCTGCTGTTGTCTCCCGGTCAATCCATGATGGTTCTGCAAATTTTGAAATTTCCACATTTGCTATTTCCCTGTCTTGATATAATAGTATGAAATTGGCATAATCATCTCTAATATCAATTCCATTTATTGTCCAACCATCATCCGGTGTCCATGATGCAATATTATTAATTGGCTCTGTTTTACTTTTACAGCTTACTAAGCTCAAACATAAAATTGCAATAACGAAGATCAGTTTTTGTTTATATCTATTCTTCATAACTTAGCAGTACAGCCTCCTGTTATTTGGGATATCTTTAATATTCCTTTTTCCGTTGCATGCTTTTCCCAGTCATTTTCTGTCAATATCTCTAGTGGTAATGATCTCTGTGGACCGTTTTCATCCTCTTCATATCCCCAGGAGTATCCGCCCAGGAATTTCAGTTTATTGCTATTCATGCGGGAGGGCAGATCTACTAGATAGGTATAAGCTGTCCATTTCAAATGTCTACACCCAGCCAAATTACAACAGGGAGCATCAAATATTTCTGCCGGATAACCATACGCAAAATATGGATTCCCTTTTTCCAGATTATCATCACTGACATCTATGGAAAGCTCTCTGTTTTCCCCATAATTTTCAATTCTTTCCACGAATTGAATAAATCCACAGGATCTCCGATAACCGGTTGCATTCATATGTTCAAAGTAACCATGCATTACTGGATAACCTATGCAACATATTTTATCTATCGGAAATCCCTGAAGGGCATCATAGCCAATTTCCCTGGGATCTGTGCCTTGTTTGTATTCTACTGTAAGCATTTCTTCTATGCCATGAAGTGTAAAAGGAATTGTTACTCTGCTCTTCAGCGCGTGAAATACTTCTTCATGTGTCATTCTTTCGTTACTATTTTCTGCCAGCAAATCTGCCTCGTCTAATGCTTGTTCTATATCATAAGTATCTTTTGAGTTTTCCATGTTTTTCTCCTGAATATCAATATCGCTCTCATGGGTATTCTCATTTCTGGCAACGGATCCATACAATATAATTTTAATAATATTATCCATCATTTCCAATAGAGGATGCACTACTGTTATTTATACATAATTATATCTCTGCCTTTTATTATTCACAATAAAAAAATAGAAACACAATTCACATTGAACATCATTAAAATTATTGAATAAAATTCAATATCTTGACATATAATTATATTATAATTATAATTTAATTATGAAAGGTATTAGTTTTGAATGGGATGATAATAAAGCAGCCATCAACGAGGCAAAACATCACATCACATTTTCAGAAGCCAGCACTGTATTTGCGGATGAAAATGCCATTTTGTTTGACGATCCCAATCATTCACAAGAGGAAGAAAGGTTTATGATGTTGGGGCTAAGCGATCACGCAAAAATGTTAATTGTATGTCATTGTTATCGCGGTATGGATGATGTTATTCGTATTATCTCCGCCAGAAAAGCAACCAAGAATGAAACAACTCAATACTACAAAATTAACGAAAGGTGGTAAGTCAATGGAAAAGGAATACGATATCGAAAAATTAAATCCCAGAAAAAATCCCTATGCAAAGCGTGTAAAAAAGCAGATTACTATTAACATTGATGGTGATACCATTGATTTCTTCAAGGCAAAATCAGAAAAATGTGGTATTCCCTATCAAACACTAATTAATCTGTATTTGTCAGATTGCAAAGAGCAAAACAGAGAATTGGAATTAAAATGGAACTAGCCCAACATTGTACAAGGATGTCAGCAATGCCGACATTCTTGTTTGTTTATAGAGGATAAATTCAAAAATAGGAGAAACGCTGTAAAATCAACGTTTCTCCTACTCTTAAATTGATGCTGGTGGCCGGACTTGAACCGGCACGGAGTTGCCCCCGAGGGATTTTAAGTCCCTTGCGTCTGCCTATTCCGCCACACCAGCGGACGCATTGCGTTATACTCGACTGCATGGACTTACGCGCTAAGCACCGTTCCATTGAGCTCATCAACGCAAATGGATGGAGGTGGATTCGAACCACCGAAGCAATTTGCAGCAGATTTACAGTCTGTCCCCTTTGGCCACTCGGGAATCCATCCATGTCAGGCAAAGTGCCCTAACAATGTGAAATTGTAGCATATGTTCACACAAATTGCAATATGTTTTTTCTATTTTAGTGTAAAAGTTCAGCCATAGGATGACAAAAGCAACGATTGGGTGCTCGCGCTCAAAGCGTGTTAACGCGACTTTGCGAATGACGCAGGCTGAACTGCTTCAATATAGTACAGATAAAAAGGATACTGCGCCAGCTGCATCTGCCCGTAATCAGTCACCCGATATCCATCCTGCTGTAATCCGGCAACAGCCTCATCGCTCATGGCATCTGGTGTAAAGTACCAGAATCTGTCGGATTCTGCCTGGTTGTAATCGCCGTTTACGATCTCATTATCGGGATAATAATAATACAGTACTGTCCATCCCAGATGTTTCACCCCGTTGGTGACCATCTGCACATCCTCTTCGGGCGTGCCGATCAGATCCAGGGTCTTGTCAGTCTCTACCTTCTGCTGTTCATAACTGCCATAAGATTCCCGGTAATTCTGTATTCCCATGCCAAACATTACAAGCAGTAATAGCACAAACAGCAATTGGGCTGACAGCCCCAAGCCTTTCCAGGACCGGTTCTCCAGCTCCGCCACCAGTTCCAGCACCCGGCTGCTGCCGATGACCAGCATCATGATCGCCACTGCACTTAACGGATACAGATATCTCTGCGCCAGCATCGGTGCCATTACAACACTCAGCAGATACGCAAATGCCAGCGTTCCCAGGATCGTGCAGGCACCTACTACCATGTCGTAAGTTTTGTCAGACCATCTTTTCACTGACGGCTTCTGCAGACGAATACCCTCTTCTCCCATGGAAAACAGGGACGAATCCGCCACCAGCGTCACTATCAGCAGTACTAACAGCAACGGAAATACAATTACATTCATCCGTCTGCCGCCCATGACGATCTCCAGGCTCTTATCCAGCCCGAGGATCTCCGTCATCCACCAGCCTCTGCTGACATTTTTCAATCCCGCATAGAAAAAATACAGCCAGGGAGCATAGCCGATCAAAAATGCCACGATTGCCAATACACCTTTTCTCCAGGTCTTACCGCGGTATTTAATCCACACTGCCACTCCGGTGAAAAACATCATAATGCCCACGGCTACCAGGGCATAATAGTGAGAATATGCCGCACCCAGTGCCCACAATACCATTCCGGTCCAGGTCTTCCTGGTGCCATCCTCTATTACACGGTAAGAACAGTAAAAGCAACCCATTACACACAAAAAGGCAAGTGCATACATACGAACTTCCAGATTATATTCCAGGCACGCCTGTCCCAGACCCGATATCATCACGAAAAATGTGGCCGGGAGCATACCGAAATGTTTCCGTATCACTGTCAGTGCCAGCACGATACCAATGGCAAACGGTACCAATGAAGCCAGATGGAATACCGGAACGCTGAATCCGAACAGGGTTCCAAACAGTTTCAGCCAGTAATAATACAGCGGCGGATGATTATCCCAATAATACAGCACCTGCAAGATACCACCGACGCTCTTATGTGCAGTATTTGCAGAAAAAGCTTCATCTCCCCACAGCACCCGGTCGGACATCATGCTGAAATTGAGACAGATCACCAGCACACTGAATGCCAGTACCACGACCGGTCCTATGTATCTGTATACAATGTTCCATCCTTTGCTGCCGGTGATTTTAGTCATAACACTGTGAATCTTCTCATGTTTACCGGCTTTCGCCTCTTCCACGAACAGTTCACAAATGGTATATGCCAGCATGATGCAGATTTCCAGGATCAGCACTTTGACGGCATATTCCCGGGATTCTACGAGTTTTCGCAAAATTGTATTGTCGTCATTGCTGATCAGGGAAAGCAATACCCACGGCACAAAAAGCATGATCATCAGACAGGTTGCATAACGAAGAACATACGCTCCCTTACTTCCGGTCACCGTCTTCCCGGTGCTTCCATTATTTTTCAAAACATATTGCCGCCAGATCCCTAAGGATACCAGCGGCAACAGCAGGGTTATGATGATGGTAAACATCTGAAATCCTCTCTGTCTTTGGTAAATTATATTTTTTTCTACACGTTATTCCTGCACATACTTCAGGATCGTTGCGGAAGTCTGGGGCATCTCGATCAGGATCTTCCCTGCCTTGATCTCATACTCCGCGCCTTCCATGCAATATCCGTCATCTCTGGACTGCAGGATCACTTTCATCTTACCTGTCTTAGGAACCCCGATCTCCCATACATGGATCTCCTTGGTGATGGGATGATTGTTATTGTTGATCAGGATCGCACACTGTCCCTTGCGGTTAAAACGCCCGTAGGAGATGAAGTTATAATCATTCTCCAGCATTTTCAGGGAACCGGTACGCAGTTCCTCGTTTTCACGGCGCAGGCGGATAATATCCTTGTGAAACGACAACAGCACCTGATCCTCATGTCCCCAGGGATAGGTTCTCCGGTTATCAGGATCCGTGAATCCGCAGACACCGGCTTCATCTCCGTAGTAGATCGTCGGTGCGCCCGTCCAGGTCATCTGGATCACAACGCCCTCCCTGAACACTGCCTTATTGATGCCCTGCTCCGCAGCCTGGGGGCCTAAAGTATTGGTACGTCCCACCTTATGGTTCGTTCTCGTCAGGAAACGGGAATGATCATGGTTGGACAGTTCATTCATAGCCACCTGCCAGCTGGGCATAGAAAAACTGGAGGTATGATGCCGCATGGCTCCCCAGAAGCTCTCTGCATTACCGAGCAGATCCTCTCTGTAGTCATCGCTGTGCTTCTCCATACCGGTGAGGAACCAGGTCACGGGCTCCATGAACGCATCGTAGTTCATGACAGTATCCCATTCGTTGCCCTGCAGCCAGTCTCTGGTATTACCGTAATGCTCTGCCAGAATGATTGCCTCCGGATTGGCCTCTTTTACCGCTTTCCGGAATTCCTGCCAGAAATGATGATTGAACTCCTGGCTGTGACCTAAGTCTGCCGCCACATCCAGTCTCCAGCCGTCCACATTATAAGGCGGAGATACCCATTTTTTTGCAACATGAAGAACGTAATCCATCAGTTCCTGAGAACCTTCGTAATTCAGCTTCGGCAGGGTATCATGCCCCCACCATCCGTCATAGGAATTGTTATAGGGCCATGCTGCCTGATTATGGAAATCAAAATAATTCCGGTAAGGGCTGTCTGCGCTGACATAAGCACCCTTGTCATAGCCTTCCGCATTCTCGTAAATACGTTCTCTGTCCATCCATTTATTAAAGGATCCGCAGTGGTTGAACACACCGTCCAATATGACTCTCATGCCTCTGCGATGCGCCTCTGCCACTACCTGGGCAAACATCTCGTTGCTCGCCTCTAAGTTCGCCTTATTGGTCACGCGATCGATATAGCGGGAAGCGAACCGGTTCTCCCGCTGTCCATCCGGAAGCAGCTCTCCCTCATCACTGACGATCTTACCCAGATGGGGATCAATATAATCATAGTCCTGAATATCGTATTTATGGTTGGACGGGGATACGAACAGAGGGTTAAAATAAATTACCTCAACGCCCAGCTCCTGCAGGTAGTCCATCTTGTCCAATACGCCCTGCAGGTCTCCTCCGTAGAACTCACGGACATCCATCTGTGCAGGATACCGTCCCCAGTCCTCTACACGGTGCACCGGCTCCCCGATATAGCAGTATTCATTGGTCAGCACATCATTGGAAGGATCGCCATTGCAGAAACGATCGGTATAGATCTGGTACATTACCGCACCTTTTGCCCAATCGGGAGTATGGAAGCCGGGAATGATGATAAAGTCATAATACTCGTTGACCTCCTGCACCAATCCTCTCATATCGAAGATACCTGTGATCCTGCCGGTCTGTACCTCAAAGTAATAGGATACCTTCTGATCATCCAGACGCATCACATAAGCATAGTAATCAAAATCATTATTGCTCTCCACTCGTACCATGAGATGCTTCTGTCCACCGCTTACGAGGAATATCCTGTCCACGTTGTTCCTTGCGGTACGGAAACGGATCGTCACCTCGGAGTATGGTTCCGGCTCTTCCGGGATCACATACTCCGCACTTGTATCCGTAAAAAGAGCTCTTCTGTTAAATACGGGTCTCATGGCAGCAATATACTGCTGATTATATTCTGTTCGACGTAATCGCTCCAGATCCATAGTATCTATCCTTTCTGAGACTAATGTCTTACTATCTATATTATGCTCCTGCTATTCTTACCTGTGCAGCACATACATATGTAATTATACCCTTTTTCCTTACATCTGACAACAGCCTGACTTGTTTTTGAACGGTAAAAAGGACAGTCTTGGGAGGACTGTCCTTTTTAGAGAAGGTATTTCTTTCTTATGGGGTATAGCAAAAAACTATATAATGTATTGGGGGGGTTACGAGTATTATAATAGCATGCACTACTAGTTTTTACTATTCTCAAAATTCACAAATATTACAAAAATGAATATTTGTTTTTGTCTATTTTTCACAAAAGCAGTTTGTACAATACTACCAAATCTACGAAACGCCCTCGAAAACCTTTTCCTATACGAAAAGTGCTTCAAACTCTTCTCTGTTGATCTTTTCCTTTTCTAACAGAAGCTTAGCACAACTGTGAAGTACATTCTCATGCTGCATAATAATGTCTTTTGCCTTGGTATAGCAGTCATCTATGATGCGCTTGACTTCCTTATCGATCTCACCGGAAATCTCCTCACTGTGAGCCTTGGCATGTGCCAGATCCTTACCGATGAAGACTTCATCATCGTCATCGTCATAGCAGATGACACCGATATTATCAGACATTCCGTAACGGGTTACCATACGGCGGGCTGTCTTGGTGGCTTTCTTAATATCACTGGATGCTCCGGTGGTAATATCTCCGAAGATGATCTCCTCTGCGATACGTCCGCCCAAAGAGACCATGATATCCTGGAGCATACGGCTCTTGGTGGCGAACATCTCATCCTTTTCCGGCAGAGGCATGGTGTAACCGGCGGCTCCCACACCGGTAGGAATAATGGATACGGTGTAGACAGGTCCCACATCCGGCAGCACATGGAACAGGATCGCATGACCTGCCTCGTGATATGCCGTAATCTTCTTCTCCTTGTCGGAAATAATGCGGCTCTTCTTCTCCGCACCGATTCCTACTTTGACAAACGCCCTCTTAACATCTTTATTTGCGATAAAGGAGCGATTCTCCTTCGCTGCGATGATCGCCGCCTCGTTCAACAGATTCTCCAGATCCGCTCCGGTGAATCCTGCGGTAGTCTGTGCAAGCTGCTGTAGATTTACATCATCTCCCAGGGGCTTATTCTTCGCATGTACCTTCAGTATTTCTTCTCTGCCACCCACATCCGGAGTCCCTACCGCTACCTTACGGTCAAATCGTCCGGGACGCAGGATCGCGGGATCGAGAATATCCACACGGTTCGTAGCTGCCATGACGATAATGCCTTCGTTGACACCGAAACCGTCCATCTCTACCAGTAACTGGTTCAAGGTCTGCTCTCTCTCATCGTGTCCGCCGCCCATACCGGTACCACGGCGTCTTGCCACGGCATCGATCTCATCAATGAACACGATACAGGGCGCATTGTGCTTCGCCTCTTCAAACAGATCGCGCACACGGGATGCGCCGACACCGACGAACATTTCCACGAAATCAGATCCGGAGATGCTGAAAAAAGGTACTCCGGCTTCGCCTGCCACGGCTTTCGCCAGCAGAGTCTTACCGGTTCCGGGAGGTCCCTCCAACAGAACACCCTTGGGAATCCTCGCACCGACGCCGGTGTATTTTCCGGGTTCTTTCAGAAAATCGACGATTTCCTCCAGTTCCTCTTTTTCCTCCTTCAGACCGGCTACCTGTGCAAAGGTGACGCTCTTGTCACCTATGGACATTTTGGCCCGGCTTTTGCCAAAGTTCATCATTTTACCGTTACCGCCACCGGCCTGCTGGGCATTCATCATCATGAAAACGAATACACCTACAGCCAGTACTGCCAGCATCGGCAGCATATAAGTAAGGAACCAGTTCTCTCTCTCAATGTCATTCACTACGGGATCAAATCCGTACTCGCGAACCAGTGTCTCCAGCTCGGTGATATCCGTAGCATACAGCTTATGATTCAGTCCGTTCTTCATCTGGATCTCCAGATAGCCGGTAGGGGCTTCTCCATTCGGCTGTATTACGATCTCAGATACATTTCCGGCATCCAGATCTGCGATGAATTCTGCTCTGGTATAGTCCTCTTCCCGGTTGCTCAACAGATTGAGTCCTACGATCACCATGACCAGAAGTATGATAAAAATAAAATAAGAATTAATTGTTCTGCCGTTTTGTTTCAACTTCACGGGCCTCCTACATCTTCGTATTGCTTAATCGAATTCTACCACACCGATGTAAGGCAGATTACGATATCTCTGATCATAATCCAGACCGTAGCCCACTACAAATTCATCGGGAATATTAAATCCGGTATAATCTACATGAACATCGATGACTCTTCTCTCCGGCTTGTCCAACAGAGTGCACAGACGTAAAGAAGCCGGTCCTCTGTCACGAAGCATCTCTAACAGATAACTTAAGGTTCTTCCACTGTCTACGATATCCTCTACTACGATAACATCCTTATCCTTCAGGGATTCATCCAGGTCTTTTACGATCTTCACCACACCGCTGGACTTGGTGTCGCTGCCATAGCTGGATACAGACATGAAATCCAGAGATACGGGAACGGTGATACGCTTTGCCAGCTCACACATGAAGAAGCTGCCGCCCTTCAGTACACATACAAGGTGTACCTGCTTACCTGCATAGTCCTTACTGATCTGTTCTCCGATCTCCTGAATTCTCTTATCTACTTCCTCTTCTGTCAACAGTACTCTGATATGTTCTGCCATTTTCTTTTGTCTCTTCGCTCTTAGGCGAACTCCTTTCTTATTAATTGTACCTTTAAAATACGTTTTGTATTCTCCGTTACTTTATAATATTCGCTGATGCGGTATCCCATGACCCACAGCACGTGATCATCTTCTGCCAGGATCGGCAGTCTGTCGCGCTCCTTGCGAGGAATTTTCTGATCGACAAAATAGCTTTTTAATGATTTACGGATCATTCCGCCTCTGCCGTCTGCAATGGTCAGATAGTCCCCTGTCTGCCGTGTTCGTATCATCGGACATTTTTTTATTTTATCATAATCAAACCATTTCGTATACTGATTTGTGGGAACTTCTTGGTTTTTTTCAAGTCCATGGGACGCTTCCCACACGGAATATTCCAGAGTTCCCAGCGCGCACTCCACTGTTTTCTTCTGTCCCGGAATCATATCCGGATCCCGCTGCTGCCAGAGCGGTGTCGCAACAGCAATCTGCTCGTCGCTGTCCGCAGCTTTCGTTGTCTGCGTCGTCTGTATTGTCAGGATGACCTGTTCATATTGCCGTCTGCCGCGGATTCCGAAGGGAAGGCAGATCGTCCGGTTTCCTTCCTGCGTAAACAATGTCAGAAGCTCCGTAATATGTTGATAGGTGATGTCTTTCTGCCCGGGAGAAAGTCTTTTTACCTCTTCATACAAAAGTCTTTTACGGATCACCGGATGCAGCGTCAGAAAAGGTTCCACCGCGATATGCACCTCTTGTGCCCGACTGCTCACATCCGGATGCAGCGCACTGCCCGGAGCCTTTATGCTCCGTATGCATCTGTTCACTGCCTCCGCCGTCTGCAGCTCCAGATATTCCTCCGTCTCCGCCAGCAGCTCCGCTGTCTGGTTCATGTGCGCCACACAGCCCCGCACAATGTTTTGCTCCGCATAGGGTAAAATATGATGCCGTATCCGGTTCCTGGTATAATCGTCCTCATCGTTGGTAGCATCCTTACAGTAGAAAATTCCCTGTTGTGTTAAAAAGTCCTCGATCTCCCATCTCTCCAGGCACAGGATCGGCCGTATGATCCGACCTCTCACCGGGAGGATGCTTGCCAGTCCCCGGATGCCGCTGCCCCGGAACAGATGAAACAGCTGCGTCTCGCTGCGGTCATTGCTGTTATGCGCTACCGCGATCTTCGTGGCTCCCCATTCCTCCGCAGCTTTGTCAAAAGCTTCATATCTTGTTCTGCGGCCGGCTTCCTCTTCGGAACATTTTTCCAGAATTGCCCGCTGCCGCACATCGGCTTCCGTCAGGAAAAACGGGATTTTATGTTCTCCACACAATTTTTCCACATACCGGGCATCCTCACCGGCTTCCGACCGGATCCCGTGATTGACATGGACCACCGCAATGTCCAGCGGGATTTCTCTCCTCCATTCCAGTAACAAAAATAAGAGGCAAACCGAGTCTGCCCCTCCGGAAACCCCGGCCACCACACGGTCACCGGGTTGCAGCATTTGATGCTCTTTTATATATGCAAATACTTTTTCTCGTGTATCCATCCATGTATTCATTATTTTACTCTATCCTAATTATGCGAAAAAATCAAGGCAGCAATCACGCATTCTCCCACAAGCACAGCACAAACACCGTCATATCATCCCGGATCCTGCCCCCACAGCTGCATATGGCATAAGAAAGTATCTTCTCTGCGATCTCCTGCGGATTCTGTTCTTCCAATGCCTCTATCATATCCCGCATCCGCTCCTCGCAATCATCCTCCAGTGCATCCAGCACACCGTCCGTCATCATGATCAGCAGATCGCCCGCTGCCAGCTGCCGCACCCGGACTTCCGTCTGCGCTTTCTGAAAAATCCCCAGCGGCAGACTTTCTCCACCGATACACTCTGTCCCGCCGCTTTCTTTCAGAAAAGTGGCCGCACCTCCGACTTTGCAGATCTCGCACTCTCCGCTGTACAGATCCAGGCTGCAGATATCCACCGTCGGATGATCTTCCTCCTCATTCTGCGCATACAATGCAGAGTTCAGCATATTTACGGATTCTTCGGTATCAAATCCCGCCTCCAGCATTTTTTCCATGAGATCCAATACTCTGCCGCTGCCCCGGCTGGCATCTTCTCCCGCACCGGTTCCGTCGGATAACAGCAATAACAGTCTTCCTTTTTCCGATTCCAGCATGGCATACTGATCCCCGGATATTTTCTCTCCCTCTTTTACTGCCCGGCTCACTCCGGTAAGAGCCACATATTTCGGTTCTTCTGTAAACTGAAAACAGTGTGGTTCCCTCTCTATGAGATAGGGGCTTCCCGGCGATGGCTGCAGATGCTTCCCCAAAAGTACGGTAAGCATATCTGCTGCCTGCGATGCCTTACAGCCGGATCTCTCCGTGGAAAGTATCATGCTGATACCGTTTGCGACAGCACCTTTTTTTCGAATATAACATAACTCTGCTGCCGCAATCCCCTCACTATGCAATGCCTGGACGAGGTTTTTTCTTCGCTTTTCCTCTACCGGCCGGTAGCACATCTCTTCTCCGGCCACTTGTTCCATGATCCGTGCGACCGTCTGCAGATGATCCCCCATGACCTGCCTGCTCTGCTGCAGCAGGCATTTCTCCAGAATACTCTGTCTGTCATCTCCCACAATCCTCGCTTCGTCGTGAAAACTTCTCCCCAATTCCTCAAAACTCTCCGCATACCCCAACAGCTTCTGCCGGCACAGCATGGATACCTGCGCACATAACTTCTGTTCCGGATTTTTCTGTTCCCGTTTCCCTATCACCATGACTATTCCCCTTTCTGTCTTCACGATTATAGAGCCACTGTTTCTTTCTTTTTGTCAAATTCGGGGGAATGTTACCTTCATTTTTTGCGACAAAAAAAGCAGGTCCACTGTTGAGAATCAGTCTCCCTGCTTAATTGTCCTCTTTAAAAAGGATCTCACCTTCATACACCAGTCCCAGCTTATCCTTCGCCACTTCCTCCACATAAGCCTTGGTCTGCGTATACTTGCGATACTCCTCGATCTCTTCCGCTCTGGCGGTCTCCGCATCGATCTGCGCGCTCAGGCTTGCGATCTGGGTATCATATCCTGCGATCTTCCGTTGTAATTCCACGCTTCGCACCGCAACGACTACCATGATCATCAATACGACCAGGCTCACCAGGAACAGGCTGAACCGGTTCTGATGTCTCCTGCGGTAGGCTACTCTTCTTTTTCCCCTTGCCATACGCGCATCTCCTTTCTATGAACATTTTAAGCATTTTCCGAAGTCTCGTCAACTTCTTTTTTACCCATCTTACGGATATCCGCAACGCCTTATGAATCGGGTTTAAGAGCATGTTGAGAAATCCGGAGGCATATTTTACCAGGAGGGGACTTAGCGTCCTGTGATACAGATACATTCCCAATACCGCCCCCAGCACAGCGAACCATCTCAGGTTCCCATTGCTCTCCCGGAACATCAGTAAAAACACTTTTCCCGCACAATAGATCCAGAAGGCAATATCCTCCAGTGACACCATGCCGTTGCCATGTACAAAAACCCTCCGCAGAATCCGCAGTATATCATACAGAAAAGTAATCTCTATTCCCAGGAGAAACGCATGCAGCAGAAAAACATTTTCATTCATTAACGGAACAGCCTGGCGAAAAATGACTCCTGCTTCTCCCCGGATGCTGCGGTATCCGAATATACGAAGCTGTCGATCCGGCCGTCAATGTCCACTTCCCCTTTATCCAGGGTCAGCCGATTCACATGCAGTTCATTTCCGCGGATCATCAGCATCCCCTGTTCCGTCTCCAGCAGAATCTCCCGCAGATCAAAAGAAAGCACATCATTGACACCGTTCACCGTGCAGGTTCGTCTGTTGGTCATAATTATTTTATGCATACGCCCTGTTGTGTTTAAATCTTCCATACTTCCTCCCATCTGTGTCACATTGCAATTTATCATAACTATTCAAAGCTACAATTCATCTTATGGGAGTCATTGGAAATTTATACATATTTATATATAACGAAAGAGTTCTTTTGCTTCTTCTTTTTTCACTGTCTCCTGAACATCCAGCACTTCTACCTTTACTTCCTTGTTACCGAAAGAGATCGTGATGATATCTCCCTCTTTTACATTGGCAGATGCCTTTGCCGGTTTGTCGTTGATCAATACTCTGCCGCTGTCGCAGGCTTCGTTGGCCACAGTACGGCGTTTGATCAGGCGGGACACCTTTAAATATTTATCCAGTCTCATGGGTTTCCTCTCCTTCTGAAAACTATTTCTCATAACGAAAGAGACCCGAAAGGTTGTCCTCTCGAGTCTCTGAAAAATCAGCTTCTATTATGCGTTCAGCATATCCTTTAATGCTTTACCAGCCTTGAACTTAGGAGCCTTAGAAGCAGCGATCTTCATGGGCTTGCCGCTCTGAGGATTTCTACCTTCTCTTGCTGCTCTGCTGGATACTTCGAAAGTACCGAAGCCAACTAACTGAACCTTACCATCCTTCTTTAACTCTTCGGCAACAACATCTGTGAAAGCCTTTAATGCCTTCTCTGCGTCCTTCTTGGAAAGACCAGCCTGATCAGCCATAGCTGCAACTAATTCTGTTTTGTTCATATTGAACTCCTCCTATAATGAGTTTCGTGATTAAATTTACGCTCGAAAATAGTTCTTTTGAAACGTCTATAAATATATATATCTGTTTTTATCCCTTTTGTCAAGGCATTTCCGCATATTTACAGCATTTCCTGTGCCTTTTCAAAGATTATTTTGAAGTTTGGGAACTAACTGTCAGATCCACAAAAGAGTACGATACATCCTTCTGTTCATCGTCCACCTGAACCGTATAACTCCTGGTCTCATATCCGGACTTCCGCAGTGTGATCACATGACTTCCCGATGTCTTTTTGAAGCTACAGGGTGAGATTCCCACATAGTTACCGTCCAGATATACTTCCACGTTTTCCGGTGCATCAATGTGTACCCGATAGTAGGTGGTTGTGGTGTCTGCCGTCGCAGAAGTACTGCCGGAAGCAGTACCGGTGGAAGAGCTGCCTGCAGACGACGAGCTTTCTGTACTTCCTTTGCTTTCCTCACTGTCGGAATCCACTTTATCTAATTGCACATCCACTCCGGCAGATTCCTGTCCTACCCGGAGATACTGTGTCAGAGATTTATAGCCGTTCGCTTTTGCTATGATCTGGTGGATTCCGTACTCCAGTGAGACCGGCTGGGAAGGATCCACCTGACTTCCGTCAATATATAGCTCCGCATCGGCCGGGTTCATGGAAAACAGCACCATGCCGTACTTCGCCTCCGCAACCTCCAGATCTCCGATATCCAGGGTTGTCTCTTCGTTACGATTGATCACTACATACTTCGTACCGCCTCCTCCGCTGCAGCTGATATCCACCTGATAACTGCCTTCCGGCACCGTCACCAGCATGTCCTCCGTGATCCTCACGATCTGTGTCTGTCCGATCTCCAGCCATCCACCCACGAAATTCTCATCATTGACCAGCCGGAGATATCCATGACCCTTTTCCACGACCACGCTGAGCACCGTACTGTCAATTCCATGGAACGTAAGAATATCGGATGGATTCAGATCGATCTCTTCTATACTGTGCCCCTGGGAAAAATACTGCGTGTCTTTGGACAGCTTATAGGTTTCTCCGCCGATGCTTACCTCGTGCCTCACCGCATTCAACTCATAGCGCTCCACACTATCATACTGCCATGCCGTCTGTGCCAGCTGCATGGATGTCAGGTGTTTCTGTGTCTTCAGAAAAGTCACATCCACAATATCACCCTCCTGCAGCTGATCCAGAGAGATCGCCTTGCCGTATTTATCCCCGAAACGGGTGGTTCCGTCCATGGATAGCGTATATCGCCTGCAGATATCCAGATTCAACAAAGTGACAGTTTTGTCAACTTCGTTAATATCCACCAGTACAGCAGTATCCGCAGAATCATAGCTGTCCGGATTCGTCACCACGAATCCGGTATCCACACGCTCCGCTTCCGTCTGTGTCTGCGTCTCTGTATTTCCTTCCGTGGCAGCTTTCTGCCCGCAGCCAGTTATTGACAATATTGTCATAAGCCAAATGCATGCTACTGCTTTCATCAGATATCTTTTGTTCATGCTTTTGTCTCCTCTCCCGTACCTTAGTGTCTATCCGATCTTATGATCTTATGGTCTCAGAATCCTTAGGAATTTTTTTCGGGCGGTCTCCTGTTCCAGCAGCCGGTCCAGTTTTTCCTGATTTTTTTCCGGAATCCATGCTTTTCCCGAATTGTAATAGAAATTCACGATCTTCCATAATTTTTCGGGATAAGACAATCTGTAGAACAGATCCTGTCTCTCGAAGGGATTCAGCGGTCTGACGGATTCATAAGCTGCCAGCAGGGCTTCCCCTCGGTTACAATCCCAATCACTTTTCTCCAACAGTTTACGCAGCAACAGATAAAGATCCCTTATGGGACCGTCTGCCTGACATTTTTCAAAATTCACCAGGAAAAATCCTCTGTCCTGGCGCAAAATATTGTGATATTGATAATCACCATGGCAAAAGCAGAAGGTTTCTCCCTCTTCTACGTCATGTGAATTTTCTATCTTTTTCCATTCCTCACAGATCTGCCCGGCCTCTTCCAAAAAAGGATCCATCACGGCAGCCAACCGGATCTCGAACCAGGTCTTCTGGCTCCGCTGTTTTAAGAATCTCCGGGCCCTCTTCAATTCTTTGTTATGCTTCTCATACTCTCGACTCGGAAGGAATCTACGGATGACCGGTGTGGGTATCCCTTCCATCTCGGGAAACGTGGGAATAAATTCCAGATCCTTGTGAAGTCCGGCCAGCAGGCGCATGGCTTCCATGCATTCTTCCCTGTCACGGATGTTACATTCTCTGCCTTCCCACCAGGTCTTCAGAATATATCTGACACCATCTCTGTCCGTGACCGACAGTGCGCCCTCTCTGGTGGCGAGCAGTCTCTCCGCAGAGATATTCCCACAAGCCTCCAGATGCTTAAGCACCTGTTCCTGTAGACGCAGCTGTTCCTCGCGTCCTGTATATTCCTTGAAGATCAGGCAGCCCTGCTGTGTATCGCACAGAATCGCCCCCCGCCCTTTTCGGGTACGCAATACCTCTATCTCATACTGCTCCAGCAGTGCCACCGCTCTGTCATTCACTTACAACCCCTCCTAAAGATATGTACTTAACCGGTTTGACGGTTCCTACGCTATCTTATGAGAGATCTTATAAAAGTATGCTCACTCTTTGCCTGCTGCCAGTTCGCCCGCCTTTTCCAGCAGTTGTTCTCTGGTATTCTGCTCCGGGTGCTCTAAGACCAGTTCCAATAGCTTCTGCAGCATATCGCCCAACTCCCTGCCGGGCTTCATTCCCATAGCAATGAGATCTCTGCCGGTGACAGCCAGCGTTTTCAAGGATACGCACTGCTTTTTCTCCAACATCTCTTCATATAACTTCTTCCAGAGCTCCAGGTTCTCCAGCTTCTCTGCCCGCAGATAATCGCTCTGTGCCAGGATATCCGCCTGCCTCACCGGGAACAATAGCGGGAAAATGTCTTCCCCGATCTTGTTCACAGCTCTCCGCACGATCCGCAGGTCAGGTGTCACATCATTACCATAATCATGGTATCTTACCAGACGGGTCACCACTGCCACTGTATCATTATCAAATCTGAGTCTCCTAAGGATCCCGCGTGCCATCTCCTCACCCACTGCAGGATGTCCGTGAAAATGAGTGGTGCCGTCTTCATCCACGGTAAGTGTCTCAGGCTTGCCGATGTCATGAAGCAGTATAGCATACCGCAGATTCTTCTCAGGTGCGATCTCTATGAGGGCATGTAAGGTATGCTCCCCCACGTTATATTTATGATGCTTATGCTTCTGAGGAGTCTCCATCATGGCATCAAATTCCGGCAGGATCACCTTCGTGACACCCATGTCATAAGCATCTCGCAAGGTGTCAGGATGAGGGGAGATCAACAGCTTGGTCAATTCCACCTGAATCCGTTCTGCACTGATCTTCTGCAAAGTCGGTGCCAGCTTCCGGATCGCCGCTTCGGTGTCCTCGTGGATCTCGTAGCCTAACTGCGCAGAGAAACGAATGGCACGCATGATGCGCAGAGCATCCTCTCCGAAACGTTCCTCCGGATTGCCCACGCAGCGGATCAGCTTCGCTTCGATGTCCTGTAAACCACCGAAGATATCGATCAGACCTTCTGTTTCATTATATGCCATAGCATTGATCGTGAAATCCCGGCGTTTTAAATCTTCCTCCAGATTCGGGGTAAAAGTGACCTCCTTAGGATGTCTGCTGTCTTCGTATTTTCCATCCACGCGGTAAGTGGTGACCTCGAAGCCCTCTTTGTCCAACATGACCGTCACGGTACCGTGCTGGATCCCGGTGTCGATGGTACGACGGAACAGCGCCTTCACCTGCTCCGGTCTCGCCGAAGTGGTAATGTCCCAGTCCTCCGGGCATCTGCCCAGGATGGAATCCCGCACGCAGCCGCCTACCACATAAGCTTCAAACCCGGCATTCTGTATAGTCTCTATGATATATTTCGCTTTTTCAGGTATTTGTATCTGAATCATATATATCCTCTTTTGCAAAAATCACACACGCTCATTGCTCTGTGATTTTTCGCTTGTTACTGCTTTGTGTCTATTGTTTGTTTCTAAGAAAGGCTATTCCTGCTCCGGTTTCATGATAAATTTATCGATGACTTCCACCAGCCCGTCCTCATCGTTAGTACCGGTGATGTAATCTGCAGCTTCCTTGACCGCCGGCTGGGCATTCCCCATTGCTACGCCGGTTCCCGCATATTCGATCATGGAGATGTCGTTGTAGCCATCGCCGCAGCAGATCGCATTCTCTCTGGTCAGTCCCATACCCTCCAGCATGTGATCGAGAGAAGTTGCTTTATTCACATCCTTGGGCATGATCTCAATGAAATAGGGCTCGGAACGGTAGATGCTTGCCACATCACTGTATTTTTCCTGCAACTGTTTCTCCAGTTCGGGGGCAATCTCTTCCGGTGCCGTCATCAGACATTTGTTGATATCAAAATCTACATAGGATACAAAATCATCCACCACTTGAATGGGGATTCCGTTAATCCTTGCTTCTAACTGCACATATTTATCCGGCTCAAATGCAGAGATGACTCCCTCTCCCTGATAAGTGATCAGTCCGCAGCCATTCGCTTTGGCGAATTCATACAATCCGGGTACAATGGACAGGGGCAGTGTTCTCTGATAGACCACTTCTCCCGTTTTACATTCCACGATACGGGCTCCATTAAAGGACAGAAGATATCCGCCGTATTTTTTCAACTCCAGTTCCTCTTCACACTTCCGCATACCGGGCGTGGGACGTCCGGAAGCCAGGATCACCTTGTGTCCATGCTGTAAAATATTCCAGATTCCCTGTTTTGTAGCTTCTGTAATCTCTTTTTTAGAATTGGTCAGTGTTCCGTCAATATCTAATACCAGAACCTTTTCCTGCATTTCTTTTCTCCTCTAATCTAACAGTACCTGTCTCTTCTGCTTGCGCAGTGAAACAGGTACTTGTCTGTTGTCTATGTTCTGTTCCCCGGCAAGCCTTACTGTGCCTGTGTTGCGGTCTCTTCGGTAGCAGCGGTCTGTTCCTCGGTGATCTCCTGGGTCTCTGCTGTTGCAGTCTCAGTCTCAGCAGCCGCGGATTCCTCTGCCTGCACCTTCAGGTAATTCAGCTTACCCTTGGGATCCTCTACCGTTACATCTGCGGTAATATCCTGCATATGCTGACTCATTGTATCGGATACCAGCGTATTCTTGATGTTGATCTTCCACTCAGGCTGATCCTGTCCGATGTAGTAAAGTACATAGGTGCTGTCACTGACAGTGATGGCTACGGTATCTCCTGCCTGACGGCTGCTGTCGAAGATCCAGTTGCTCAGCTCCTCGGTCATACCGGTCTTGGTTACCTGCTCGAACAGACCGCCGTTCTCTACTGCGGAAGTATCCTGTGTATACTTCTTGCACAATTCTGCGAAGCTGTCCTCGGTAGCTGCACCGTTCTTCCACTCCTCCAGGATCTCTTCACCGGTCTTATCCTCGGTGGGAATGATCACACGTACATCTGCGGAAGGAGTCTCATCCAGATATCTCTTCTCAAATGCCACGACATAGTAGCAATGGCTGTTGTCGTTAGTAATGACGGTGGTGTCTCCTGCCTTTCTGGCATCATCGAACAGCCAGTCGGAGATCAGGTAGTTCACGGAAGACTTCTTCTCATTCTCGTGTGCTTCGCCGTCTTTTGCCACGGTCTGCTCCGCATCGTCAGCCAGTACCTTGGCATCTTCCATGGCCTTGGCGATCTCAGCATCGGAAGGCTGGTAAGCGGTATCCTGTGTGCTGTCAGTAGCTGCGGTTCCATCGGTGGAACCTGTAGTATCGGCAGCAGTCTCCTCTACGGGATCTGCCAGTTCGGTAGGCTCGGTGGGCAGATCAGCTTCGATCGTGGTCAGGCGGTAGTCTACGGAATCGTAGGTTGCCTTATTTTCCTCATAATAGCTCTGGACCTCATCATCACTGGGAGCATTATCCTCCTGCAGCTTCTGATAATAAGCGTTCATTACCATGTCGTTCTTCACATATTCTTCGATACGGCCCATGGTTGCATAGCTTCCGTAGATGGAGCGTACATATTCTTTATCAGATACGCCTGCGGCTGCAGCGGAGGTTTTGATGGTCTCCTTGAAAGTATTGTACTCATCCGTGGTATCGTAGGTAAAGCCGGCTGCTTTGGCTTCTGCCATCAGCGCCTTATTCTGCTTCAGGCTCTCTACAGCATTCTGCTCAAAATAGTCCTTCCAGGTCAGAGTCTCGGAATACATCTGGGTGGACAGATCCTTGCTGGTATCCAGTCCGAAATAGCTTAAATAACTTCCGTACTGTGTAATGTAGTTGTTCTTGGAGGTGTTGTAGACATAATCAAATTCTACCTTATTCACCTCTTCCCCATTGATCACTACATAAGTCTCATGGGTTGCCAGATAGGTCCGGATCGGGAAAGATGCCACCAGGCATACCAAAGCAACGAGGAATACGATCCCGACTGTTGTGCTGATGCGCTCTTCCTTTTTCTCCTTTTCCTTCTCTTCTTTACGCTTCTGTACCTTACGGTCATATTTTGTCATGACCTTCTGTTCAGTTTGTTCTTTTTGTTCCTTATTTTCTGTAACTTTTTCATTCTTAGACATCGCTTACATGTCTCCTTCCTAGCGTCTTAAGTCCAATGACTCCTTATTTTACCGTATTTTAGCGGAAAAAGAAAGCTATTTCACATATTTTTCAAGTTTTTCCACGATATTTTTCGCACATCCGGGCTCAAAAGGACTGTCCAGTCCGACTTCTTTGATCATGTTGGTGTAAAAATCGCTGGCAGACAGCCTGCACAGCTTCAGATAGCTCTTCCACGCCTCTGTAAAATCGGCATCCATCTTCACCTTGTACTGTAGTGCACAGGTCTGTGCCAGGCAGTAATCAATATAATACAGAGGATAGTCGTAAATGTGCAGCTGCTTCTGCCAAAATCCTCCCTGTCCGAAGAAAGGATCTCCCTCGTAGTCCAGATGAGGCTTGTACTCCCGCTCCAGACGGCTCCATGCCTGCTTTCTCTCTGCCGGGGTCAGCTCCGGGTGCTCATAGACGATATGCTGGAACTCATCCACCATACAGCCGTAAGGGATAAACGCAGCCGCATCCTCCAGATGCATCTCCACATAATCCTGCGCCCGGTCGCCGAAGAACAGGTTCATCCATTTCTCCGTGAAAAATTCCATGGACATGGAATGGATCTCTGCAGTCTCCATGCCGATATCCGCATGCTCTCTGATAGGATCCTGTGCAGCGAGATACCCCTGGAACGCATGACCACACTCATGCGTGATGACGTCCACATCACCGCTGGTACCGTTAAAGTTGGCGAAGATAAAAGGTGCATGATAGAGGGGCAGATAGGTCATGTAACCGCCTGCTTTCTTCGTCTTGCGTCCCAGGACATCAAATAACTGGTTCTCCATCATGAAATCAAAAAATTCCGCTGTCTCCGGAGACAGCTCACGGTACATCTTCTGTCCGGCAGCCATGATCTCTTCGGGGGTTCCGGTGGGTGCCGGGTTGCCGTCCTTAAAATATACCTGCTCGTCGATATAGCTGAGCTTCTCCAGACCCAGACGCTGTCTTCTGCGGTCATGCAGTTTCTCTGCGAAGGGTACGAAATACTCCTTGATCTGCCTGCGGAAAGCCTCTACCTCGTCCTTGCCGTAGCAGTTGCGGTTCATCCGGTAATATCCCAGCTCCAGGTAATTTTCATAGCCCATGGCTCTGGCCTGCGCGGTACGGTTTTTCACCAGTTTATCGTAGATGGTATCCAGCTGTTCCTCATTTTCCAGGAAAAACGCGCTCATCTTCTCCCATGCCTGTCTGCGGACATTGCGGTCGGAATTCACCAGATAGGGCCGTAACAGGGACAGATTCAGTTCCCTGCCGTCGAAATCAATCTTCGCACCGGCGATGAGCTTGTCATACTCCATGGTCAGGGAGTTCTCCTCCTGCATCAACGGGATCAATGCCTCACTCATGGACTTCTGTGCCAGCTCCATGTTCTTGAACGCTACCGGCCCGATCTTCTCCTCCAGATACGCTCTGTAGGGGGATTCATATAATTTCTTCTGATAAGCCAGCACCAGATTACTGAATACCGGGCCCTGCTCATCATAGTATTTGTGCTCTTCCTCGTAGAATTTATCGGAGGTATCGATATCAAAGCGGATATTCGCGATCGTCATCAGCGTCATAACACGGTCCGTCAGCGCATAGTACTTCTTATGCACCACGAACTGCTCCTCCCCGCTCTTCGCCGCCTCCAGCTCCCGGATCAGTTCTCCCATCTCCTCCTGCACTTTGGCAAAATCTATTCTTTCATAAGGCATGTCCTGAAATCTCATAATTATAGTAACCCTCTCTTTCTGTTCCTTAGGAACCTATACTGCTTATCTTACCCCAAAATGCCGGGAAAGTAAAACTTTAGAAGCGTTCTGTAACATTTTTCTGGATTTTTTGTAGCTTTTTTGTAACATTTTTCAGACTTGCCAATAAGGAATCCCTATGGTATGGTGGTATTAAAAGTAATTTTTCTTCTTTCAAAAAATCTTATAGACCCGTCAGTGGTCAAAGTTTCCCCTTATTATTTTTTATATGGAAAATATTTGTTTTTTTGTGTCGTTTTATTTTATTTTTACATTTATTTTGCAACAGAAAGGAGATTTATGGAGTTAAAACAAAATAATATGACCAGCAACTATCTTTCGGAGGAGTATCTGATGAATACCGTAGCGCGCTTCTGGAAAAAATTTGTTGCGGAAGAATTTTCATATGGAAATGTGGTAACGGCTGCGCCGGGGAATGTGGCTGTGGCAATACCGGCTTCCGGAAAGCGGAATTATAAGGATCTGGTGTTCCGGAAAATATTTCATGACAAGGAGAAGCTGCTCTCGCTGTACAATGCGCTGAATCACTCGCATTATGAAGATCCGGAGCTACTGCATATTACAACTTTGGAAAATGCGGTTTACCTAAGCTTGCAGAACGACCTGTCATTTGTGGTGGATTTTGATCTGTGGTTTTTTGAGCATCAGTCCACCCTGAATCCCAATATGCCGTATCGTTTTTTATTGTATCTGGCAAGTGAATATTCTAAGCTGAACACGGATGACCTGCTTTACTCCAACAAGTTACAGATGCTGGATACTCCGCATTTTGTGGTGTTTTATAATGGAACAGATCCTCTCCCGGAATACAGCACCCTGAAGCTGTCCAGTGCCTACCGGAATAAGGAAGAGGCTCCTCAGCTTGAATTACAGGTACAGATAATCAATATCAATCTCGGGTTCAACGCCGAGCTGATGGATGCCTGCCAAATTTTAAAGGAGTATGCTCAGTTCGTTGCAGAAGTCCGCAAGCAGGCAAAAGTGTATCCAAATCGACAGGCCATCGTTCAGGCAGTGGATGTGTGTATTAAGAAAGATATTTTGAAGGAATTTTTGCTTGAGAATAAGAAGGAGGTTATTGATATGGTGTTATTCGAGTATGACGCTGAGGCGGAAAAGAGGGTCATTTATAAGGATGGACGAGCAGAGGAAATTGTTCGTTTATGTAAAAAATTTCATGTATCAAAGGAAGATACCATCCGGGAGTTAGAAACCGAGCTTTCTATTTCTACACAGGCAGCCCTAGATTACTATGATAATTTTTCGAAAGAATTGGAAAGGAAATCTTTGGATGATCAAAGGGTCTTATAAAAACCCAAAAAGGGCAGCCCGTCATGGACTGCCCTTTGGTTCTTACATAACGCTTACAGATATGGTTCGTTCCTCTTAGGAAACAACCTGATCTCAGCTTAAGCTTACTGTAACAGAGACAGTACGCCCTGGTTGGACTGGTTAGCCTGAGCCAGCATAGCCTGACCTGCCTGAGCCAGGATGTTGTTGTTGGAGTACTTAACCATCTCAGTAGCCATATCGGTATCACGGATCTGGCTCTCTGCGCTGGTGGTATTCTCAACTACATTGTCCAGGTTGCTGATAGTATGCTCCAGACGATTCTGTACTGCACCAAGTGCGGAACGCTGGGTGGATACTTTCTGGATAGCTTCCTTAATGGTCTCAATAGCATTCTTTGCATTGGTATCATCTGCACCATCTACCTTCAGATTCTGAACGCCAAGTCTCTCTGCACTCATTGCATCAATATCAACAGAAATCTGGTTATTATCTGTAGCATCAGCACCTACATGCAATTTCAAAGTTAATGCGCCTGTGTCAAACGCCTTTGAATGATCTACCAGTTTGTCAACATCATCCTGCGTTGCTACCTGTCCATTGATATAAAGTCCGGAATTTGCTTTTAATGTTCCGTCATTATTGATATAATTGCTTAAACCATTAGCTGCAATTTCATTACCGTCTTTATCACTAAACTGAGTGGATCCTTTTGTAGTAACCGTTGTAACATCAGCAACCTTACTGTCACCAGCTAAGATACCAGTTTTAACACTAGCATAATACTTTGTAATATCATCTACTAAACTACCAGCTCCAACTGTATTGCCATCTTTGTCATAAACAGTTACTCCTGCTTTCACCTGATCATATTTAGCTGTTGTAGGATTAGCCTCTTCTGTTGCTGCATAAAGTCCATCTTGACCGGCCGCAAGTGTATAATACTTTACATTACCCGTCGTATCCTTTGCCAAGCCTTTTGCCGATACAAAATTTCCATCAGCATCTTTGGTATAAACATCAGCGGTAATTACATCTACCTGGGCATCCGAATAGTTAGCTTTATTAGCTGCAGTGATTTTTTCTCCGACCTGTACACCATCTTTGCTCGTGTAATAGTCATGCTTTGTCAAATCAACCTTGTCTTTATAAGAGCCCTTGGCCAATGTCTGAACTTTTCCGTTTTCTACATAATAAAGATCTTTTGTGGTTACATCAGCCTCTTTATACTGGAAGTTCGTGTCTTTATCTGCTTCTGTATCACCCTTCAGCAGATAAGTTTCATTGAACTTGGTGGTCTCAGCAACACGATCGATTTCTGTAGTCAACTGATCAATTTCATTCTGGATGTAGCTTCTGTCATCCTCAGACTGAGTTCCGTTGGCTGCCTTAACTGCCAGTTCATTCATTCTCTGTAACATATCCTGAACTTCGTTCAGAGCACCTTCAGCGGTCTGGACTGCGGAGATACCGTCCTGTGCATTCAGGGATGCCTGTGTCAGACCTCTGATCTGCTTTCTCATCTTCTCACTGATAGACAGGCCTGCTGCGTCATCAGCTGCACGGTTGATCTTGTAACCGGAAGACAGTTTCTCGGTGGACTTTGCCTGAGAAGCGGTGGTTAAGCCTAACATTCTGTTAGAGTTCATAGCTGTAAGATTGTGTTGTACTACCATAATAATTTACCTCCTTGTATTACTGCCCAATTCCTTTTGCGGCAGTGTGCGTATCTGTATTGTTATTGAGAAATCCTTTTCTCCCAGATACTTGTTTTTTGTTTTTATAGTAACCGGAGTAGGAGCTTCCCTGTCGGGCCCTGACAGAGCCGCTCTTCCTCCGGTTATTACCATATGAAATTATTTGTCCGCATTTCCCTTTGTGATGATCATGTTAGATTTTTTGCGGTACTTCTCCGGGTGCTCTTCTTCCGCATAATATTTAGGAAGCTTCGCTCTCTCCTCGGGATCTGTGATCTGGTTCTCCAGCACCGTGCTTCGCACGATGTTCACCTCTTTCGGTGCATCGATCATAATGCGGAGATGATTCTTGGTTCCTCCCAGGAACACGATCTTGATATTGTCATTGATCATCAGGTATTCTTCCGGACTAACGGTCAGACGCAGCATAATTGATAACCTCCCTGTTTTTATTCAGCCTTCCTTGCCTGCTGGTTCTCACTGATGCAACATTTTATTATGGAATGTTGCATTTTCCTTATTTATTAATACTTTCAAGGAGGCTATTATGAGCACGACACAACCTATCCGCAGCAAACAACTTTTACATGATTTCAAAGATTACTACCTTATCAAACAGCCTAACTTCCGGAATTACACTCTCATCCTGATCGGTCTGAACACTGCTCTCCGTATCAACGACATTCTTCATCTCACCTGGGGAGATGTCTATTGCACAGAACACCGCCGCTTTTACACCCATCTTCTGATCACAGAAAAGAAAACAGGAAAAGAGACCCGAATCCTGATCAACAGAGAACTTCAGAAAACACTACAGTCCTACCGGACAACACAGTCTTTCGTAACCGACACAGACTACCTTTTTCCCAGTCCCAGAAAAACAGCTTCCCCTCTCTCCAGGTATCAGGCCTACCGCATTGTCCGTAAGGCTGCAGAAGCCGTAGGGATCGAAGATGTGATCCGGTGCCATTCCCTGCGGAAGACCTTCGGCTACCATGCATGGAAAATGGGAACACCACCCGCATTGCTGATGGAAATCTACAATCATTCTTCTTTTCAGATCACAAAACATTATCTGGGAATTGAACAGGATGACAAAGATGCCGTATTTCGTGACATACAGCTATGACATGCGGCTTCTGTAATTGCTATAGTGATATGAAAATAACGCATTAACGATTTTTATAAAAAAGGCTAAAGTTTTCCCATGGTCAGCCGAAATATGTAGTGCAAGACAAAATGCAACATTCCATAATAGAATGTTGCATTTTCTATTTTAATCTATTCATTTCTGTGGTATTCTTTTAAAGACTGCATATCGCTTTTTTTCGACAAATATTTCTCTTTTATTGAAACATATACAGTCAGAATCAGGAGTACACATGAAAAGCTTTATATGTCAAATATTCTATAAGCAGCGGGCGGCATTCGAGCAAAGCTGCGCTTCCAGGGGCAAAGAGTATCCTCTTCCGGAAGACGTTTTCCTACAATCGGATATTTTCTATGACGAGAAGCATGTTCCGGCACATCGTCTGGATGTCTACCGTCCCAGGGGACGGAACGGAGAGATTCTTCCGGTCATCGTCAACGTACATGGCGGAGGCCTCCTCATGGGGAACAAGGAGTTCAACCGTCCCTTTTGTGCCTCCCTTTGTGAGGCGGGGTATTTGGTATTCAGCATGGAGTACCGGCTGATACCGGACTGTCTTTTCTATGACCAGTTGGCTGATCTGCATCTGGCACTGGATTTTATCCGGGATCATCTGACGGAATACGGCGGTGACATTTCCCACATATATGCCTGCGGCGACAGCGGCGGTGCCTGTCTGCTGACTTATGGAATCGCCATGCAGCGAAGCACTGCACTGGCACAGGCTGCCGGAGTAACCCCTTCTGACCTGCCAGTCCGGGCACTTGGCCTGGTCAGCGGAATGTTCTATACGAACCGCCTGGATCAGATCGGACTTTTCCTCCCCAGATATCTCTACGGCCGGCATTATAAAAAAAGTGCTTTTGCCCCCTATGTATCTCCGGAGCACCCGGACATCGTGACCAGCCTGCCACCCAGTCTCCTGATCACCAGTGACAACGATAATCTTCAGAGTTATACTCTGAATTTTGAAAAGGCTCTGCGCAGACATCAGATGCCCCATAAACTGATCAACTACCCGAAGGATCCCCGCCTGACCCATGCGTTCAGCGCTTTTTACCCGGAGCTTCCGGAAAGCAGGGAAGTGATCCACCATTTGATTCATTTTTTTGAACATACCGGAGAGAACTGTAAAGGAGGATATGTATCATGACATACGACGAAAATGTTTTCAAAGAAAAAGCTAATCGGAAAGCCCGTAAGATCTGGATCGTTTTTGCTGTTTTACTGAGTGCCAATTATGGCTCCGACGCGTCCGGGGGATTATATCCCACCACTTCTTACCTTATTTTTCTGGCATTGTGCTGGCTGCCTCTGATCTTCGGCGAAGTGTTGTTACGTGTAAAAGGCTGGGCAACGGAGCTCTACCGCTACGATCTGGTCATCGGTTACGGCATCTTCTACACTTTTGTCATCTGTACTACTGCTTCCCCAATCGCTTTCACTTACATTCTGCCGGTGACGAGCCTGCTGGTACTATATAAGAACCGGAAATTCATGATCAACTGCGGTATCGCCAATGCCCTGATCATCGTCGGTGCAGCTGTCTATCGCTATATGCTGGGCTTCAACAGCGCTTCCGATATGAAAAATTATCAGCTGCAATTGTCCTGTATCATCCTCTGCTACATCTGCTATGTCATGTCCATCCGTCATCTGAATGAATCCGACGGTGCCATGACCGACAGCATCAGGGCTGACCTGCACAGAGTCGTAACTACTGTAGAACAGGTAAAGTCTTCGAGTAATATCATTCTCGATGGCATCACTGTCGTAAGAGAGCTGGCTTCCGAGAATAAGCATGGCTCCGATATCGTCATGCTGGGTATGAACGAGCTGACTGACAACAACAATATGCTGCAGGATCGTACCACATCATCCACACAGATGACCTCCGATATCCGCGCCCAGGTAGAAAATGTGGTAGCTCTGATCGGAGAAATGATCACGCTCGTCGAAAAAACGCAATCCCATTCCGGCGTCAGCGCAGAAGACCTGAAGAGTCTGGTGAATACCGCTGCTACCATGTCACAGCTGTCTACTGAGCTGGAAAATGTTCTGGAGAATTTCCGTCAGGAATTCGAAATGGTAAAACAGGAGACCGGTACCATAGAGAAGATCACGAATCAGACAAATCTGCTGGCATTAAATGCTTCCATCGAAGCTGCCAGAGCCGGAGAAGCCGGCAAGGGCTTCGCTGTTGTGGCAGATCAGATCCGTACCTTAAGCACCGAGACCCACGCTTCCTCTGATCAGATCAGGGATGCTCTCTCCCGACTGGATGCTACCTCTGCAAAGATGACCTCTTCCATTGAAGAGACATTAAAGCTGATCCAGATCACTCTGGAAAAAGTAACGCAGACCGGAGATAACGTAAATCAGATTGCTTCTGATTCCGTGCAGCTGGGCAATCACATTCAGGTTGTAGATAATGCCATTAAAGAAGTAGAGAACTCCAACACCCAGCTGGTATCCAACATGGAGCAGGTATCTAACATCGTGGATACCATCACAACCTGTATCACACACTCCAGCCGGACCAGTGAACGGATGCTCAGCAAGTATCAGGAAACAGCAGACAATATCAATACCATCGAAGATGTCATGGAGAACATGATGTGTGATCTGGGCATCGGTGGTTTCATGGGTATTGAAGACGTCAAGCCCGGCATGAAGATCGACTTACAGCTAGCCGGTCAGAAGGATGACAACTATCTTGGGGAACTGATCGAGCAGATTCCGGAGGGACTGCTGGTATCCTGTCAGAAGAAGCTGACGATTAACGGGTCTGCTTCCTGTATGCTGCAGGTCACCGCAGGTAATATCCTGTACTGTTGGGACAAAGCCACCATTTCTCCTGCTCCTGAAAATGGTGAACATGCTTTCAAGATTACCATTACTACCAGACCCAGGATCAACAATAGACGCAAATACCCTCGTATGGATCTGAATAATACCTGTACTATTAAGTTCAAAAATTCCGATACGGAATATGCGGCTACCATGGAAAATATCAGTGCCAACGGATTCGCCTTCCTGGCCACAGACAAGATATTCACCCAAAGCAAAAATGCAGAAGTCATTATCACGATCCATGATTTTGCTCTGTCGAATCATAATGTGCTGGAAGGTCGCATCATCCGCTGTTCCGACGATAACGGACTGTATATCGTCGGATGCCAGATGCCGGAGGATAATTTCTATATCCTGGAATATGTAGAAAATAACTTAAATAAATAGAATTTCTGTATGAAACCAAGGCACCAAAAAAGCCCATTCATATTCAAATGAATGGGCTTTTTTAATGTTGTTCTTTACGGTTTCAATAGCCGGGCGATCAGACCCTCGACCTCCTGGAGTTGTTCTTTTGTGCTCTCTTTGTGACTTTCCTTGCGGTATTTTGACGGAGACATGCCCTTCATGGCATGGAACGCCTTGGTAAATACCAGCGCATCACTATACCCACAGGACAGGGCAATGCTCTCGATAGGATAATTCGTAGATTCCAGCAGCTCTCTCGCCTTGGTGATACGGAAGGTGGTGAGGAACTGCTGAGGCGACATTCCCAGATAATTCTGGAACAATGTATATAAATAACTGCGGTTGATACACACATAATCCGCCACATCCGTGACCTTGATAGGGTTACAGTAGTTACTCTGGATAAAAGATACCGCTTTTTTCACATACTGGTTCCCCTTATCCTCTTCCTCTCTGGCTACCACACCGGCGCTGTCCGCGATCACAGACAGGAATACTCCCAGCAGTCCGTTCCGGCGCAGATCATCCGCGATTCCAAAGGTATTGTGTTCCATCATATCACGGACAATCGAATACAGCTCCTCTGATTTATCACAGGAAAAAATAGGATGCCTGTCTGACAGTCCCATGCTATGTAAATACTCTTCCGCGCGGCTCCCGGCAAATCCGACCCACAGATAACTCCAGGGATCCTTCGCATCCGCCTGATAGAAAGCCAGCTCGTTGGGCTGGATCAAAAATCCGTACCCTGCTTCCAGCCGGTATTCCTTGTCATGGAACCGGAAATGCCCCTTGCCGCTTAAGACATAGTGGATCAGGTAGTGTGGCTTGGATGCCGGTCCGAAGCTGTGCAGTGCTTCCGTCTGAGAGCACCCGCAGCAATTCACATACAGACTTCCTGTTTTGTCATTGATAAAGTCCAGCTTAAACGCTTTTTCCATGGCAATTCCTATCCTTTCCCATCGGTCAATTCACTATAATCCCGCCGTCCTCATCAAACGCCACACAAAAAGCACTGCTGTATTCGTTCATACGCTGCAGGATCCTCTGCTTATCCTCCCCCGTTGCCGGCGTCGGTCGGAAATCATTCCTTGTTTTGACAGAACTTACCATACAAGGAATGATCCGGGCGTTCTGATCCTCCACCTTTTCCCCGTTCTCAAAAGTAAAGGTCTGCTGGAAGATCATGGTGTCCTTGTCCTCCGGATTCCGGTTGGCTCCGAAGCAGAAATTTGCCAGACTGTAGATAATATATCTGCCCTTGTATTCCTCGATTCCCTGCAGGACATGGGGATGATGACCGATGACCAGATCCACACCCCAGTCAATGCATTTCCTGCCAAGCTGCTGCTGATAATTTTCCGGATAATTGTCTTTTTCGATACCCCAGTGACAACAGGCGAGGATCAGATCCACGTTCTGTTCCCGCAAGACCTCGATATTATTCTGAATCAGTTTCTCCGCCTGTGCGCCCCATTCCACTTCATTGACGGAGATAATGCCGATCTTCAGATTCCGCTCTCCGCCGTGGGCTTCCGCACTGTCCGGGATCTCATAGATGCCTACATTTTTATCATAGGCATAGACAATGCCCTCCTGCTCTAATGCCGCCACTGTATCCCGGCTGCCCTGTTCTCCGTAGTCCAGTCGATGATTGTTCGCAAAGCTGACGGCTTCGATATCCCCCAAAGTCAGTAGATGGGCATATGCCGGATCTCCCTTGATGCAGTAGGTCTGCCCCTCCCGCATCTGTTCCGATGTGGTCAGCGGCCCTTCGAGATTCACGATGGTCATATCATCCGCCTCGAAAATATCTCTCACATTCTCGAAAAAATATCCCTCATCCTCCGCCTGATCGTATGCCTGACGGAATGAATAGCTGTAATCCTGTTCCTGATGATTGCCCAAAGTTACATCCCCTGCCGCGGAGATCGTGATTGTGCAGCGTTCCCCCATCAAAGTATCCGAAGCTCCGGACTGTCCCGATTCCGGCAATGCAGTATTGTCACCGCCCTTCCCACCTGGCAGAACGATCTCCCCGATATTATCCCCGGGCTGATCGTCCTGCGGTCCGGTATGGTAACCACCGATCGGCTGCGCCAGTTCTTCCACCCCGGGAATACAGACCTGCTGTGTCAGATCATCCCCACAGCCGCTAAACGCTATTACACTGACCGCACAAACCAGTGCCACAAACCGCTTTTTCCTCTGCCCCATAAACACTCTCCCTCTGTTACAAAGAAATCCCTTAGCCCTCTCCTAAATCAGTCTTAATTTTCAGAAGCCGCTGTCGCAGTGCTGTCTCCCGTTCCATACAGATTCTCCTGCAGGAATTTCTTATTCGCCTCGAAATCCACCTCCAGCACAGACATTTTACGATGGGTCGCATCCTTATACGTGCCTTCAATGGGAATACTGTTCTGTATAATATCGTATGTCAGAATCTTCGGTGCCATGAGGCTTAACCGGTAACACTCCGTCTGGGTCAGGTTCGTGGTCAGATTCGGCATGAGTCCGTCGATCAGTCCCTTCGGATTCGTGAGTACACCCTTAGGCAGCTTATGAATGACCTCTGTCAGCACCTTTCTCTGTCGCTCGGTTCTGCCGAAATCCGTACCGATATAACGGTTTCTGCAATATGCCAGCGCCTGAGGACCGTTCAGATGAACCATGCCTCCGGACAGGTCATCGAAATAGTCCGTTCCCTCCGGTCTGCCCAACAGGATATTATATTCTACCAGGTAGCCATTCACGTACTCCACTTCCTTGCCGGTCAGCTCCAGATCCACGCCGCCCACAGCATCTACCAGATTCGCAAATGCCTCAAAATTCACCAGCACGTAGCGGCTGATATGAATGTCAAAATTCTGCTCGATGGTCTCCATCAGCAGCTCCGCACCGCCGTAGGAATATGCCGCATTCAGACGATTGTCCTTATATCCCGGTATCTCTACATACATGTCACGGAGCAGAGATGTCATATATATCTTTTTCGTCTTGTTGCTGATAGACAGCAGGATCATGGCATCGGATCTGCCATCCTCCCCGTTCTCACGGGAATCGTTACCGATCAGGAGAATATTCGTGACGCCTTCTTCCTTCATGGGAGAGCTTGCCACGGATTCGATCTCTTCATAATTCATCTCGGCATAGACCTTACCCACCAGGGCATACAGCCCTGCTGCCAGAAATACCAGGATCAGCGCCACTGCGATCAGGAAGCTGTCTCTTATACACAACCCC
>OLIR01000073.1_pt1 | contig 68896 bp, 74 predicted proteins | sample 1609741 | NCBI WGS metagenome assembly OLIR01 (sample SAMEA4350169, study PRJEB24818) | metagenome | biome: human; feature: gut; material: faeces | place: Denmark | collected 2013-09
ATTTTGAACCGAACGAACTGAAAGAATTAATGATTGATTGTATTCCTCTTTCCGTAAATTTCGGCGATGAGGAGTACAAGGATAATGTTACTATTTCAAAAGATGAGTTTTTCGATAAACTAAAAAATACAACGGAAACCGTCAAAACTTCGCAACCGTCACTGCATGATATAGTAGAAGAATTTGAGGTTGCCGAGCATAGCAAAGACGGAGGTGTGGCAATTTTTATGTCGTCAAAAATCAGCGGAACGGCAAATACCGCACAAATTGCCTGCGATATGATTGGCTGTAAAAATGTGTATGTTATTGATTCACTGACCGCTTCGGCAGGTCAAAAACTGCTTGTTGAATATGCGGTAAAACTGCGCAGACAAGGGAAAAACTCAAAAGAAATTTATGAAGAAATCGAGCACATAAAAACGAAAATATCGTTGCTTGCCTGCCTCGATACCCTTGAATATCTGCATAACGGCGGCAGAGTAAGTCAGACAAAAGCAATGCTTGCGACTGTTGCCCGTATAAAGCCTGTAATAAGACTCAGCAGCGGCAATGTTGAGTTGCTTGCAAAAAGTTTTAACATTAAGCGTGGCATAAAAAGCCTTGCCGAAAGGCTTGAAAGGGAAGAGCTTAATCCTCATTTCCCTGTATATGTAATGTACTCCGACAACGAAAGCCTTGCAAATGATTTGACAAGCGACATAAAAAGGCTGCTGCCGAATGTGCATAGCGTTGAAACTGTAAAAGTCGGTGCGGTTATAGGCAGTCACATAGGCACAAATGCGTGTGGAATTGCATTTGTAAAATTATGATTTTAAAGATTACGGTTTAATAAAAAAGTTTGAATAAGTGTTTTAGAATTGCTAAAGATGCACTCAATTTCGGAGTGCGTCTTTATTGTGTATTGAGATGTTTTTATATTTGACTCTTTTTATGTTGTTAAATTATCCCCGATATGCTATAATCAGAAAAAACTAAGCGAGGGATAAATATGGTAAGAGAAGTTGTAAGAGATCCGATGTTTTTACAGAGAAAATCGGTTGAAGCAAATATGTCGGATATGCCGATAGCCGTTGATTTGCTTGATACTTTAAAAGCAAATTTTGAGGGCTGTGTAGGTATGGCCGCAAATATGATTGGCGTTTCAAAAAGAATTATTGCAATAAGCGATAACGGAAAGTATATTCTTATGTTTAATCCTGAAATCGTTAAGGCTTACGGTGAATACGAAACCGAAGAGGGCTGTCTGTCGCTTGACGGGGAGCGCAAAACAAAGCGTTATAAAACTGTAACCGTAAAATATGCCAACGATAAATTCAAAACGGTTACACGCACTTTCACAAATTTTACGGCACAGATAATTCAGCACGAAATAGACCATTGCAACGGAATTTTAATATAAAGCAGTCTATAAAAATGCAATGTTCCGAGTGGGCTTGAAAATTAGCCGACCTCAAAAAGTTAGACTCTGTGAATTTATCAATTTTTGTATAAGCGTTATCCTGATTTTTATGGGCATTATGAAAGTTTTATAAAATTTCTTGCAAAATTGAATATCCATATACTTTGTGCTTGAATTTGGCTATGATAAGAAAATTTTAAATTTCAGCTGATTTTTTTGCAAAAATCTATTGACAAAGGGTAAAAATAACGCTATAATTCAAGTTGTAAAGTAAAGTTTCCGGAAAACTTCTTATTTTAATTTAATTTGAAAATGAATAATCAAGAACAAAGAGGTTCACTTTATCTTTGAAAAATTTGCAATTTAAATTTATTTTCCTGCAAATTTCAAAGATATGGTGAACCTTGTTTTTATTCAGTCGGTTTATGTGGAGGTTTTAAAATGGATGCAGGGAATATAGCTTTTATGCTTATCTGTTCGGCTTTGGTGTTCCTTATGACTCCCGGCCTTGCAATGTTTTACGGCGGACTTGTTCGCAAAAAGAATGTAGTAAACACAATGATGACTTCAATTTTCATAATCGGTACAGGCATTGTAATGTGGGTGCTTTTCGGTTACTCACTTTCGTTCGCACCAAGCTCAAACGGCATTATAGGCGACCTTAGTTGGATAGGACTTGAGGGCGTATCTCTTACCGAGGGTTACATAGACGGTGCGGCTATTCCTAATATGGTATTCTGCGGATTTCAGATGATGTTTGCAATTATTACTCCTGCTCTTATTACAGGTGCTGTTGCAGGCAGAATGAAGTTTAAATCACTTTTCGTATTTATCATTCTTTGGTCTTTAATTGTTTATTATCCTCTCGCCCACATGGTATGGGCAGACGGCGGACTTCTCGGTCTTGACGGTATCGGCGCTCTCGACTTTGCCGGCGGCGATGTTGTTCACATCAGTTCGGGTGTATCAGCTCTTGTCCTTTGCATTATCCTCGGCAAACGCAACGATTACGAACACGCTAACTACAGAATCCACAATATTCCTACAGTAGTTTTAGGTGCTTCACTTCTTATGTTCGGTTGGTTCGGCTTTAATGCAGGTTCTGCACTTGAGGCAAACGGACTTTCTGCACATGCATTTATGACAACAGCCGTTTCTGCGGCAGCCGCAATCCTTTCTTGGATGCTTTGCGATGTAATTAAAAACAAAAAGCCTACACTTATCGGTGCAAGCACAGGTATGGTTGCAGGTCTTGTAGGCATTACTCCGGGCGCAGGTTTTGTTCCGATTTGGGCGGCAGTAATTATAGGCCTTACAACAAGCCCTGTTTGCTACCTTATGATTTCATTCGGTAAAAAGAAATTCGGCTTTGACGACGCACTCGACGCATTCAGCTGTCACGGTACAGGCGGTATCTGGGGCGGACTTCTTACAGGTGTGTTCTCAAGCACAGCTATTAACGCAGACGCAGGCAACGGACTTATCTACGGTGAGTTTGCTCAGTTCGGCGCACAGGCTTTAGGTATTGTAATTACACTTGTAATTGCAGTTGCAGGTACACTTATCTGTTACGGCTTAACAAGAATTATTACAGGTAAAATCAGAGTAAGCAAGCGTGACGAAATGCTCGGACTTGATATTACACAGCACGGTGAAGCTGCTTACCCGTCATTTAACGGTCTTGATAACTAACGGAGGATTAACATATGGATAACAATAACGAAGTTCAGCTTATTAAAATAGAGGCTGTTGTAAGAGAGGAAATGTTCCTCGATGTAAAAAAAGCGTTAATGGATATAGGCGTAAACGGAATCACAGCCTATCAGGTTGTAGGCTGCGGTATTCAAAGAGGTATGTCCGAATATGTAAGAGGTCAAAAAGTAGATGTGCAGGTATTGCCTAAAATCAAGTTTGAAATAGTTGTTTCATCAGAAGAATGGGAAGCAAAAACCATAGAAGCTATTAAAAAGACTGCGTTTACAGGCAATCCGGGTGACGGTAAAATCTTTACTTACTACTTAAAGCAGGCGGTAAAAATCCGTACAGGCGAAACCGGCTACGATGCAATTCAAACTCCTAATTTTGACGATTAATAAAAGTAAGTTATGTTGGTTTAAAAATCTTTCTAATTTATATTTTCAAAATAAAAGTGCGGTAACTGTGGTTATTGCGCTTTTGTTTTTGTAAAAATTTTAAAATTTATGTCAAGCCTTAAGGTTGATCAAACTTTTATAATCGTTAAATACACTGAAAAAATATTATTGAAAAATCGGCAAACATCATAGCAAAGTCCTGTTTATTACCCAGCCGGTACTGTATAATTTAATTATAACCTACCTAAATTGCCAAAGTGAAGTTCGGATTTTTGAGGAAAAAACGAGAAATACCACGGGTTCACCTTGACAAAAGAGTATGGTAAAATGAAAACGGTTACTGTCTGCGGAAAGCAGGAAAATATGAGTCGTTTATCATTGTCTGAAAGGATAGTTATTGAATGTGGAATTTACCAAAAATTAAGTTTAGGAACTTCACTTTGTCATTTAAGCTAATTATAACAAAGCCCCAAATAAACTTAAGGAGTTGTACAAATGCCTGACGCTGATTTATATGTTAATGTCTGCATTTTCGTAATTATAAGCTACGCTATGCGTTATCCCGTAAAGTCAATATTGTTCAAAAAGCCCCAATCTCAACAAAAAAATAAGAAACGAAATGCGGCAACAAGGCATACATCACGCAGAAAAGCTGCGTAAAAAATAACAAGACAGCTTAGTATATAGGCTGTCTTGTTTGTGCTTATTCAGTTGTTTTTTGCTTACGGGCAACTGCCTCGCAAAGTGCAATAAAAATAATAAAAAGCGGTGTTGTAATCGGTTGAGCAAGGTTTACCACAGCCTGCACGGCATAGCTGATAACAGATACCGCAAAAGCAATTGCAATCGGATTTTTACTTGCGGATTTAATCGCACCTTTCAGCGCTCCGAAAATTATCGAAAGGTAAGAAGCAAGTCCGAAAATTCCCGTAGTAATAAGGTAATTTATGTATTCGTTGTGGGCACAGTTTGTGGAGCTGTCACCGTAATGTTTAAGCCCCTCAAAATACGGTTCAAACACTGTGGCAAAGGTGTCAGGTCCGCATCCGAAAAGTTTGTTGTAAAGAGAAAAATCTCCGAATATATAGAAAGACCTTATCCACATATAGCCACGGTGAGTACCCCAGCTGTCATTAAATCTCAAAAAACTTTTCAAAAAGCCGATATTTGTTTTTGTGTCAATTACGCTGAAATAATATACGGCAAAAAGCATTGCAATAATGCAGGCAACAAATATACTGCCGATTATAATAGGAACGGCAAGCGGTAAAGTCTTGTCGGGAGTTTTGCTGTCTGCAAAAAATAAAATTGCGGTAATTATTGCGAACAATGCAATTGCCGCCCATATGATTTTTGAGTAAACAAGCAGACTTTGAAATTCCGAGATACCTTTTGATTTGTCACCCATAAAAAAGGAAAATAAACGAAGAATTTTGCCGCTTAACAGCATAATTGTTGTTGCGAGGAAAAATCTTTTAAGTCTTGCAACGCTGCGTGAAAACCATATTAAAAGCACGGCAAAAACAGTGCCAAGACCAAGTATACCCGAGTAGCTGTCGGCTGTCATAAGAGCCATATAACCGAATGCGAACGAAATATGATAAACGATACGGTGATTACGATTTTTGCTTATAACCGAAAAAGCGACGGTTACGGGCATAACAATGCAGATAAAACTTGACATAAGGTTTTTGTTGCCAATTGTGGAGGTAAAGTTTGTGATTGTCTGCTCATCTGTAAGGCTTGCAAACATTCCAAGCGGATCTATGTAAAAACAGTTGAGAATATCAAGCAGATATATTGCAATTGAACAACCTGCAAGGGCAACAAAGACATAGTTTTTAAAACAAAAAAATCTGGTAATTAAAAAATAAACCACCGCATAAAAAATCATCAGCAATAAACCGTTGTTTCTTCCGCTAAGACCCAAGAAAGCATCGGCAGGATTTTGAGAAAAAACAGTGGATACGGTGCATACCAAAATGAATGCCCCAAATGCATAGTCCGTAAACGATAACTTTTTGTACCAAGGCACGGATTCGGCTTTGTCTTTTGTTTCGCTTTGCGAATCGGAATTAGTGATTGCAACAGCGCCAATCATCAAAACAAGCACCGCAGTGACAACAAGAAAAAAATAATATTTGTCGTGTCTTATATTATAGTAGTAATCCGTGTAAAAAAGGGGAAAGAGCGTAAACATCGCAAGCAAAAAGAAGTTGACAAACTTGCTTTTTACAGAATATTTATCCTCGTTCAACCCGTTTGAGATTTTTAGTTTTGTATTGTCAGACATATAAAACCGCCCTTCAAAATAATATATTTAATCAGTGTAATCATATTTTATACCCCATAACAGCGTATGTCAATTAAAGAAAAATAAAAATCACGAAAGTTTCAAAAAAATTAAAAATAATTGTTGACAAATCAAATTTTATGTTATATAATAATGAAGCTGACTTGTTGAGGCGACAAAAATTAAATAATTTCGAGGTGTAGCTCAGTTTGGTAGAGTGCTTGGTTTGGGACCAAGATGCCGCAGGTTCAAGTCCTGTCACCTCGACCATAGAAAAACCGCACTATTAAGCCATTTTCAGGCTCTTTAGTGCGGTTTGTTGTTTTATATTATCCACTTAAAAACTATGTAAAAAGGTATAAAAAATTGCAAACAGGTGGCTCAAGAGGTGGCTCAAAAAATTATGCTCCGAGAAAAAATCAAACTTCTCGGAGCATTTTTGCGAAAAAACCTGCACAAACTTTTAGCTTACATTTTGTGCAAGGTAACTATCAAGTTTTGATACATTAGTCTTTTTCTTTTGTTGAACAAAATGTGTATATATGTTCATCGTTGTTTCGGGCTTGCTGTGGTCAAGCTGATGTTGCACATAAAGTACATCGTAACCTGCATAAAACAAGTTCGTTGCGTGAGTATGTCTTAAATAATGAGCTGTAAAAGGCTGTATAATCTTCGGAACACCGTTAGGGTCGTATTTACTGCGTTAAGCACCCTTGCATTTGATTGCATAGGTGCTTGCAAATTACAAGACTGTTGCAGAGGTTGAAAAAATCACAACCGCAAGAGATAATTACAAATCACAGCTTGAAACAGCACAGACAGCACTTAAAGAGTTTGAGGGCGTAGATGTCGAAAATCTTAAAAGCGAGATTGCAAAACTCAACACAAGCCTTAAAGACAAAGAAACCGAGTATCAAACAAAAATTCGGTGGAATTACCGATTATAACGCATATTGCGATTATCTTAATAAAATTTACGCTCCAAAGGTTGAAAAATTGATAAGAAGCGGTTATAATATAAGTGATATAAGCGAGTATGCTTTTGACTGTTTAAGAGATAAAGTTATGGATGAAGTTTATGATGAGTATAGAGTTAAGCAACTTTTAGGGGGTTGATACAATGAGATTAATGCAAACAGAAGAACAGAAATCTCTTTGGAATATGTTTAAACCGTATCTTGTGGTAAATGGTTTAGATGTAACTTTGCGTGAAGATGCTCCCCAAGAAGTAAAAGATGCCGAAGCACTTTATAATAAACTTAGGGAAAAAGAAAGAAAGCAATTTCTTGAAGATAATGGCATAATCTAACCGCTCCGTAACAAGAGCGGTTTTGTTATGCCTGAAAGTAGGTGATTTAATGAATATAAGGTCAATATATATTGATTTTGATAAAAACATTCTTGAAATAAACGGATTCCCGATAAAAAAGAAAACAGTCGCATATCTTCCAAGAGATGACGGGTGGGAAATATCAAAACTTTTCAACCCAAATAACTCAACCGAAGAATGCGACCGTATTCGTGTTACTTTAATAAGCGGTTAATAATAAGCAATTATGAACTTTGAATTATTTATAGTTGTGTAAAATACTTGAGGCAATCAAGGACGGCTTTACACCGAATATGCCCACAGGAACGAGCACAGGCGAGTTTTTTAAGGTCAACAACCGTAAGCTCAATGCTCTTGTAAAATCGACCACAGACGATTTAAAGAGGGCAGAAACGGCAGTTTTGCGAATGAGCAATGACAAGTATCGCAAGGCAATCTTCAATGCTCAGGTGTACGCAAACACCGGTGCAGGCACATACGAAAAAGCAGTTGATATGGCTTGTAAGGATATGCTAAACGCAGGGCTGAATTGTGTGGAGTACAAGAACGGTGCAAGGCACACGCTTTCAGACTATGCGGATATGGCAATCAAGACGGCGAACAAGAGAGCCTATCTAAGAGGTGAGGGTGAAGAAAGAGCTAAGTACGGGCTTTCGCTTGTTGTGGTAAACTCAAGACGGGGCGGTTGCCCTGATTGTGCAAAGTATATAGGCAGGGTGTTTATTGATGATGTGTATTCAAACGGCAAAAAATCGGACGGCGATTATCCGCTGCTTTCAACCGCCATAGCGGAGGGACTTTTCCACCCTCGCTGTAAGGACAGCACAAGCACCCACTACCCAGAACTTGACGATTTGAGCGGACCTCTCACCGATGACGAGCTTGCAGAGCTTGACCACCAAAGAGGACTTGAGGAACAGCAACAGTACGCAGAGCGGCAGGCACAACGCTTTGACCGCAGGGCAAAATACAGCCTTGACGAGGATAACAAGAAGTTTGCTAAAGCAAGAGCAGACGAGTGGCACGATAGGGCGGATAGGCTTGAAGAGCAAAACAAAAATTCTGTTCATAAAATATCTGATACTCAAGAGCAAAAGTTTTTGACTGACACAGAAATTGAAAAATCTGACAGCAGTACAGAAAATACAAACAGAAGTGTTGAAAATTCCGAAAATAATGATATAATAGAATTTGAAAAGGGTGTTACGCAAGCTGTTCAAGAAAATTTTACCGATGAATTTGAAAAAATGCAGGACAAATTCGGCAAGATAACAACCATTTCAAGAGTTGGAGTGCTTAATTCCAAAACTTCATCAGATTACGGTGCATTTTATGACAATTCAGGAGAACTTTTGCTAAGATTTGCAAACAAGAAAAACGCACTGCCTAAGCACGCACAAAAGGCACAAGAAATGAAAAAATCAGGTGAATGGTCTTCTGCTCACTCTTTGCATACTTTTAGACACGAAATAGGTCATGCAATACAGCTTGAACACAGATTAAATGACCCATTGTGGGATGATAAACTTGAGCAAATAAGTAAAATAATGGATGGTTTAAATGAACCGATAGATATTGATATAAAAAAATATTCGGTATCAAGATATTCCATGACTAACATAGATGATTTTATTTCCGAATGTATTGCTGAGAGTATGACTAAGAAATCAAGAGCTACAGCGAAGGAAGTTGTAAATATAATAATTGGAGTTGATTAAATGACTGACACTTTTGCAAAATTTTACAAGTGGATGACGCCCTTAAAAAACGGATATAGAAGTATTAAGGATGACGCTCCAAACGAAATTAAGAAAGAGGCTAAAAAAGCCGATGAAGAATATTTCAAAAAAACAGGCAGACATATGCTTCAAATCGACTATTAACTAACCGCTCCTTGTGAGCGGTTTTCGCATTAGAAAGGTGTATTTATGGATGAGAATTTTAAGATTATATATGAAATACTTAAGAAATTAGAAAACAGTATGGATATATCTGAATTTGATAACTCAATATTAAGTTACAAATCGTTGGAAATATCTAAACCAAAATGGTGTAGAATAATAAAAATGCTTTTTGACAGCGGATATATAACAGGAGTGAATGTGTGGGAGTCTTATGATTGTTCCTATCCGCAAGTTGAATTGACAAGACCCGAAATCACTTTAAAAGGTCTTGAGTATTTGCGAGAAAACTCTATTATGCAAAGAATGTATAAAGCTGCAAAGGGAATAAAAGAAATTACACCAGGTTTATAAGTTTATTATTAGCACTTAATCAATCGGATTGAGTGCTTTTTTTTGATACCCAAAATCAGAAAGGCGGTGACAGAATGAAAGTAAAGGTAGTAACGGCATTTAATGATAGGCAGAACGGATATGTAACCCGTCCTGTAAATGAAGTTTTTGAATGCTCCGAGAGCAGAGCAAAAGACCTACAAATCGCTTTATTATCAAAAAGATGAGATGAACAAAGTCCGTATTCTGGGTAAAGCAGTAGGTTTTTACAGTAATGTGTTGTAATATTTTTTATACTCGATTATATCAACAAAAATAATCGGTAATCACTGATTAAAAAAAATTATTAATTATAAGAAAGAAAACCAAATACTTTGACAACAAAACGGTAAAATCAACGCAATATTGTAAAACAAAATTAATTATGCCTACACAATTCGACATACCATTTTTTGGTAATGTGATATTATAATGTCACAGGGACAAACCCCTGATGCTTAAAAGACACGGGATGGTAAGGTTGACTTTTTTATTTAACAATGATAACAAAATCACTGAAATACCAATAATAAGAATACGACCTAACAAGGCTCAGCCTCGAAAACAATTTGACGAAGCCTCTCTTACATCATTATCGCAGTCCATAACAGAAAACGGTATCTTGCAGCCGCTGACTGTCAGAAGGGCAAGTCAAAGTGAATATGAGCTGATTGCCGGTGAACGCCGTCTTCGTGCGTCGGTTATGGCAGGACTTAAAAAAGTGCCGTGCATAATCGTTAAGTGTTCTGACAAAGAGTCTGCGATCTTTGCTCTCCTTGAAAATCTACAGCGCAGCGACCTCGGCGTGTTCGAGGAAGCTCGCGGGATTTCAAGACTTATACGAAGATTCGGACTTACTCAGGAAGAGGCGGCTCAAAGGCTTGGCAAAACTCAATCTACCATAGCCAACAAACTCCGACTTTTGAGGCTTACATACGAAGAACAGGAGCTTATTATTTCGGCAGGTCTTACGGAGCGCCATGCCAGGGCATTACTCCGAATAGAAGACGAGGGCAAAAGGCGAGAAGTCCTAAGCAAGGTAATAGCTCTTAATCTTAACACTCAACAGACCGACAATCTTGTAGGCGAAGTCTTGAATGACTGCCCAAAGCATATTAAAAGTATGGGACAAAGCAAAGCGGTGATAAAAGATGTGCGTATTTTTGTAAACACCATCAACAAAGCGGTAGATACAATGCGCCTTGCAGGTATTGATGCCAAAGCAGTCAAAAGTGAAAACAACAACTATATCGAATACACAATTAAAATTCCCAAAAAAACCGCAAGCGATAATAAATCCGCTTAAATTTACTAACAAGAGGGTGCGAAAGCATCCGTTCCACTCATACCCATTTCCTTATCTAAACCCCTTGCAAACAGCCGTACAGTGTAAAAAACTGTACGGTTGTTTGCGTTCGCAATTAATAATTTTTTGCCGTTTCGTTCAAGCCGCCGAACATCAGGCTGTTCGGCTACAGAAAAATTTTGTTAGCAGACAGTATCGTTGGCTTTGCCCACACCCACAACTTTTGAAAGGGTTGACCAAACTTTTTATAATCGTAACGGACAAGGTATGAAAATTTTGACATTATTATAAGTCGGTGTTAAAATAAAATTACATTATAATGAAAAGGAATGATTTGTATGTCTAAGGGAGATATTGCAAAGCAAAATTTTATGAACGGTTACAATTGTTCTCAAGCGGTTCTGCTTGCATTTTGCGAGGATTTTGGACTTGAAAAAGAAACAGCATTAAAAATTTCCGAACCGTTCGGCGGCGGTATGGGCAGAATGAGAGAAGTTTGCGGTACTGTTACAGGTATGTTTATGGTGATAGGTCTTGCAATGGGTAATGACAATTCTAAAGACAATACCACAAAGAAAAATGTTTATAAATCGGTTCAGGAGCTTGCCGCAAAGTTTAAAGAAGACAACGGCTCTATTATTTGCAGAGAACTTTTGGGTCTTCAAAAAGCCAATAAAGAAAGCTATGTGCCGTCAGAACGCACCAACGAATACTATAAAAAGCGTCCTTGTCCGGAGCTTTGCAAGTATGCGGCAGATATTCTTGAAGAATATCTTAAGAAAGAAAACCTCATATAAACAACTGTTATTATATAAAATATATGATTTTGTGAATTGTCAACCAAAATTCAATTGCAGGTTGACAATTCTGTAAAACCGCGTTATAATATTGTCAACTTAATAAACCAAATAGGTTGACGATAAGGAGAAAGAACAATGTTAGAGGTAAAATCAAAGGCAACATCAAAAAGCAAAGCCGCTTTGCTTGATTTAGTATTTGTGGCACTCTTTGCCGCTGTAATGACAGTTTGTGCGCAAATTCAGATTCCGTTCGGAGAAGTTCCGTTTACACTTCAAACTCTCGGTGTATTTATTGCAGCGTCATTACTCGGTTGGAAAAGAGGTACACTCAGTGTTATAGTTTATGTACTTCTCGGTCTTGCCGGTGTTCCTGTGTTTGCAGGTTTCAGCGGAGGTATAGGTGTACTTTTCGGACCGACAGGCGGATATATTATCGGCTTTATTTTTACAGCTTTAATTGTAGGTCTTATGACAGAAAAACTCGGCAAAAAACTTTGGGTTGAAATTGTTTCTATGATTTTGGGCCTTGCTGTTTGTTATGCATTCGGCACAGTATGGTTTATGTTCCAAATGAAAATGGGACTTGTTGAGTCACTTTTACTGTGCGTAGTTCCTTATCTTATTGCTGACGCACTCAAAATTGCATTTTCAGCTGTATTGGTAAATCGTCTTGACAAAGTTATCAAGCTTTAATCTGCGACCGCACCACAGCCTTTGCATACAATTTTTTGTAGGAAAAGGCTACAGCAGTGATTTTGTGCAGAATATGACAAATGTAATTGAATATCTGAATAAAGAAAATCCGCTGATTACCTTAACGGGCAGTTGTAATGATGTTCTTTGCAGTAAATGCCCGAATAATAAATCACAGCTTTGTGCCGATAATGATAAAGTGGCAAGTTTTGACAATGCTTGTCTGAAAGAATATAATTTAAAAATCGGTGACGAAATCGAGTGGCTTGCGCTTAAAGATATGGCAAAAAGCAGGATAATTTCACAAGGAAAACTTAGTGAAGTCTGCAAAAATTGTCAGTGGAAATGTTACGATATTTAATAAGCTTACACCATCCCCATATAAAAATCCCTGTTCAGCGCTGAACAGGGATTTTTGCTGTTTGTTAATTTTTGTTGAGTTGAGAGTAAAAGATTATTGTTTAGAAGAATGCTTCGCCAATCAATTATAAAAGTTTGGTCAACCTTTTCAAAAATAAATAATTCTGTTTTAATGGCTGTCGCCTGTTTTTTCAAACTAAGTGCAAGCACGCAAACAGCGTGGCTGTTTGCGCCCGAAGAATTGTAATATCGGAAGATTTTATGGGCGCTGTCCAAACCCGCAAGCCTTTAAAAAGGCTTGACCTAAATTTTATTAAACCGTCTTTTTATTAGCTTTTGCGGTAAGTTTTTCAATTTCTATCACAAAAACATCTGTGCGTTCAAATGCGCCTTTTATATGGTTTTCACCGTCTTCCGCAAATTCGGGAGAGTATTTTTGCACCAGAAGCCGCAGTGCTTTTTCTTTTTCGGTAACCGTTTTTGACGCATAACCAAAGGCAATGGCACTTTCATAACCTGTTGTGAATTTTTCGGAAATAACATCTGATTTTGTAACGACAGTAAACGAAACTTTGCCCGAAAATCTTAGGTTATCCTGTTTGTGACCGACATTTTTGGCACAGTGAAAGTAGATTTTACCGTCATCGTAAGCGTAGTTTACGGGTACGCCGTACGGATAGCCGTCTGCGCCGATGGTAGAAAGCACACCGAAGCTGCCCGATTTCAGAATTTCTAAGGCGGCATTTTCGTCAACTGCTCTGTCTTTTCTGCGGATTTCATAGTCTTTCATATTAATCAACTCCAAGATTGTTCATTACCATACCTGTAATCATTTTTGGATAGAAATATGTGGATTTCTGCGGCATTTTTTCTCCTGCGGCGGCAACATCACGAATTTCGGTAACTCTTGTAGGGTTGAGTACAAATGAGCATTGGAACTCGCCTTTGTCAACTCCGTCAATTGCCTCTGTAAAGAATTTTGTGTATGTAAGGTTAATCTGTTTTGCCATATTTTCCTTGTCAATTCCAAAGATTTTTTCAAGAATAAGTGTATGGAGAACAGAAACATCAAGCGACTGTGACGCCTTGCTTACATTGGGGAGCATTTGGCTCATAATGTCGATATTTTTGAGTGTCAGCAAGAACCATTCGCCCTTGCCGCAATAGAAACCGAATGCTTTTTTGCCCTCGTCATAGAGTTTTTTCAAATCTTCCTCCATGGTGTCCGTGCCTTCTTTTTCGTCTATGTAGAAGAATTCGGAGCACTTTTCGAGTACCGCCTCTTTGTCAAAGTTCGGTAAATCTCTCACAAGGCGGTGGGTAGGGAATACCACAAGTCCCGGATGCTCCATATCTACGAGGTAAATCATCTGGAAGTCCTGCGGATCGCCCGGCTTTGAAATGCCGTTTTCTCTGCAATAATTTCTGTAATTGAGAGCGGTTTCGTATCTGTGGTGACCGTCGGCAATATATAGTTTTCTGTCTGCAAAATCGGCAACAAGCTTCGCAATGATTTTTTCGTCGGTTTCAATCCAAAGGCGATGTGTAACACCTGTTTCGTCTGTAAATTCAAGGTCGGCTTTTGCCTTTGACTGCTCATCAATGGTAGCGAGAGTTGTATGTTTTTCGTCCATATAGAGAGCGTAAATCTGACTGAAATTGCAGTTTGTTGCTTTCATAAGATTTAAACGGTCTTCTTTAGCCTTTGAAAGGGTAAATTCGTGCGGTAAGATAATGCCTTTTGAAAATTCTTCAAGCTGAACTCTCGCAATAATGCCCTTTATGCTTTTGCGTGTGTTGCCAACGGAAAATTCTTCCTCGTAAATATAGATAGCAGGCTTATCTTCAATTTTCAAAATGCCTTTATCCTGCCACATTTTTAAAATATCGCTTGCGCAAGCGTAAGGATTTTCACCCTCTTTTGGCAATTCAAGACGAATAATGTTGTATTCGTTTTCTTTAATAAAAGCAAGTCTTTCTTGCTCGCTGATTATGTCGTACGGAGGACAGCAAAGAGAGGAAATTTCGCCTGCCTTTGCGGTGTTGTATCTCATACCTTTGAATGCTTTAATAACTGCCATAGCCGTTACCTCCAATTGAATTAATAAAATTCCCGAACGAGGAATATAAAATTATAAGAATTATAAGTAAAAATAATACTATCATATATATTGTACCACGAATATGTAGGAATTTCAATAAATTTGTTGTAAAAAGCAGTGCTTTTATATACCTTTTGAATAATACAGAAACAAAAATTCTTATAAAATTAAATGAAAAGATTGACAATACAGATATAATATGATATAATATCACTTGCGTAAAATAAATACGCGCCAATAGCTCAGTTGGTTAGAGCTACCGGCTCATAACCGGTCGGTCCGGGGTTCGAGTCCCTGTTGGCGCACCAAGCAAAAACCGCATTAGAAAACTGTTTATCAGCTTTTTAATGCGGTTGTTTTTTATATCGTGATACATAGAAATACAAGGAAAAACAGTGTACTACAGAAAAATGCATTGCAAAAAATATCTTTGATTTTTATATTTTAACGGAATACTTTATAAAAGTTTGGTCGACCTTTTCAAAGGTCGTGGGTGTGGGCAAAGCCCACAAATACTTTCCATTTATGCAATCTAAGGATAGCCAAACAGACTGCTGTTTGCGCCTGATAAATTGTTATATCGGAAGATTTTATGGGCGCTGCCCAAACCCGCAATTTTTGAAAAAATTGATTAAACTTTTTTGCTTTTGGGAGGATAATTTAGCGTTAGCTAAATTTCAATGCCCGACCGACACTCCGCCAAACCATAATTCATTCTAACTTTTGATAAAGAGTCCAAAAAGAAATGCAGATAGGGAAGAACCCTGTCTGCATTTCCGATTATAAAGAGGTCGGACAAAAATGACCTTAATATAAAATTAATTTAAAAACTGAAAAATTTACCTAATCAGTTGTTATTCTTCAACTGTTTCAATTTTTTCTTCAGCTTTAGTTTCCTTATTTTCTTCCTTTTCTTAGACTACAGGCTTTTCATCGACTTTTTCTTCTGCCTTGCTTTCAGCTTTTGCGGCTTTTTCAGCCTTTGCTTTCTTAAGAGCGGCAGCCTTGCGGTTTGTAGTCTTTTCCTTCTTTGGCTTTTCTGGTGCAGGAAGTTCCTTGTCAAGCTCAATGTAGATTACGGAAAGCGGTGCAAGCGTAATGTTGATTGAGTACGGAAGATCGTGATCGGCTGCATCCTGTGCCTTTAATTCGCCCTCGTTTACTATACCGCAGCCGCCGAATTCCTCTGCCTCGGAGTTGAGAACTTCTTTATAGATACCAAACTTCGGAACACCGATTTTGTAGTTCTCACGGAGCATTGGCTGGAAGTTACATACAACAATAACTTCGCTTCCGTCATAAGCAATTCTTCTGAAAGAAATAATGCTATGCTTGTAGTCGTCGAGAGCAATCCACTGAAAACCGTTCCAGTCGTAGTCGTTTTCGTGCATTGCCGGTGTATCACAATAGAATTTGTTTGCTGTAGCAAAGAAGTGATTAAGCTGACGGTGCTTTTCGTAGCCGAGCAAGTTCCACTGGAGCTGTTCGGTAGAATTCCACTCGTCAAACTGTCCGAGCTCACTGCCCATAAACATAAGTTTTTTACCGGGATGAGCAAGCATATAAGCAAGGAATCCTCTTACGCCCGCAAACTTGTTGTCATACAGACCCGGCATTTTGTTGATAAGTGAGCCTTTGCCGTAAACAACTTCATCATGAGAGATAGGGAGCATAAAGCTTTCGCTGAATGCATAAACCATACTGAATGTAAGAGTATCGTGGTGATAATTTCTGTAAAGCGGGTCAAGGCTGATGTATGAGAGCATATCGTTCATCCAACCCATATTCCACTTGTAGTCAAATCCAAGTCCCATATCCTTTGGCGGGAAACCGGTAACATTCGGCCATGCTGTGCTCTCTTCGGCAATCATCATAGCTTCCGGGTGGAACATATGCACAACAGTGTTAAGCTTCTGTAAGAAATCAACAGCAACAAGATTTTCTCTGCCGCCGTAGATATTTGCAAGCCATTCGCCGTCTTTACGGTTGTAGTCGAGGTAGAGCATAGATGCAACGGCGTCAACTCTGATGCCGTCAATATGATATTGGTCAAGCCAGAACATTGCGGATGAAAGCAAGAAACTTGCTACTTCGTAACGGGCATAGTTAAAGATATATGTACCCCATTCCTTGTGTTCGCCGATTCTCCAATCCTCGTATTCATAACAGCCTGTACCGTCAAATCTGCCAAGACCGTGCTCGTCCTTAGGAAAGTGAGCAGGTACCCAGTCAAGAATAACGCCGATACCTTCCTGATGACATTTGTCAACAAAATACATAAGGTCTTTAGGAGTACCGTAACGGGAAGTTGCCGCAAAGTAACCTGTTACCTGATAGCCCCAGCTGCCGTCAAACGGATATTCTGTAAGAGGCATAAACTCAATGTGAGTGTAGCCCATTTCTTTTACATAAGGAATAAGCTCCTCGGCGAGCTTTCTATAGCTGAATACATTGCCGTCCTCGTATTTTCTCCAAGAACCTGCGTGCATTTCATATACATTGATAGGAGCGTTCTTGTGCGGGTGAGCTTTCTTGTGCTCAAGCCACTCGCTGTCGTTCCATTCATAACCGTGAATTTCATATACACGAGATGCGTTATCAGGTCTTGTCTGGCAATGGAATGCATATGGGTCGGTTTTCATTACCTTTTGCATTGACGGAGTTTCTACGCAGTATTTATAGCAAGCATATTCCCATACACCCTCAATAAACAATTCCCATACGCCTGAATTGTCGATTTTATACATATAGTTTGCATCGGGGTTCCAATCGTTGAAATCACCTACAACGGATACGGAAAGTGCGTTTGGTGCCCATACTCTGAACACAACGCCGTCTCTGTCGCCCCAGTTTACAAAATGAGAGCCCATAAATTCATAAGCTGTAACAGATTCGCCCTGCAAAAACTGTTCAAGCGGAGTTCTTTTGTCATTTAAACTAAAAGCCATTTATATATCCTCTTTTCTTTAAGAAATTTGGGAAAAGGGCGCATATTGCTCGTTTTTACAAAAAATAAATCCGCAGTATGCTTTTACAGTGTTTCCCTTGATTTAATTATATGTTTATAGTATAATATATTCTACACAAATATACAAGAGTTAATTTTAATTTTTATGTAAATTATTTTACAAATTATTAAAATTTGTTTATTTTTTCAAAAAAATTTAAGGTGAAATTTTATGGATAAAAGAGTAAAAAATACCACAAAGGCACTCAAGCAGACACTTTTTGATATGCTTGAGCAAATGCCTTTGAGCAAAATTACAGTAACCTCTCTCTGTAAGCAGGCGGGAGTGAACAGAGTTACCTTTTATCACCATTTCGCCGATGTTTACGATATGATTTCTCAAATAGAAATCAGCTATGTTGAAGAATTAAAGGATTACAATTTTAAATTTACGCAGAACGGCAAGGTGAATTTCCTTTGGATTGTGCGCTTTGTAAAGAAGTATTCGGATTTTTACAGAGTGGTTTTCAATAACAATATCCAGACTAAATTACTTGACGAAATGTATGCGGAGCTCAAAAAAGAGTATTGTGCGGCTTTTGGCAAAAAGGATATTCCGCAGACCAAACTTGAGTATATGTTTACATTTCTCGAAAGCGGTGCGTCAGGTATTTTAAAAAAGTGGGTAAGAGGCGGAATGGCAGAGAGCGAAGAATATATCGCCGACCTTATAAGCGAAATATTTATCAGTATGCACAGTCATATATAATAGTTGCCCACAGCCGAAAATTATGTTAAAATATGTAGTCAAATGAAAGAAAAAATTACGGATGGTGTATATATGAAAAAAAGATTTCTTGACAGCGGAAAAATTGTAGGCACTCACGGCATAAAAGGCGAATTAAGAATTGACCCGTGGTGCGACAGTCCCGAATTTTTGTGCTGCTTTAAAAAACTTTATCTTGACGAGCAGGGCAGAGAGAGCATAAAAGTTAAGTCACGCCCTCACAAAAATATTGTGCTTTGCAAGGTTGACGGAATAGATACAATTGAGCAGGCGGATAAAATGAGAGGCAAGACAATTTATATCGACCGAGAGGAGATCGTCCTTGACGAGGGTGTAAACTTTGTTCAGGATTTGCTCGGCCTTGAGGTAAAAGACGCCGACAATGCAACTGTTTACGGCAAAATTACAGATGTTTTGCGCACAGGTGCTAATGATGTTTATGAGATAACAGATGACAACGGCAAAAAATATCTTGCACCCGTTATTGACGAGGTTATTACAGAAACCAATGTTGATGACGGATATGTTCTTATTCGCCCGATGAAAGGAATATTTGACGATGAGGATTGATATAATAACCTTATTCCCCGAGATGTTTACTCCTGTTTTGGGTGACAGTATAATCGGCAGAGCACAAAAAAGCGGTGCGCTTGAAATACATTGTCATCAACTGCGTGACTATGCTTTTGACAAGCACAGACGAGTTGACGATACCCCGTACGGCGGCGGAATGGGAATGTTGATGAAAGCCGAGCCTATAGCGCTTTGCTTTGAGGATATATGCGATAAAATCGGCAAAAGACCGCATTTTGTCTATATGTCGCCGCAGGGAAAAACTCTTACGCAGCAAAGACTTAAGGAAATAGCCGAGATTGAGAATGTCTGCATATTGTGCGGTCATTACGAGGGCGTCGACCAGCGTTTGCTTGATGAATTTATAGACGAGGAAATTTCAATCGGCGACTATGTGCTTACAGGCGGCGAACTTCCTGCAATGGTATTCACGGACGCACTTTCAAGAATGGTGCCGGGTGTACTTTCAAATAATGAATGTTTTACCGAAGAAAGCCATTTTAACGGTTTGCTTGAGTATCCTCAATACACAAAACCGTCGGTATGGAGGGGCAAAGAAGTGCCCGAAGTGCTTTTGAGCGGTCATCATGCAAACATAGCAAAGTGGCAGAAAGAAAAAAGTCTTGAGGTAACCCGTGCAAAGCGCCCGGACTTGCTTGAAAAGATAAAAGAACAGCAATAAGAATTAACAATAATTTAGTGTTGCAAAATAATATTTAGCAATACTTAATATAATTTAATTTCAGTTTTAGTAAAGTTGCACAACAACAGACCGAAATTTTTGGTTGTAAGTGAGTATTAAACCAAAAATTAATTAACTTATTGACCTTTTTTTGAAAAAATACTATAATATTTATTAAAAGATTGCAAAATGCAGTCGGATTACAAAACGGGTTAAATTATATGGCAAGAGAGGGATTTTAAAATGTATGTTAAGGAAGTATTAGTACAGAACAAGGCAGGCTTACATGCTCGCCCAGCTACATTTTTCATTCAGAAGGCTAACGAATACAAGTCAACTGTATGGGTAGAAAAGGAAGAAAGACGAGTTAATGCAAAGAGCCTTCTCGGCGTATTGTCACTTGGTATTATCGGCGGTACAACCATCAAGGTTATTGCTGACGGTTCAGACGAAACAGAGGCTGTTGACGGTCTTGTTGCTCTCGTTGAGTCAGGTTTTGCTGAATAAGTTAAATAATTTATACTCTTTCAGAATTTAAGGGCGGTTTTCCGCCCTTTTTGTTTTGCCTTTTTAAAGGTTGACCAAACTTTTATAATTGCTTGTTGAAACAATTTGTTAAACCATAGTTTTAAATATTCCAAACATAAAAACAAATCCGATTTACATTATTTTCAAAAAGATTTTTAAAACCTATTGACAAACGGAAACGGTGGTGTTACAATAAACCTACTTTATCGGTAGGAATACTAAGTTTTAGGAAAATTCCCGCTTTTTAAAGTAATATTATTATATATCCGCACCAATGCGGAAATTTAAAATCAGAAGGGTGATAATATGAGCGAAAAGAATGTAAAAGATTTAGGCTTTCAGACAAGAGCCGTGCATACAGGCAACGGTGTTGACGGCGAAACAGGAGCAATTAAGAGGCCTATAACTATGGCAAACAGCTATGAATTGCCCTATGACCCAAGTGACCTTAACTGGAGCAGTGCAGGTAAAAACCTTTATACAAGAAACGGAGGTTCAAACCAGCAGTATCTGCAGGAAAAGGTTGCCTCTCTTGAGGGCGGCGAAGATTGCGTGGTGCTTGCAAGCGGTGTTGCCGCTTTGTCGGGACTGTTCTTTGCTTTACTCAAAAGCGGTGACCATGTAATTTTCTCAAGCGTTACTTATATTGCGGTTTACAGACTTTTAAACGAGCTTTTAAACAATAAATTCGGTGTGGAAACAACAATTGTTGATACCTCCGACCCCGAAAATGTAAGAAAGGCAATCCGCCCGAACACAAAACTTATTCATATAGAAACTCCGGGCAACCCCACACTTACAATTTCGGACATCAAGGCGATTGCAGACATTGCGCACGAAAACAATGCGCTGTTATCTGTTGACAATACATTTGCTTCTCCGTACAACCAAAGACCCGTTGAGCTTGGCGCAGACTTTTCGATTGAAAGCCTTACAAAATATATCAACGGTCACGGTGACGCAATGGGCGGTGCTATTATCGGTAAAAAAGAATACCTCGACATCATCAGAGCACAGTCGCAGATTAACCTCGGTGCAACAATCAGCCCGTTCAATGCTTGGCTTATTATGCGTGGTGCGGTTACTTTACCGCTTAGAATGAAACAGCACAATGAAAATGCACTCAAAGTCGCTAAATATTTAAAGACTGTAAAGGGTGTAAGTTTTGTGGCTTATCCGGGACTTAAAGACCACCCGAACCACGATATCGCCAAAAAGCAGATGACAAACGGTTTCGGCGGTGTGCTTTCGTTCGGACTCAAGGCTGACCATGATACATATAACAGATTTGTAAGCCATTTGAATGTCATAACTTCGGCAGTTTCTCTCGGTCACGATGAAAGCCTTATCGTTTTTCTCGGAGAAAATGACGAAAGACAGTATCTTTATCCCAAAGAATTCCACAACGGCTTTTTCAGATTCAGCGTCGGCATTGAAGATGCAGAAGATATTATTGCAGACCTTGAACAGGCATTTAAGAAGGAAAATTTATTATGATAAGAAAAGCCACGGTGCTTGATTTGCCGGCTGTCAAAGAAATTTACAATTATGCGGTTTTAAACACTACCGCAACCTATGACATAAATCCCAAAGATGACAAATACTTTGTTGATATGTTAAATGAGCATACAGGCAAGTATTTGCTCTCTGTGTATGAGGAAAACGGCAATGTAATCGGTTATGTTGCACTTTCCCGCTACAGTAAAAGAGATGCATACGACATTACAGCAGAGCTTTCGGTATATGTAAAAAACGATTGTCAAAACAGGCACATCGGCACTCAACTTATTGAGTATGCACTTCAAGAGGCGCAAAAGAATAATCGGTTCTTGACTGTGGTTTCGCTTATCACAAGCGAGAACGAGCACAGCATTTATTTACATAAACAGTTCGGATTTGAATTTGGCGGAAGAATTAAAAACGTAGGATTCAAATTTGACAGGCTCTTGGGCGTAGATATTTATTACAAGAATTTCCAATGAGTTTTTAACGGATTGGCGCAGATGTATTGACTTTTATCAATTAATATGGTATTATCAGAACATATAAAACCTATTAGGTTTATAGGACTTCAAGAGAGGAGAGCAACCTTATGACAAAGCTTGTTTCATATGTAAAAAGCTCTATGTGTTGCTGTTGCATGTGCACAATGTGTATGTGTTTATTTCCCATGCTCTCCGACGAAAAGTTTTGACCAGATAAAGTTTTACTGACCGGAGTGCATATGTTCTTCGGTCTTTTTTAATGCTTTTTATTATTCTGTGCATAAAATGTTAAGAGATTAGGAAAAAGGTGAAAAAATGAATTGGGAATTTATTTTTAAATATCTTCCTTTGTACCAAGAGGCAGCTTTGCTCACTTTAAAAATCGGACTTATCGGAATCGCCGTTTCTATTATAATCGGTCTTTTCTGTTCATTGGTTCAGTATTACAAAGTGCCCGTGCTAAGGCAGATTGCAACGGTATATATTGAAATATCCCGTAACACTCCGCTGCTTATTCAGTTGTTTTTTATTTACTATGCGCTGCCAAAGGTTGGCGTGCAGGTAAGCTCTGAAATGGCAGGCTATATCGGTCTTGCTTTCCTGGGCGGAAGCTATATGTCGGAAACTTTCAGGAGCGGACTTGAATCTGTAGATAAAATTCAAACCGAAAGTGCTTTAAGTCTTGGTATGAAGCATCCGCAGATTATGAGATATGTAATACTGCCGCAGGCTTTTTCAACAAGTGTACCGCCGTTTGTGGCAAATGTAATATTCTTGCTTAAAGAAACAAGTGTATTCAGCGCAGTAAGCCTTATGGACCTTATGTTTGTTGCAAAGGACTTAATCGGTCTTTACTACAAAACAACAGAGTGTCTGTTTATGCTTGTTGTGTTCTATCTTATTATACTACTGCCTGTTTCAATACTTGGAAGTGTGCTGGAAAGGAAACTGAGATATGCCGGATTTGGGGATTGATGTTCTTTTTAAGGGAACAAACTTTATACGCCTTTTGGGCGGCTTGTGGACTGCACTTGAAATCAGTCTTATTTCAGTCGGTCTTAGCATACCGCTTGGCATTTTGCTTGGCATTGTAATGACTATACCAAACAAAGCAATAAAAGTTATAACAAAAATTTATCTTGAAATTATCAGAATAATGCCGCAGCTTGTGTTGCTTTTTATAGTGTTCTTCGGTGCAACAAGAACTATGGGAATTAACCTTTCGGGCGAGGTTGCCTCGGTAATAGTGTTTACGCTTTGGGGTACGGCAGAGATGGGCGACTTGGTGCGAGGCTCAATTATCAGTATTCCGAAACACCAGTCGGAAAGCAGTCTTGCGCTCGGACTCAGCAAAGCACAAACCTATTTATATATAATAATTCCGCAGACGGTACGCAGACTTTTGCCGCTTTCAATCAACCTTGTTACAAGAATGATAAAGACTACAAGCCTTATCCTTATGATTGGTGTTGTAGAGGTTATAAAGGTTGCACAACAGATTATTGAGGCAAACCGTGCCACAAGCCCGAACGCAGCGTTCGGTGTGTACCTTGTAGTATTCATTATGTACTTTATAGTTTGCTTCTCAATAAGTATGGTTGCAAAACATCTTGAAAAGAAATGGAGTTGAGGAAATGTCGCAGGAACTGTTAAAAATAGAAAATCTTACAAAGCGTTACGATGATAACACCGTACTTCAAAGCATTAATATGACAGTCCGTCAGGGTGAAGTTGTGGTAATTATCGGCCCAAGCGGCTGTGGCAAGAGTACCTTTTTACGATGTATAAACGGTCTTGAACCTATACAGGAGGGCACAATTTCTTTTGAGGGCGAGTTAATCGACCGCAAAAGCAAAAATATAGCGGAAATTCGCCAGAAAATCGGTATGGTGTTTCAGAATTACGAGCTTTTTCCACACCTTACCGTTATGGATAATATCTTACTTGCCCCCACAAAAGTGCAGAAGAGAAATAAAGAGGAAGTAAAAAAAGAGGCGGAAGAGCTGCTCGAAAAAGTCGGATTAAGCGAAAAGAGCAACAGCTATCCACGACAGCTTTCGGGCGGTCAGAAACAGAGAGTTGCAATTGTAAGAGCCTTGTGTATGCACCCGGACATTTTGCTTTTTGATGAGGTTACAGCCGCACTTGACCCCGAAATGGTAAGGGAAGTGCTTGATGTAATGCTTGGACTTGCAAAGCAGGGAAGAACAATGCTTATTGTAACTCACGAAATGCAGTTTGCCCGTGCGGTTGCCGACAGAATAGTATTTTTTGACGGCGGTCACATTGTGGAAGAGGGTAAACCCGAAGAGTTCTTCACAAATCCAAAGACCGAGAGAGCTAAAAAATTCCTTGATATTTTTGAGTTTGACTCAATAAAATAAATTTTCTTTAAGAAAGAGGAGAGATTATTATGAAAAGAATTACAAAAATCATTTCTGCAATCCTTGCAGTGTTAGTTGTTACAGCGGTGTTTGCAGGCTGCTCAAGTTCAAACGACAATTCAACCGCTAACGGCTTTAGAACACTTGATGAAATCAAATCATCGGGTACAATCAATATCGGCGTATTTTCCGACAAAAACCCATTCGGTTATGTTGACGAAAACGGCGAGTATCAGGGCTACGATGTTTACTTTGCAAACCGACTTGGCGAGGACCTCGGCGTAAAAGTAAACTTTGTTTCAACTGAGGCTGCAAACAGAATCGAATACCTCCAGACAGGTAAGGTAGACCTCATTCTTGCAAACTTTACAGTTACAGACGAGAGAAAAGAAGAGGTTGACTTTGCACTTCCTTATATGAGCGTTTCACTCGGTGTTGTATCTCCGAAGAGCAAAACAATAACAAGCCTTGACAATTGGAACGAAAGCGACAGTATGATTGTAATTTCAGGTACAACTGCCGAAACTTACCTTACAAAGAACTATCCGAACATCAAACTTCAGAAGTATGACGCATATGCACAGGCAAAGACAGCTCTTGAAAACGGCAGCGGCGCAGCTTGGGCAAATGACAATACAGAGGTTATCGCATACGCAAACCAGAACAGTGACTTTGTTGTAGGTATTCCTGAGCTTGGTTCGGCAGATACAATTGCTCCTGCCGTAACAAAGGGCAACGATACACTCCTTAACTGGATTAACGATGAAATTAAAGCGCTCGGTAAAGAAAACTTCTTCCACAAAGATTACGAGGCAACACTCCTCGAAACCTATGGTAAGGATTACGAGAATCAGCTTGTAATCGAGGGCGGCGAGCTTGCTTCTTCAACAAACGATACAGCTAAATAATTTAACTTAATATTCAATAAAACAACGGCAATCGGGATTTAATCCGGCTGCCGTTGTTTGCTTATAGCTTGGTGTTTATTTTTTTTATTGCAATTTTTGTTTTGGTATATGATATAAGCCATATAAAGAAATATATTGTAATAAAAACACTGTAATAAATCAAAATCGAAATTACATTGTGCGGCATCCAATACAGAAAGTAGGCAACAGGAAATGTAGCTGTTGAATAAATCAGTAAATGAGTAATTGTTTGCTTTATTAAACTCCACCTGTCTATTGTCCATATGACCGATGTACCGCCTAAAATTGCGCCGTATATCATACTTATAATTGTTTGAGCTATTACTGCATTTAATTCTGTTCCAAACAATTCAATTGCCTGCGGAACAACAGGGTAAAATTCTCCGTTTCCGATTATAACGGATGTGATTATTGTTATAAAATAACATATAAAAAATCCGACTGCCGCTCCGATTAATCCACGAATTAATAACTGTTTTTTAATACTCATTTTATACACCCAATCTTTCTTTAATTTTTGATACATATCTTCTTGAAACATATGTGCTTTTTCCGCTTTTAAACAGAACATAAACAGTACCTGAAATTTTAAGATTAAATCTGCTGACTTTTTCTAAATTTATAATTTCTGATTTTGAAATCCTTACAAATTTATTATAGTCAAGACTGTTTTCAAGTTCGTATAAACGCTGTGTAACCGTAAATTCTCCTCGATCGGTTACCGCAAAAACTTTACCGTTACTTGCATAAATGTTAATAATGTCATTTTGGTTTATAATCGAAACATCATCTCCGCTTTTACCTGTAACAGTATTTTGTGTAGTACAGGAAAGCTTAGTTATGTATGATTTTATCTCTTCGGTTATTTGGTCGGTGTAAATGACGCATAACGGAGTTTTGTAATTGTTATCTATCTTTAATTCAACTTTCAAATCTTTACCTCCTCAATGTATTATGCTATTAGTTTACAATAATAAAAAATAAAATCAACCGTTTTTTTATATGCGGTTGATTTTATCGTTTAAGCGGTAGTATTCAGTTGTTGAAATTCAGTTTTTAATTTTAAATGTATGTCTGAAAATAAATCTTGCTGTCGGCAGGCTTTACAACTTTAAACGCAAACTCTTTCGCAAAACGGCTTGTTAAGAACTTACTACAACGATTATACAGGTACAAGTATTTGGCGGCTACAGTACAAGTTTTAATACGGTTAAAGGCATTATAGAGGGTGCAAACACTTGATTTGCAAAATAACAATTTAAGAATTCACAAATTTACACCGCCTTGCAGAGTGATTAAGCTTTGCAGGGCGGTATTTTAAAATGGTATTGATGAATATTTAATTGTATGATAAGATAAAAAAGGAGTTGATTTTTATGAGTGACACAATAAATGATTTTTTCGACAGCTTAGAAAAAGAAAATCTTTCCGGTAAAGAAATGAGAGAAAAAATAGATGAGTTTATAAAGCAAAATAATATTGACTATGAAGATTTGGCAGATGAAGAAGATTTAGAAGATTTATATTATTATTTAGATATGACTTTTCAAGCCGAAACCAGGCAAGAAGCAATAAAGTATGCTAAAAAGGCTTTGAAGATTGAGCCTGATAATATTGACGCACAGGTGATAATTGCCGAAAATTCAATATATGATCATATAAAGCTGCTTAACAAGTTTGAAAAGATAAAAAAGGCTGCCGAACAGAAACTTGTTGAGGAACATTTATTAACAGAGGAAAATATAGGGGATTTTTGGCTGTTAACAGAAACCCGACCCTATATGAGATTGCTCTATAATCGTATGCGGTTGTTATTGGATTGCGGAAAAATCGGTATGGCAAAAAATGCTTGCTTGGAAATTTTGGATTTGAACAATGATGATAATTTAGGTGCAAGATTTATTTTAATGCATATTTACGCATATTTTGAAGATGAAAAATCAGCGGTTAAGTTGTTTGAAAGGTATGACTGCCAAAAATCGACGCAATTTTTATTGCCTTTGTCAACTTTATATTATAAGCTTGGAAAAACTCGCAAAGCCACAGCTTATATTAAAGAACTTGTCAATATAAATAAAGATACACACAATTTCTTTAATCGTTTGGTGATAGGCGAAGGTTTGTCAGACCTTGAGTTTGGTATGTACGGTTATCGTGCAAATTCTATTGAAGAACTTGCAATTGATGTTACAGATAATAAGTTTCTTTTTGTAAATTGCGGTGTTTATTTTAAATGGGTATTAAAAACAATTAAGAGTATTGATTAATAAAAGCCTCGCCAAAATCATTTAACTTGGCGAGGTTCTTTTGTACCAAAGCGTGTAAAGCTGTTACTGTCAAGTTTTGAATTTAATAACCCCATATAGTTGTCTGCAAGAATTTTAATATATTTTATTGCAGTACATTAAGCAAAGACCAAATTTTCTTTATGAAGTGTAATAATGTTATTATATTTGTTTAAATATGTGTTTTTATGTCTAACAACATTAAAATGATTTATTTTTCAAAAATTCCTTGACAAATTACGCAAAGTTTGATATAATACATCTTGTCTTGAAAATTAAACAGATATAGGGGTATAGCTCAGTTGGTAGAGCAGCGGTCTCCAAAACCGCGTGCCGAGGGTTCAAGTCCTTCTGCCCCTGCCATCAAGAAACGGCTTAAACACTGCGTTTAAGCCGTTTCTTGATATATTTTTATGTACGGAGCACGGTCTGATTTTCCGCTTTTGAAGCTCATTTCAGACATCAAAATGTTCAACCGGCGCTAATAATACCAACGTTTCCGTCTGCTACATCATCAAAATAGCATCAAAAATTATCACATCTACCACGGTATTATAATGTCAGCTTCATTATATCGTCAAGAATATCGAATGACCAATAAATTTAGGCTTTGAGAAAAATTAATTTTCCAAAGCCTTTTCTTTGTTTACAGCGTAGCATATTTTGATTTATAAATGTGTCCCGCTGAATATACTATATATTTCACATTCATGAATAATCCTGCAGTTCAACTTTTAGAATGGCCTTTTTACACTCATAAATAGAACAAAAGGTAGTTTTGCCAATTTGCATCTAATTAATATTACAGAGGTTTTCTTCGTGAATTAACATAACTTCCACCTGTTCTCAATCATCTTGTCTTTTGTAAAGGTTATCTGTTAGGTGAGTACTTTTTATCAGACTTTTCATAGCAGTCATCACATAAGATTTTTGCCCACGGTAAATCCTTTCTAAGTTCTCCTTTAGCACTGCAATGTTCACATTGTTTTTGCTTTTTCATAGCTACGCACTATGTTGGCTATATCACTTCTGAGCTGCTTTTTAAAATCATCAGAATGGTTATTATTGGAGGCTAATCGCAGACTTAAACTTCTGTCACCGATAATGCCAGAGAGTGTATTGGGCAAGGGGCATCTTCATATTAATAGTAACTGCAAATAACATGTAACCCTCGTATCATGTTATTATAAAATTATGCTATTCTGAAACTGCTGAGTATTGCGATAACCTCCTTTTCTTCCTGCGGTGTAAATTCTTCTGAGGTGGAAGCAGTAAATGAAATTGTACTTGAATACCAGAAGGTATATTCACCGCTTATTGCTCTTCTTACACCCTCTCTTATGCCCTCTTCACTAACGGGAAGTACAGCATATGCAACATTTCCATCAACCTCTTTGTACTCTCTGTCGGTTTGCATATTTAGTTTTCCTATTGTTTTTATCCTTGCTACCATAAATTCACCAAGTGAACTATGGTCTGTTGCCTGTACAAAACCCGGAATAAATTGTGAAGAAGCAACTTTACTGATTTCTTCTTTATTCATATAAACTCCGCTGCCGCCACCCTGTAATTCACCTGAGTAATGTAAAAATGTCACGCTTGCACCTCCATCGTTTTCGAGAGTAACAAGCTCCTCCTGCTGATCGCATTCTTCTTTTGTAACGCTCCAATTATCGGGATAATTAAATACAAATGGAGGATATGTAACCTGATTCACTTCCTGATAACGAGTGGTATATTCATTGTTAAGAGCTACAGTTTTTTCTCTATTTTCAGCATTACTTACACCCTTCTCTGTCGCACTCTCAGTTTCAGGCTCAGTTTTTTTAGTTGTTTCCTGAACTGTAGTTAGCTCTGTCGTTTGAGCTTCTGTTGCTTTTGTTGACGGTATTACCTGCGTTACAGTTGTTTCCTGCAATTCAGAACTTTCATCGCCGCAAGAACAGCTAAAAAGTGCAACAGCAATAATTAATACATATAAAAATATTTTGTAAACAGCACGCATTTTTATTTCTCCTCGTTAATTCCTTCTACAGCATATGTCCAATGTTCTATTCCTATTTCATCCCATAACTGACGAAGTGTCGTTATACGATGAATTTTCACTCTCTTCTTGTTTTTCCCTTTTAATTGAAATTATGCACAGCTGATTTGCTTATACTTTCTCTGTCAGAATTCACGTTTAATTTATATAATGACATAATCCCATCATACAAAAGCTTATAATCTTTGTCGTTTTTATCATCAAAGTTTTCCAACAATCTCAAAAGTATTGTCACTGCATCATTATAGCCATCCATATGCACATTATGAAGGAAGTCACCTTGAATAATATTGAAATATTCATCGGATATTTCTTTTAGCTTTGGATTATCAGCGCTTCTAAGCCTCATAAGAATTGACATAAAGGAACCACGCTTACTTATGTTTTCACAGGCATTTTTTAAAAACTGCTTTAAATCCTGTTCATTACTGATATTTGTCCAAGGCAAGGAATTATAGACATTACCGTTCTCAATATTACTGTGAGAATTAAACAAAGGCTTGACCCTATATTCTCCATTTACACTTTCCACATAATCCCATAAATAGAAGTAATTTATATATTTAGTGAAATTACGCTTATCAAACAAAAGCTGATTACCGTATGCAAAGCCGTCATTTTTGAGCCATACTAAAGAAGAATCCCAAAAATCAAAAGTTTTTCCGTATCTACCACTGTTAAAGCGACGAGGAACAAGCACCATATTTCCTATCGTATGATATAAATCAGCAAATCGAATAAAGTAAGGCTCTTTTTGAAGTTCAAAAAGAAGTTCTTTTGGATAATTACAATATATCTGTAAGCAGTCCATAAAGCTGTAATTATTCTTTTGATACTGACTTAAATTACTGTTTTCAGATTTGCTCAGAGCATAACCCATTAATACATTAAAAGTCGTCTGCATTGAATTCATCGTATCTCCGCCAAACTCGCCATGAAAATTCGGAGTTGAAATTACACCTGAGGAATAATATCCCTTTTCCCAATTCCAGAGTTTTTTATAAACATCAAGGGTAAGCGCATTTCTTCCGTCAGAGCCATCACAATCGGGAATATCACCGTATGTGTTCAGGCTATTCAGACAAAACTTTTCGGCATTACTAAGGTTTTGTTTATCTTTATCAATCTTTACGCCTGTTGATTTATAGGCAAGATACCTTTCTATCGGATTAAGTGCTTCATAGGCTGAATTACCGTATTCAAAATCCAAGCAGTATTCATATGGTTTTTCTTCGTTTTTAACGAATGTTTCAATTCTGTCATATCCCATTTTAATTTCTCCTCAATTTATTTTTAAAGTATAAATACATTAAATCTGACTGCTTAATCAATCAATAACTTCATTCTATCAAATATTTGCTCGGCTTTTTCCGCTTGAATAATATATTATTGAATTTATTAACATCTGTTTTTAACTATTTTCTCAACATATTGCAAAACACCGTTTGCAACCTCTCTGCGATACGGTCTATCCTGCGACACTTTTCCGTCATAAAAAGGCGGTAAAGTGTTTTTCTCTGCCAGTCTGTTAAGCACATTAACATTACCCAATAAAGCGTTATGGTATGTAGTTCTTGATTTATCAAGCTCTTCAATTTTAATTTTATAATTATCTTTATCAACATTGCCGTTTGAAAAGATTTTCATACATATTTCAAGTTTATAAATCTGACTGTGATATTCCTCAAAGGAGATAAGACACCTTTGAATAGTGTTCAGTATTTTTTCATCATCCTTGTAAATTTTCAAAAGACTTAATATTGTTTCCTCGTTAATCATCATAAGCTCCTTTATTGACATATTTTTATGCCTCCAATTTTGTTAAGGCAGTTACCAATTTGCCAAACTCTTTATGATATTTATTTTCATATGAAGAATTATTGCTATTATTTTTCGTCAGTATCAGTGGTTCAAGCTTTTTATACAACATTGTTAAATACGATGTCGCCGCTCTTTCCGTAACTTTAACATCATATATTCCGGTATTTACCCCCAATGAAAAATGCTCTATTCTTGCCAAGTACCCCGACAGAACCCTGTATTCATTAATAGTATTATCATACTCATGATGAGTGTTCCAGAATTCAGTTGCTGTTCCTTTTTTCGCAGTGACAAATTTTCTTTTCTCTTCTGCCGACTCATTCCATTTGTCCGAAATATCCTTTATTTCTGCAAAGGTATATTCATTTAATTTGTCAAAAACCTGTTCCTGTAACAAATTCAACGCCTCTAATGTTGACTGTTTCTTTTCCCTTTGTTCGCCCCTGTATTCAACTAACACAGTATAAAGAAAGGTTACAAAGGAAATTATAACTGCTATAATTGATATTATAAGTTCCATTTCTACACTCCTTTGTAAATTTACTTTTCTATATATTTTTTATTAAGACTCATAACCTTTTCTATTACCATATTTCTGACCGATTCAGGTTCAATTATCTCTACTCTGTCGCTGTACTGGAACGCCCAATTTGCCATAGCGTACGGACTGCACTTAACTTCAACTATATCGTCATATGGTTCTGATTCTTCTGTTCTTATGTATTTAAATGTATCACCAAACCAATCGTACATAAAAGTGTAATCAGCACGCAAAGGCTTTGACGGATTATTTTTTTCTTTTGGACTTTTTATTCTCAATTTAATCTTTACAGGATTATCAAAAGACATATTCAAATGAGATAACTGAAAATCTTCGCTCCACGACTGAGGAAGATTATCAACCTTCCACTTGCTGACTGACGGAATACCGTTTATATTATGTTTTTCATCTCTCCCGGGGATTTCAATTTCCGACATTAAATCAATACGCCATATCGACATATTTGTGATTGTTTTCTCGCTAAACACAAGCTCTTTACAAGCTAGTAGATAGTATCTTCCGCCGCTTGCAACAATATAATAAGGACTGACCGTATCTTTCTTATTGTGATTCGGCACAAGCTTTTTGTACTTGTCATAGCCGTTAAAAGTAAAGCTTATTTGCACACCGTCATCTATTGCATGCTGAATCTTCAGCAGATTTTCACGCAGGATTTCTCTGTCGACAAGCACAGGCTCTTTTATTCTGCAAATATTCTTTGCACCTTTTTTATAGAATTTGGTTGTCAGGTTATTTTCTATTTTTTTAATAATCTTGTTTGCAGATTCCGTATCTATTGTTTTTGAAAACAAAATACTTTCAATCATACTGTTAATTTCCTCATATGTGAAAGTATGATTATAATACAACCCTCGGATTCTCATTGTCTGATTATCGTCATATTCATCTTCTGAATCGCTTTCATCAAGCGATTCAGCCCCGAATTTTTTGACGAAATCTTTAAAAATAAGTTTCCATTCATTTTCAGACTTTACTCCGTATTCATCAAAATTCAAAGCCATCGCCATTTTTACAATCGTGTCGTTATAGGTTTCCTTGTCACCCAGATACGGCTCGATTTCAGATTCTCTTCTTAAAGCCGCCTGTGTTACAGTGTGTTCGCTGTCAGAATTCAACTTTAAATATTCAAGTATCTTGAACGCTCTTTCAAGCTTTGAAAATCTCTCTTTTTGTTCTTTCATTTTACTTGCCTCCGTTTCAAATTCATTATATCACACATTTGCTCGGTTTTTTCCAACTTTCTGCAAAAATTTTAAATAAAAAATATTTTAAATTTAAGTTTAAGCGGAAAACTCCGCCTGACTGATTGGCATAATAGTCAATGTCAGCTGAACAAATGAATAATTAAGGAAGGCGGAATTTAAATGAGCAAAATTTCAAAAGAAGCGAAGAAAGAAGAAACTGTTAAAAGATTGGAGGAATTAACAAAAACATTTAATCTGCGACCGAATATATATTAAAATATTTTAAGGAGGATAAGCTTTATTACTCATACATAACCTGTAAAGGTCTGCTGGGGACTATTGACACCATTAACTACGATAAAAGGTATGCTGAAGTCGTTGACAGATTTGCAGAAGAATATGATTGTCTTGTTTATCACGTCATTGAAACCGGCAACACTATAGCGTTATTGTTTGTCAGCGATAACAAGGAAGGGTGGGAATTCGAAACACTCTGCTGCGGTCAATATGTTTTTGCATATGTGTGCAACTTTGACAATCCCGATTATTCAGAATTTTGGGATATTATTATAAGCAGCTTTAAAGGAGCTTTAATCAGGATAGGAGAATATGTTCGGGTAACAGATTCATCTGAGAATATTTTTTGAAAAGGAGAATTGTTATGGAAAGAAGAAGAATTACAGTATTTGATAAATCAAAAGAATTCCAAAAAATTGAGCAGAACAAATGCAACGAAATGATTATCAATGATATACTGAACCCACTGCTTCAGATAATTTATGCGCTCAGAGAAAGCGATAATTTCAACAACATCCCCGGTACTGATGTCGGCAAAAAACAGGCTGGGACTATTACACAAGCGAATTTAATAATATTTACAGAGCCATTAACTGCAACTTATTTCTTTCAGAATATCAATACAGAGAAATTTACAAAACAGTACAGGGAATTCACTCATACACAAGAAAGTTTTCAGGTGCTGACGGCTTGCAGGACTTTTTCTTTGAAGCAAACGAAAATCTGCATTACTACACATTTGCATTCAGCGAGGACGGAAAACGCTGTAAAAATTATTTAAAAATTCGTCAGGACAATGCCCCGACTGAAAACGAGTATTCAACGTCAGAAATTTACCACGCAAAAAACACTCTAAGAAATGATGAATTGAATCTCCGTTTTGAAGAGGAAGATTTTTTTGTTGAAGAACTTGCTTATGCGGTCAGAGTGATTTTTATAAACATAATCAGGGAAAATGAAAGAGAATCAAAACCTTAAAACGCCGTACATAAAACTATAATAATTACATAAAAAATGCGCAGCCATAAAGAGCTACGCACGAAAAAAGCACGGCTCATTTGCTGTTACACAAAACTTTCACTACATCTCAGTGCATATGGAAATTGAGCCTGCATTTTTACCAAGAAAAACACAAACCGAGATGTAATTATTTTTAGTTTTGTGTAGCACTTTTATATACTCAAAGTTTGCAAGAAAGGGCAAATACAAATTCTAATTATCTGAAAGACTTAGTAACTTCACAGAGATTTTTCCTTTGAAGTTCATGCAACTTTCTGTTAGTTTTCAATTCTGGAATGTATCTCGGGCATAAAGGCAACAGTACAATCCTTAAAATACCATGTTTTTGCATTTAAGAGGTTCATACGATCTGTAAAAAAGTTCCTTTTTACAGATTAAACCCATCCGTAATCCCATTCAACTTTGTCAAATCTCTTTTTACATAATACATTTCTGTAATTTCAGAAGTTGTATGACCGAGCAAGTCGGCTACCTGTCTTGGAGTCAGAGATTTTATTGTACCGTCTGCTTGCTTTATGCCGTTTACGAGGTTAGTGGCAAAAGTATGACGGAGTGAGTGCAAGCCTTTGGTTTCTATGCCTGCGGCTTTGAGAATTCTGTAATAGCGTTTTCTGAAATTTACAGGTCTGGTAAAGTTGCCGTTTTCATCGGGTATCAGCGGTGAGTCCTCTCCAAAGTAGAATTCATTTCTTAAATCAAGTATCATTTCTATTGCAGTATCGTTCAGCGGAACATCTCGTTTGCTTGTGGCACTTTTCAGCTTGCCGACCTTAACCTCTCGTCCTTTTTCTGCTGTGACACCGTCACGCTTTGATATTTCCTTAACACCTCTGTTAAGGTGCATTACACGATTGTCAAGGTCAATGTCGCTGTTAAGTAGTCCGAGTGCTTCGCCTGTTCTCAATCCTGTGTTCAGCATAAGAATGTATGCGGCGACTTGCTGATATTTTCTCTTGCCGTTTGAGAATGTACTAAACGCTTCATCTTTAAATATTTTAATCTCTTCCGACGTGAATATCGTTATGGTTTCGCTCGTCGGAAGATTTTCTTTGTCCTGCGCCGCCAGAAAGTTGCTCTTCTTAATCATCGGAGCGCTTATCATAGGATTTCTGTCAATATACTCTTGTTGAGTAAGATAACGGAAATACTCATTCAGCACATTATGAACCTTCTTAACTGTTGTGTAAGCATAACCCTCGTTCATTTTGTCATTGAGCAATTTTTTAATGTCCGCCGACTTGATATCTCCGACTACCTTATCGCCGATATACGGATAGATTTGATTTTTCGCAGTACATTCATACCGGTCATATGTAGTGCGTTCCACAGATGGAAACTTAAATACCTCAAGCCAGTTCTGCATACTGTCACTAAGCCTTTTCTTTGTTTCCTGCGACTCAATTATTGAGTCATTAAACGCTGCAATATATTCCGTCATCTTCTTGTTGACCTCAGCCTTTGTCGTACCTGAAAAGCTTTTTCTTTTACGCTCACCGCTTTCATCCATATACCAAACAACACCACCCCAGCGGTTGTCCGTTCTCTTGAATGCGTTGCCGTTTGTAAGTAATTTCCTTGTTGACATAATATCAGCTCCTTTTCAAGTACAACAACATACCATAAATCAATCTGAATATCCAGACCAAATTTGAATTTCTCAAAAATCGCCCACATCGTTTTTATTTGTTGTTTTCGATTACTTTCCTGCTGAATGCAATAAAATCGCAACACGGGCAACATATGGCTCAACAGAGGGATTACATTGACATTGTAAATCCCTGCTCCTCGTCATTTTCGATTTCATTCTGATTAACTGTTCTGTCGGTTTTAAGTCCGTGAGCAACCTTTTTCTCTTCAAGTTTAGATTTTAGTTTGCTGTCAACCTGACCGAATAATTTAGCTCGTTTACGCTTGCAACTGTTTGCAATCAATTTTGCGAGTGTGAAGACTATTCCTGAAACAGATTGCTCAACACTTGATTTATCAATTTCCATTGTCGGAGTTGCCTTGGATAATAAACTAATCGACTTCAAGATGTAATTCTTAATACTTCTGAACTCCTTGTTATCTTCAAGCGGTATATCGGGCCTTTCTTTATCGTAGTATAATGACAGTTTTTCTCTGTTGATTTCGTTCCACTTCAAATAGAGATACTCAAGATTTTTATCCTTTGCAATTTCCGCCACAATATTATTGACGGTTTCCTTGATTGATTTGGGAAGGTAACCATACATCAACCTGCCGTTGTAACTTTTGAGCTGTTCATCAAGTTTTCTAAACAGCTCAACCATTTTATCGGAAACATAAACATCCGAATCAATATTTGAAAATAAATCATCAATTACATTCTTTGCTTCATTTTTAAGTTCATCACGGATTTCTGTCTGCATTTCAAACAACTTGTATTGCTCATTTCTGAATATATCATTGCCGAATGAACTACGCATACTCTCAATGCCATTGTTAGTAAGATATCCTTGTCCTGATTTAGAATAAACAAGCAGATGTATGTGAGGATGATGTGTTGTGTTATGAAATGCTCCGTACCATTGCAAATCGCTTGGCTCTATTTTATGAGCCTTGGCAATTTCTAAAACATTTCTTCTCACAAGACTTTTCCACGCATTTGCATTGTTGTAGCCAAGTCTTTCAGCATCTTCTCTTTTAAGACTAATGACATGAGTCCACACAATTCCATTGTGACTTGAAACTTCATCCGCTACCTCATCAAGATTTATCTTGTTATCAGTTTGAGAAAACAATCCGTGGTTACCTAACTTCTCAACACCGGGTCTTTCAGCATAATAGTTTACCAGCTTTTTAACACCGTCTATCCTGTCTGCGTTGCGTTCAAGGAATTCATTCAGAAACTCCGTTGCATTAACCTTAGTTTTATTTTCAAGATAAGACTTCATCTCGGGATAATCCCAAGCTTCAGGTACAGTTTTAAGTGCAATGCAGATTAAATCATTTTGCGTTTTAGTTGCAGGGGAGTTATCAATACCGTTTGGCAGTTTTTCAACACCCTCACGAGTGCCCATATATTTTATCAGCTTACCTGCATTTGATGATGCAGGATTTTTTATATATCGGCTTGTAAAAATAATCTTCGGCATAGATTAACCTCGTTGGAATTTGTACGCATCTTCAAAAGTTATAATGCCATTGTTCCTTGCAACTTCTTCCGCACAGAGATTATTGAGCGCCGACAATGAAACTTTATCAATCTGATTTGTTGCTGATATAACATTACTTAGTTTTGCTTGTTCTACAGCCACCTTAAAAAGCATCTCAGAAATATTTTTCTCAACACTTTCAATTTCACTTTTAATGGTCTGAGCAAGGATTGGCGAAAGATAATCAATACATTTTTTCTGATGAAGATAACCGATGTAAAACTGAACAGCCTGACAGACAAAATCACTTTTTGAAGTTGCATTTGCTGTATCAAGCATTTCTGTCATTTCTTCTACCATTGAAGGTTTCATCCAATAGGCATATTTCTTTTTATTTTCGCTCATTTCTGATAGACCCCTCAAATTCTGATTTTTGACATACTGCAAAACCGCATAACAGTCGGCTCTGCCGTCTGATGTGACACCGTGGGGAGACGCCCCACTTTAACCTGCTTAAAATAATTTCCCCTTAATTCGGTGTAAAATCGCAGTTGCCACTTGCTTTTTGAAATTTTCTTTGGATTATGTTCTTCTGACTTTCAAGCATTGCCTTATCCAATTGGCTTTGATTAAAGTGATCAACCGCTGTTTGGATGGGCTTGATCGTATAGAGTAAATTACCGTTTAACTTCAACCCGTTTTGAGTAAAAATCTTGGTGTGTTCAGTTGAAATCAATTCTTTTTCTTCAAGCGCTTTAACATATTTCTGCACCGTATTTACAGAAGTGTTTAAGGTTCTTGCAATAGTTTTGTAGCTGGGATAGCAAGTATAGTTCTTACGATTTTCACAACTCATCAGATATGAGTACAGAGCAATCTCCGGCATTCTTAAACCTAAACAGAAGATATCATATGGCATAGGAAAAAATCTATTATTCATTCGTCCTCACTTTCCCAGTTGACTTTCAATCCAACTGATGAAATTTTCTTTTGGCACTACCATTCTTGAACCGATTTTGATAACAGGAAAGTCCTTGCTATGCATAAGTTCATAGGCAGATGAATCTGCAATCCCAAGCACCTTTGCAATTAATACGGCATTCAAAAACAACGGAAGTTCATCATAACTTTTGTAAACGCTTTGTTTCAAATTAATCACCTCTGCTTTTAAAATAACAGAAAATTGACAGTCAGACAATAGAATTGTATAATCTTAGTTGGAGTGATGTTGATTATCGAAAATCTAAAACATTTACATTTTCTAATTTTGGGAGCAGATTATGAAGAAAGATTACTCGGAATATAAACATACGGATTACGAAAAATATAATATTGCAAGGCAAAGCAACAGCTATGTGTACTATGATTTCTTCATTAACTTTGCATCATTCGATCCTGACTCGAAATTGTTTTCAATCAAAGTTGATAGGGTTAATGAAGACCTGTCTATGAAGGACGCTATTGATGAATTTGAAGAACTCGAACGCTCACTTAGAAATGTTCATCCTGACATTTTGTCTGATGAAGATATTGCTGATTATGAACAGAGTAGGGTTGAAGGCTTAGAGAAAAACAGAGCCTTGCGAAAACATTTCTCTGCAAAATATAATATTGACTGGGCTGATAGTGACAAGTATTTTCAAGATCTTATAGATGAATACGAAATTAAAAAAGAAGAGCCTCTTCATAATGTGCTTAGCGGTGCTGTAATTGACCTGCAAATAGGTGAGGGAATTCTTGATTTTATCTATGCAGACTTTAAAACACCATTTAAAGAAAGCTACGGATTTGTTTCTGCTTTTGACAAATTCATTAAAAACAGCGAAGAGAAAAGGCACATTGAATTTAATGAAAAACCTGAAAAAATATACAACTGTAATCAGGAAAATGTTGAAATGTATTTCAAATATACAGACAGAAAGCTTTTCATTGAGAATATAGCAAATGCGTCTTTATACTCAGCAATTTGTCCTCCTGTGTTTTTGAAAGAAAACTTACCCGTTGAAGGTTTGAAGTGGTATTACAACTATCTAATTACATTACAGAATGAGTATAAGGAGCTAATAGAATTCTGCTTTGACGAAGACTTCTATCCGGAGGTAATGGAGAAAATCAAGCCGGCTGAGAGGTATTATCTTTATAAAATAATTCATAATCAACCTCTGACAATTCAAAGAGAGGAGTATTTTAGTTACAGCAGAAGCAATCCAAATGGAAAAATCCTGCCGATTCATTTATCTCATGAGGATTTTCTCAGCAGAGTTATGAATGAATATGAGCCGACTGAACAGCATAAGGAATTTCAAAAGAAATATAATTTAAGTAATGCCGAAATGGAAGTATTCTGCCGTTTTCCTATTTCCCCTAATACGAGTTATAAATTCAGAAACATCAGAAAAGCACTTGAACTTGAATTCACAAAAATGCTTGAACAGGATATTCGTTTCAGAAAATGCAAACGCTGTGGCAAGTATTTCATTATGAAGGGCAACTACAACACAAACTACTGTGACAGAATTGCCGAGGGTGAAATTCGGAACTGTCAGGATATTATGGCACTTGAAAACTACAAAAAGAAAACGGCGGACAACGCCGCCATAAAGATTTATAACAAATATTACAAGAGATATTCCGCCAGAGTTAAGGCTCATACCATTCTTGAAAAGGATTTTAAAAAGTGGAAATATCAGGCAATGACTAAAAGGAATGAGTGTATTGATGGTAAGCTTACAGAGGAAGATTTTATCAATTGGATGGAGAGTTGCTTCCCAAATAGGAACAGAAAGCATTAAAATACAGACCAGAAAATTTAATCAACTTGATACACAAACTTTTCAGCGGTTTCTTAGCTTATCTTTGTTTATAGCGACGCAGATTTTGAATGTGCAACATTGTAAAAAACAGGAAACCACATTTTCGTGATCTCCTGCTGAGAAACGCAAGTAGCACGATTGCTGTTGCCTTAAATATTACGACCACTATATTTTTCTTTTACTTTTTCCATGTTTGTGGCATTAAAAAAGTATTCCTAGATAATAAAGATAAACTATTTTGCTTTTGAGCAACAACAAATATTTCTTTTCCACTTATTTCATCCACTTCTTGACTCATGTTTTTAGCGCTAAAACAATATGAATCAATTACACGAAAACCAGCTTTTTGAAGCAAGTTATCTATTCCTTTTATAGTATAACGCCTGTCTCTAATAATATATTCACAAGGAAGACTATTTTTACTAAAAAATTGCTCCTTTCTATACACTATACCGGACTTATCATCGATTAACATAGAATCACCGGAAAACACATCTCCTGTTTTTTGCATAGTATTGGTTCCTTGAAGTTTTAATAGTGCGTCTATGTTGTCATCAATATCTTCAAGAACATTCCAACATTTTCTTTTTGTATATGTCATATTCATGACAGAAATAATTAGGATACCTTTATTATTTAAAATCTTTCTAATTGATTTCAATAAATTTAGGTTCTCTTTGTCGTTGGGAAATGATCCAATAACATCATAAAGAGCAATCGCTACATCATATTTTTCTTTAAATTTATATGACCTTACATCTCCGCTAATAAAACACTCAGGATTATATGCTTTTTGAGCCGATTTGATATTTTCTTTTGAAAAATCAATTCCCTTGGTTTTTATACCTCTTTTATTTAATTCTATTGTGTGTCTACCAATACCACAACCAACATCAATTACTGAATCATTCTTCTTGATATATTTTTCACAAAGATAATCTATTTCTTCCTTTGTGCGTGAAGTCCATTTGTGATTTTGCATATTCATCATAGAATAAGCTTGCTGAATAATATCATTTGAATATTCTAGATAAGCATCCAATTGTTGTGTATCATCAATTCGTGGAGGTTGGGAGTTAAAAGTAAAAGCCAACCATTCGTATCCTTCGGGTAATTCTCTGTTTAAAAGAAAAGTTCCCCTCTTATATGTTTTTTTAATGCGTTTATTTAAGCCTTTATGATCAACATAAAATTCAGTATTTACCATTCCACACGAATAATTATCTATCCATGAGCTGTCATCAAAAATATCATATGCTACACTTTTTAATTTATCTAATTTTTTGTTTATAGTATTTGGATCTACTTTTCTCATGGTTGCTCTCTCTAATGCCTTGATTGTCATTGGATTTGAAGTGAACAATCACCAAGCGTAACAATCAGACAACCCCCATATAGAATGAAGAAGTTTACTGCCTATACCATTACCGCGAAATTGCTTTGCTACAACCAATTGAAGAATCCAGATAATATTTTTTGTCTTTTCTCCTTTCCTTTTTATATAAAAAGCATGCCCAATAAGATTTGATTCAAAATAAACCATTGCGACAAATCTGTCTGGTTTATTTACAAAATTCTTTTTTATCATACTTGGTGGAAATTTCACTCTTTCATTACACTTGGAACTGTCTGGACAATATGAAGACCATACACCGTAGTGTTCTGAAAACAGATTTGATGTGTCAATAATCTCTTTTTCAGACATATTACAGCATGGAATGTTTTTGTAAACTAAATAATCTGTTTTTCTTAATTTATTATGTTTCATTAAATCATCACCATAAATCCTTTCACCTATAATATATATATCCTAAAAAATTGCATATAAATATGCAATTTACAAAATATTATAATAGAATATATACTGCATTTAATATTTTGTAATGAAAGTTTGTCACTTATGAAACACAAACAAATACTCGTGTGCGATGAGCAAAAAGTTATATTTCACGCTGTTTGTTTTCCAATAACCTGTTGCCCTGCAATTATGCTGTTCCTTTATGATGATTTCCTTTAGCTTAAAGCCTGCGTCCTGAAAGATTTTCATTACCTCAAAAGACATCGGAACCATATGCCCTTTCTGACGGGTATCTCCCATAAGCACTGCACAAAACTTATCTTTCTTTAGTACCCGATAACTTTCGGCTGCAACCTTTTTCATTTCTTCAAGAAAATCCTTGACTTTAAGCTGAGATAAATCTCCGTCTATACCGTCGCTGTATTTGATGATATTAGCGTAGGGTGGATGAGTGCATATCAGGTCAATACTCTCATCCGGGATAAACTCAAGATTTCGTGCGTCGCCTTTTTTTATATACACTTTTCCTGTTGCAGGTTCGTAATCAAAATCAATCTTTTCTCTGCACCGTTCTAAAGCAACATCGTTAATATCCACTCCGATTATATCACGATTCAGTAGCTTTGCTTCAACAAGCGTTGTTCCGCCGCCTGCAAACTGGTCAAGCACTAAATCTCCTTCTTTTGAATAGCGGAGAAGAATATTGCGAGGAATGTACGGCGACCAGTTACCTCTCCACTTTGCATCGTGAGTTGCCCAATCTCCACGTTTCGGAAACGACCAATGCGTTGTCATTTCCAATTCAAAATCTTCAGGTTCCCATTTAGTTATCTTTTTATTTGGCACTATACAAGCCCCATTTCTATAAGATGGTTATATAACATATTTCTTCCTGACCAATTCCAATATGTAATATCCTGCTCTATAAATAACCACTTAATGGCAAGTAAAATAATTGCAATAGGTCTTAATATTCCATCTCCATCCGGAAAAACTACATTTTCTAATACCTTAAAACTATATTCATTAATTTGAAAAATATTGATAATTTGCTTTGCAACTATATCGTATTCATGCTCATAGTTGTTTTTTACATAGTTTAAAACTTTAAATATATCATTATGAGAAGGGTTACTATACCTTCTATTCTTTTTAAAATACATTCCACTAATATTTACCGTAAAATCAAAATCCTTGTTCAAACCTGTTGGTCTTTTGAGAACAATTGAATATTCACCATAGTGCTCTACGATATAGTGATATTTGGAACAATTTTCACCTTTACCAATTCCGGGTTCTTCTAAAGTAAATAATTTAGCAACTTCTATTCTGATGCCAGTTCTATTATCAGATTGAAGATTGTATTCAATATTATGCAATGCCATGTTAACCTCCATATGCAATTCTTACATCATAAACAAATTGCTTTTGAAAATAAAAAGCATGGTTTTTGTTTGAAACTTTCCGTCCGTATATTTTTGAATAAATTGGATGATAAGGCTTAGAGTCCTTGCTCCTAACCTGAATATGCCTACCGTTTGATGTATGTATAAATCCATCCTTTGATGTTTCAATGTGTTCTTTTAACTGTCTGCAAATAGAGTAATAATCATCTCTCCAAATGTTCAAAAGAGAAGAAAACTCGGGTTTTGACAAATCAATATGAATTGCATCAAGAAACATCCAGTTATGCGGATCTCCGACTTTGCAAACAGGTACATACAACATATTGTTGATTTTCTCGTATAAGTGTGTTTCTTCAAACGGTTTTTCAACAATTAGTTCGTCAATAATACTTGCAATTTGCGTAATAAAAACTGTCTCAAGAGGTCTACCTGTTGCATCACATTTATTGCTCTTTAGTTCTCCGTCCTCAAAGTCGATGTTTGCATTATCAAGTTTCTTTCCTAAAGCCATTTCCAGTAATTGACCGGTTTTGCCTTTGTTCTTGATAATCATAGGAAAATCTAACTCTTCAAAAATATCCGCAAAAGGGATATTGCAAATGGTTTTAATTTTTGCCTGTGCTTCTTTTAACTTCATAGTTATTGACCTTCTTTCCAAAGGAACAAACTGCACATATTGCGCAGTTCAAATAATCATATATAGGGTATTAAGTATTAATCTGATAGTGCAGAAAAATTTTTTCTGCACCATCAGCACTTTTGTTAGGGATTTAACTATCACTCCTACATTCTTTGCACCAAGACTGGGGAATGATTTTTTCATCGCCCATATTTCTGTAACCAAAAAGCTCTTCTATCTCTTCTTCTCCGTGAGCAATTTTACCACAGTTTGGACATTCTGCATATTCACCATATGGCATCATTTCATCCCCCTTTTTTTAATAATTTTTAATCAACAGTTCATTTATTTTTCCTCTGCCTTTACCTTTGCTGTTAATAGCTCTGTTTGCCGACACTCGATTTATGTTAAGCCCGGCATACAGGCCATCAAAGAATTCGTCATTTTCATCTACATTCTTCGGATCTGAATTACTTGCCATTACCTTCGCTGTTTTAAGTGATTTAATAAATTCGGCTAATTTAATCTGATCTTCATCATTAAAGTCATCAACATTGTATGACGTAAATTCAGACGTCTTTGTCAGCGGTCTGTATGGCGGATCGAAATATACTAAAGTGTTTTCATCAACTACATTTTCAATGCAAGTATAATCGGCTGTCAGAATAGTAACGCATTGCAAAAGCTCTGAAGTTTTTTTGAGGTTATCAATATCGCAGATTTTCGGATTTTTATAAGCTCCCATCGGCACATTATACAAGCCTTTTCTGTTGACTCTATACAAACCGTTGAAACAGGTCTTGTTCAGGTAGATAAACAATGCTGCCCTCAACAACGAATTGTTTTCATCCGGTTTCTGAATTTCTGCGTTGAACTGCTCTCTCTGCTGATAGTAGTATTCTTTTCTGCCCTCGTCATTTCTTTTAAGGTGCTCGTTTTCGTACTTCATCAGCAATTCTATTAACTGAGTTACATTTTCTTTTACTGTTCTGTAAGCGTTCATAAGCTCGGCATTCGTATCGCATATATAGACCTCGTCCATTTCATATGTGTTGAGAATATCAAACAGCACAGCTCCTGCTCCGACCATAGGCTCACAATATTTGCGTATGGTTGTTCCCATTCCGGCAGGATAGAATTTTCTGATTGTAGGCAACAGCTGTCCTTTACCGCCTGCCCATTTCACAAAGGGTTTTGCAGGATTTTTCTTGTCATATCTTATTGTTCTTCCGTCAACAGGCTTTACAGCGTCCTTTGGTATTATCCACATATTTCCGAGCATAGCTACATCGGGAATTCTGTTTTCCTGACACAAAGTTATAACTCTCCTATGGGATATACTCCATTTTTCTGCGGCTTCACCAGCAGTCATATAAGCAAGCATTCTATCACCTCGAATATTACTGTTTTTATTATATTCTAATTCTGGAATAATAGCAATACTATTTTTATATAAAAAAGAAAATTCAGATCTATGTACTTTATCCATAAGAAAAAACTCACTTTCTTTTGTAAAAGTTATTTTTTCCTTGAACACACTATTTTCAGGTGATATACTAAACATAAAGAATATACTTACCAAAATATTATGGAGGATACTTTGAGCAGAAATAAGAGCAGAATATTAATGCTATACAGAATACTGGAAAAATACACTGATGAAGATCATCAATTATCTATGGAGGAGATTTTACAAAAGCTCTACAACAAAGGATTTGAATGTGAACATGACTCTGTAAAAAGAGATATTAAATTACTGCGTGAAGATTTTGGCGTAGAAATAATTTCAGGCAGAGGTAGAAATGCTACCTACTTTATCGGAGACCGTCTTTTACAAAACGCCGAAATAAAATTATTGTTAGACTCTATTTATGCCTCTAATATTATTCCAAACGGCATTGCGGAGAGTATATCAAAGAAGTTGAGAAGCACCGTCAGCATATATGATGCAGAAGCATTAGACAGGAGTATTTTAGGTATCAATATTGCAAAAAGTGAAAACAAGAGAATACTAATCAACATAAATAATATTATGCACGCAATAAATAATAAAAAGCAGATTTCCTTTGAATACCGTCATTGGACTAAGGATAAGGTCCTGAAAAACAGAAATGGAAAATCATATTCATTAAATCCGTTTACACTTATTTGGGCAGACGGTAGATATTATCTTTATGGATATGACACCAAGGAAACTGATGGTATTCTTAAAGAAAGAGTTTACAGAGTTGACAAACTCTACCATATTGAACAGTTGGAATTTGAAATAAGAGGAAAGGAACAGTTTTCAGAATTCAATCCGGATACATATGTATCCCGAAGAATCGGCATGTTTTCCGGGAAAGAAGAATGTATTACTGTAAAAATCCCCGAATACTTGGTAGGTGCATTTCTTGACCAATTTGGTACAAACATTGAAATTTGTGATGACGAGCAAACAGAATATTTACAGGTTTCCTTTTATGCTGTTCCGTCTAATATATTTTTAGGATGGATAATTGGTCTTGGTAATGTAGAGATTTTACAGCCCGATAATGTGAAATCAAAAATGCTCGAACTTTTAAAAAAGAATATAGATTTATGTCAAGGATAAATAGGGGGTACTATATGCCCTTATTTATCCTTTTTATTATGTTATACTATATAGTGACAAATCTTAACGAGGTGATAACTACGAAACAATACATAGACTCAGTTTTAAACGACAATGTAAACGGCCTTTTTCTTTGTGAACTTCCCACAGGATACGGAAAAACTTACACAATCACAAATTGTATGCGAGAATACGCCGCAAATCCTAATAACACAAGAAAAATAATATACCTTACAACCCTCAACAAAAATCTTCCGGAAGAAGATTTAAAAAGAGCATATAATGATGAAAAATTATACAATAAAGAGGTACTGCGAATACGTTCAAATTTTGATGAAGTTGTAGATAAAATCCCTGTTCTTGATATTCCTGAAGAATTTATATCCGCTGAATATTATGAACTTGAAAAAGCAATAAGAAATTACACAAAAATAAAAAACAGCAATATAAACGATACTCAATATCAACAGATGTTAGTTGATAATGTTAACAGGGCAGAAAGAAATTTCAGACACTTTGTTTCCGATACACTGAAAAAGAGGTTTTCAAATAAAAAAGACAAGCTAAAAGCAATAAAGAATGATGCAAATTACAAGTGGATAGGTGCACTTTATCCTGCAGTATTTACTGATGAAAGAAAGATTATTCTTATGAGTATCAGCAAATTTATGAAGCGAAATTCTGTTATAGTAGAACCTAGTTATGAATTTATAAAATCTCCTTTATTTACCGATTCAATCATTATTGTTGATGAATTTGATGCGACAAAATCCACTATTGAAAATGAGCTGATTGAAAGAGCTGTTTCAGTTCGAGAAGATTATATTTCTGTTTTCAGGCAGATATTAAGAACTTTTAACACGGATTATTTTTCAAACAATCTTAAAAAGGCTATTGACTCAATTGACTATAGTAAAGGTAAAATAATTACCTTTGCAAAGTTGAAAAAAGAGGCGGATGAAATTGCCAATAAATATCACACTAATCTGAGTATAAAGGTAAACGAAAATCATATTGACAGAAAACAAAATTTCCTGTTCAAGGATGCTACCTACCACTCTATACTAAATGGAAATGCAAAGTATATTCGTGCAACAAAGGATAAGGAGGAAAACATTGTTAAGGTTTTCTTTGAGGATAAAAAAACATTCTTTGAAAACCGCAAAAAAGACGATATTGTAATTTATAGCTTTTTAAGAGATATTAACAGATTTTTACTTCACTTCAGAAGATTTCTTTTTCACTGGGCTAATGAATATATGAACATCATCAACAAGGAAAGACCGTTTATTGCTGATGCTATGACTATTGAAAATGCTATATCTACTATTATGAAAAAGCTTGAGCTTAGCAGTAACCAAAGCAAACTCCTGCTTGGTGAATTATGTGAGCAGAAAATAAGTCAGAAAGAAAAACACAATATTCCAGACGATTCTTTCTACCAAAAAGGAATTGAAATCTTTGAATTTGAAGATAGCGACTCACACTTTGACTTTACAAATCTCAGTTTTATAAAACTATATGATACACCTGAAAAAATTATAGGATATATTTCAAAGCACAATGCTGTCATCGGACTTTCAGCTACCGCTGAAATACCTACTGTTGTCGGCAACTACAATCTTGATTATCTCAGAAACTATCTGGAGAACGACTTTCATTCTACACCTGAAGATATGAAAGACAGAGTTAAAAAACAGATGTTCAGGCTTTATGAACCATACAAGGACAAAGGAATTAGTATTAGCACCGAAGTTATCAGTACTGAGTACAGTGAAAGCAGAAGTGAAGATATTTGCAGAGAATTATTTGGAAACAATGATTTTGCAATGGTATGCGGTAATATTATTGACAATGAGTGCGAAGAAATATATTACCGCATCAGGTACTGCAATATTCTGTATGCTATGGTATCCTTCCTTAAAAATACAACACTAAAATCCATGCTTTACCTTGGAATGGCTCTTCCTGAGGAAAACAAAGCATCTATGAACTATAATCTGCTTTTAGGATTAATGGAAAAGGCAATTTTATTTTGCGGACTAAACTATAACGCAACAGATACACTGTTTGTGCTTAAAAGCAAAAATTTTGAAGAGGATAAAAAAGTTCTGATTAATAAATTGGAGCAAGGAGAAAAAATTCTTATAATTTCTTCTTACAGTACAATCGGCGCAGGGCAAAATCTGCAATATGCAGTTACAGACAAAACAAACTATATTGAACTTGCCGAATATAAAAATCCAAAGGATAAACGCCACTTTACAAAGGATATTGATGCTCTGTATCTTGGAAATATTACAAATCTTACTACCAATATTTATACAGATGAAAAAATTACAGTTAACCAGCTGATAAGTATGTTGGTACAAATAGAAAGTCTGTATGAAAACGGAGAAATCAAGCGTTCACAACTTAATAGTCTTATTAGAACAGCCTTTAATTCCTACTCTACAGGGCATACCTATGAAAATAATGAACTATATAAAATTAAAAGTATCCGTATGCAGGCAACAAGAGAAGTCATTCAGGCAGTAGGCAGAATGTGCCGCACATTTGTGAAAAACAGAAACATTAATATTTACATTGAGGACAAGCTGCTTGAAAAGATATATAGCGGTGAACTACGGAAAAGAATAATGTCGCCTGAGCTGGAGGCTATTGCTGTTTTGAGAGAAACTCTTGGAAGTGATTATTCGGATGAACGGCAGCGCATCCTTAATACTGCAGAAAAAATATCTTCAACCGGAATGTGGACTATTAAAGGCTTGCTTTACAGAAAATGGAACGAAAGGAGTATGCAAATATGGCATGAATTAAGAGAGCTGGTGTTGACTTTTCCTACTGCAAATCAAAGCCAATATAATGCTGACTATAATTTGAAAATGCTTTATATTACTGCCGGTAAAAAAATCGACAAATACCTTTACTCTCAGTACTATGATTTTGATGATGTAATTATTGATTTTGGTACAAGTAAAATTGACTTTCAAAACAGTGGCAGAGCAAAAATGAAGGGTATAACAAACGAAACTATTATTTATGAGGCAGGAGAGAAAAACTCTTATCTTCCATACGCGATGAAATATAGCGGTATGAGAGAACACTTCATTAAATTAGGTTATGCAACAACTTTTGAAAAAAATATGTATATGATGAGCCCTGTGCTTTTCCACAATATCTATAAAGGTGCATTAGGAGAAGTCTGCGGCGAGTTTATACTAAGCAGAGAACGGGGAATGAAATTAAAGCCAATTAATGACCCTGATAGATTTGAGTTCTTTGATTTTGAACTTAATGACGGTATTTATGTTGACTTCAAAAACTGGAAGCCTACTTACCTGCAGGACAGAGAAAGCACTACTGAAAGAATACGGCAAAAGCTTGATACTATTAAGGGCAAAAGGGCATATATAATCAACCTTGTAGGAAACAACAATACGAAACCTACTATAAGCTGTGACGGAAAAATTGTAGAGATTCCGGGATTGATTGACCAAGACGGAAAACCTATAACCACAAATATTAATATGATAAGGAGTGAAGATTTTTTATGATACTTACCAACAAGTTTCGAGCAGAATACAACTATGAAAATATAGAAAGGGATTTTGACATTTACTTTGTCAAAGGCACAACAGGTTTATACAATACAAATATCCTTGATATTCCTACCGCTGAATACAAAGCACTTGCAGTACAACATTCTTTTGGAAAAGAAGCACTTGTTCTTTTTCAAAAAGGCAAAGAATATAATCTCAATTTTAGCAGAAAGATAAAAGAGCAGTATCCAAATGTTGCCGTAGAAAAAATCAATGTGCTGGATAAGGCTGAAAGAAACAGGGTTTTCTATTACAATGACAGACTTCTTGCGCAACTGCTTATAAATTCTATGAAAACTCCTAAAGGCGAGTTGTTCTCCTATAATAATCTTACAGGTAAGTTATACTATGGCGACAGCACATCCCCGATAAGAGACAAATCAACTAAAGAAATATATATGTTCCGATTCCTCCAGATTTCACTTAAGCCGGGAATGTACTTAACCCTTGATGTCAAGACATTCAGGAAAAACAGTTATTCAAAACAGGGCAGTTTCTACATAATAGACGCCGAAACAGGAGCTTTCAGAAAAAAACTGAAAAGTGACAAAGTTGACCTGAAGGACACCTTTGCGCCGGGTTCATATAAAAATTCCCACAATACGGTAGAATTTTTATGTTATGAAAACCCAGAAAAATTTTCCAGAAGCAAACTGGGTATAATGAATAAGTTTCTTGAAGATGTAAAGCTAAAACTGTCTGATTACTTAACACTTGAATATGACTCATACGATGCTGCTGATAAAACGGAAATTAAAAAAAGCAAAAAGACTGAAATTAGCGTAGAAGAATTCGGAAAAATGCTTAGTGAAAAAGACGTTACCATATCCGACTACTGCAAGGACAAACAGTCCGAATCAATGCTTGACAGCATTGTTCGCATTCTTGAAAGTGATTACAATATACACCCTCTGATAGATACAACCTCAGAAAGCGGTTACAATATCCGTATTATCTATGGTGAGGAATACTATGAAAATAATAAGTTACCGGACCCACACAAAGATGATAACAACGGTCTGATTGTTCAACATATTATAGTTGAAAACCATAGCGAGGAAAAATTAAAAAACATGGTAAAAAAGGTAGTCCAGGAATTAATAATTAAAGGGGATATTTATAGTCGTAAACTCTCTATTTATGATTGGACACAACTAAAGACAGACAAAACCTGGTCGTTTGTAACTAGAGAAAAGATAGAAGGATATACATACCCTGATTCTCACTTTGAATACAATATGATGACAGTAACACCAACAGGTGATTTGAATTTTGAAACCTTTAATGATATTGAACCCACAGAAAGTACTGATAAAGAACGAATAATGCTTATGTATTCAGAATACAACAAAGAAAACAGCAGGGTATGTAACAGTGTTGAAGGTCTTGTGTTTTCTGATATTAATAATATACACGCAATTGTGAGGACCTGCGAATTTACCATTCCTGACATTTACAAACTCAACATGGCACTTAAAGAAACCAACCCAAACACAGCAGTACGAAAAGAAAATCTAATTAATATGATTAATGCATTTTCATCAGAATATCCACAGTACGCTGATGAAACAAACAATCTTATAGCAATTATAAGAGAGCAGCAACCTGTTCTTACAAAGTATGAAATTCGCAGATTTATGAATATGCAAAAAAAGTATGCTATTGATCTAAATCAGTATATGCGCGATAAATATGGTGTGTGGATGCATCCGAGAATCCAAAGTCTAAAAAATGACGAATACCTTATGAGTAATATCGTAAATATATGCTGTTTTAAAAAGGATTTTGTTCTTGAAGAGGGCGAAGAAGTGTACTATTATGCAGGAGAAAAATCGCTTAGAAGATCCGGTGTCAGCAGAGCTTGTATTATTCGTAAAATAATATCAGAAAAGAAAATGGAATTCAAGGACCTGCTACCACTTCTCTCCGTTGAATTTGTACGCAACGGTCAATATACCGTTGTACCTTTCCCATTCAAATATCTGCGAGAATATATAAAAATCAGCAAAAACATATAGTTTAATATACTGAAAAAATAAAACGAATCTGTTTCCGCTTTGTATTCTTTGTTTACAGCGGCGCAAAATTTGAGTTATGAATTGATTGACAGATTGATTTTAGCATGTTACCATACACTGCAATAAAGGATGTTATTTTAGCATACCGTCAGCATTTGAAATTTCTATAGAATAAAAAAGTCATCAGCTATTATATTGTAAGCTTAAAAATACCAATAGCATCAAAAAAGCATCAAACCACGAAAATGTAATTTTGATGCTATGAATTTGGCTTAAATAGTGGCTTGTCTATGCAGTTTTGAGCTTTCAACAGTCGCTCCAAAACCGCGTGCCGAGGGTTCAAGTCAGCTGACTTCCCATAAGGAACATATAACTTAATTTTTTTACAGAGCAGGTAGTTTTCACTATCTGCTCTGTTTTTTCAACATTTGTAATATAAAAAACACTTACAATATGATATAATAACTTAATGAAATATTACACCGGTTGTTTATTGGAGGTACATATGGTTACGGAGCAGGAAATTAAAAGCAGAAAATTCAAATGTGATTTTGAAAAGGAAAAGCTGTCTTATCAGGTCAGCAGTAAAGAAATGGAGATTTTTTATGAAAAGAAAACAAAGCTTGCAAAAACGCTAAATAATTTTGTGCTGAAACTTGAAATGGATTACGATTGCAGTCGTAACAAAATAGCCGATAAGATTGAAGATAATTGTCAGCAGAGCTGGGACACATATAAAAAAATAATAAACGGAAGAGGTAAAGCCACACGAGTTGCGTTGTATAAATTCTGCATTGGTATGAATTTGAGCAGAGAAGAAGCCGATACCCTGTTCAATCTGACAGAGGAAGGAAGGCTTACCGACGATAACATAGGCGATTATATTTTTATAAGGGCATTAGGTCAGGATTCAATATTCGACTTTATCTATGAATTCGAAAAATACACAGGAAAGAGTATAGCATTAAGGGATAGACCAACAAAATAAAAGAAAGTTAACGGGAAAACTTATCCCTTTCTTATGATAATCCGGCAATATATAATGAAGACACACTTAAATAAAGGAGGTCTTCAGAATTACTAATCCGAATATCAATTGCCCAAAAGGCTCTCAAATTACTAATTTACGAAAGGATAAATTTTCTATGAAACCCATTATTTTCTGCAACATCGCTTATATGAAGTACTACAAAGGCATTATCGACGGCGTTGACGAACCCGTAAACGGCGGAGCATATGTACAGGAAACAAACGACGCTCACGAGGCGTACAACTTTGACTTTTTCAGAGGCGAAGGAGACGAAACCGATTTCTGCATAGGCTTTGTAATGCTTGCACAATCCCTGAAAAACAAAACAAGCCAGCTCCACATTGAAAAAATCAACGGCTGTCAGCTTTCAAAAAATGAAGAAAGCGTTGACGGTGTAACCGTTGTATGGTGTGCAAAGTCAGACAAGATTGACGGAATGAGAGTTGTCGGCTGGTACAAGGACGCTACCGTCTACAGATATCCGCAATTTGTTGATTTTATCAACGGATACGTTCAGGAATTCAACTTTATTGACAAGAAGGAAAACTGCGTACTTCTGCCCGAAAACGAACGCTTTTCATCAAAGTGGATTGTTCCGAGGAGCGGTCACAACGGCTATGACTTCGGATTCGGACGTTCAAATCTATGGTACGCTCAGGGTACGGAAAGCAATGCAGAATTAAAAAGCTACATTGAAAATCTGTCGGAACAAATTGAAAACTACAACGGCGAAAACTGGATTGACAAGGAAGTGAAATAATATGAAAAACTTTACTTGGGAAAACTTTGACAATGAATTTTTAAAAGCAGTTATCTATTCACCCGAAACAAACGCCGACGACCGTCCTCTGTGCGAAACGGACGAAAAAGACGACCTTGTCTGCTCAATGAATCTTATTTGTACCGCACCGAACGACAGGTTTGTAAAAAGCTACCGTCAGATTATCGAGGACAAGCTCTTGTGCAAATACCCCGACATTCTTGACGAGGTTTTGGGCGCCCTCTGCATTTCAGGCAAGGACTTCGGCACAAAGCTCAGAAGTCTGCGCCAAAAGGCAACCTCGGCAAGCCTTATTATCGCATATGCAACTGCGATTGCAAAAATCGGCGGCGCTGACGTTATTTTTTCAGAGGACACAAAGTTCAGAAGAACTATTGAGCTGAACATGAGAGAAACTCCTGCGGAGGATATTTCGCTCTACGACTTTCAGAAAGACGCAGTAAACGCCCTCGAAAACCACTTCATCAAGGAAGATAAAAAGTCAGGCTTGGTTGTAATGCCTACGGGTAGCGGAAAAAGCAGAACAGCCTCATATTTTCTGATTAAAGATATGATAAGTCAAGGTTACCAGATACTCTGGATAGTCCACCGTCATATGCTGATTAATCAGGCGGCAGAGTGCTTTTACAGATTCGCAGGGCTTTCAAAGCTTGAAAATCCCGACATCAGAAGCTATAAAATCAGCTGTATCTCCTCCGAGCACCAAAGCATAAAATCTGTTGATAAAAACGACAATGTTATCATAGGAAGTATTCAGTCAATTTGCAGAAACCAAAGGCATTTAAGAAGAATTACAAGTAAAAAGCTGATGATTGTCGTTGACGAGGCTCACCACACCTTTGCACGTTCCTATCAGGACACGATAAAATATCTTCTCAAATACCGCCCCGACGCAAAGCTCCTCGGACTTACGGCAACACCTGTACGCAGTTACGATTACGACAGCGCAGTTTTGCTGAAGCTATTTGACGACAATATTATCTACAGCATATCGCTCGGAAACCTGATTACAAAGGGAATACTTGCAGAGCCTGTATTTACGAGAATAGAAACAAACGAGGACTTTGAGCCTGTTATCACCGAGGACGAGGCACAGAAAATCAAAAGACGAGGCGAGCTCCCCGATTCCCTGCTCGGAAAAATTGCCGTTTGCTCCTCACGAAACAGCATTATTATTGACGAGTACCTCAAAAACGCTGAAAAATACGGCAAGACTCTGATTTTTGCGCTGAATGTTATGCATTGCAGACTTCTTTGTGACGAGCTGAAAAAGCGCGGTGTAAAATGCGACTGTATTTATTCGGGCAACGAGGACAACAGCTACATAATCGAGCATTTCAAAAACGGAAAATTCGACGTGCTTGTGAATGTGAACATAATGACGGAGGGCAGTGACGTCCCCGATATCGAAACTGTTTTTCTCACCCGACCTACACAGAGTGAGGGCTTGCTGATACAGATGATTGGCAGAGGTATGCGTGGCATTCAGGCAGGCGGTACGGAAAAGGTCAACCTTGTTGACTTCAACGACAAGTGGACGGTGTTCAACAAATGGCTCAATCCGAAGTGGCTGTTTGCGGAAATTGACGAAAACGAGGAAACCGAAGAAGAACAGACACAGGCTGAAACCGCAATCAGCGAGGAAGAACAGGAAGAAATATATTCGTGGGAGCTTTGCAAGGAGGCGTACAATATTCTGTCGGCAAAGGCAATGACTTACAACAGTCTTGTCACTCTCCCTTCCTGCTGGTATTCGCTGATTGACGAGGACGGTTACGATTACACTCTGCTTGCATTTGAGGACCAGCTGAAAGGCTATGTGAATCTTATGAAGGACAAGAAAGAGATTGTTTCAAGCGAGTCGGTTGACGTTCCCAAGCTGATTGAAAAGTACTTTTCGGGATTCTGTATGCGGCCGAGCGAGCGTGAAATTGCGATGCTGATTGACAACCTCAAAAACTTCGAGGAAGAACCGAAGGTGCATATGTTTGCAGACCGCAAAAAGATTGACCCGTACTATGTTGCAAAACAGGCTCTTGAAGAAAACAAGGACTTCAAGGTGTTGGCAGAACAAGCATATCAGAATTATCCGTTAGCCGAAGAAATATACGGAAGCTGGGAAAACTACGCAAGCATGGTTTTTCACTTCTACATTTACAGAGGCAAAGCTCCCGCATACGGAACACGAGTAAGCGAGCTCCCCGATGAGCAGATACCGTTTGACAGAGAGTCGTATTACAACCTTGACGAGCTGGTGCAGGAAGTAAAGGACGAGATGTTCCACGGCACATATGACGGAATTTCGTCAATCCGCTGGACTGACAAGGCATACAAGCAATACTACGGCTGTTATTTTTACAGAGACAACAGCATAGTCATTAACTGCGTTCTCAACACAAAGGACGTCCCGAAAGAGGTTGTGAAATTCGTAATTTACCACGAGCTTCTTCACCGTGACTATATGCACCACGATAAGCTGTTCAGAGAGCAGGAGCATAAGTACAAGGACTACGAGGAATGCGAGTACTTCCTTTACGGTCATATGCCGAAGCTTGAAATCAGCGAATGGTAACTTCAGATGAGTTTACAGAGCAGGTAGTTTTCGCTATCTGCTCTGTTTTTTGCTGTGATTTTGCTATTGAATATCTCTCACCAGAATTTTCCTATATGTGTCAGAAATATGTCAATCTCATATTTTGCTCCGGGGTTGTCTTTATCGTTTTCGTGTATGGTGATTTTGCTTACGAAAGTTCTCAGTATCTCAGGTGTCAGTTCTTCAATGTAAATATATTTGTTTGCCAAGGCAATGAACCTATCAACATTGCTTTCCTCTGTTTTGATTTCATTTATCTGATTTTGCAGTTCGGGTATCTTTGCCTTTAATTCGTGCAGTTCAGCAGTATAGCTGTCGGATAGAAGTCTGTACTGGTCATCGGGAATTTTACCGAGTGCATTATCCTCATAAAGCTTTCTGAATATTACATTCAGCTCGTTTTTGCGGTTATTCAACTTATCAAGCTCGGTTATCTTCTGACTGAGCTTTTTTCGGCTTTCCGACAAACTTCTTTTACTGATGCACTCAACAAATTTGTTCTTTTCATTGACCGCATAGTAAATTGCCTGATTGATTTCCTCCCTGACAATTTCATCTAATACAATCTCACGGATTCGGTGCGGAAGAATACAATCGCCGTCCTTGTGTCTGCGATAGGAACTACACATAAAGTAATAGCTTTTGGGCTTTGGCTTGTTTCCGCTGTTGTAAGTAAGCCTTGCTCCGCAGTCTGCACAGTAAAGAAGACCACTATATTTATTGATATTTCCTGACTTTGTAATCCTCTTTCTGCCCTCACGAACTTTTTGAACAATATCCCAGGTTTCTTTGTCTATTATAGCTTCGTGAGTGTTTTTAAATCTGAATTGATTTTCTATGGGAACAACTTTCTTTTTCCTATCTTTGTAGGATAAAGTTGTGGTTTTACAATTCACCGTATGTCCGAGGTACACTTCATTTTCAAGCATACCGACAATAGTTTTTGTCGCCCAGCTGTATCGGTCTGTAATATCGGTTTTCTGAATGATAACTCCGTCATTTTCATAGCGGTACACCGATGGTCTTGGGATTTTCTTCTCGGCAAGAATCTTTGCAATATTCCTTGGTCCCATTCCTGTGGCGCAGAGTTGAAATATCAGTTTCACATTCTTTGCAGTTTCTTCGTTGATAATCAAATGTCCTTTTCTGTCGGGATCTTTCTTGTAACCATAGGGAATATGAGAACCAATGCGTTCTCCCCGTTCTGCTTTAGACTTGATAACTGCACGAATCTTTTTGCTTGTATCTCTTGCAAACCATTCATTGAAGAGATTTTTGAAAGGTGCAAGCTCATTTGACGAACTGTTTATATCTTGGCTGTCGTAGTTATCGTTGACAGCTATGTAACGAACATCTCTGTGCGGAAACTCCATCTCGATATAGTTACCTACGCTTATGTAATTTCTGCCGAGTCTTGATAAGTCCTTTGTAATCAGAGTATCAACCTTATTCTCTTCAATCAGATTAAGTATTTTCTGAAATGCAGGTCGGTCAAAGAATACTCCCGAATATCCGTCATCAACAAACACCTCAATATTTCTGAAGCCGTTTTCAATTGCATATTTCGTAAGCATTGCCTTTTGATTTTCTATGCTGTTGCTGTCGCCCTCTTTCTCATCCTCCTGTGAGAGTCTGCAATAGAGAGCTGTGATTTTTTCTTCTGTTGTAATTAAATTATCCATTTGTCCTCCTTGTCTGTATCAAACCGCTTTAGAGTAATTTTTCGCAACGCAATCATACTCCTAAGCGTTTTGAATATCCAGACCAAATTTCAAATATTAAGATACTTTTTCAATTTCCTGCATCATAAGATATTTCAAGTTATCCTCTGCCGTCCGATTCGAATTCATATCAAAGATTGAGTTGACAGAGTATGTAACTCCGTTTATCCTGTAATCTTTGTGTGAAATCATTTTGTTATCTTCCACAATAACCATTCTGCTTCGTTTCAGATGACCGGCTACCGCAGAGTTATAATTTTCTTCCTTTGAAATTCTGAAGTCATTAATATCTTTCATTAAACCTCCGTTCTGATGAAGCTACATATTCAGATTAAATCCCATTTCTTCATCTTCGTATTCAATATTTTCTTCTTTTGATATTGCACCTGCAATCAATCCGGCGGTAAGTCCAAGTAAAGTACCAATATCACTGCTGTTTTGCTCGGCTGCAATCCGCTTTCTGCGTTCTTCTTCATCCTCCGACTCATCATCAATTATCCGAGAAAGTGATTCAGCAAGAGAGTTGACACCGCCGAGGACAGCACGGTTAACGCTATCCATTTTAAAGTTGTCATTAGAGTTGACCTCTTCACCTGTGACGCTATTGTTGACTCCAACTCCTGACCTTTTTGCAAGGTATTGTTCAAAAATTCCTCTTGACTCTTCCCAGCCTGTTCTAAAATTTTCGTCATATGCGTCTGTGTAGATTTGATTTCTTTCAGAATCTGTTCCGAAACTTTCTTCAGTTCCGTCTGGCAGTTCTGCGAGATTGTTTTCATATTGTCTTTGTTGATTTCCAGAATCCTCTCCAGATAGTCCACCATCTGGTCGTCCGTTGAGATTTTTGAAATCAGGTTGTACAGCTCCGGCTGAAAGGTTATTGCCGTTCTCAACAGATTGAGTTCTTCCTCTCTCACTTGAGAAGGAATTGAGATTACTTTCGTTTCTCCCGAGAGTAGTTCTATCGCCGTCAGCGAGTTGCTGTTCCTCTGCTTGAGGCTTTCCAAAATATTGTTCTTGCCTGTATCTGAATTCATTTTCCATACTTCCTTTCAAATATTTATCGTTGTGGAGTTTAATATCTCTGCACTTCATTTTGTTAGGACATTGATAGGTGATGTATTTCCTGTCATCAGTCCAAGTCACTGAGTAACCCATAATCGACATTGTGTTTATGAAATCTTCTTTGCTTCCGCTTATGTTCATAGCTTTATCTATGTCGTTCATCAGTTTGAATTTCCAACTCTGACCTTTGACTGCAGTGCGGTATTCTCTTGTAGAGATTTTTATACCTTCCTTGCTGTAAGGTTCAAGAGTCGAAAGATTATGCTGTCTGCAAATTTCATCGCTCAATGCCCGTAACGATTTGAGTGTGTTTGGATTCTGACGAAGCTTTTTGCCGTTTTCAAAGCTGACTGAGTTGATTACGAAGTGAGAATGAATATGCTGTGCATCGCAATGTGTTGCAACTAAAACTTCATATCCTGTCCACGCTTTCTCGGCAAACACTAAAGCAACCTCATGAGCTTTATGCGGAGTAATATTTTCTTCGGGTGAGAAGGATTGAACGTACTGATAAAAATTCATTCCGTCAGTTTTACCGTATGACTTTTTAGTAGCCATAAACTCTTTGAATGCATTTTCACCGTCACAGTTAATTCCGCTGACAAGTCTTTGATTTGAAATCTCATCATAGACTTTCTTATCCTGACAACAGTAATCAATTACACATTTCATTGCACTTATGGATTGCTTGGACTCTCGAATATATGTCACGGTCGCCATTACTTATCCTCCGACAGTTTTATGATTGCATCATAGATTTTCCTCTGCATATCAATTACTTCTTCAAAATTATACGAACAAAAAGCACCGCTGTTTATCTTTCGTGTTATCTGATTCAGGTTGTTTCCAATCCTTTTCAGCTCAACAAGCAATGGTTGCAAGTCAATGACTTTGATTTCACTTTGCAATGAAGATTTCAAAATATATTCAGTCAATGTAATCTTAGCTTTCTTTGACTTTTTATTGATTGCAGATTTTTCAGAATCAGTTAATCTGATACTTAAAGTTTGATTTCTCTTACGATTTTCTATTTTTATGCACCTCCGTAATAAAGTGGGTCCGGGCTTCGCTCGGTTTTATGTGTTCGGCGGACAGCCGGGCGCTCTGCTTGCCCCGGACAAGTCCGGGAAATGTAGCTCAAACTTTCGCTTCTAAAGATAAACTTTCAATTCAGCCGTAAATTCGCCCTAATTGCGATTTTCACTTTCAAGCGGGTACTTCCTTGACTTCTGCAAAATAACCGCACAAATCGGCAACAACGGCGAAACAACCGCCTTGCGACGATAAAAACGATAGAAACGATAAATCAGAGAGCGGTATTTTTATCGTACTTAACGTCACCATCGTCACCGACAGACATATATAATTTTTTCACTCCTCCCATATTTTTACTACTCTTTTCTGATAAATTCACTTACCTCCTTCCGCTTGTATTGTGGATAAATTTGTGTTAGACTTATATTTGTCATCGACAATATATTTTTATTCACTGACAATTTATAAGAGGGATTTATGTTTAAAAAGATACTTTACTGCGTTGGCAATAAGACAATAGAAATAAACGGAGAAGATTTTTCCCTCGGCGAACTTACCACCGAGGTACTCAATCTTCCCCGTAACAATTACTTGGAAATGAAAACTATTCTTGACTCTGCAATCCAAAAAACTTATAAATATGAAACCTCGCACGATTTAAAAGACTGGTTTGAAGCTAATGAAGATTACACTGTGCTTGATAAGATGATGAGCAAACACAAAATTTTTTTTCTGTTGAGAGAAGATAATAATATTTTAGAAGAAACAAGACAATTTACTTCACAGCTTTCTCTTTTTGAAAATGATGATTGCGAGCTTTCACACAGAGATTTGGAAATCTTATCGCAGATTGAAGAGTACAACGAATATCTTGAACATCCCGAGAACTTTGAAAATTCCGATACAGTATATCTTGACAATGAGGAAAGCGGATTAAGCTTTCCTATTGACATTCCAAAGCCTGATATTCCGTCTACACCGCCGTCAAAGGCAAGAGCATTACTTATCTATCCCGGAAATACTAAAACAAAATGGGAGTACTACAAAAACTTTTGCTCAATGTACGAGAAAATATTATCCGATATACAGTCATTCAACAATACAATCTACAACTTCATAGACTTCTATTTATCCAAACTTCAAAAACTCAATTCAAATAATTATGCATCTGCTTTGCATAACTTTTTGAATCATCCGAGTGCAATCAAGCTGATTGCAAATCCGATTACCGATACAGGCTTATTTACTAATGCCGATTCAGTTACACTCAGATATATTCCCAGAGAAACATTAAAGGGTTCAGGTGAGTTTAAAATTTATGAATATTACGAAGTGCAATCACTCCAGACGCTTCTGAAAACAGATTTTTACAAGGCTTTAGAGGCAGGATATATAATTCGCAGGTGTGAGTATTGCGGAAGATTTTTTCTGCTTAATAAAGCATACCACACTAAATACTGCGACAAGCCTGCTCCCGATAATCCGAATTACACCTGCGCTCAGCTTGGCTATCACTACAAAGGAGTTAAAGAAACCGTTGCAGACAATCCAAAGGCGCAGTCGCTTAACCGCTGTTACAAGCGTATTGACAAGGACTTATCCCGACGCATTATTACGGCAGAAGAAAGAGAAATCCTTTACGCAAAGGCTAAAGATTTATATCACCACGCTAAAATCACGCCGGGAATTTCAAATGAAGAATTTGAAAAATCTCTTGCTTCTGGAAATCTTTATCATCTCTGCAATGTAATACGAAAAACAAATCCGAGAGGACGACCGAAAGCTAAAAGGTAAGCGTATGACTAACGAAGAAATGATTCAGAAATATTACGACGGCGATGACAGTATGCTTGAAAAACTGTACAATGAAAACATCGGTTTTATACACAACATTGCAAAAGAAGCTGCCGTTGCATTCAATTGCTTCCATAAAAAAGAAAACAGACCGCAGGAGCTTACGGTCTATACAAAAGAAATATTAAGTGACTTGGATAGCGAGGGAGCACTTGCGTTCTTTGACTGTATTCAATCTCGAAAATATGATGTTACCAAAGCGAAGCTGACTACATATCTATATCCGCATATCAAAGGAGCAATGTACCGTTGGCTTGAGAAGAACGTGGGTGCAGTTTCACTTTCAAAGCACGATATGAACACAGTCCGTAAGGTTCAGAAAATGTATTATGAAGATTACAAGGAAGTCAATGAAATTGCAGATGAATTGAAGTTGTCTGAAACCACAGTTGAGAAATATATCAACTACAACACGCACAGCCTGTCTATGGAGGACATCACATCCGACAATTCTGATAGTATTATTGATTCCCTTTTATCAGATGAAACATCAGCTTCTACGGACAAGCTTGTTCAGCAAAAGCTCTGCCTTGAGCTTTTGAAAAAACAGTTTAACAAGCTACCCGACAAAGACAAATATATACTCGGACATTCAATGGGTGTATTCGGCTATGAAAAGAAAACGCTTGACGAAGTTGCTCTTGTTGAAATGATGACCATAGACGGAGTGATCAAGGCAAGAAAAGCTATTATTAAAAAGTTAATAAAAACAGGTAAATACCACGATTAACGGGAGAACAATTTACAGCGTTCTCCCGTTGATTTTTGAGTAAACAATTATTATTGATTTACCGATTCAATGATAATCCGTGCTCCTAACCTAAAGCCGTTTAGGAATGCATCTTTTTCACAGATTTCAGAAATTTCACGATTGCAATCCTTGTATTTTTCAAAGGTTTCTTTCTGTTCCTCAGTCAGGGTTGCCGTGAGTTTTTCTTCATTTCTGTTTAGCAATTTCAGCAGTTCTGTGACCTCGCTGTTAAGTTTTGCACATTTTTCATTCGGAACTATGTTATTACATTTCAAAGAAACCCCCAAACCCTATAAAATCAAGGGTTTGGGGGTTTTTCTGTTACTAACCTGTTACTTGTTCAAAGTAATAAATTTATTGTGTCTTTCAGTTCATCAAGTGTTTTATGGGTGTAAACTCTTTCACCAACATCTTTGGATGTATGCCCCATCAGCAAATCAATACACTTTTTATTTGCCCCGGCTGAATCAAGTCTTGACCTGAATGTGTGTCTGCATTCGTGTGGTGTGTGGTGCATCTGAAGCTGTTCCATAATAGCATTCCAAAAGATATAATATTGAGTTGCTGACAGTTTCTTTCCCTTATATGAAAACAAGAATTTATTTCCTTCTGACATTCTGCTTCTGACAAAGCCTTGAATCTTTGGATGAATTGGAACAATGCGGTCTTTTCCTGCTTTTGTCTTGATACCACCTTTGATTGTCATTTCTTCAAGGTTTACATTGGCACATTCAATGGTTGTCATTTCACCTATTCTGAAACCGGTATAAAGGAAAAACAGAACTGAATCCACCCACTCTTGGTCAGAGATATTCCACACCGCTGTAATTTCATCTTCAGTGAATGGAACTTTGCTTGATGGTGGAATTGGTGCTGCTGAAATCAATGCTGAATTGCATTTGTTAATAACATCTAATTCCATTGCAAATCGGTCAAGTTGACCAAACAGATTTTTGATTGCACCTTGGGTTGAATAACCGCATCCGCAGTTGTCAATGACTTCTTGCATCTGATAGGCTTTAATGTTCTTATATGGTGCATTATGAAGTGCGGATGCGTGTTTGAATGCTGATTTATGACTTGATGCAGATGACTTTGACATCTTTGAAAAGTCCCTTTTTGACCACTTTTCAAATAGTTCTTTCATTGTAATCTTTGCAAGGTCAACATCAAATGGGTTTCTATTATATTCTGCAAGGGCAATCATTGCTTCAGTTCTTTCGGCATAATAACCAATTACCATATAAATTGGATAGCCTTTGTCATTCCAGCCTGATGTTTTTCTTGCACAGTATGGTTTTCTTCTGTTGCCGGATAATTTAACAACAGAACCATATCCATTGGGATTTTTCATAATCTTTCGCCTTTCTGATTGATTTCCAAGGCGAAATGTGATATAATGAATATACCAACTTCACCTTGAATTCTTTTTCGTGTTTTCATTGCTGATTTTGGTTTTAACCTTGAACCGCTTGGTACTGCAATACCGGGCGGTTCTTTCTTTTTATCTTTTAAGGGTAACAGGTAACAGGGTAACACTTACTTTTTACTTGAATAATTAGTAAATAAGTGTTGTTAAATTTTTGATACTTCCCTAAAAAATAAAATATAAAGAAAATAAGTGTTACCTGTTACCCTTGATTTTCCGAACAATCCATCTGATAAGAGCGTAGAACCCATAACCTACGGCATAGATCATCCAAAAGCAAAGAACACAACAGTACCAACACATTAGAAACATATAGTAAAACAAAAGGACAATCCACATATAAAATGCGTTGCTTTTGGTTAAGCGGAAGCCCACACCAAGACGAATTTTAGACTTACCAAGCATCTTTCCTAAACCTATAAAAATAATCAATCACTTTCCTTTTCTATGTATTTTTGAATAGAAGATAAATCTTCAAGAGTTTCAACCGCTTTTTGCTTGCCGGGTTTATTAAGTGTGCAGAACAGATCAAGAAGTTTGATTGCTTCTTTTCCAAATTTCTTTTGGATTTCTTCAAGCAAATACACTTCTTTTTGAAGTCTTTGGTTTTCATTAAACTTTTTATCCCAAAGTTCTTTTTGTTCATCCGTTGCTTTTGTTGGTTCAAATCCGAGAAGTTCACAAGGTGTAACACCAAGGACTTTTGCAAAAGCAATCAATTTGGATTGTGGAAGGTCAGCCTTCCCCATTTCAATTTTGTTGATTGATGATTTATGGGAATATCCCATTGCTTCTGCAAGTTGTTCCTGTGTCATACCTCTTTCTTCACGCAGCATTTTAATAATTTGCCCTGTTGTCATAAAGTGTATATCACCCTTTCTTACAATCTTATTCTACTGCATTATATCATAAAATAGAATGGATTTCAACTTTTTCAGAAAAATTTTATAAAAAAGGGTTGACAACCATTCTACTTGGTACTATACTGTAATCACAGTAGAACAATGTTCTACTCGATACATTACCCTAACATTGAAAGGACTAATGAAAAATGAAATTCACAAAAGTTGTTGACACAGAAATTCGCAAGGCAAAACTTGATGATGGAACAGTTTACGCCATCATCGGTCAGGTCAAAGAACTTCTTGAAAAAGAAATCATCTTTCCTGATAACACATTGGGAAATGAAGAAAAGTGGCTTGGGATTGAAAAGAACGGCGATATTTTCAATGAGTTTAACACTCTTGAAGAAGCAAAGAATTATTATCGTTCAATATAATGAAACGAAAGGTGAAGTAATTATGAAACAAGGTGGTGAATAAAGTGATTGATAGAAAGCATTTAAAACTTAGAGAAACAGCAATGTATAGGGGATATACAATAAAGATCAGAAAAGGTTCAATGTTTTGGATGGCTGAAATCTTTGATAAAGATAAGAATTATTTATCAAGAACAAGATTTTGTTCAAATAGAACTGAAGCTGCAAATGAAGCAGCACTTTACATTGAAAAGCAAAGGTAATGAAAGGAATGTGAAAATAATGAATGGAAAAATTTTTCGTAAAAGATTAAAAGATTTAAGAAAAGAAAGAGGGTGGACAACAAGAGATACAGACTTAATGACCGGTATGCACGGCTTTACATCTCATTTTGAAGAAGGGTTGTCATTACCACAAAACATTCATATTAGAAAATATGCTTCCGCATTTAATGTAGCACCGGAATATTTGAAAGGTGAAACGGATGACAGGAATTACAACCCACCAAATATTTTGGGTTCTGTATCAACGGAAGATTTGATAAATGAGTTAAAACGAAGGGTATTACTTCCAGAATAAGCACTGAAAACACAATTGCCCCGGAAGGGTGTTGCAGCATTCTTCCGGGAACATAAAAGAAAGGTTGAAACCAAAAATGGCAAAACAGAAAAATTTTTATTATATCGGTGTTCAGACTGATTTGGGAATGGCACTTGTAACAGGTATTGACAACAAGAATAGAATGTGTTTTTGGAACACAAACGATAAACCAATGAAGTTTTCCGCTTCGACTGCAAAAAGTCTTGCGGAAGGGTTATGTATGAATTTAATTACTGCGGTTGTAGTGCAATCCTTCTTTGAACTTGAAGGGCATTTTACAAAAGGCGGTGATGAATAGATGGATATAGATGTAATGTATCAGCAAGATTGCATCATAGGTATGCAATCTTTACCGGACAAGTCTATTGATTTAATCCTTTGCGATCTTCCCTATGGAACAACCGCTTGTAAATGGGATTCTATAATTCCATTTAAAGCACTATGGAAAGAATATAATCGCATAATCAAAGATAACGCAGCGATTGTTCTTTTCGGTTCAGAACCGTTTTCAACACTTTTAAGATCAAGCAATTTGAAACAATTCAGATATGATTGGATATGGGAAAAGGAACAAGGTGCAAATTTTATGTTATGCAAATATCAACCATATAAAGTACACGAAATCATATCAGTATTCAGCAAGAAACGCCATAAATATTTTCCGCAAATGACATTAGGTAAACCCTACATTTCGGGCAAAGGGACAAGTGGTGATATTACCAGAAATGTTCAAAAGATTCAAACAGTAAATACAGGGGAGAGATACCCAAGAAGCATTCAGCGTTTTAATACTGATAAAAGCAAAGGCTCTTTTCATCCGACACAAAAGCCGGTTGCATTGCTTGAATATCTAATCAAAACATACACCAATGAAGGCGAAATTGTTCTTGATAATGCGTTTGGATCGGGATCAACCTTGGTTGCTGCCATAAATACTAACAGGCATTACATAGGCTTTGAAACCGATGAAAAATATTTTGATATTGCTTGCGAAAGGGTTGATGCAGCAGAGAGAGAATTACAGTAATTATTCTGATAAGGAAGGTAGGTGTAACAAATGACGAATACTGCAAAGTTAAAAGCAAAGATTGTTGAAAAAGGTATGGTTCAGGAAGAAATTGCACAGGCACTTGGAATGACTATAGCAACATTCAATTATAAGGTCAACAACAAGTCCGAGTTCAAAGCATCTGAAATCAAAAAGTTGGGTGAAATTCTACATCTTACGGCAGAAGAAGTGAACATTATTTTTTTTGCCGACAAAGTAGAATGACATTCTACCGAAGGGTTAAATTCAAATCAAGAAAGGATGATGAAAATGAATGCTTTTTCAGAAAGATTGAAAAAAGCAATGGATGAACAAAAGGTCACACAATCTGACCTTGCATCCAAAACCGGACTTGGTAAATCTTCAATCAGTCAATACCTGTCCGGAAAAAACACACCTTCTGCACTGAGAATGTCAATGATTGCAGATGCTTTGGATGTGTCTGTGGATTGGCTGAATGGGTCTGCGGATGAAGTTGACGGTTCCGGACATCTGAACAACCTTCCGGTTGAAACTGCTGCAAAGTTGATGGGAGTTGGAAAACAGATGGTCAGACAGGGGTTGAAAAACGGTGTGTTCCCATTTGGATATGCGGTTTTAATGCCTTCCGGAAAATACCGTTATTACATCAGCCCCAAGAAGTTTGCTGAATACACAGGAAATGAAATCTAATTTTGAAAGGAAATGAAAACAATGAAAAAATTTGAACTTACTACTGAACAGAAAATCAATTGGTTCGGAAGAACCCTTTACAGAATCAAGGCTTGTATCAGCTTCACAACTACTTCTGGTGATGAAGTCAAAGCAGGTGACCTTGGTGGATTCGTTGAGAAGGAAAGCAATCTTTCCCACGATGGAAAGGCTTGGGTTTACGGTGATGCCGAGGTTTACGGTGATGCCAAGGTTTACGGTGATGCCAAGGTTTGCGGCAATGCCAAGGTTTACGGTGATGCCAAGGTTTGCGGTGATGCCAAGGTTTGCGGTGATGCCAAGGTTTGCGGCAATGCCAAGGTTTGCGGTTCTACACAGCTGAGACTGACGGCGTTGTACTCTGTGTAGACATAGATGAACCTACAATCCAGCAGACAA
>OLIR01000085.1_pt1 | contig 63172 bp, 52 predicted proteins | sample 1609741 | NCBI WGS metagenome assembly OLIR01 (sample SAMEA4350169, study PRJEB24818) | metagenome | biome: human; feature: gut; material: faeces | place: Denmark | collected 2013-09
ATGAATTTATGCTCAGCGCTTGCTGCATATTGCTTTTTTGAGGATAAGCCGCAGCCATTACCTGTACATAGGGAGAATACACTACAACTTGAACTTTTTTAATTCTTCTTATCCCGAACTCGCATAAATATGGCAAAAAGCAATATTTATATTATTTATAATTGCAGCAATAAGTTTCAGCATATCATATATTGAAACCCATTCATTAGGTTCACGTCTATCAACAGGCTTAACGAAAGATGACAGTAGTTCAAACGCAAGATTTATCTTAATTGACATACTCATGTCATTAGATATAAAAGATATATTATTTGGTATTTCAAATAAACTAAATCTGCTTATTATGCAAAAAAATGAACTTATTGCAATAGAAAATTCAGTTGTAAATTTAATATTTGGATATGGAATAATTTTCACAATTTGTTTCTTAATACTTATGTTTAAAGAATTAAAAAGCATTAAAACAAATAATTTTATGTTTTACAGCACAATCATAATCGTTTTTTTGCTATTAAATACAAACAATGCATTACAAACATCATGTCCAATTATACCAATACTGATTATGTCGTTATATACATTTAAATATGATGACATTAGAAAGTCTAAATTATACTACAAATACAAATAACAATTATACTGCCTTATGATAAAAAGAATTATTAATAAAATATATAAATTATATTATACGTCATCTTCTAATAGATATATCAAATATCTTAAGAAAAATAGAGTTAAAATTGGAAAAGGATGTATAGTTCTTGATCCAAAAAAAATACAGATTGATATATCTCGCCCTGAATTATTAGAAATTGGCGATAATGTATTCCTTCATAGAGGAACTGTGATTTTAACACATGATTGGGCTTCTTGGTGTTTTGTTAATAGTCACAAAGATTTCATACCAAGCCATGGTAAAATAAAAATAGGAAATAATGTATGGCTTGGTGAAAATGTGACGATATTAAAAAATGTAACTATTGGAAATAATGTTATTATAGGTATTGGTTCTGTTGTAACAAAAGATATTCCTGATAACTGTATAGCAGTTGGAATTCCAGCAAAAATCATTGGTACTTATGATGATTATTATAAGAAAAGAAAACTCCAATATATAAATGAATGTTTTGAGTATGCCAATAGCATATTAGATACAGGCAGAGAACTACAGGAGGATGATTTCTATGATGACTATCCGATATTTGTAAATGGAAGTAATTTTAGAAATTACAATTATCCTTATCATAATATTTTTAATGATGAACAATTTGAAGTATGGAAAAAGAATCATAAATCACAATTCAATGGATTTGAAGAATTTGTAAATGCTGTTAAAGAAAGAAGACATGAATAAAATACCGAAAGTAAGCATAATCGTTCCCATATATAACGTTGAAAAATATCTTGACCGCTGCATACAATCACTAGTCAACCAAACACTAAATGACATTGAAATAATATTAGTTGATGATGGTTCACCAGATAATTGTCCTTCTATGTGTGATGAATATGCACAAAAAGATAATAGAATAAAAGTAATACATAAGCAAAATGCAGGGCTTGGTTATGCACGCAACTCAGGCTTTGATATTGCAACTGGTGAATATGTAGCTTTTGTCGATTCAGATGACTACGTTGATACTTCAATGTATAAAAAGTTATATAATGAAACGATAAATCATAAATATGATATAGTTTATTGCGGATTCATAGTTGAAAAAAAAGATAAATCTACTTATACTGAAAATACAAAAGACCGTGATTTAAAAGACTCTAATGAAATCCTTGAATTATGTCGTAATATGATAGCATGTAATGTGGGAGTAAAAGAGGAACGTTCTGAATCAATGGCTGTTTGGCATGGTATTTATAAAAAAGAAATAATAGATAAGCATAATGTTAAATTTGAGTCAGAGCGGAATATTCTTTCTGAAGATATTGTATTTGATGCAACATTCATTCCTTTATGTAAAAGCATAAGGACTATTCAAGATGCCTTGTATATTCATTGTTTTAATAATGAATCATTAAGCAAGACATTTAATGCAAATAAGATAGAAAAAAATATATATCTTTATTACAGACTTAATGAAATTACAAAAGCATACGGATTAAATAATTTTAATTTAAATATTGTACGATTTTTCATTGGTTACAATAGAAGTTTTTTTAGAAGTATTTTTAATTCAAATATTGATAATAAAAAAGAACTTTGTGAAAAAATTTTCAATTTAAATATATGGAATCATATTTTTGCTATATATCCGATTCAAACTCTACCTCTTTTTCATAAACTTGTGATATTTTGTGTAAGGAAAAAGAACTTTTATTTATTATCCCTAATATATTATTTAAGGAACAAATTATAAATGTAGTACATAAAAATTATGAATATTGTATATATAGTACCAGAGATGTCACATCCTGGAGGTATAGGGAGAGTTACAGCAATAAAAGCCAATCATTTTGCCGCAACCGGAAACGATGTCACAATTATAACAGAAATACAGGGAAAAAATTCGTTCTATTATGAACTAAATGATAATATTAAGCACTATGATATTGGATTATCTGAATGTCAAAATAAAATTTTAAAATTTTTTATTCGAATAAAAAGACTTAAGAATCTATTAGAAAATATAAAGCCCAATATTGTTATTTATACATATTTTGTTCTACCTATACATTGTAGCTTTCAATATGTTTCCATATTAGAATGTCATTTCAATCATGATGTAGCAAATTTAATGGCCCAGGCTTTTAATACATCATTAGTGAAGGCCAAATATATAACAAAATATTATGAATATATAGCTTCAAAAGCTGATATATTAGTGGTATTAACAGACCAAGATAAGAAACTCTGGAAAGATTCATGTAAAAAAACTAATATAATAAGAATTCCAAATATGAATTCTTTTTCCTCAGAACAAACGTCAAAACTTAATAATAAAAAAGCTATTGCTGTTGGAAGATTAGACGCTCAAAAGGGATTCGATAGATTAATTGCTATTTGGGCACGAGTTTATAATGAACATAAAGATTGGCAATTAAATATTTATGGTAAGGGACCAGACAGGAAAAAATTAGAGGATTTGATAAATACATACGGATTAAATAATAGTGTTTTTATCAACGATCCAGTAAAAAACATTAGAGATAAATATATAGAATCCTCCATTTTATGTTTCACCTCTACATACGAAGGTTGGGGACTTGTAATAACAGAAGCTATGTCTTGTGGTTTACCTGTAATTGCTTACGATATTCCATGCGGTCCTAAGGATATTATTGAAAATGATTATAACGGCTTTTTAGTTAGAGACAATGATATTGAAAAGTATGTTAAGTATTTATCCGTATTAATGGACGATAAGACAAAGAGAGAATCTATGGGTATGACTGCATTTGAATCAGCCCAAAAATATAATACGAATATAGTAATGAAACAATGGGACAATTTGTTGGAACAAATAAAGAAGAAATGATACAATCAAGGCAAAATTTAAAATATTATTTGTTAGAAGACTTAAAAAGATTCAATAATAATAAACCAAATTTGAAAGATAGAATTTTACATAATGAAGTTTGGTATATATATCATTACATCAGACATTTAAGATATGTCGAATATTATAAAAATACAAAACGTTCAAAAATATTATTTTTATATCACTGGGTTAAATATAAACGTTTAGGTTTTAAACTTCGCTTTACTATATATCCTAATACTGTCGGTCCAGGATTTAGAATATATCATACAGGAGACTTTGTTCATATTAAACCAACATGCAAAATAGGTAAAAATTGCACTATATTGCCTGGTGTGGTCTTTGGTAATAAATATAAAGATGAAGACAATAGCATTGTTGAAGTTGGGGACAACTGCTATTTTGGACTTGGCGTTAAAATTTTTGGTCAAGTAAAAATTGGTAATAATGTAACAATTGGTGCAAATGCAGTTATTACCAAAGATATTCCAGATAATGCAATTGTTGGAGGCATACCTGCAAAAATAATTAGATTTAAGCAATAAAATGATAAAAACATTAATCATAGCAACCTCTCACAAAACCCGCGGTGGTATAACATCTGTAGTTAATGCCCATAAAAAAGGCAAACAGTGGCAAGAATATCATTGCAAATGGATAGAAACACATATAGACAAGAGTGCCGGATGGAAAATATTATATCTGATAAAAGGCTGGCTCACGTTTATATGCTTGCTTCCGTTTTGTAAATTGGTTCATATACACATGAGTGAACCGCCTTCAGCCATAAGGAAATGTCTGTTTATGCCTTTTGCTAAACTGTTTGGTAAGAAAGTAATTGTGCACTTTCATGCTTTTTCGCCAAATACAACAATTAACAGCAAACATAAAGGCGTGTACAAATATCTGTTTGGTAAAGCTGATTGCGTGATAGTGTTATCGCAATTATGGAAGAAGTATGTTAATGACGCTTTTGATTTAGGAGACAAAGTAAGGGTTGTTTATAATCCATGTACATCAGAGGTGTCATACAAGACATATCAGAAGAAAAAACAGATATTATATGCAGGAACAGTAAATGCCAGAAAAGGATATGCCGATATGATAAAAGCATTTGCCAAAATAGCAAATAAATATCCTGACTGGAAAATAGTTTTTGCCGGAAATGGTGAAGTTAAGCAAGGCGAAGAACTGGCTCAAAGCTTAGGAATAGAAAGTCAAACCGTATTCTTAGGCTGGGTTAGCGGTGATGCAAAAGACAAGGCTTTTAAAGAATCGGAGATTTTCTGTCTGCCTAGTTATGCAGAAGGGTTCCCAATGGCTGTGCTTGATGCATGGGCTTACGGACTGCCAGTGATAACAACTCCTGTAGGCGGCATTCCTGACATCGCTTTAAATGGTGAAAATATGCTGCTGTTTAATGCTGGAGACATAGATAAATTGGCAGAAAACATGCAAAGGCTTATTGACGACAATGAGTTAAGAAACAAGATTATAAAAGAATCTGTAAACCTTGCCAATACAACATTTAACATTGATACAATAAATAATCAAATTGGCAGCTTGTATCAAGAAATGATTGGATGAACAAGTTATTTTAAGTAAGAATAAATTTGTTCTTGTATCTTTTCTAATTGTTGTTCTTCTAAAAGGAAATAAGGCACAGGCTGTTTGTTGCCTTTTAGATAAAAGAAAAGATGCCTGATGCCGGGAGCTTCAGGATATGTATATGCTTCAATCTTTGTTACAGGTATATCAAGCGAGTTTAATTGACAGATAAGGTCCTTACGCTGTTTGGCATCAAGACCTACATACGCATTATATACTTTATCTATGTAGAACTTTTTCATGTTGTGTGAGACTTTGACAAAGCAAAGATAGTAAATATTCCCTAAACACAGAAATGTTTGAATGCACTTGGCTAGTTGCTTGATAGTTAATATAGTATTTGGAATTTAAATAGAACTATACATAGAATAAAAAGACTATTGACAAATTTTATGATGAATTAAAAATCAAAATCTCCTGTCTTGCGCATAGAATACGCAAGCAGGAGACTTTAAAAGTTTAACAATAAAAACTGTTAAGTTACCAATTGCTCGGCAGTGGAATCAAAACTTCATCCACAAAAAACTCATCAGTTCTATTGTTGCATGATCTGCACAAGGGAACAATGTAGGAATGATTATCCAATCCATACACTTTCTTTACATGTGCACCTACAAGATTTGTCCTGCCGTATACATTACAGCCTATAGCAGAACATTTACGTGCGGTTTTACCGCTTTTTTTCTCCCAATATTCTAGCCAAGAACTATAGCCAGCAGGAGCATTGTAACGGCTTGTGCCGTTTGTATTCTTTACTTTTATCATTTTTTAATGGGAGCTCCATTAGAGGACGCTCACAAACATACCAAAACCGTTAGTATAATAAAATAAATGACACAAAAATCTGAAGAGCAAATAGATGGTATCGCTTTATTGAAAGCGATAGGCGATAAAAATAATAAGGAAAAGGCTGAAGAAAGTCTTGTCTTGTTTACAACTTATTTTGAAAATAAAATTCGACTCTATGCAGAGATACAGGCATTGAAGTTGAAACTTACAGAAGTAGATGCTTTACAAGCAATGCAATGTACTTTCGTAAAAGTATGGAAGTATCCAAACTCATTCGACATGAATAAGTCTCGTTGCAAAGATGAAGAAACAGCAATTATTATATGGTTGAAAAGAATAGTAGCTTCACAATTATTCGATTATGCAAAGAACGGGTATTGTGTTGACCAAAAGGAAGAAGAAGACTTATCGGTGATTGAAAATGCACAAGGTTTTGTGGAATATTACACACCGGATATAGATTCAGATAAAAAGATGGAACTAGTTTTAGCATTTGACAAAAAACTTTCGGTACTTGACGATAAGCATAGAATAATATATCTTACATATAAAGCATACGAACTAAGCGGTAAAAAGCTGCCTCGAAAGCTATTAAGTAAGTTAAGAAAAAGACTTGGAATTTCACAAACAACGATAAGAGTATATAAAAGAGAAGCATATATGATGTTAAATGACAAACCAAAGAACTAAGATATGGCACAACTAACAATAGATGAATTGAATTTCATGCTGGGAGCAACAGGTAATTTGCCTCCAAGAAATGAAGAGGAGCATTTGTTTTTTGAGCAGATGTATGAGAACTATGTGCTTAAAACGAAAGATATGATGGTGGATATTGAAGCTATTGTGAGTAATAGATGCGAGATGCATAAAGTTATTGATGATGATATGTGTTTCGAAGAAGAAAAGTTGCCAGATATGTACCCTAAATCAAATTATACTATGGCTGCTAGAAATTTTAATAAACTCCCTAAGAGCGTTATAGAAAAGATAAAAAGTCAGCACAAAAATAAAAAGAATGATGATGAATAGATGTGTTGGCACTAATAAACTTGCAGAACGAATAGCATTACGGTATTCTATCCCAATATCATTAATAAAAATTGTAAAAGAAGAGGAAATAGAGTTAGTGTGTGATGATTACGGTAAGGATACTTTTGACGGATTGACTGTTTATGAACAAGAAAATGATATTTTTTATATCCATCTGAATACTGCTCGTGGTAATAGACCAGATAAGGTAAAGGGAAGGTTTACTTTGGCTCATGAATTGGGACATTATTTCATTGATCATCATCGAACTGCTTTGATAAACGGAATTATGCAGCCTCATTACCATAATTACAACCAATTTGGAAATAATGAGGCTTGGATAATAGAACGGGAAGCAGATGACTTTGCCGCATCTCTGCTGATGCCATGGTCGCTATTAAAACCTGATTTGCAGAATGAAAAATTTGGAGGATCTTTGATTAAAGAACTTTCTGGCAGATACAACGTGAGTTTTTCTGCTATGGCTATCAGGTGTTTGAAGTGCGCTTATATACCAATGATGCTTGTGTATGCGCAAGATGGCAAGGTTAAGTGGCAACTGCATAGTGAAGATTTCCCATTTTGGCAATTGAAACATGGAAACACAATGGTTCCGGAAAATTCTGTTATAGGTGAATATTTTTGTACGTGTGATGATTGTAATTGCCGTAAAGACGAGGTCGTTTTTGCTGGTGATTGCTTTGATACTTTTAATCAAGAACAGAATAATTTACAATTTTATGAATACTGCCTCCCTTATAAAAACAGTGCATTCAGTATGTTTTGGCAGAAAAACTAGAACAAGTAGAAACCTTTAAATATAATATAGCGAATGTTAATACTTAAAAATTTGACAATATTAGAAAGTAAGGCTGCCTTAAATAATATTCCTGAAGGCAAGTTGCTGATAAATACTATCAACGCCCATTCGTATAACACCGCCCTGAAGGACAAGCTGTTTGCAGAGGCCCTAACAAAAGGCGATGTGCTTATTCCTGACGGAGTGAGCATAGTGAAGGCGTGCAAATGGCTGAAGGCTAAGTCGCAGCCGAAAGAGCGCATAGCGGGATGGGATATGTTTGCGTTTGAGATGGACAAGCTGAACCGCAAAGGCGGCAAATGTTTCTTTATGGGCAGCAGCGAAAGGGTGCTGAGCCTGATAAAGAAAAGGGCTGCCGTGGACTATCCTAACATAACAGTGGAGACGTATTCGCCACCATATAAGCCGGAGTTCAGCAAAGAAGACAACGACGCCATAATAGAGGCTATAAACAAGGCTAACCCCGACTTGCTGTGGATAGGCATGACGGCACCGAAACAGGAAAAATGGACTTACTCACACTGGAACGAGCTTAACATACACTGCCACGTAGGAACGATAGGCGCAGTGTTCGACTTCTTTGCAGGCACTGTGGCACGTGCACCGATGTGGTGGCAGGAGCATGGACTGGAATGGGCCTACAGACTGCTGAAAGAGCCTAAGAGAATGTGGAGAAGATATATTATAGGCAACACGCTGTTCTTGTGGAACATTGCGACGAAAGGATGAGTATTTAAGTGAAAAAAACATGCGCTAATATTATTGGTAGTTAAAGGAGCATTTTTAAGTGAAGAACGAAGAGTTAAGAGAGAAAAATCCAATTGCAAACGTAGTGTTTACAAGTAGAAACCACAATACATTTGGATTTTTCGTTTTTCACTTTTAACTTTTCACTTTCGTAAGACGCACTACGTTGCCATTGTGCCGGCTGATTTGTGCTTTCGAGTCGGGAGTTAAAGTAGTTACAGGAGTTATCGCTCACTAAAGTGAGCTAGTAGTTAGAGTCAAATGTCTTGTGGATTCTTATCATAACTTCATAATCACTACGTTTGGTAATGTGCCGGCGGATCTGCGCTCCGCCGGAATTGAATATTAGGATCTATGATCCGCTAAAAATACCGCTTCCTTATGAAGTGAGTAATGAAAAATCCCGTGGGGAGGCTTTTGTTTCTCGGTAGTTAAAGGAGTTAAAGTAGTTACAGGAGTTATAGTCAAATGCTTTGTGGATTCTTATCATAACTTCATAATCACTACGTTTGGTAATGTGCCGGCGAATCTGCGCTCCGCCGGAATTGAATATTAGGATCTCCTGATCCGTTTAAAATACCGCTGTATTATAAAAGTGAGTAATGACAAATTTAATGCTATGTTTGCATTAAAAGTATGAGGTGATGTCAAATAGGAAGTAATCGGATTAAAAAATTAGCTGCGCTGACCTTCGGTTCTTATATTCAATTCCGGCAGAGCACAGATCCGCCGGTACAATAGTCTTGTTGGTCATTGTCGCACGCACTATGTGAAGTCATGATAATAATCTACAAAGCATTTGACTCTAACTCCTGTAACTACTTTAACTCCTTTAACTTCTAACAACCACTTCCATAATCTGTGGCTTACTTACGCGACTATCAGACGGACATAATGGCTCGCATCATTGACGAATGGCAAAGATGCAAGAGCGTGATGGTGCAGATGCCTACAGGCACCGGCAAGACGAGAGTATTGGCTGCACTCGTGAATGAAGAACTAAACGCTAATAACGAAACGACAGGACGGACGCGTAGCGTGTGGATTGTTGCGCACAGACGGGAACTGGTGGAACAGATAAGGGAAACGGTAAATCAATTCATAATTGGGTTAAACCGAACGACGTTTCATAATTCACAATTAGCTAACGCTGAACTACGTTTCATAATTGGGTTAAACCGAACTACGTTTCATAATTGGGTTAAACCGAACAATGTTTCACAATTAGCTAACGCTGAACTACGTTTCATAAGGCATAATTGGGGTAAACCGAACAATGTTTCACAATTAGACTGTGACAAACGTTGTTCAACGCCTATAAATAAGCACAAGGCAAATCATAATTTTCCATTATCAATTATCAATTCTCAATTGTCTTACGCCAGTAAGATCCACGTGTTGTCGATACAATGGCTGGCGAGACACTGGGAGGACGTGAAGGACGAGATGCCGAGTCTGATAGTGATAGACGAGGCTCACCATGCGCTGGCTGACACTTACGCCGAACTGTGGCGAAGATACCCGGAGGCTAAGAAGCTGGGAATGACGGCCACGCCATGCAGAATGAACGGCAAAGGATTTACGGATCTGTTTGACAAACTGATATCGGGATGGAGCATTGCGGAGTTTGTAAGACGCGGCTATCTGTCGGTGTTCGACTATGTGTCGATAAGACGTGAGAGCGAGGAACAGAGACTGATAAACGAACTGAAAAGACGGGGCACCGACGGCGACTACCAGATAAAGGAGATGAACGAGAAGCTGAACAGGCAGACGAGCATCGAAAGACTGTATGACGCCATGAAGCGCTATGCCGACGGCAAAAAGGGCATTGTGTACGCCATAAGCATTGAACACGCCAGAAACATTGCGGAATACTACAGCAGACGGGGCGTGAAGGCGGTGGCGATAGACAGCAGGACGCCGCGGGTGACACGTAAAGCCTTGGTGGACGACTTTAAGGCGGGAAGGATAAAGGTGATGGTGAACGTTGACGTGTTCAGCGAGGGCTTCGACTGTCCTGACGTGGAGTTTGTGCAGATGGGCCGCCCTACCCTGTCGCTGGCTAAATATCTGCAGCAGGTGGGCCGCGGACTGAGAATGAGCAAGGGCAAGGATGCGTGCATGCTGATAGACAACGTGGGGCTGTATCGTGTGTTCGGACTGCCGACAAGGGAACGCGACTGGCAGGCTATGTTTGAAGGCAGGATGACGGGAAAGGCTGAGACGGAAAGGCGTGGCAGGCAACTGGCTGCGACGGCACTGACAGCTTACGAAGAGGCTATAGGAAAGGACGAAATGGAAGTGGTGATGAACCACGAAAGGCTGCTGACATATATAGAGAAAGCCAAAGACGGAGACGAGACGGAGGCTAAGGCACTGACGGCATACAAGGACAAACGGAGTGGAACATGGGGCCTGAAACGCGGCAGGAAGATAACGGCGAAGGCGCAATATGCGAAGGTGTTTGACATAAAGGACAACATGGCTGCCGTGAGATTCGGCGACATGCGCGTTGGCGTGGTTGACGGCGACGGTAATGTGATGATGAGAATAGACAGATACAGCGGCATGAGGTTTGTGAAGAACGACTTCGTTGAGGTGAAAGACAACGGATGCAAGACGTTTTATATTGACATAAGGACAAACAGACTGTACAGGGAGAAGCCGGAGGTGATGGTATTCGGAGGCGTGGAGATGCTGAAGATGGGCAGAACGCTATACAGCAGGACTAAGGATGTGTATGTGAACGCTCAGGGCATAGGACGCGGCGAACTGGCATGGCGCGGCTTTTATCTGGAAATACCTGACAGCAACGTGCCGGAGACATGCCGCAAGGCAGCGCTGACGCTTAGCACGGGCTACGAGACATCGGCATGCGTGATAGAAGGTGACGAGGAAAGGGCATACTGGTGTTGCGGCAGACTGGCTGACGGAAGTATTATAGCGGCAGACAATGAAGGACGCTTCTATCACATGGCTAAAGGCATGACGCCTGAACGGATAGACGGAAAGGACGACATGGAAGCCCAGCTAAGAAGACTGAAGACGGAAGCCTGCGCAAGGGCTGCGGAAAAGAGACTGAAAAAGGAACAAGAGGAACAGGAACAAAGGCAGAAAAAACTGGAAAGGATAACCAACGCACAACCGTTTAAGAGCGGAACGAAATGGGGATTGAAGTCGGGCGACAGAGTAGTAGTGCCGCCGAAATACAGAATGATAATGCCGCCGATAGGCAAGCTCTGTGCCTTTGAGGACAGTCCGAGACAATGGGGCGTAATGGAAGTTGACGGAAAGGTGGTGGAAAAGGCCAGATATATGAAAGTGGCAATAGAAGAAAACGGCACCATGAAACTGACCGTGATACCGGGAAAGGTGATTACAAGGAGGAAGTAAAAGCCCCACCAAACCTCCCCCGTGGGGAGGCTTTTGTTTCTCGGTAGTTAAAGTAGTTAGAGTAGTTAAAGGAGTTAAAGTCATATGCTTTGTGGATTCTTATCCTGACCTCATAAGCACTACGTTCGCTAATGTGCCGGCTGATTTGCACGAGTTGTTGAGCACAGCGAAAAATCGGCCGGAATTAAATATAAGAATCTATAATCCGATTACTTCCTATTTCTTGTAGTAAAACATTGAATTGACTAACGTAGAACTTCGTTTTTCATTATTCACTTTCATAATATAGCGGTACTTTTAGCGGATCTCATAAGACAGCGGTATTTTTAGCGGATCAGGAGATCCTTATACTCAATTCCGGCGGAGCGCAGATCCGCCGGAACATTACCAAACGTAGTGCGTGCGCTTCGTCGATTATTGTCAATTGTATTACATTGAAAAGAATCAACAAGGCATATGACTCTAACTACTAGCTCACCTTTGTGAGCGATAACTTAGCGTAGTGCGTGCGATAAGAACCAATAAAGCTAATGTGCCGGCTGATTTGCAATCGGCCGGAATCTAATATAAGGATCTATGATCCGATTACTTCCTATTTCTTGTAGTAAAATATTGAATTGACTAACGTCGAACTTCGTTTTTCATTATTCACTTTCGTTATACAGCGGTACTTTAGCGGATCAGGAGATCCTTATACTCAATTCCGGCGGAGCGCAGATCCGCCGGAACATTACCAAACGTAGTGATTATGAAGTTATGATAAGAATCAACAATGCATATGACTCTAACTCCTAGCTCACCTAAGTGAGCGATAACTTAGCGTAGTGCTTGCGATAAGAACCAATAAAGCTAATGTTCCGGCTGATTTGCAATCGGCCGGAATTAAATATAAGGATCTATGATCCGATTACTTCCTATTTCTTGTAGTAAAATATTGAATTGACTAACGTCGAACTTCCTTTGTCATTATTCACTTTCGTAATATAGCGGTACTTTAGCGGATCAGGAGATCCTTATACTCAATTCCGGCGGAGCGCAGATCCGCCGGAACATTACCAAACGTAGTGATTATGAAGTTATGATAAGAATCGACAAGGCATTTGACTCTAACTCCTAGCTCACCTAAGTGAGCGATAACTCCTATAACTACTTTAACTCCCGACTCGAAAGCACAAATCCTCCGGCACAATACAATTGGCGAAACAAAAGCCTCCCCACGGGGGAGGTTTGGTGGGGCTTTCACTCTTTAATTGCGTTTTTGCGCCTGCTCTTCACTTATTATGCTATACGATTAAAACTCGGAAATGGTGGGGCGGCCTTCTAGCCAGGCTATCATGTTTAAGACTAAGAAGTTCCAATTCTGGAAGCCTTTATTGAGCACCGGCTCTCCGTTTTCAGGCAGGTAATACTCATGTAACGCACCGAAGCGCTCGAAGTCGCGACCTAGCAGGATAACGGTCTTTTCTGCCAGCTCACGGGCTTCGGCGGTGTAGCCATAGTTAAGAAGACCACGGAAGACGAGGTAGTTGACATTAATCCATATTGGTCCCTGCCATGACGAAGGATTACCGCTGGCACGAAGATTATACATCTTCTCTAACGGAGACAGTGAACGGATGCCGGCAGGGGCATTGAACGACGTGGTGTCACGATAATGAAGACGGACTATGTCGGCTGCCTGAGACGGCGTAGCTATGCCTGCCCACATGGACATAAAGCCACTCCACACACTGAAACGCTGGATAAGGCAGTCGTAATTACGCGGCTGACCGACATGCAGATAGAGGTCGCCGGGATTAAGACCGCTGATGGACGGCTTCTCGACAGGCAACAGATTGAGGTCGACGCTGTAATAAAACTTGTCGCGCGGGTCCCAACAGTGCTCCTGTATCTTCGACTTCAAGTCGGCTGCCTCTTTATCATACTGAGCCGCTATCTCGCCCAAACTGAGACATCGGGCAATGTAGGCCATAGCCTGCAGTTCCTTATACATAAGGGCGTTGAGGAATATTGAGCCGGAACTTTCGTGGGGACGATAAAACGTGCTGGGATCGTTGTCTACGCCTATAGCCTCATCAGTTTCCCAATAAAGAAGACCTGTTGCCTTATGGCGGTGGAAGTTCATATATTTAGACACAAAGGCCTGCAAATAATAGAAATCGTCGCGCAGCCACTCAGCATCTCCGTTCATTGTCCTGACGATAAAGGCTGCATGCTGAGCCAGCGTTGGCTTGTGCATATTCGACTTCCAGGGATTACGCTTCTTAAGCATCTCTTCGCGTGAAGGTGCGTTGCGCTCTATCCATATAGGTATCCAGCCGTCCATGCCGCAATAGCTCAACGAATTGAGCACACAGCCGCGCTCATAGTCGAGAGCCTGAATGCTGTCTTTAGGCGTGCCGTTGTCGAGAAGAATCTGCCTGAGAGCCACGTTGCTGAGCCATGAGTCCCAGTCCCAAAGCATGTCGAGATACTGACTGCTGCCGGGAGCAAGAAACTTATATTTAAGTGAACCGCCAGCCTCGCGATACATTCCGCGCATCTCCTTATAGATGTTGCGCTTGCAGATGTCTGCATACTTGCTGACGTTAACTGCGGTACGCTCGGGCAAGGCGGAACGTAGCTGAGACGAGAATGACAGCAAGACAAAGAATAAGGCAAGGCGCAAGGGCATGCGTGAAGGGCGCAAAGATGACATGAGAGACGAAACGGACATGAATGTGCGGCAAGAATAGCTGTAAGCGTTCATAACATTTGATTAAGGTTAATTATTTTTTAAGCAATGCAAATATATAGCTTTTCAGGAAAAAAGCAAAGACATAAGCAAATAAAAAGCGACTGTATACAAACTGACGATTTATGGTCAACGGGAAAATATGTCTATATGTAGACATTTAACATAAATTAAACGACAAAATCGTCATTGACGGACAAACAGACATTATCTTTGCAAAAAATGTTTTGTAAGAATTATTAAAGAGAATGATAACCCACGATAAAACGTGGAATATAAGAAAAACACCATGAAAGAATTTACATCAAAACTTATTACGTACATGATGATGGTGTGCGTGGCATTATGCACAACAGGATGCGGAAGTGACAGCGACGAAGACGGCACTACAGACGGAACATATGAGGACATGGCTTTAGAAAACCTGAACGGACACGAACTGAAGTTCTATTATGAATATGAAGGAAAACTATACAGGGCCATGGCATTGTATGTAGACAAGCAAGGTACGCCAAACGTGCTGAGCTATTCGGCTGTGCAGATGATAGGCGTAACGAAATATGAATACGTAAAAACGAGCCAGAGCAAGGCGACGGTAAGCATGACGGTGATGTATTATCAGGCATCGCCAGACCCTGAAGGATGGAGCGACCCATGGCACCAATATGACATGGAACTTAACTTTGTGTCGGGAAACCAAGGATATGCCAAGGTTACAACGCAATATAAGACGCTTGTTAACGGTCTGCTGACAACGGTAAAGAAAGATGACCTGTGGTATTTCAAAATTGACAGCGATGAACTGCCAGACAAGACTCTGATTGACATCTGCATAGGCAACAGTGAAGGTAACGACGACGGAGATGGCGAAGGCAACTCTGAAAACGTGGTAACATCAAAGGCACTGAAAACAAAAGTAAACTTTGTGCAGGACGGTGAAAGACCATGTATAGCCGTGGGGCTGACAAAAAACAGCACAACAGGACTGCCTGACAAAACAGGATTCTGCATTGGAACATCACCCCAACCCACTATTGAAAACGCAATAATAAAGATGAATGAGAATGATGAATGTCTGAACGGTTTTTCACGGATTATCGGCAACAGCGGAACAACGCTGAAACGCGGCACAACATATTACATAAGACCGTATCACAAGACGGGCAACAAAATAATATATTATGAAGAGACATCGGTTGAAACACCGGGAAAGAATTATATACTGACCATTACGCCTACGCTGACAAAGTATTACAACCTTGACTATAACTTAAAGAAGGAAGGCACATACACACTGGGCATTACATGTAAAGTGAAAACGGCAAACGGCGACAAATATTATAGAGAAGAACTGAAAACCGTAGGCAAAGGCTTTGGCTCAATGTCTTGGGACTCTTCAAAATCCGGCTACGACCTTGAAGATATCTACTACATAGAATTTAATGCAAGGGACAAAGCTACCGGAATATTGTATATATCAGACATGGCATCAGGAAGAGCCGGCGCAAAAGCGCAACTAAAAACTAAAAATTAAAAGTGAAAAACGCCTGACGGAAGTGAAGAGTTAAGAGTGAAGAATGAAAAATCCAAAAGCTAACGTAGTGCGTGCGATAAGAACCAACAAGGCTAATGTGCCGGCTGATTTGCAATTGTCGTGCAAGTGAGAGCAGAAGCAAATTTCATTTGGTTATGCCGAGCGCAGCCGACAATCAATAGAATTAATCTGCCGGAAATGAATATCAGGATTTATTTAATCCGATTACTTCCTATTTAGCATCATCTTATACTTTTAATGCAAAATTATCATTAGATTTTTTATTACTCACTTCATAAGGCAGCGGTACTTTAAGCGGATCAGGAGATCCTTATACTCAATTCCGGCGGAGCGCAGATCCGCCGGCACATTACCAAACGTAGTGATTATGAAGTTATGATAAGAATCAACAAGGCATATGACTCTAACTACTAGCTCACCTTTGTGAGCAATAACTTCTTTAACTACTTTAACTCCCGCCTCGAAAGCACAGATCAGCCGGCACATTACCAAACGTAGTGATTATGAAGTTATGATAAGAATCAACAAGGCATATGACTCTAACTACTAGCTCACTTTAGTGAGCGATAACTACTTTAACTCCTTTAACTCCCGCCTCGAAAGCACAGATCCGCCGGCACAATAGCAACGTAGTGCGTCTTACGAAAATGAAAAGTTAAAAGTGAAAAAACGAAAAATCCAAATGTATTGTGATTTTCAGCCCGCCTTATTGTTTACATTGGCACTAAGCGCAAACGAAGTTCAGCATAGCTAATTATGAAACGCAGTTCAACATTAGCTATTTATAAATTATGAAACGCAGTTCAGCGTAGCTAATTATAAAACAAAAAATATATTATATAATAAAGAAAAATAGAGAATTGGGCATGTAAAGAATCCCAATTCTCTATTTTTATCTTATTGATGCTGCTCGCGAAGAAGGTCGTTGACGGTCTTTACGGGGTTGAATGTTGACAGAGGAACTTCTACGAACACGGTGTTCCAGTTGCTCATAGCACCATTCCACAAGCCCGGCAACTCGAGAGCCTTCAGCTCCTTGCCGTTCTTGCTCTTGCTACTGATAAATCCTGTTGTCTTGTCAACATAGTCAGGCAGATTGAACGGCTCGCCCTTATAGTTCTTAACGGCACAAACGAGGTCAACGGGATTGAAGTGTGTACCCTCGGTGAACATCTTCATATATTCGGTGTTGCTCTTGTCAATCTGGCTGCTCTCAAGTATCTGCAGACTGATGGTGCCGTCCTGATTGTAGGTAAGGAACGGACCTCCGCCCGGCTCGCCAACGTTCTTTACAACTCCGCAGACACGGATAGGACGGTTGAGCTTTGAGCGCAGATAGATAACGAGGTCGGCATCCTCAAGATTCTTGATGTCTGGCTTGCGGCAGCACAGATCGTTCTGAACGAAACGTATGATTTCTTCAATCTGTGAATTGCTATACTCACCGCTGTCGAGCAGGCGCAGATAGCTGAACACCTTTTCCTGCAACGTTACAAGAATTCCGGCAATGAGCTGCTTGTAGGTTACGGTGTCGTTCTTAAGACGATCGGGTACAACGTTGTCGATGTTCTTTACAAAGATTACGTCGGCGTCGATGTCGTTAAGATTCTGGATGAGAGCGCCATGACCTCCGGGACGGAACAACAGAGAGCCGTCGGCATTGCGGAACGGAGTGTTGTCCGGGTTGGCGGCAATAGTGTCGGTGCTGGGCTTCTGCTCAGAGAAAGAGATATTGTAGTTGATGCCGAACTTGGCAACATATTTGTCTTTCTTCTCAGCCACCTTCTTCTCAAACAGAGCCTTATGCTCATGGCTTACGGTGAAGTGAACGTTAGCCTCGCCTGCGCTTGACGCATATAATGCTCCCTCAACAAGATGCTCCTCGAGAGGAGTGCGCACGCCGTCTTCATATCTGTGGAAGAGCAGCAGGCCCTTAGGCAGCTGTCCGTAGTTAAGGCCCCTAGACTCTAGCATATTGGCAACAACAGCCTTGTAGTTGCCGGCAGCAACAAGGGCTGCGATGTCCTTGCCCTCATTCTTTACGCAAGCTGCGTTAAGCTCATCATAGAAAGCAAACTTCTCTATGTTGTCGAAGAATTTCTTTTCGAAGTCAGTACGCGGTTCGTCATAGTCAGCGCCGAGAAAAGCGAACATATCCTTGAACATACGGCTGGCAGCTCCACTGGCAGGAACAAACTTTACGATCTTCTTGCCTTCTGCCTTATAGGCTTCCCACTTTGCGATATAGTCGGCACGCTCACTGTCGGCAGGAGCAATGACGCCACGGCCTATGCCTGCTGCTGCCTCGAGCTTCAGGAAAGGAAAGCCTTTTTTAAACTCTTCGAGTTGGGTTGCTACTTGTTCTTCGGTTATGCCTTTTTCGGCAATCTGCTTTAAGTCTTCTGGTGATAACATAAGTATTATAATTTTATAAGGTTTCAGTAAATCAGTTACAAATATATAGTTTTTTTCTTAAAAAACATAACTTTAGATATTAAAAAGTTATTACTTATTGTCAGAAATGCCTTATTATTTAATTTATTTGAAAGAACATCCGAAAATATCAGGAAAAATGTGTAAGTTTGCATAACAATGTACTCCGGCAGACCATGAAAAGTTGCCGTGCAAAGGCATTATTAACCTGTAAGCATACACGCCGGCACGCATGCTGAAACATGGAAGACAAGCCAAAGCCGGACATTTAAAGATAAATTCATCAACGGCAGACGCCAACAGGCGGCAATGCCCTTAACATACAAGAAGGATATGGCTGAAAAACTGTTCTTTACCAAAAAAGAGAGAAACGACATTGTAAACATAATACGCGGACTGCGCGAGAACGCACACGGCATGCTGAAAAGAGAAGACGAGAAAAACATCTTCAGGCATCTGAAAACCGCTCTCGAAAACGACCTTATACAGCGCGATGTGTTTGGAATGAACCCCATACTGCTGAGTCTGCAGACCGCACAGATTGCCGTAAGCGAGATTGGACTGAAGCGCGACGGCGTGATGGCCATACTTCTATATACAAGCGTGGCTGAAAACGACAACTCGCTTGAGGAAATAGAAAAGAACTTCGGAAAAAACGTATCTACCATAATTCACGGACTCAGAAGTATACAGGAACTGTATAAGAAGAATCCGGTGATAGAGAGCGAAAACTTCAGAAACCTGCTGCTGTCGTTTGCCGAGGACATGAGGGTGATACTGATAATGATTGCCGACAGGGTGAACCTGATGAGGCAAATAAGGGACACCACAAACACTGAGGCAAAGATGAAGGTGAGCGAGGAGGCAAGCTATCTGTATGCCCCGCTGGCACACAAACTGGGACTGTATAAGCTGAAAAGCGAGCTGGAAGACCTGAGTCTGAAATATCTTGAGCACGACGCCTACTACATGATAAAGGCGAAACTCAACGAGACAAAGAAAAGCCGCGACGCTTATATAGAAAAGTTCATAACGCCTATAGACAAGAAGCTGAAAGAGGCCGGACTGAAGTTTCACATGAAGGGACGCACAAAGAGCATTCACAGCATCTGGCAGAAGATGAAGAAGCAGCAATGCGGCTTTGAAGGCATATATGACCTGTTTGCAATAAGAATAATACTCGACTCGCCGGCTGAACTGGAGAAGATGCAGTGCTGGCAGGTGTTCGCCATAATAACAAACATGTATCAGCCTAACCCGAAACGTATGCGCGACTGGCTGAGCGTGCCTAAATCGAACGGATACGAGAGTCTGCACATAACCGTGCTCGGACCTGAAAACAAATGGGTGGAGGTGCAGATACGCACAGAGCGCATGGACGAGGTGGCAGAAAGAGGACTGGCTGCCCACTGGAGATACAAGGGCGTGAAGGGCGAAAGCGGACTTGACGAATGGCTCAACAGCATCAGAACGGCGCTGGAGAACAAGGACGACCTGCAGGTGATAGACCAGTTTAAGATGGATCTTTATGAGGACGAGGTGTTTGTGTTTACGCCCAAAGGCGACCTTATGAAGTTTCCGAAAGGAGCCACCGTGCTCGACTTTGCCTACCGCATACACTCTAACATAGGCAACCACTGCACGGGAGCAAGGATAAACAACAAGGCGGTTACTTTCAGATACATACTGAAAAACGGCGACCAGGTGGAGATTATGACGTCGAGCACGCAAAAGCCGAAACAGGACTGGGTGAACATCGTGAAGACAAGCCGCGCAAAGTCGAAGATAAGAATGGCCATAAAAGACCTTATGGTGAAAGACGGAGCGTATGCAAAGGAGATGTTTGAACGCAGACTGAAAAACCGAAAGATCGACTTTGACGAGAGTGCCGTGTCGCACCTGATAAAGAAACTGGGATATAAGGAGGCAAATGACTTCTACAAAGACATGGCTGACGGAAGCCTCGACGTGAACCAGACAATAGAAACGTATCAGCAGGTGCTGATGTTCGACAACAACACCGCACCAACAGCTCCGGCAAGAAGTGCGAAAGAGTTTAGCTTTGAGAACCCCAACGAGGAGATTGCCTACTCGAACGACGACGTGCTGGTGATTGACCAGAACCTTAAAGGCGTGGACTATACGCTGTCGAAATGCTGCCACCCGATATACGGCGACGACGTGTTCGGATTTGTAACCGTGAACGGCGGAATAAAGATTCACCGCACCGACTGCCCCAATGCACCCGAGCTGAGAAAGCGATTCGGCTACAGAGTGGTGAAGGCGATGTGGAGCGGAAAGGGCAAATCGCAATACTCTATCACGCTGAAGATTATAGGAAACGACGACATAGGCATCGTGAACAACATAACGAGCATTATATCGAAAGAAGAGAACATCATGATGCGCAGCATAAACATTGACAGCAACGACGGACTGTTCCGCGGTAACCTCGTGGTAAACGTGGAGGACACATCGAAACTGGAACAGCTGATAAAGAAGCTGCGCAACGTGAAGGGCGTGAAACAGATTATAAGACTGTAAGAAGAATGAGGATGCGGCAGCGACGCCGCACATACAAAAGGCTATGATGCCTTGACAATAAAAAGGAAACGGACAAATGCACAGGCCTAACAGCCGGCATTTGTCCGTTTTTATATAAATCTTTCTTTAACTTAAACCCATATTAGCCCGCACACAGCATTATTTGTTTTGTGCATTCATGCTTTCAGCCGTCTACTTGCTGAAGAATATGCGGAGCAATGACCTGTTTACGGTTAAAGGATCTGCTGCAACATGTCTTTGTTCAGGAGCTTCATGGCGTCTTCCTTGCTTATCTTGCCGGTAACGTCGATAAGGGCACAATCCTCATCATCCGAAAAAGCGATGAAAAGTTCGGTAACATAGTCGCCCTCACACTTACCGAATACCTTTATTGTGTCTGACTCGTCAACGAACGAAGCCATGGCTTCATAAGCTTCAGAGTCTATCTCTCCCACCCTGTCGTTGAATGTCTTTATCTGCTCGTCGGTGCCCTCAGACAGCAGGACGAGAGTGCCGCCGTCAAGATTAGACAGGAGAGCCTTGACATTTTCAGGCATGGCGGCAGCCTGCGCAGCAATAAGGTCCTTGCTGAGCGTTATGGCCTGCGCACCTGTAGACTTTGTGATCTCGTTGATTACCTCTTGTGTGCTTTTGGCAAAGCCGGCCATGCAGAACATTGCAGCCAGCGCCAGAATAAACAGCTTTTTCATAATAGTGTCGTTTTGTTGTTAATTATGTCATTTGTTTCTATTGTCATAGACGTATGACAAGGCCGTCAGTGACATGAAAGATAAAGTTTTTCACACTTTTTATATTATACACACCTCATTCAGTTAAAGCCGCCAGGCATGGCGTTGCCCTGACATGAGGCATAAGCCCAAATCAGCAATCAGGATTTTTGGTAAAACGGACGACGGCTCCGATGACATGTAGTTACATCATTGGAGCCGTCATACATAATGTTATATCGCAGGCAGCTGCGCCGTTATTGTCTGTTCTCCTTTATCTTCTGCACGTAAGCGTCGATAACGGCCACGGCAGTGATGTTGACAACATCGCGTACGCTGCACTCAAAGTCGGTGAAGTGTATAGGCTTGTTAAGACCCATCTGGATAGGACCGATAATCTCAGCGTCAGAATTCATTGCACGCAACAGCTTGTATGCGTTGTTGGCACTGCTGAGGTTAGGGAACACAAGCGTGTTGACATCCTTGCCCTTAAGGCGCGAGAACGGATACTTGGCGTCGCGCAGCTTGTTGTCGAGAGCAAAGTTTACCTGCATCTCGCCGTCGATGGCCAGGTCAGGATAACGTGTCTGCATAGCCTCAACGGCAGCATGAACCTGAGCCGGACTGCCTATCTCGTCGGAACCGAAGTTTGAATAGCTTATCATGGCTATCCTCGGCTCTTCGTTGAAGAATCTTACTGTCATTGCGCTCAGACGTGCAATGTCTACGAGCACGTCCTTGTCAGGATGGCGGTTGATAAGCGTGTCGGCCATGTAGAACACACCCTTCTTGGAGTTGATGATATGCATCGTGCCGAAATGGTTGTATCCGGGCTGTATGCCGATAACCTCCTTTGCCACCTTGATGGTGTTTGAATACTTGGTGTAAAGCCCCGTGATGAAGGCGTCGGCCTCGCCGGTCTCAACCATCATCATACCGAAATAGTTGCGCTCAAACATCTTGTCGTTGGCTTCCTGGAATGTGTAGCCCTGGCGCTTGCGCTTCTCGGCAAGTATGCGTGCATAGCGCTCACGGCGGTCGTTCTGGTTGTCGTGGCGCAGATTTACTATCTCTATGCCGTCGAGATTAAGGTCGAGTTCCTTGGCAAGCTTCATTATACGCTCGTCGTTGCCCAGCAGGATAGGCTGGCAGATGCCCTCGTTCCTTGCCTGTACGGCAGCCTTGAGCATCGTTGGGTGTATGCCTTCGGCAAAGACAACGCGCTGCGGGTGCTTGCGTGCTGTATCATAAAGCTTCTGCGTGAGCTTGGTTTCCTGTCCGAGCATCTCGCGCAGATGGTTCTTGTATTCGTCCCAGTCGGTTATCGTGGTGCGTGCCACCCCACTCTCTATGGCTGCCTTGGCAACGGCTGCCGACACTTCGGTGATGAGGCGCGGGTCGACAGGTTTCGGAATGAAGTAAGACGGACCGAAAGTAAGGTTGTTTACCTGATATGCGTCGTTAACGACATCGGGCACAGGCTGCTTTGCCAGGTTGGCAATGGCGTTGACGGCGGCAAGCTTCATCTCCTCGTTTATGGCAGAGGCGTGAACGTCGAGAGCGCCTCTGAAGATATACGGGAAGCCGATAACGTTGTTAATCTGGTTAGGATAGTCAGAACGGCCGGTAGACATGAGCACGTCGGGACGGCTGGCCATGGCTTCCTCATAAGAAATCTCGGGCACGGGGTTAGCCAGAGCGAACACAATGGGCTGGTCGGCCATCGACCTTACCATGTCCTGAGTGAGCACGTTGCCCTTGGAAAGACCGACAAACACGTCGGCTCCCTTGACAGCCTCCTCGAGTGTATGCACGTCGCGGCGGTCGGTAGCAAAGAGTTTCTTCTGCTCCGTAAGGTTCTCGCGGTCGCTGGTGATAACGCCCTTAGAGTCGAGCATCACGATGTTCTCGCGCTTTGCGCCGAGAGCCATATACAGCTTTGTACATGATATGGCTGCCGCACCTGCTCCGTTGACAACAATCTTAACCTTTGATATGTCCTTGCCGTTCACCTCGAGAGCATTCTTCAGTCCGGCGGCAGATATGATGGCCGTGCCGTGCTGGTCGTCGTGCATCACGGGGATGTCGAGCGTGCGCTTCAGTCGCTCTTCGATGTAGAAACATTCAGGAGCCTTTATATCTTCAAGGTTGATGCCGCCGAACGTGGGGGCTATCTTCTCTACAGCCTCGCAGAACTTTTCGGGGTCTTTCTCGTCAACCTCAATGTCGAACACGTCGATGCCGCCATAAATCTTAAACAAGAGCCCCTTGCCCTCCATGACGGGCTTGCCGCTCATGGCTCCGATGTCGCCCAGACCGAGCACGGCGGTGCCGTTGCTTATCACGGCAACCAGGTTGCCCTTGGCGGTGTATTTATATGCGTCATCGGGAGTTTTCTGTATCTCAAGGCACGGAAACGCAACGCCCGGCGAGTAGGCCAGACTAAGGTCGGTTTGCGTACTGTAGGGCTTTGTCGGTTTAACTTCTATTTTTCCGGGTTTCCCGTTCTTGTGGTATGCAAGAGCGGCCTCTTTTGTTATGTTTACCATAGGCGTTTTCTGTTATCTTATTTTGTATTGTCTTTTACCTTATAACCATTTCACTTTATCATGAAAAGTCATGCAAATGTAATAAAAATAAAGGAAAGCAAATAGTTTTTTTAGAAAAATTATTAACTTTGCAAATAAAATAAGAATAGTGTTTATGCGCAAAACAGGCAACATAACAGTTTATCGTGAAAATCTGAAAACAAGGATACTCGAAACGTCGATGCAGCTCTTCAAACAGAAGGGAATTAGGGCTGTGAAGATGGACGATATTGCCACGGAAATGGGAATATCCAAACGCACCCTGTATGAGATTTACAGCAACAAGGAAGACCTGCTTTACGAGTGTGTAAAGCACGACTCTGAGAAGATGACCAAGCAGCTGCAGGAGTATGCCGAAAAGACGGACAACGAGATGGACGTCATAGCCTTCTTCCTTAAAGCCAAGCTGAGAGACCTGGGAACCATCAATCCGCGCTTCTTTCTTGAAACGCAGAAATACTCTAAGATTGTAGCTTTTCTGCAAGAGTATAACGAGAGGCAGCGCGCCAACTCGTACCTCTTCATGAAGAAAGGCATAGAGCACGGATTCTTCAGGGGCGACATCAACTATGACATCGTGCACAAGATGAGCGACGCCGCCATGAACTATGTAATGCAGACAAAGATGTACCGCAAGTATTCGCTGAAGGAGATATTCCACACCTTCATAACGGTCTACATGCGCGGGTGCTGCACAAACAAAGGGCTCGACTATCTGGAGAAGTATATGGACGAAAGCAAGATAAACAAATAGGACACAGACAAGAGAATGACGCTGCGCGGACGGCGGCCCAAGGAGCAGGACAACAAAGATAAGATTCAGGACAAAGCGCAACAGGAGAGCCTGAAATCTAATAAAAATCAGTATACTAAAACAATTCAGCCACATACGCGACCGCATCAAGGAAGCAAAGGAAAATCATAACATCAGCAGAAAACGACATACGCAACCGTGATGTCTCTACACACGGAGAGCATCAGCGCACCCATGAAAAGACATTATAAAATGGTGTGCGACAACGGTCAGTGCATGCTGACATATTGCCGGCATGGCGGACACGGTGCTTACGTTGTGATTTCTGTCAACGCTCCAGAATCTTGCTATTCTAAAATTTCTTTCAGCAGGGCGTAAAATTCCTCTGTTTTTGTGTGCAAGCGTAAACTGCTATACAGCAACATGTTGGCACGGCAAAGAGCATCAGTGTGCATTATTCTGACACTAAAAACAGCGGCATTTTGCCTCAAAATTCACTCATGATATAAGGTATATCGCATGGCAAAAGGTGGCTTTTTAGGATGCAAAAGACCACAAACGGCAACACGAAAGGCGGCATTTTGCAGACCGGGATGCTGCCGGACGCACAAAAGCGGCATATTATCGGGCACATATTTTCTATTTTGTCTGAAAATCCATACAAAGGCAAAATATCATAATGAACGGCATAAGCCTCAATATGCTTACACTTATCAATATTCAAATGTCCCAATCATAAACCAACACTTGCCAAAGAATGGCATACCGTCAATACACACGGAAAACCAGACAGAAGCATGCTCAATATAAAAACAAAAATCCTGCAGATAATAATTGGCCGATTTAGGATAAAAAAGTAACGCTCACACAGGAGCCAAGCCTGCATGAGCGTTTCAGTCACTATGTTTAAACAGAATTAAAATATATAAAAACAAAACACTAAAGTTTGTTCATTCCCGGCTTGCAGACCACGTCTGCACCATTGCTGCGGATGACTATGCCCGAAGCCTTGCTGCCCTTTATGTCCATGTTGAGCGCGCCGTCGGGCACATAGAACGTAACATTGTCGAAGAGCACATTGCGGCTGTCGTCTATCACCATCGTGTTGTCAGTGGCCTGTATCTCCATGTTGCGCAGCGTCAGTCCGTCGGCATCGTTGAGCGTCTTTATTATCCTGTTGGTCCTGACACTGCCGTTCTCAAGTAGCACGCCAGAACACGGAATCTCTGGTATGCCGTTGACGGTCATTAGCCTGTCGGCCGACTCAACGATGAAGTTGCGTATGGTTATGTCCTTAACCGTAGGCGTAAGCGGAGTGATGTCGAGCGGCGGATAGCGGCGCGCAAGCTCACCCATATACATCTTTGAACCGAGCAAATCCCACGTGAAAGCCTCGCGCACGTTCACCAGTCTTATATTCTCATAGGTGATGTCTTCAACTGTGCCGCCGCGGTTGCGCCTTGTCTTGAAGCGGAAACCCGTGCGTGTTCCGTAGAACACGCAGTCGTGAAGATACACACGGCGTATGCCTCCTGCCGTCTCGCTGCCGCAGGTAATGCCTCCGTGACCGTCCTTGGCGAGACAGTAGCGTATGAGCACATTCTCCGTAGGACGGTTGACGCGCAGTCCGTCTTCGCATCGTCCGGCCTTCAGCGTGAAGCAGTCGTCGCCGCAGTTGAGCGTAGAGTATTCTATGAGCACGTTCTTGCATGAAGAGATGTCTATGCCGTCGCCGCTCGGCACGTCTGTAGAATTTACGGTTACGCCTCTTATTATCACGTTCTCACAATAAACGGGATTAACGTTCCACAGAAGGCTGCGCTCGAAAGTTACGCCCTCAACGAGCACGTTCTTGCAGTTGATGGGCGAAAACGACTTGGGACGGTAGAACGTGCGGCCTTCCTTGCCGTCGCACAGACGCTCTTTGACGGGCATACGGTAGTCGATGTCGTTCTCAACTACGCTTTTGCCGTTAGGGAACTTGCGCATGGGCACGTCCATCGGCGGCCCCATAATCACGCCTTTGCCCGTAAGGGCTATGTTCTTTGCGCCGTTGGCATATATAAACGCACCGGCACCCATAACCTCGACGCCCTCATGGCGCGTGAACACGGCAGGCTGATAGTCGTCCACCTCGCCCGAGAACTCTATCACGGCACCTTCATCCAGGCGAAGCTCCACGTTGCTCTTCAGTTCTATTCTGCCTGAATACCACTTGCCGGCAGGCACAACCACGGTGCCGCCGCCACGTTTAGAGAGGCGTTCTATCTTTTCATTGATTGCAGGAGTTATCTTGCCCGATGCCGAAACGTCGGCCTTGTCCACGGTTTCGCGGCGGTCGGGAAATTCGGGGCGCCTTATCTTCTTCAGCTTGAAGGGCGCTTCGTCTACAGGAGCTATGTCGGCAGGCATTGCAGCTGCTCCTACGTTCTCTTTCTCTGGCACTACAATAGTGTTGCCGGCATCAGCCCCGTTGGCGAAAACCGGCAACATTAAAATTAATGATAATAAAGATTTTGCGTATCTGTCCATTGTTATGTTTCTTTTAAAGAAAGAACGTAAACAGATTTGATTTGTAACGTTATTTATGCTGACAATTTTCACAGAATGTTTCTATTTTGGTTAATGTTTCGCATATTTTAAGCCAAATCGGTTATTTTAATCCGGCCTTATTGTCGTTTTGACATTTAACCGGCTGCCGTTTGATTTTCCGCAAGCACCGCGGGCAATGTCAAGAAAAGGCAGACGGCAAGACGCCAACAGAAAGCAATAAGACTGCCGGAAGCCTCAATCTGCAGATAGAAGTAAGACAATGACCGATTTTAGACTTGACGCATTTATCTTCAACATGCATCCTTCAGAAACAGTCTGTAAGGCTGTCAATGTATTGTTTCAGTCTGTAGGCCAGACCGTTATTTGTATAAGGCAGGCAGTGCCCCGGCTGTTTCAACCATGCCAGAATGCATCCGGACTGCACTGCCTTTACCATTATGTATTATCCGCGTGTGGCATACAGGCCGATGGTGGTGCCTGTAAATCCGCCGGCGTTGCGTGTCGACAGGAAGCCGGCGTCTACGTTGTTCTTCAGCAGTTTCCATTCGCCTTTGCCCACTGCATAGTAGAAGTCGAACGTCAGACCGCGTGAAACAATCTTCAGGCGTATGTCCTTGTCGGCCTTTGCGAGAGCCGAACTTGCCAATATTTCGTCTTTGCCTCCGTCAGCTGTCTTTCTAAGTTCAACGGCCTTGCCGGCTGACGTCTTGGCCACGCAAAGCAGATACTGATGTGTCTCGTCCTTGAAGAGCAGCATGCCTGCGCGCTCGTTTACGGTCTGAGGCTCGAATACCAGACGTGAAGAGCACTCAAACTTATGATGCTGTATGCGGCGGCCTACGTATGCCGGAACGGCTTTCTCGGCAGTTGTGGTCTCAACGCATTTCATTGACAGATAACCGGGCACGGCATTTGTGCTGCAGATAGAGTCAACAGGACCGCGAAGCGAGAACCAGTCGAGCGGCAGTGTCTTTTCAGAGAAATCGTCGTTGTATGCAAAATTACCGAAGGTTACGTTCTTTCCGCGTACAGCTCCCTTTACATTGCCTGTCATAGGCACGGTTTTTCCCTGTTCAAGTATGAGCGGGAAACCTTCGTCAGTCCAGCTTACAGGCAGGAGGAATGTCTCACGTCCAAGATTCTCAAACTTGCCCTCACAAGGACGGCATGCAAGGAACACAGCCCACCAGTCGCCGGAAGGAGTCTGCACGAGGTCGGCATGACCTGCACATGTAACAGGGTCTATGCGGTTAGGATCGAGGTCGCGCTGAGTAAGTATAGGATTCTTCTTGGCGGGAACGAATGGTCCAAACGGGCTGTCGCTTCTGAAAATCACCTCTGAGTGCATGTCGCTGGTGCCGCCTTCGGCCGACATCAGGAAATATTTGCCGTTAATCTTATACATATGAGGACCCTCAATCCATATAGGCTTGTCCTCCGGATGCACGCCCTTGTTCACGAGAATCTTCTCAGGACCAACAGTCTTGTCGGTATTTACGTCAAATTCGCGCACGCGGATAGCCCTGTGGCCGTCGTATTCAGCCTTGCCTTCGGGTTCGTCATTGTTTACGATATAGGCCTTACCGTCGTCGTCAAAGAAGAATGAGGGGTCTATGCCTTTTACATCAGGCAGACGGATTGGCTCCGACCATGAGCCGAACGGATCTTTTGTCTTAACGAAGAAGTTGCCCCACCCCACGTTTGTGGTTATCATATAAAAGGTCTTGTTGTGAGGATTATACGATATTGCAGGAGCAAAGATACCTGCTGAAACCTTCTGACCGGCAAGAGGCAACTGCGACGGACGGTCGAGGATATAGCTGATCTGCTTCCAGTTTACGAGGTCCTTGCTGTGGAACAACGGCACTCCGGGATAATAAGAGAAGCTTGAAGTTACCATAAAGTAGTCGTCGCCGACACGGCAGATGCTCGGATCTGAATACCATCCGGGAAGTATCGGATTGTAGAATCCGCCCTCGCCTTCGAGCTTCACTTTCTTATAGATGTCGTCATCTCCACTATAACTGAAATAATCGAACAATGCCGTATGGGCAACTGTGGCAGGCGCCTTTGCGGCACTTGCAGCTTGAGCGCCGGCTGTCTGTGCCGAAAAGGCAAGCAATGCAGACGCAAGAATGCAGCTAATTTTAGTTTTTTTCATATCTCTATATATCAGAATATTAAAGTTTTTCATGTCCATGCAGAGGTCTTCGCCATAGATATGCACCATCCGCTTATGGCTTATGCCGTAAAAGACCTGTACCGAGTACAAAGGTAAAAACTATAATCAATTAGCGCCCCACTATTCGTCACCAATACATTAATATTTGTTTCATGCACATGATTCATCACCATAAAACACATGAAATCAGGATAAAACAGAGATTTTCGTACTAAATGCGAGTTCAGGAAAAATTACAAATATGCTATAAAGTAAACAAAAAGGCGGCGTAATAAGCTTACACCGCCTTTTGTGTGGAGCTGGAGGGATTCGAACCCTCGTCCAAACAGGGAAACCATACGCTTTCTACACGCTTATTCCGGCCTTCGGTTTTCGAGCTGCAGCAAGACCCGGACCACCAACTGCAACCTTATCCCCTAAAACTTCATCTTGAGTGCGGGGCCGCACAAGACTATTTCCGATTTAACCGCACCGCTTTACCGAAACGCTTCGGAACAACAGCTTTCGAGCAGTGTCTCGTCCTGTCACCTTGTGACTGGATTAAGCCGATAATCTACTATGCTTCGATTAGGCAGCGAGAGCGTATTTGTTTTCGCCAGATAAATTTTTGACCGCTGAGATTTAGGAGCCAACAGACGACGCTCCGCGTGCTTACGTACCATTCCAACCCGCTGTCAAATCCGGTCAACCCCAATCTGCCAAACGTGCCGGAGCTACGTTTTATCCGTGCAAAGATAACTCTTTCTGTAAGAATACGCAAATTTATGGCTATTTTTTCAATAATCAGAGAGCAACTAACATTTTTTCAAATTATTTGTGTTACCTTTGCAACAAATTTGAATATTTGGGGTTATTATAGAGAAACAATATTTTTTTAGAAGGTGAACAACGTCTATACGAAAGAGGCGGACTGCATAAGCTGCAGCCATGATGCCATGAATGCTACACAAAGGGCAATAAAAAGGGCTTTCGACTTTATATCAGCCTTTTTAGGACTGATTATATTATCACCATTGTTCCTCATTATATATATAATGCTCAAAAGACAAAAGAACGGACCTGCAATATTCTCGCAAGAACGCATAGGATACAGAGGCAAGCCGTTTACCATATATAAATTCAGAACTCTCAGCAAGGCTGAGGACAAACCACAGCTGGTGGCTAAATGTGATGACAGCAACTCGACCAAAACCGAAAGGTTTTTAAGAGAGCATCATCTTGACGAGCTGCCGCAGCTCTGGAACGTGCTTATCGGCGACATGTCGCTCGTAGGACCACGCCCTGAACGCAAGTACTATATCGACCAGATAATGGAAATAGACAATTCGTATGTGCTAATATATGAAATGAGGCCCGGACTGACATCCGAGGCTACATTATATAATGGCTATACCGACAGCATGGAAAAGATGCTGAAACGTCTGCAGATGGATATTCATTATCTCGAGAACCGCTCGCTGGCGCTCGACTTCAGCATAATAATGCGTACAGCCGCAAGTATAATTAGTGGCAAGAAATTTTAAGTGGAAATTAATTTAATATGAAAAAATATATCATTCTTTTCTTATTCGCACTGCTGTTGCCTTGTTATGCAACAGCACAATCGTCAATGACAGACGAACAGATACTGAAATTTGTAATGAAAGAAAACGCAGAAGGCACATCGCAGGCACAGATTGTAACAAAACTGATGCAGAAAGGCGTAACTATAGAACAGATCAGGCGCGTAAAAGACAAATATGAACGCCAGGCAAAAAACAAAGGCCTTGGCACCGTAAGCAGCAAAGACTCGGAAGAATCTGACAGCAGACTGAGAAAGAGCAATAGTAAGAAAGGCTCAAGCAAAAACGACGATGACGAAGAATCACCGCAATACAGACTAAAAGATACAAGAGAAAAGAAAAAGAGCAAATCAAAAGAAGTTGTCTATGACGAGACAAACGAAGACTGGCTGATGATGCAGGATGAGCTGAACACATTCATCCCTGACACAACTGCCATGCTGGAAAAGCTCCTTGCAGAAAAAAGAAAGAAAAAAGTGTTCGGACGTGACATCTTCAACAACAAGGACCTTACGTTTGAGCCCAACATGAACATCGCCACCCCGCAGAATTACATCTTAGGCCCGGGCGACGCTGTCTATATCGACATATATGGCGCATCACAAAAGACTATAGAAAGCACCGTTTCACCCGACGGAGAAGTAACAATAGAAGGTTTCGGCCCCGTACAAGTAAGTGGTCTGACCGTGGCACAGGCAAATGCACGCCTGCGCTCTACATTAGGAGCAAGATACAGCAGTTCGAAGATAAAGCTAACTGTTGGTCAGACACGCTCGATAATGATTAACGTGATGGGTGAGGTGAAGAACCCTGGAACCTACACTCTTCCTGCGTTTGCAACAGTATTCCATGCCTTGTATATGGCGGGTGGTACAAACGATATAGGTACGATGCGTAACATCAAGGTATACAGAAATAACCGACTGGTGTCTGTTGTGGACATCTATGACTATATCCTGAACGGAAAACTCACAGGCAACGTCAGACTTGCCGACAACGACGTCATTTCCGTTGGTCCTTACGACTGCTTGGTAAATATTACCGGAAAGGTGAAAAGACCAATGTACTATGAAATGAAGCGAAACGAAAGCGTTGGCACCTTGCTGAAATACGCCGGAGGATTTACAGGAGATGCATATAAGAAATCTGTACGCATTGTCAGAAAGACAGGAAGAGAATATTCGGTCTACAACGTTGATGAATTTGACATGAGTGCATTCCATCTTGCAGACGAGGACTCTGTAAGCGTTGACTCTATCCTGCCCCGCTTCTCTAACATGGTTGAGGTCAAGGGTGCCGTGTTCCGTCCCGGAATGTATCAGGTAGGAGGCGACATCAACAGCGTAAAAACACTTATTGAACACGCCGACGGTCTCCGTGAAGAAGCCTTCACTGCACGTGCCGTAATGCACAGAATGAAGAAAGACCGTACACTCGAGGTTGTTCCGGTAGACGTGGAAGGCATATTGGACGGCACCGTTCCTGACATACCAATACAAAACAACGATGTGCTGTTCATCCCGACCAAACAGGAGATGATGGAAGAACAGACTATCACAATACACGGAGAGGTGCAATACCCGGGTATCTACAGATATGCCGACAACGAAACCCTTGAGGACTTCGTCTTGCAGGCAGGAGGCTTAAAGCAGACAGCCTCAACAGTAAAAGTGGATGTGTCAAGACGAATTGTAAACCCGAAGGCACTGACAACCGACTCAGTCATTGCCCGCACTTACACATTCGCCCTGAAAGACGGTTTTGTGATTGACGGTACACCCGGCTTCAAACTCATGCCGTTCGACGAAGTGTATGTCCGCAAGAGTCCCGGCTACTACAAGCAGCAGAATGTTGTCGTTGAAGGCGAAGTAATGTTCAGCGGTACATATACGCTCTCTAAGAAGAATCAGCGTCTGAGCGACCTTATAAAGAGTGCCGGCGGCGTTAACGACCGTGGCTATATTGCAGGTGCACGCCTCGAAAGAAAGGTGAACGAGAGCGAACGCGCACGTATGGAAGCCGTGCTCAAAAAAGCTAAGGAAGAGGCAGAACAGATGGAAATAGAAGCTGCTAAGGAAAACAAGAAAATAGATCTTAAAGACAGCGAGAAAATCAAGAAATTTGAAATACCTGAGTTCTATTCTGTCGGAATAGAATTAGACAAGGCCCTAGCCAACCCCGGATGCGATGCAGACATCGTTTTGCGTGAAGGCGACAAAATCATCGTACCGCAATATAACGGAACAGTAAAGATAAACGGTGCTGTGATGTATCCTAACACCGTAGGTTTCCAGAAGGGCAAGAAGGCTAAATATTACATTAACCAGGCCGGCGGATTCAGCGAAAAGGCAAAGAAGAGCCAGACATACATTGTTTACATGAACGGCACTATTGCAAAGGTTAGCCAAAATGCCAAGCCAAAGCCCGGATGTGAAATTGTTGTACCTGAAAAGGAAATCAACAAGATGACTATTGCTGAAAAGATGACTATCGGAACATCTGTTGCATCAATAGCAACTATGATTGCGACACTGGCAAATATATTGTAAAATAAAAGCCGTGACAGAATTATAAAACTCTAATAAAAATGAAGCAGTTCAAAGAAGAAAATACAGAAAGTCTGGCGAAGAATATTGAAAATGCACAAAGGACGTCAAATATAATATTCAGTACAATCAGGCTAATAAAGGATAATCTTAAATTTATGGCTATTTTTGTAGGAACAATAACCATACTATCTGCCATATATGTATTCAGCATTCCTAGAACATACAAATCAGAATCAATATTACTACCTGAAACAAAAGGAGAAAACAACTTGTCAGGAAGTTTAGGATCATTAGCCTCTTTTGCCGGAATAAAATTCGGAGGTTCAGACGAAGACGCGATATCACCTGAATTTTATCCAAAAGTATTAAAGTCATCAGTATTTTTAGTGGATATATTTTATGAAAAGGTGTATGTAAAAAGACTAAAAAAGAGTGTTACGATATACGACTATATAAACCTATACCAGAAAAAAGCCTGGTGGGAAAGTTTTTTAGAAATATTTAAAAAAGACGATTTAGAAACGCGTGGTAAAGCAAATCCTAAAAGATTGACAAAAAAACAGAGTAAGATAGCAAAAGAATTAGATAAAATGTTTTTCTGTTCTGTTGATAAAAAGACAGACATGATAACAATTAATGTTAATGCACAAGACGCTGAAGTTTCTGCTCAAATTACAGACAGAATATGTGAACTGTTACAGAAATATATTACTAATTACCGAACATCTAAGGCAAGGAAAGACCTCGAATATATTAGGAAAATAACAATGGATGCTAAGCAAAAATATATTCAGGCACAATATAAATACGCAAATTTCTCTGATGCAAATGAAGACATAATGCTTGCATCTTTAAGACAAATAAGCGACAGGTTAGAAAATGAAATGCAATTAGCATATAACGTTTACTCACAATCGGCCCAGCAAATGCAAATCGCTCTGGCAAAAGTGCAGGAGCGGACACCTGTATTCACAACAATACAGCCGGCAACCGTACCAATAAAGCCCAATGCGCCAAAACGCATGGCAACCTTGCTTTTATGTATGATTCTTTCTACATTCGTCGGAATAACATATCTCATCGGGAAAGACTATTTTAAAAGTTTTCACCCATAAAAGACAATGAGAGATATATAAATGTCGAAAAAGAATACCATAATAAATAAAAATGAGTTGACAGACTCATTATACTTAATTCTATTCCAAGGTGTAAACCAGCTTCTACCACTAATCGTAATGCCATATCTTATGATAAAGCTGGGCACTTATGGATATGGACATGTAGGTTTTTCGTTGTCAGTAATTCAATACATGGTAATAATAGTAGATTTTGGCTTTAACCTTAGCGCAACCAAGAAGATTGCAGTTGCTGGCAAAGATAATATTAAACGCAGCAAGATCTTTTGGGCTACAGTAATGGCCAAAACCATCCTATTAACAATATCAACGTTAATAATATTTGTTTTAATATGCAGTGTAGAAACCTTCAAACAATATAGCACTGCCATAATTGCCACATATCCGATGCTGATTGGTTCTACGTACACATTTATGTGGCTATACCAAGGCATCGGCAAAATACGTCTCTTTTCTATATTGAACACAGTCTCAAAAATATCTCTATTACCACTTATTTTCATATACGTGCACACTCCTGACGACTATGCAATTGCAGCATTTTTCCAATCTGCAGTGTTCATGTTTACAGCCATCATATCTGGCATCCATATATATTATAAAAAATGGATTGTGAAATATAAACCAACACTAAACGATATAAAAAATGAAATTTCAGATAGTTTTCCTCTTTTTTTATCGTCTGCATCAACAAGTGTTTACACACAACTGACAGTCGTTATAATAGGATTTTTTTGTACAACTGAAACCGTAGGATTATATTCGTCAGCTGAACGTATAATGCGAGCTGCGTGCTTTGTACTTTACACACCTTTGAATCAGATTTATTTTCCAAAAATAAGCGCATTAGCATCCAAGGACAAAGTTGAGGCTACGAATATGTTCAAGAGAGCCAAAATAATAATTATGAGTGTCATGACTTTTGTATGCTTTACACTGCTTATTTGTGGGAAATGGGCCACAATATTACTTGGTTCCGACTACAGCGGTATAGACAAATATATGACAATATTCGCTTTCGTACCCCTTGCTATAGGTTTTGGTGGAGTATATGGACAGATGGGGCTTATTGCCTTGGGAAACAAATATACTACACGCAGCTTTAGGAACACTTATTTCACAGCTGCTATATTCTCAATTTGTGCCACTCTAACCATCACTCCGATACTCTATGCATATGGAGCATGCTTTGTTACTGCAGCAACAGAAATAATCGTTGCGCTGCTAATGTATTATAAATATAAAAAACACATGCAATTATGCTCACATTAGTATTCCTTTTGATGATTTTAATGGCCGTTACTGGCTGGTATTTCGCTAAGGATTTTTTTGCACCTTATGTGATAGCGCCATGTATATGGATAATAATAATAATCCTATACAAACTGCTACCAAGTGATATTTACCCAATAGCAAATCAATTTCCTGGTGCCCTTGCTGTTTGGAGCATGGGATTCTTTCTGTCATCATGCATGACAGAATACATAACTCCTGCAGCATCATACAAATCAGCAAACTTACAGCCAAACAAAATATTATTGCGTGCATACATTCTTATATCGATAACCGTTGTTCCTATGATATGCATCTATATATTTTGGCTGGCGTTTACAACCGAACCAGAGACAATGTTCAGATATATGAGGATTATGAGCACAAAAACAGACGATGCCATACAACCTCCAGATTTTGGTCCCCTTATATATTGTTGCTCAGTTGCATATGTATCTCTTTTTTTCGTTTTCATCTATTTCAAGAATAAATGGCTTATAGCTTCTGTTATATTAGCCAATATTATGTACGCCTTTGTCAATATGGCGAAAATAAATTTTCTATGTATCATCTTCTCATCCCTATATCTTGGATACTCACGTGGAATTGTAAAAAAGAAACACTTAATATTAGGTTTATTATTTTTCGTGACCTTGAGTTTTATATTACAATCAGTTAGAGCTGTAGGGGAAGAATTAAGCCTAGTAGAAATGTTTTCATTATACCTCACAAGTTCCATTGTAGCATTTGACTATTTTGTTGAACCGGCATCAGCACTTTCTTTCGGTGAAAATTCATTACGTTTTATTTATGCCGTAGGTTATTCTTTAGGAATATCTGAGGCACCTATACAAACTATTTTGGATTTTGTCGGAATCCCATTTCCAACAAATACATATACTTTAATGTATCCTTTCTATAAAGACTTTGGTATTTTAGGTATTGCGTTATTCTCTATTATATACGGCTGTATTTATGGTTATTTATATAAGAAAACAAGAACAGGAAGTAAGTTGGGATTGATTATATATGCAATATTTTTAACCTTTCTCCTATTAGAATTTTTTGCAGAATTAATTTTCACCAACTTATCACAAACGCTCCAATATGTAATACTAACGGCTCTGCCATTCATCTTTTCAAACGAAAACAACAAATGTGTAAAATAGATATTTTAATGGCCACATACAACGGCGAAGCTTACCTGGCCCAACAGTTACGCTCGCTGCAGAACCAAACATTCAGAGAATGGGAACTGCTAATTCATGATGATGGTTCATCAGACAAGACAATAGATATTATAAGAAGTTTTGCCAAAGAAGACAAACGCATAAAAATAATTGAAGACGGAATAAGATTCAGTTGCTCTGAATTAAACTTCATGCATCTACTAAAATTTTCTACGTCTTCTTATATTGCATTCTGCGATCAAGATGACATTTGGCTTGAAAATAAATTACAGGAAATGTATAACATAATCTCAAGCAGCGATATTCAAATTCCTCAAGCCGTCTATTGCAACTCCTATGTTTACGATACAGGAGCTGCACTTATAAGCGGACACACAACAATATGCCATCCTCATAAATTAAAGGACATGCTATTTATGAATGGTGGCATACAAGGATGTGCGATAATGTTTAACGCCTCATTGCGTGAAATATGCAATAATCAGCCTGAAATCATTGCTATGCACGATCACCTGATAACAATGGCAGCACTGACATTTGGCAAACTTTCATATATAGACAAAAGACTGATGTTGTACAGGAGACATCAGAACACAGTAACAGGCCGTACATTTAGGAACAAAAGCGAGAAGGTTACACCTTTTTTCAATCGTAATAAAACTGTTCTGTCACCAAAACATTATGACGCAACAATAAGTTTTTACAATAAATATCAAAGCATTATTCCTGATAAACAAAAAAAGATATTTAATGACTTTTTCAAATTTACTAAAGAAAATAAACTAAAACGAATATGCCATATAATATATGGTGGCTATAATTTGTACGACAACAAACTGATACTCGCATTGAAAATGTGCATAAGACCATTACTGTAATAACAACTATAATTATTGACAGATGAAAATACTTCATATAATTAATACCCTCAACACTGGCGGAGCAGAACGACTTTTAACAAACATACTGCCCATAATGAAAGAGCAAGGTAATGAAGTACATTTGCTTTTACTAAACAAAACGAGTTGTGATTATGAAAAAATAATATCTGATTATGGCATCAGTGTCAACTCCATGGAGCTTCCATTTGGCAGATTTGACCTTAGAGCAATATTCCGCCTAAGAAAATATATGCAAGTTTATGATGTAATACATGTACATCTGTTTCCATCACAATATTGGGCAGCTATTGCGCATAAAATATTCCGTTCCAAATCTGTCTTGGTCACTACAGAACATAGCACTTTTAATACAAGAGGAAAATTTATAATAACATCATTGATAGACCGCTTCATATATGGTTTATATGATGGTATCATCTGCATTTCTGAAGGTACAAAGAATTTTATGCTTAAACGTACACCCAAAAATGTACACATTAAAGTTATAGAAAACGGAATCGTTATTCCCAAATTGGATATTTCCTTTGATATATCTGCTTACAAAGAAGATATTTGCAGAAAATCCAAAGACAGCTTTATGTTATTACAAGTAGCAAGATTTTCCGAACAGAAAAATCAAGATTGTCTTATCCGAGCACTAAAACTATTGCCAGAAAATGTCCATGCTGTTTTTGCTGGAGATGGTAAGCGTTTAGATTTATGTAAAAAATTATCTTCAAATCTCGGATTATCTCACCGCACACATTTCATCGGTAACAGAAATGATATAGACAAACTATGGCAAATTACAGACATTGGCGTGATGTCGTCACATTGGGAAGGCTTCGGCCTTGCCGCAGTGGAAGGTATGGCTTATGCAAAACCAGTTTTAGGCTCTAACGTACCAGGATTAGCTGAAGTTATAGGAAATCAGCAACTATTATTCACGCCTAATGATGAATACGAGTTAGCAAAAAAAATAACTGATTTAAAAGAAGACCATATTTTATATGAAAAAATGGCTGACTACTGTAAAATAAAGTCACATGAATTTGACATAACAAATACAGTTAACAGATATATTGAATTTTATCAGAAACTTCTCACTTTAAAACAAATATAATGAAAAGTACAAAATTATTATTTTGCGATAATACGCTATGGGGGTTAGTGAATTTTAGAGGCGATGTTATAAGATACTTCAAAAACATAGGCTATGAAATAGTACTAGTTGCCCCTGAAAAAGAAGATGAACAGCTAAGAACAGACATACCACAGGATGTAAAATACATACCTGTAAAAATGGGCCGGACAACAACCAATCCGCTGGATGATTTAAAATATTTCATACGCCTGTTGAGAATTTTCAAGGAAGAGAAGCCCGACTTTGTATTTAATTATACCATAAAACCAAACATATATGGCTCAATAGCAGCTAAAATAAATAAATGTCATACAACGGCAATGATGGCTGGTCTTGGATTCACATTCCAAACAGATACCTTGCAAACAAGAATTGCACGCTTGCTATACAAAACCGGCCTCAAATTCACTGATAACCTTCTGTTGCTAAACTCTGACAGTCTCAAGGTCATCAAAAAAAAGAAATTATGTAACAAGAATAAAATAACACTCCTTGAGGGCGGAGAAGGTATAAATTTGGATAAATTCAAATATCAGGACAACGAGTCTACAACAATAACATTTATGTTCATCGGACGCTTATTATGGGATAAAGGATACGATGAGTTTTCTAAAGCAGCAAGGATTGTTAAAGAAAAATATCCTGAAGTAAAGTTTCAGATGCTCGGTGCATTAGACCCATCATATCCCAAAAGTGTGCCAACGGAACGTATAAAGCAAGACGAGAAAGACGGTATAATAGAATATATTGGATTTACGAACAATATGAATGATATTTACAAGAGGAAAGGACTTGTTATAACACTCCCCTCATACAGCGAAGGCATGAACAGAGCATTAATGGAGGCATGTGCTTGCGGGAAGCCAATAATAACTACCGACATACCTGGATGCAGAGAATTAGTTGTTGAAAATCAAAATGGCTTTATTGTCAAGCCTAAAGACACTATTTCATTAAGTGAAGCTATGATAAAATATATACAGCTTCCCGAAGAGACAAAATTGTGTTTTTCACAAAATAGCCGTAAACATGCTGAAGCAAAGTTTGATGTGAAAGATGTAATAAAAGTATATAAAAAAATCATAAACAATTCTATATAAGCTAAATCATACCCATAGGTTTCTAATCATTAACCTATTGTTTATGAGTCAAAACTCGGCCACTTTTGATGCAAAAGTGGCCGAGTTTTCTGTTGCAAACAAGTGATTATTTTTGAGCAAACCAGATATTTCGGACTCACCGATTTATTTTCTATATTCGGACTGCCGCCATTTTGTCAGAATAAGGCCTGCATATACCGAATAACACAAGCTTTGAAAAGACTTATCTACTAATATCCGGCACAATACAAAAAAGAGTATGAACGACATGAAAAATCATACGCGCTCATACTCCGCTTTATTTCTTATTCAAGCCAGCAAACGTCTATCAGTGAGACGGATGCTCCTGAAGATAATTCTTAGCCTCTATTGCCGCACGGCAACCGCTTGCAGCTGCTGTGATAGCCTGACGATAGTGAGGATCGGCAACGTCGCCGGCAGCAAATACGCCGGGCACATTGGTGCAAGGAGTATTGCCTATGGTCTTGATATATCCTATCTCGTCGAGGTCGAGCCACTCTTTGAACACATCGCTGTTAGGCTTGTGACCGATAGCAAGGAAGAAGCCGTCGATAGGCAGATCGTATTTCTCCTCGTCGGGTTCGCCCTTGCGCTTAACGAGGTGAGCACCCTCAACACCGTTCTCACCATAAAGGCCGAGCGTGTTGTGCTCAAACAGAATTTCTATGTTCTCAGCCTCCTTTACACGGCGCTGCATAACCTCTGATGCACGGAGGAACGGCTTGCGCACAATCATGTAAACCTTCTTTGCAAGACTTGCAAGATAAAGAGCCTCCTCGCATGCTGTGTCGCCGCCGCCTACAACGGCAACAACCTTCTTGCGATAGAAGAAGCCGTCGCATGTGGCACATGCAGACACGCCTTCGCCCTTATATTTCTCCTCGTCAGCCAGTCCGAGATATTTTGCCGAAGCACCTGTGGCAATGATTACTGTGTCGGCAGCAATAACATGTCCGTCGTCTGTTGTCAGCTTGTAAGGAGCCTCGCTCAGGTCGGCCTTAACGATAACGCCGTCGCGCATGTCTGTACCGAAGCGCTCTGCCTGCTGCCTCAAATCCAACATCATCTGATTGCCGTCAACACCCTCGGGATAGCCGGGGAAATTCTCTATCACTGTAGTCTGTGTCAGCTGTCCGCCAACCTGCAGACCGCAATACTCTACCGGATTCAGGTTAGCACGTGCTGCATATATCGCAGCCGTATATCCTGCCGGACCGCTGCCTATGATAAGGCAGCTCACTCTCTCTGCGTTTTCCATATTAATTTATAGTTTTTTTAAAAGACAAAGAAAAGCCAACAATACACCACCATGCCCCATAAGGTTGCACCGCGCTATATCATTGGCTTTTCATTTCATCTTATACAAATATGAATGTATATGTTTTTATTTCTTCAACAGTTCTTCAATCTGCTTCTCTATGTTCTCTATCTTCTCTGTAGGCTCGAAACGTGCCACAACTACACCGTTCTTGGCAACAAGGAACTTTGTGAAGTTCCACTTGATGTCTGCCTTGCTCTTATAGTCGGGATCTGCCTTTGACAGCATATCGTCAAGAATCGGAGCTATAGGATGACTCATGTCCCATCCGGCAAAGCCCTTCTGGCTTGTAAGATATTTGTACAGAGGATCTGCGTCTTCTCCGTTTACCTTCAGTTTCTTAAAGCGGGGAAACTCTGTGCCATAGTTCAGCTTGCAGAACTCGTGTATAGACTCGTCTGTGCCCGGAGCCTGCTGTCCGAACTGGTTGCAGGGGAAATCGAGAATCTCAAATCCCTGGCTGTGATATTTTTCATAAAGTTTCTCCAACTCCTCATACTGCGGTGTGAATCCGCACTTTGTTGCTGTGTTTACAATCAGCAGCACCTCGTTGGAATACTCCTTTAACGATACGTCTTTTCCTTTTCTGTCCTTGACAGTGAAATCATAAACTGTTTTCATCTTTTGTTTTTATCGGTTTATATATAAAATCTTCTACAAACTTTATGCCAAACGCTGCGACAACTGTTTATCAGTAAACTTTTGGCATGATATTTTTATCTTCTGCAAACTTACACAAAAGTTTTGAATATCCCACATCCTTTGAAGAAGTTTTTTGAAATATTTATGTAATTGCACAAAGTCAAAAATACCTTTATATCTGTTTCCGTAATACAGGAATATTTACAAACGACGGCAGGCATACTAAAAATAAGGCGGCGCAGCTATGACAAAACTCAAAAAACTGCGCTTTTTATTTGACTTTGCTCTCGCCTTTCACTATCTTTGTATGTCATTAAAAAAACTATATGTGCCAAAAGCCTGATATGAAACAATATGCAAAACACGACGGCTCTGCCGTTACAAAAGACACAAGACCACAGATAAAGCTGTGCCGCAAAGAGGAATTTGAAAATCTGTGGCCACAGATAAACGATATATTCGACAAGGCGCGGCAATATATGCGCCGCAACGGCAACAACGTGCAGTGGACTAACGGCTATCCGCAGAAACAGACCGTGGCGAGTGATGTTGCCGACGGGTGTTTCTATCTGATATGCCTCAACGGCCGCATTGTGGCATGCTTCTGCATGCGCCCGTCGCCCGAACCTACTTATGCCAAGATATACAACGGTCAATGGCCCGACGACGAGCCTTATAACGTGATACACCGACTTGCGTCTGACGGCAGCGTAGGCGGCATCGCACTGCTTGCCATAAGGTTTGCCCTTGACAAAGGCAACCTGAGGGTGGACACTCACGAACTTAACTCCACGATGATCAGTATCCTGGAGAAAGAAGGATTCATAAGATGCGGCACAATTTACGTTGCCGACGGCACCCCGCGCATAGCATTCCAAAAACAAGGAACAAGACATACAAACCAAATAAACATAATGCCATGAACGAAAATGAATATAATCTGCAAAGATTCGTCGATGCACAGGAAACTGAATATGCAACAGCACTTAGCGAAATACGCAGCGGAGGCAAGCGTAGCCACTGGATATGGTACATATTTCCGCAGCAGAAAGGTCTTGGGCACAGCTACAACTCTGAATATTACGGACTCGACAGCACCGGCGAAGCACGCGCATATCTGGCACACCCGCTGCTCGGAGCGCGACTGCGCGAAATGTCTGCCGCACTGCTCGAGCACAAAGGCCGCACCACAATACGAAGACTTATGGGCTCACAAATCGACGTACTGAAGCTGCGCACCTGCATGCAGCTGTTTGACAGCATATCGCCAGGCGACATATTTGCCGAAGTGCTCGACGCCTTCTTCAATGCTAAAGAGGAATAACCAGTGGCCAGCAATGCGGCAATCAGGGCTTTATCCTGACTCATTACAGACCGAAACATATTTAATATAACCATAAAACCAAGCAAAACGATGTTAGCATACACATACATAGAGCGCGGACGGTTTGAACTTAAAGAAAAGCCCGTGCCGCAAATTAAAGACGCGCGCGACGCCATTGTGCGCGTAACCCTCGGAAGCATCTGCACGAGCGACCTGCACATAAAGCACGGCAGCGTGCCGAGGGCCGTGTCCGGCATAACTGTTGGGCACGAGATGGTGGGCATAGTTGAGCAGGTGGGAGCTGAAGTAAGAAACGTTAAGCCGGGCGACCGCGTTACGGTGAACGTTGAAACGTTCTGCGGCGAATGTTTCTTCTGCAAGCACGGCTACGTGAACAACTGCGAAGCCCCCGACGGAGGCTGGGCGTTAGGTTGCCGAATAGACGGCGGACAGGCCGAATATGTAAGAGTGCCGCACGCCGACAACGGACTCAACCGCATACCCGACAACGTAACAGACGAGCAGGCACTCTTCACAGGCGACATACTTGCCACAGGATTCTGGGCAGCACGCATATCCGAAATTACATCAGACGACACAGTAATGATAATAGGTGCCGGTCCGACAGGCATATGCACCCTGCTGTGCGCCATGCTCCATAAGCCACGGCGCATAATCGTCTGCGAGAAGTCGGACGAGCGCATCAATTTCGTTCGCAGCCATTATCCCGATGTACTCGTAACCAAGCCCGAAGACGCCGAAGCCTTTGTAAAAGCCAACAGCAGTCACGGCGGCGCCGACAGAGTGATTGAGGTTGCAGGAGCCGACGACACTTTCGAACTGGCATGGCGATGCGCACGTCCCAATGCAATAGTTGCCGTTGTGGCTCTTTACGACAAGCCGCAGACACTGCCCCTGCCAGATATGTACGGCAAGAACCTTACGTTCAAGACAGGCGGCGTTGACGGTTGCGACTGCGACGAAATTCTGCGTCTGATATCCGAAGGCCACATAGACACCACCCCGCTGATAACCCACCGCTATCCGCTAAATGAGATTGAAGAGGCTTACCGCACGTTTGAAAACAGGCTTGACGGAGTGATAAAGGTGGCAATAACCGAGAGGCAAAGGCCATAGGCAGCGCATGCCTTCACGTTGCCGGCAGGCACAGCTGAAACGGCTTTGCAGCCGACGTCTCAAAGAGTGATTAAAAAAGTCTGTAAAAGTGGTTAATCTATCCGTAATCCATATCCTCTTCACTCAGTTATTTATTGCTAACTTTGCAAGGTGAAAGAAACATTTTGCTAAATATAAAAACACAGATAACATGAAGACAATAAAACTGAACAACGGAATAGAGATGCCACAGATAGGCTACGGCGTATATCAGGTTTCGCCCGACGAATGTGAACATTGCGTGAGCGACGCACTGAAAACAGGCTACAGGATGATTGACACGGCACAGGCCTACCACAACGAGGAAGGCGTGGGACGTGCCGTGAAGAACAGCGGAATTAACCGGTCGGACATTTTCATCGTGAGCAAGGTGTGGATATCCAACTACGGCTACGAAAAGGCAAAAGCATCGATAGACGAGAGTCTGCGCAAGCTGCAGACCGACTACATCGACCTGATGCTTCTTCATCAGCCATTCTGCGACCGCTACGGAGCCTACAGGGCACTCGAGGATGCCTACAGAGAGGGCAAGCTGCGCGCCATAGGCGTGAGCAACTTTTATCCCGACCACTTTATCGACCTGGCCAGCAACGTCGACATTGTGCCTGCGGTCAATCAGGTTGAGACGCATGTGTTCAATCAGCAGACTGAAACACAGAAGATAATGGAGGAGTTCGGCACACACATCATGTCTTGGGGTCCGCTTGCGGAAGGCCGCAACAATCTGTTCAGCAACGAAACTCTCACAAAGACAGGCAACAGGCACGGCAAGAGCGTGGCACAGATTGCATTGCGCTGGCTGATTCAGCGTGGCGTGATAATAATACCGAAGTCTGTTCACATAGAGCGCATGAAGCAGAATCTCGACATCTTCAACTTTGAACTTTCAGACGAGGAAATGGCAGAGATAGCCACACTCGACACAGGCAAAAGTCTGTTCTTCGACCATCATGATGCCGAAACTACAAAATTGTTTATGAGCTGGCGATAGATCAGAAAATTAGCCGCTCTGATTTTGGTTGTTATATTTAATTCCGGCAGATTCTCAGCTACGCACAACAACACCCGCGCAAATCAGCCGGAACGTTTGTCTCGTTGATTATCATCCTAACAAAGACACCATAAACAATCAAAGGGGACGTTTTTGATTCACTCAAAAAACGTCCCCTTTGATTTTCTTAATTCACAAAATATTATTTTTCTGCAAGTTTCTCCTTAAACCATCTAACCACGCGGTCGATGACAGGCTGCTGAAACCAGTACATGTCGCCATGCCCGGCATCTTCAACCTCTACATAACTTACGTCGTTGTCTGCTTTCTTCAGCGCGTCATACAGCTGCCTGCTCTGCACAGGCGACACCAGTGCGTCTGCCGTGCCGTGCATTATCAGGAACGGAGGCAGTCCCTTGCGTATATGCCCCATCGGACTTGCCTTCATGGCCTTTGCCGTATCGCTAAGAATGCTTGCGCCAGGATAAGAGGCAAACGCCGTTCCGTGAACGAGCAACGCCTCGGTAACGGCCTTCGATGCGTGTATGTCCTGTATCTCCTTTGAATACCCCTCGCCTATGTTCATCAGGTTGCTTATGCCATAAATTGTCGCTGCGGCCTGCACATCCGAACTCTGGTCGAGATAGTCGCCCTGGTCATATTCCTTGTCGTCGCCCGTAACACCTACCATCTGTGCAAGATAGCCTCCTGCCGAATCGCCTATCACGCCTATGCGCTGAGGGTCGATGCCAAACTGACGGGCATGGGCACGAAGATAGCGGACGGCCGACTTGCCGTCGACCAGCAAAGCCGGAAACATGTCGGGCACGGTGCGATACTCTACTGATGCCACCACAAAGCCGGCCTCAGCCAGAGCCATGCGCATCTCTACATATCTGTCGTGTGCTGCCGAAAGAAATCCGCCGCCAGGATAATATATTATGGCCGGTTTGGGCTTGTCCGTACACGGCACGAGCAAAGTCATCTGCAGCGTGCGGTTGTCTGATGCCGATGTTATCTGCGAATATACTATGCCCGTAACGGCATCAATGCGCCCGCGCTCAATGTTCACCTTCATTGTTTCGTGTACGGCCTGCGCCTGTGCGCACACCGGGGCAGCCATAAGGGCTGCTGCCATAATCAAGTGTTTCTTGTTTTTCATCCTTCAGTCTGTTTATTATTCTGCACGAATGCAAAGATACTAAATTAAACGGAGCTTTAAAAACTTACTCCCCACTATCTCGCTCTACACCGGACAATAAAGCCTTCTGCCGTTATCGCGCCCCCACTTCTGCGCGTCTCTCACGGCACGATTCATCTATGAAAGTAGGCTTTTGGTAACACAAAAATAGGGAAATTCCTAAAAACAATATGGATTTATGCTTGCACAGGCAGACACAATGAATTATATTTGCAACAGAATATTTAAAACAGCGAAACAGAATATTAATAATTTAAAGCGATATATTATGAAAAAGTTTACATCTATCCTTGCTATGATAATGATGGCAGCCATGTCATTGACATTCGTAAGCTGCGACGACGACGAATACATAGCCGACACACTGTGGGGCGTTTGGGAAGGCGACATGTACGTAACGAGCGAGTGGAACGGACACACCTACTACTCTTCTTACTCAATCCTGGCCTTCGACAAGGATCCTTACGAGTATGCTTCGGGCACAGGCTACTGGATTGACTATTACAGCGATGCTCCGTGGGACTATTTCGCAAGCCACATAGAATGGAGAGTGAACAACCGCAACATCGAAATTTACTCACGCGAGGACGACACCTACTTCACAATATACGACTACTCGCTATCTGAAAGCTGGTTCAGCGGAACTATCATAGGCGAATATGGCGACCCAATGCAGTTCAGGCTGCGCAAGACGTCATCACCTAACTGGGGTGACTTCGAATGGGGCTGGGACAGCTGGTATGGCTACTCTTATCCAGACTACTCGCCTTCAACACGTGCTGACGGCAGCAACAACGCCGACAGACCTGTAAGAAAGTTTATGAAGAAGACGGCTGAATAACAAAATCTTTATTATCATATTCTATTCCCCGTAAGCACAACTGGGTGCTTACGGGGAGTTTTTTATCATAAGACAGCTGTGGCTAAAAGCTTAAACACAAACCGCCTTATGCATATAATTTAATTATAAATTCTCAGTTTTATCATAACCTTATGGATAGCATAAAAAAAGTCATAGGATTACGACTAAAAACTCGGCCACTTTTGATGTAAAAGTGGCCGAGTTACGATGCATAAACGATAGGTTAATGATTTAAAACATTTGCACATAATTTTGCTTACAGTCCACATTAACAATATCACATTTTCAGGCATACGTTAAGCAAAACAATGTGATTTAGTTACGATTTTCAGTGCCTTTTTCAATAACCGGTCTTTTAGCATCTTAAGCAAACCTAAATTCCGAAGCCCAATATGAAGTTGGCACCATTATAATTGTCTATGCCGGCTGTGCGCGAACTGATATGGCGGAATCCGACACCGACGTTCATGTGTATTTTTCCGCGCCCTAATTTCATCATCAGCGCAGCGTCGTATATAACATTTTTCCATTCAGAACTAAGTCCTGCTGCCACCGTGCCACGCACTTCGAGAGCCACGGCATCTGCTTGATATAATGTATAGCCTGCTCCACCTCCGTAAACTTGCGTCCTTGCGTAGCTTTTCTGTTCGTCATAATGCCCATACAGCGTTTCCGTATGCAGGAACAAAGACATACGAGGAAGGAGCTTATAACCTAAATTTACACTTGGCGAAAGCAGCGTGACGCCATTACACTTAGTTCCGCTAACAACTGCAAAATCAGTCAACAATCTGTCGTAAAACTTTTCCGCATTTGATGCGTTCTGCGCCCCGGCTGATGTCATTACAGCCAAAAGCATAAATAACATGATGATTTTTTTCATAATACTTTTTTTTAATTTTGCTACTTCCAAAATTAGTGTTATCCAAAAATACATCCAAACTTTTTCGGCTTATCTTTTCGGGTGTGTTACATTTTTCATTTAGGCATAAAGCATTACACATCAACACTTTAGCACCCATATTACAGCATTTGTCAAACTAAAAATGTAACACGATGCAATGATAAAACGTTCATTTTTCTTGCTCGATTGGTATTATTTTCATACCTTTAATCAAAATTCTGAAGCAATGACAAAAATTATACTCTGCCTTATTTTATCCGTTTTAATATTAACAAATTGCAGTAACGACAACGACACACATGAAAAGCTGTCGGAAATAGAAAGACTGCTTGAAAAGGAGAAATATGAACTTGCCATGAATAACCTGTCGGACATAAATGCCAACAGGCTAAACAATGAAAACAAAGCATATTATGACTTGCTGATGACGCAAGCAAATTTTTGTCTCGACAAACAAACCGATTCAGACTCCTTGATTAATGAAAGCATAAGGTTCTATGAAGAAAACAACAACAAGATTTTACTGGCCAAGGCATATTATTATAAAGGCATAACATGCTATCAGAGGGGAAACAAAAGCGAAGGCATAAACTTAATAAAAAAAGCGGAACACTTGGCCAAAGGAACAAGCGACCTTAACTTCATTACGAAAATATACATCAACTTATCTTTTATAAATATCGACACCGGCAATTATCAAACCGGACTAAGCTATGCAAAAAAGGCTCTTCAAACAGCCCGAAAAGCTAACAACAAAATTCTTGTCGCCTTGTCAATGAATAAGATTAACGCAGCATTTAATTGTATGGGGAAGATTGATAGCTGCCTAGTATATTCTCAAAAAACAATTCCTTACATAAAGTATCTTAACAAAAACGACAAATTAGAGGTTCTGACAAACATCAGCATCGGCTTTGTGAATAAAGGGCTGTATGACGAAGCTATCCTTTATGCGAAAAAGTCTTTGGAAATTAAGCCAAATGCGCACGCATATTATATCATAGGCTCAATTTATTTTGAAAGAGGAGAGAACCGGAAGGCATGGCAACTGCTGAACGACGCACTAACCACTAACGGACTTGAACTTAAGGCAGAAGTGCTGTTGTGGATGGCTGACCTTAAAAAAGAAGAGGGAAAATATAAAGAGGCGTCTGAACTTGAAGAAAGGGCTTTGGCCACAAAAGACAGCATAAAGACTAAGCAGCAGACTGAACACATGCTCAGTCTGCAAAACAATGCCGAGAGAAAGGCGGCTGATGAGCAAGCCCAAAACAGACTCGTGATTGCCATATCAGCCGTAATGGTTTTGGCAGCGGCTGTAATGATAACCATGCTAACATATCACCGCCGAAGAAGAAATGCGACAAAACGACAAATTGAGGACATAAGCAGAACGACGGAACAATACAGACAGAAGATAAGCGAACTCGACAAGGAGAAAGACAAGAACGAAAAGGAAATAGAGAAACTGAACAAGAAAATTGAGAGTCTGAAAGAAAGGAGAATGACTATTCTCGGCCACGGACGCACGCTTTACGATGAACTGGAAAAAGGAGGTAAGACCATAACATGGAAGAAGGACGACTATGAGGCCGTGATTGAATATTACAGGACTATAGACCCTAAAACCATAGAAAGCATAGAGCATAACTACAAAAAGCTGACTCCATATAACATTTTCCTGCTGATAATGATTAACAACGGCAAAAGCAACGACGAAATTATGCAAACCACCGGCATATCATACAGCGCACTGAGAACAATGAAACACAGAATAAATAAAGTGAAGAATGAAGAGTAAAGAACAAAGAAACAGTGTTCGACGTTAGTCAATTCAAATGCATAGTAATTGCCAATAAAATCTATACGGCAAAGCTATTGAATTCTTCGTTCTTCACTCTTCGTTCTTCACTTAAACCCTTCTATCTCACGCAGTTTTTTTACGGCTTCGCTAACGGTATTAATGCCCGTAACCATCATCATGCGCTTGCCGGCCACTTCCTTCAGATTGCATGTCCGCGGATTATGACCGATATAGTTTAAGACAGTGTCGAACACGTTGCTGCGATAATATGCGCTCATGGGGTTGCTCACAAACTGCATGCGCATCTGCCCCTGACGCAGGATAATCTTCTCGCAGCCAAGACGCTTGCCTATACGGCGCAGAGGAACAACATGCATAAGTTCTTCGCCCTCGTGAGGCACAGGACCGAAACGGTCGACAAGACGAGAACGGTAAGCGTCGAGGTCGGCATCAGTCTGAATGTTGTCAAGCTCACGGTAAAGGAGCATACGTTCGCTGCTGCTGGGCACATACTGGTCGGGCAGATACATCTCGAGGTCGCTCTCAATGGCGCAGTCCTCAACAAAGTCGTCGCCAGTGAATGTCTTGCCCTCGGCCATCTCGTCCTCATACATATCGCTGAACTCATCGTTCTTCAGCTCGGTTACAGCCTGATTCAATATCTTCTGATAAGTCTCATATCCAAGGTCTTCCATAAATCCGCTCTGCTCGGCTCCAAGCAAATTGCCGGCTCCGCGGATGTCGAGGTCCTGCATTGACAGGTTAAATCCGCTGCCAAGTTCAGAGAACGTCTCGAGAGCCTCAAGCCGGCGACGGGCCTCCTGCGTAAGCACCGACTTAGGCGGAGCAAGCAGATAACAGAATGCCTTGCGGTTGCCACGGCCGACACGGCCACGCATCTGATGAAGGTCAGACAGTCCGAAGCGGTGAGCATCGTTGATAATTATGGTGTTGGCGTTGCTTATGTCTATTCCATTCTCAACGATGGTGGTAGACAGCAGCACGTCGTATTCATAGTTCATGAAGTCCATGATGATCTTCTCGAGTTCCTCGGGCTTCATCTGTCCGTGACCGATGGCCACACGCGCGTCGGGCACATACTTACGTATCATGGCGGCAAGCTCAGGCAGGTTACTTATGCGGTCGTTAACGAAATACACCTGTCCGTTGCGGCTCATCTCAAAGTTTATTGCATCGGCTATCACTTCCTTGTCAAAGGTGTGCAGCTCGGTGCATATAGGATAGCGGTTGGGCGGCGGAGTCTGCATTATACTCATGTCGCGCGCACCCATCAGCGAAAACTGCAGCGTGCGCGGTATCGGCGTTGCCGACATGGTCAGCGTGTCTACGTTCACTTTCATCTTGCGCAGTTTCTCCTTTGTTGCCACACCAAACTTCTGCTCCTCGTCTATTATGAGCAGTCCTAGGTCTTTAAACTTCACGCTCTTGCCTATCAGCTTGTGCGTGCCGACAATGATGTCAATCTTGCCGTCGGCAAGGTCAGTCAGCACCTCACGAGTCTTCTTTGCGCTGCGTGCGCGCGACAGATAATCAACACGCACGGGAAAATCCTTCAGTCGCTTTGAGAACGTCTGATAGTGCTGATAAGCCAGAACGGTGGTGGGCACAAGAACAGCCACCTGCTTAGAGTCGCACGCAGCCTTGAAGGCCGCACGCACAGCCACCTCGGTCTTGCCAAAGCCTACGTCACCGCAAACAAGCCTGTCCATAGGCCTGCGGCTCTCCATGTCGGCCTTAACATCGTTAGTGGCCTTCAGCTGGTCGGGCGTGTCCTCATATATAAAACTGGCTTCAAGCTCATGCTGCATAAACGAGTCGGCACTGAAGGCATAGCCCTGTTCGTGTCGGCGCGCCGCATATAGCTTTATAAGGTCGCGCGCAATGTCCTTTATCTTCTTCTTGGTGCGCTCCTTCAGCCTGTCCCATGCACCTGTGCCGAGTGTGCTCAGGCGTGGCGGAGTCTCGCTGTCGCGACGCTTGTATTTTGATATCTTGTAGAGCGAGTGGATGCTCACGTCCACCTTGTCGTTGTTCTGATAAATGATGCGTATCACCTCCTGATAGCTGTTGCCTGCCGGCACACGCACCAGTCCGGCAAAGCGTCCGATGCCGAAATCCACATGCACGATATAGTCGCCCGGCTCCATCTCCTGCAACTCTTTCATGGTGAGCGCCATCTTGCCGCTGCGTGCGGCGTCAGAGCGCAGACTGTATTTGTGGAAGCGGTCGAATATCTGATGGTCGGTAAAGAAGCATGCCGGCATACTGTTGTCGGCAAATCCTTCATGCAGAGTCTTGTCAACAGGCAAGAACTCTATCCTTCCGGCTTTGCCTTCGTCTGCCAGCGTTGTGAAGATGTCTTTAAGGCGTTCGTTCTGCTTGGCGCTGTCGGCAAGGATATAAAGTTTATATCCGCGCAGCATATAGTCTTCAAGAGCCTTTGTCAGCAGGTCGAAGTTCTTATGGAACAGCGGCTGAGGCGTCATGTCAAACTTCAGCGTTGCCGCCGGTGTGCCCGTCGGCTTGGTGCCCATCTCCATACGTCTGAAACCAGAAGCATCGGTCATAAAGCGTGCTCCGCTTATCAGCATGGAGTCGGCCCTAAGCTCCTTCATCACGGCCTGCTGCTCCATCTCGGTCAGTCCCTCGAGACGTTCTTTCTTAGCCTGCTGCGAAAAGCCGTCATGATAGGTGCGGTCTATAACGTCGCGCACATACAGAATGTCTTTAGCCACAATGACGGTGTCTTCAGGCAGAAAGCGCATGAACGACACTTTCTCGTCGGTCAGCGTTGCCAACTCGGGCACTATCTCTATGCGCTCGCGCTTGTCGCGCGACAACTGGCTCTGCACTTCAAAGGTGCGTATAGAGTCTATTTCATCACCGAAAAAGTCGATACGGAAAGGATATTCGCTGCTATATGAGAACACGTCGAGAATGCTTCCGCGCAGGGCAAACTGGCCCGGCTCGTAAACATAGTCAACCTCTGTGAAGCCAAAGTCGCGCAGCGTTCTTTCCAGTTGTATAACGTCGTGCGTGTCGCCTGTGCGCAGCAGCAATGTGCGTTCGTCAAGTTTCTTGCGCGACACGACAAGTTCGCTCAACGCCTCAGGACATGTAACCACATAAAGAGGATGGCCCTCAAGCGGCGCCGACAAGCGGCTGAGCACCTCGGTGCGCAATATCTCGCTGGCCGGATCGCGCTGTCCGTACTTCACCTGACGCCGATAAGATGATGGAAAGAACAACACGTCTGTGTTGCCCATTATCTGTGTAAGGTCGTGATAAAAATAGCCGGCCTCCTCGGCATCGTTAAGAACAAAAAGACACATAGGACTGACACGGCGTGCGGCCGACGCAAACATCATTGGAGCGGCCGACGCAACAAGTCCCTGCAGGAAAACGGTCGGAACTGACTTGTCTTCCAGCAACCTGACCAGTGCCGCAACCTGCGGCGACTTGGCATATAAATCAGATATTTCCTGTATATTCATCGCGAATCCGCTGACAAAGATACAACATTAAAACGAAACGTGAATACAAATCGAAAGAAGAATGCAAAAGAACAATTCACAATTAGCTGCGCTGAACTTCGTTTCACAATTTAATTAAAACGATCCATGTTTCTTAGCTATTCATCCTTAATAAAAAAGTTTCCGCCATGTCAGAGATTCATCACCTCATTTCATGGCGGAAAAAATTGTGAAACGTGGTTCAGTGTAGCCAATCATAAATTATGAATTATCATCGTATCTTCCGGCCATCCTGCGTATCACTTCTGCAACTTTTTTACGGAAACTTTCGGGAGATACCACCTCTACATCCGAGCCGCGCGACAATATCTCCTGTATCAGGTCGCACGTAGGGCGCATATAATACTCAAACACCGAGTAACCTTCGGCAGTCTCAACTTCCTGCTGCGAATGATGCAAAGGTTGGGAGCGCATATACGACGCATGCATTCCATACACCTTCAGACGGATTTTTACCGGATTGTCGTCACTTATAACTATGCCGAAGCTGTCTTCAAAAAACTTCTCCGGATTAAAGTCCTTGGGATAGACAAACTCCTTGTCGGTGATGTGCATATCTATTATATGGTCTAACGCAAATGTGCGTACCGAACCGCATTCAACACATTGCCCCACTGCATACCAATGCTGCTTGAACAATTTTACGCAATAAGGTCTAAAAGTATAATATCCTGTCTCTTCACACCAGTAACACCTATATTCGAGCTGTGCCTCATGTCCGTCGCGCATGGCTTCAAGAATCTTTTCGAGATGCACTTTGTCCGAAGGCATATATTCAAACAAGATGCGCTTGTTGAGGTTATGCCCGTCTACAAGCAGATTATTGACCGAAAAGGTGTTCAGCAGCCAGTTTCGCAACCCGTTGTTTTCCAGGTCGTCTACATTCTCGATGTAATAATAGTAGCCTCCTTTTCTGTTGCATTCAATGTTTATGTCGAAAATCTGTTCTATGGCCGCACGCCAGTTGTGGAATGTCCTTAAAGGTATGTCCTGCCCGTCGCTCAGGCTCGACCTGAGCCACCGCTCATTGATTTCCTCAAACGTTATTTTTCGCGAGCGGTAAATTACATCAACAAGCCATATATACTTGTCGAATAGGTCTTTTGTCATAATTAATTGTCTATTTATTTTTTGGTTCTAATATCAATACACAACCGACATCAACCGTAACAATAACGGCTGACACCGGCAACACAGCATCAACAACAGCCAGCTATTTATTATTTATACGCCAAGCTATAAGCCGCAACGTACAAAAAAGTTAACCGCAACATGCCCGTGCCCACAACCATGCAGACAATACTGCAGCCTGTGTACGCCAAACATGCTTATTCATAAGAAACAAAAACCCACAGCCCACCCATTTCTTTCGATTGCAAACAATATCTTACCCCAAAACAAAACCTATCGCTTCTTCTAAGCATAAGCTTATCATTATGCAAATAACAAAGCTCCGCAACATACGGATATAATCACAGAAACTGCCTCAACGGCATCATTATCCTGCCCATATTGTCTGAAATCAAGAAATTACACCATGACATCACCTAACCAAAAGTCCAATTAAGTCTTATATTTCCTAAAAAATATTTTCTTAATGCTGACTCATTTTTTATATATGTGTTTGAAAGTATCATACGAAGTTATTTAATTTTTGTGCAAAAATAAATGCCACTTATGCCAAACCGCAGCATAAGCAGCAAAAATTTTTCGATGAATTATATGTTTTTAATCCATGTCAAGTGAGAAATTCAGGCTGTACCCATACTGTATACACTATACAGCCTGTCTGTATAGGCATGAAAACCGCCTCATACGGCCTACAGCCTCATTCCTCATAATAATATTTGCCGTTGCGCAGACAGTCGCAGAAGATTATCTTGTTGTCATTATATCCGCAGCGCTCCGTAATGTCGTCAACGCGGTTGTGGCCAACAATCTGCGTATATCCATGCAGCGGGTCGGTCAGTTCGCTTATGTCTGCCCAGAATATTCCTCCGATTTTGCCTATGCGTCCTCCCCTGGCATGCCCAAGGCGCAACATGGCGTTAAACTGGACTGACTCGGGATTATTCAGCTGATGCGCTATAGGCTGAGTAAGGTCGCCCTTAAAGTCGTCTACAAACCAGCTGTGCTGTATGCCGGCATGCGTAAATATACGGTTGCCCTGCTGATAGGCATACTGAAACAGCTCTATGTTGGCGTTGAACATAGCCTCGGCAAACCTCTCTATCTGAAAGTCGTAGCGCGAGCCGGGCAGAGCCCTGTCGCAGAAATAATGCAGGTCATGGTTGCCAAGAAGCAGCACCACGTCGTCCATGCGCCGCTTCTTAAGTTCTATGATGTCACGCAGGTTGTCCAGCTGTTGCCTGCGCGTAATGTATTCATACGGGTCGAGATAGTCACCCAGAAACACGATTGTGCAGTCTTCGTGCTCATCAACTATGCTTCTCCATTTTTCAAGACCGTGAACATCTCCTATGGCTACAATAGGTTTCATTTTTCTTCTTTGTTTAGCAATTACACACTCGACTTGTTTTCTTACTCCGTCTTTTATTCATTCTCAGTATATGTGCCACAACATTGCAGCATCACAATATCTCTCTTGCAATCCATGCACAGGCCTCGGCATCAGCAAGGGCATTGTGGTGCATCGTGAGGTCGTATCCGCAAAGGGCAGCAACAGTATGCAGCTGATGATTCTCTGCACAGGGAAAAGCCCTGCGGGCAGCGGCAAGGGTATCGTAAAAGCAGTAGTCGGGATAATCCATCTGATAAACCTTGAACGCGGCTTTAAGGCAGCCCTCGTCAAAGCCTTTGTTATGAGCCACTAGCGGCAGCCCCTCAATGAGCGGCTCCACCTGCTTCCACACCTCGCTGAACACCGGTGCCTCCTCGGTATCTTCGCGCGTCAGGCCATGCACTCTGCTGCACCAATAGGTGTAATAGTTTGGCTCGGGCTGTATAAGCGAGTAGAACGTGTCGGCAATCTCACCGTCACGCACAACCACCACGCCCACGCTGCACACCGAACTGCGCTCGCCGTTGGCCGTCTCAAAATCTATAGCCGCAAAATCTTTCATCTACACAATACTTGTTTCTGCCGCAAATTTAGCAAATTCTACACTTAAAACGTAAGCTATTTAGTTTTTTAACTCATACAGTTGTAAAGATTTATTTTCTTGTTTCCGGTTTAGCTGTTAATTCTATGCGTTATATCATCGCCCCGTCGTCATCATCCGCCGCCCCATATTCAGGCTCGGCCTCTGCAGCCATCATGCCGCAGTCGTCTTCCGGCAGAGAGTATCTCACGGTGCGGTCGCCCAGATATATATGGTTCAATGTGTATTCGAGCGACGTCAGTGTCTGTTCACGCCTGTCTGTCTTCAGCTCACACTCCCACACCGTCATGCAGTGCCATCCCATGGCGGCCAGCTCCTGCTGCACCCTTTTGTCGCGCTGCCTGTTGCGGTTTATCTTGGCTGCCCAGAAGTCAACGTTGCTCTTTGGCATCTTGAAATACTTGCACCCTTCATGTCCATGCCAGAAGCAACCGTTCACAAAAATGCACGTGCGATATTTGCGCAGCACTATGTCTGGATGTCCCGGCAGGCGCGGATGATTCAGCCTGTATCTGAATCCGCGTGAAAACAGATACTTCCTGACTATCATCTCCGGCTTTGTGTTTGCCGAATGTATGGCGGCCATGTTTTTGTGCCGCTGCTCCTTAGTACATCTGTCCATCCCCCGCCCCTTTTCGTCAACTGTATGCTGCCGTTTTTGTCCGGCATAATGCCGTAAGCCTTTCAGCACGCCGTTATGACATGTACGGGTTTTCTGCCCTTACTTGTCTAACTGCAAAGATAATATTTTTTTATTCTTCATCAAAAACATCCGTACTTATTTTCTGATGGCAATAAAACAAAACTGCCACAAATGTTCTCATCCATATAAGCCTGCATAAAAAGCCTCATAGAATTTAAAGGCAAAAAAAACTGAAAGGAAAACACACATTCTTCATTAAGAAACAATCAGAGAAAGAATCTCCATAAAGAAAACTGTAAGCAAAACAACGAGTATATGTTTCAAATCATTAACCTATCGTTTACGGTCTAAAAACAGGCCACTTTTGATGCAGAAACGGCACAGTTTTTACCGGCAAACAGGCCGGTATTTATGGCTGTCAACTACAGTCAACATTCTTGCCTGTACATTTATGCCGCTGACACGTTTTTCTTATGCCGAGTTTAGGTTTACATTAAAGCCAAATCGTTATAAGAATCCGGTCTGTATTTTTTACATTGAGCGGTTCTTCGTCAATTTTTTGCATACACTTTTATAATTGGCTAACGCCGAACAGCGTTTCATAATTATCTGCGCTGAAAACGAAGTTCGACGTTAGTCAAGTCAATGTTTTACTACAAGAAATAGAAAGTAATCGGATTAAAAAATTAGCTGCGCTGACCTTCGGTTCTGATATTCATTTCCGACCGATTTTTCGCTGTGCTCAACAACTCGTGCAAATCAGCCGGCACATTAGCCTTGTTGGTTCTTGTCGCAAGCACTACGTTAGCATTTGGATTTTTCATTCTTCACTCTTAACTCTTCACTTCCGTCAGGCGTTTTTCACTTTTAATTTTTAATTAGCTAGCGCTGAACTTCGTTTGCCCTTAGCGCCTTGCGCCAATAGAAACAACATAACGGGCTGAAAACATTAATGCACAAAATTGATAAAACTATGTACGGCATAATTACCGATTTCAGTTTAACACCTTGAATTGCTCATTTTCCTTTTTCGCCACATCCGAAAAGAAGGTTATGACATGCGGATAGAAGCACTCAAAGTTGCCATATTTATGCTGTTTCTTCTCATATTTTCTCAGCAGACTCACCAGTTCAGGCATCCATCTGAAGTTGCGCTGAATCTGCTCCGACAACTCCTGTTTCACTTCTTCCGGTTTATAATCATTGTCCAACATATAACAGATTACGGCTGCGCGCACCAGCGATTCGTTTATCATTGTCTTCCAGTTGCCGTATGCCTGCTTCGCCATTGCCCATTTAGACAGCTCAAATATGCCTGTTGCCGCCTGTTCCATATCTTTCACATGACCGGGATATCGTTTCTCGTCAAGCAGATAATTTACAAAGGAGTGATTAAACTCATGCACAAGCGTAGGCAGATAGTCCTTGCTGTACATCGGCCTGTCTTCCTTGTCAACATAATAGCCCACAACGGCAAACACTTCTTTCTTGTTGCCTCTTACGTGTCTGTTAACTCCATAGTTTCCACCGCCGTTACAAAAGCCAATAATCACAGAAAATATTTCCTGCGGCTCTTTACCATAAAAGGCAGAATACCAACTTGTATCAAGATACTTTATCACATTCTCACGATAAGCCTCAAGTCCTTTTTCATAGAGGGTTTTATGTGCATTGAAAAAGTCGTTGAACCTTGAGTCTTTATAAAAGTTACCGAGTTGTGTCAAAAATTCCGTCTTGTCCACCTTACCCCATCTCTTTTCCAGCGTCGGCACTTCTTCGTCTATCAGCGAGAACGTGCCGCTCAGGTTATTAAGATGTATCGCCATAGACATCACGGCATCAAAAGATATGCCGTACTTGTTTCTGAGTTCTTTCATATACTGCACAGCCGGATGCTTCGTCTGACTCTTAAAATGTTCATCCATGTCTTTTATATATTGCCCTGCCATATCCATCTTATATTCAGGATATCCGGCCATGCGCGCCAATATGCTCATCAGTTCAACATTCTCATTCACCTCTGGTTCTATTTTCTGCGCTTTTGCGACAAGCACATAAGCACAGAAAAGCAAAATACATAATATTGTTGTTCTCATAATTTTAGATAATTATTTATGCCGTTATCGTACCATTCATCATACATACCCCCTTTCGGGTGTTTTCGATAAATTTGTCAAGCTATTTTTTGAACAGCTACAGATGACATTTCCTTATCATAATTATGCATCAGCCATTCGCGCAATTCATCACGAGATTTGACGTTCAGCAAATTATTTATTGTCATATACTACCTTTGTTCAACACGTTGCGGTTATAACAACTTCACGTAGAACCATCTTTTTAAAGATCGGTTTGTGTCTCCATTTTGAGAAGTAAAAGTAAGTGTAATTTCTTAAATATCAAAATTTGCGGTACAAAACTTGTGAAAGAATGCAGTTTTTTAATTAGAAAATGAACTAAATGCTTCTGAAACCGAGTTTGGAGCCAAAGCCATGATTTTATTCTGTTTTTAAGCAGCTTCTTGCTTTTTACTATTGGGTTATTATGGAATGAGTTCGGCTGTTTTGCCTGCTATTCCAAATCCATAGTTTTAGACAAAGAACAAAATAAAGCCAATAGACATAATTGGGTATTGGAGCAATAAATCTCCAATTTTACTATTCAACACGTCAAAAAAGCCACGAAAAGGTTGTATATATATAACCATATTCAAAGTTTTTTATATATTTGCAGTCATGATAATAAATTTTGAGGCGTATGAAATACCTAAATATCAAGAAAGCATTGGCTGCATGGCAAGAGCTGCAACCATTGTCTGATAAGGACAGGGAGAGGCTTAGCCGTCGTTTTACAGTTGACTTCAACTACAACAGCAACCACATTGAGGGGAATACACTGACCTATGGTCAGACGGAAATTTTGTTGCTCTTTGGTAAAGTGATTGGCGAGGCTGATGTGCGTGACGTACAAGAGATGACAGCAAGCAACGTTGGACTTCGTATGATGACAGAGGAAGCAAGAGTGAAAGAAACTCCATTGACTCAGAATTTTATCAGAACATTACACAAAACTCTACTTCGTGAAGATTACACGGTATTTCGTAATCTTCCTGGTGGCGTGCAGACAAGTTATGTAATACACGCCGGTCAGTATAAGACTAGGCCCAATAGTGTCATTACAAGATACGGCGACAGGTTTGAGTATGCTTCGCCGGAAGAAACTCCCTACCTAATGGCAGACCTGGTAGATTGGTATAACAAGGCAGAGCAAGAAGGAAAACTCTCACCTGTAGAGTTGGCAGCGTTATTCCATTACCGTTATATACGCATTCATCCCTTTGAAGATGGAAATGGCCGTATTGCCCGACTGATGACAAACTTTATCCTAACTCGCCATAATTACCCGATGGTCGTTGTTCGCAGCCGCAAGAAGAGTGAGTATCTGGAGGCTCTGCATCAAACAGATCTCGAAGTTGGGCCTGTCCCTAGTGATGGTGCTCACGCAGAAATTAAGGATATCCGTCCTTTTTTGAAATATTTCAGAGATTTGGTTGCAACAGAGGTTTATAACGATGTATTGTTTGTTAGCGAAAGAAATGAAAATGTGTGGTGGTATGATGGTGAACGCATTGCATTCCGAACCCCAAATTACACAAAGATTCTGAATGCTATGCAAACTGAACCGACACTTACCTTGGCTGACATGAAAGAAATTACAGGCATCAGCATCACAGCCATTCAGAAACTGCTCGATCAACTCATACAGAAAAAATACGTTGAACGAGGCGAGAAGGATGGCAGCTGGAGAGTGTTTGTAACACAGTAACAACACATGTTAAAATGCGAGAATCGGGGGCCAATTAACAGATGTCATCTCTGCCGCAAAATCTTTGGCTTTCATACTTCTGGTAGGCAATAAATCTGCTGATGGCGCCTTGCGTCAATAGAAAAAAAAGACGGGCCGAAAGCATTAATACACAAAATCTACGTTACGTAAGCACTACGTTGCTATCATTCCGACTGATCTGTGCTTTCGGGTCAGGAGTTAAAGTCAAATTCCTTGTTGATTCTTTTCAATGTAATACAATTGACAATAATCGACAAAGCGCACGCACTAATTTTGGTAATGTGCCGGCGGATTTGTGCTCCGCCGGAATTGAATATAAGAACCTAAGGTCAGCATAGATAATTTGAGATCCGCTAAAAGTACCGCTGTATTATGAAAGTGAGTAATGAAAAATCTAATGCTAAGTTTGCATTAAAAGTATAAGGTGATGTCAAATAGGAAGTAATCGGATTAAATAAATCCTGATACTCAATTCCGGCAGATTGCAAATCAGCCGGCACAATACCAAACTTAGTGCTTGCGAATGGAAAACACATGACGCTTTGGCTTTACATTAAGCGGATTTTCGTAAGATTTTTCTTGATATAGCGGGCTATGTCAAGAAAAAGCAAACAATAAGACGGGCTGAAAACATTAATGCACAAAATTGAAAAAGAGATGTGCGGTCTAATGACCAAATTACATTACATCTCTGTTACTGCTGTACAAAAGTTTCGTTTTCTGTTTTATTTCTTAAATTTATTACGCTATCTTTGCAGCATCATGAGATGCCGCTGCCGTCAGCATCACTGAAACAATGGCTCTTGTGCAACAGAGCCGCGAACGAAATAAGTCAGACAAAAGAATATACACCTTAATTCCGCAACTGTTTCAATAAATCGCTTGTCGGACTCAAAATTGTCATTATGGTGTCTTGGGGCTTTATTTGATTGCTGTATTTCTCGTGACAAGCCATTTCATCCCCTTACCCCACCAA
>OLIR01000091.1_pt1 | contig 57105 bp, 49 predicted proteins | sample 1609741 | NCBI WGS metagenome assembly OLIR01 (sample SAMEA4350169, study PRJEB24818) | metagenome | biome: human; feature: gut; material: faeces | place: Denmark | collected 2013-09
AACTGTTCTTCATGTTGAAGTCGAGATTTTCTGGTGTTTGCCATGATGTTGTACTCCATGATTGTAGTTGTTGTAGTAAAATAGTCTAACTACGATTATGAAGTTAGAAGCGGTTGTTGGCTAGCCGCGGGATTATTTGGCGCTTACGCTGATAATATTCAAGATGCTTTTTAAAAGATTTTGAGGAAAGCGGATTTTTAGGGTATTTTTTATTGTACAGAGCATTCAAATGATCCGGATCCTCGTTTCCGGTATTTTATCAAAATGATAAGGTTCCATAGAACAAACTCCCAAATTACTTATATATAATTAAAATGGGATATTTATCCTAAATATAAAGCATTTTCAAGAATATCTTTGGAAAAATATTGATTTTAGTAAATAGTAAGAGTAGATTGGATACAGTAGCTTGACCGGAGGAATGAAAATGCGCTTCAATTATACTTATAGAATTACTTATGGCTCTGGGCAGTGCTGTGACAGATCCAGGGAACAGCTGACAATAGAAATTAGCCGGGAGCAATATGGCAGGATCATAGAAAAAGTAATACAGGGATGCACGATCAACGAAGTACCTGGAATAGAGAAATTGGTGAAGGATATGGAGGAGCAGGTCCGCTTTGTAGACAGGTGGGATAATCTGGATGGCTCCCACCGGAAGACACAATTGAAGAAAGAGAGAGACATAGCAAAGATAGGGGAGTATACATGGAGATTATAAGAAGAAACGAGCTGCAAGAGATTTTAGATCTAGTTAAGATGATGCCGCATGGGAAATTTTTGATAACAGGAGCCGCAGGAAGTGGTAAAACTTTTTTGCTAAATATAGCTGGAATGATGTTGTGGGAGCAAGGAAAGAAAATCAGATACAAAACAATGGAACTTTTCCCGGACAATAAGAAAACAGGGGGTTATTTGTCGGAATCAAGTGACACTGTTTATTTAATAGATGGCTTGGATGATATATATAGATATAAGCAAATAGTTAAAGAGATAGAGTTCGGAAAGGCGTGTTATATATGTACTTCTAGAGAAAATCAGTTTGCTACAAAGTTTGACTATGAAATAAAATTAGAACCTTTGACAACGGAGCAGACTTTCTTATTTATTAATGATTATCTTGGTAATCATGCTTCAAATGAATATTTTGTTGAGAGTATTATCAAAGAGCTTGATCATCAGTGCTTAATGCCAAGAGTGATAGCAGGAAAGATTCATGACAGATTAAAAGATGAAGGATTTGGGGATTACTTCCTTGATATCGAAAGAGACATACACCAATTGTATACTTATAATGACGGAATCTCTCTACAATATCCGGAAATCATTGTGCCGGAACGTAAAATTGTAAGAGTGCCGGATAAATTGAAACAGGATATAAAAGTGGTAACACATTCTCTTATGAATCAAGTAGCTTCCAATCCTCAAATATTGCAGGAGATTACCCCGAGACAGTTTGAGGAATTAGTATGCGAATTATTTGAAAAGGAAGGAAACCATGTGGAACTTACAAAACAGACAAGGGACGGAGGTAAAGATTTGATTATTCTAAATAATTCATCACTTGGCGATTTTGTAATATATGCAGAATGTAAAAAGAGAGCTCCCAAGTATCCGGTAAATGTTGGATTTGTCAGAGAATTATATGGAACGGTCAATGCAGATAACGCTACAGCGGGAATAATGGTAACCACATCATATTTTTCCAGAGATGCTCGAAAATATCAGGAGAAAATAAAAAGCAGAATGAGTCTCATTGATTATTCGGAACTAATGAAACGAATAATGGCCTGCAAGTAGAATGGACATATAAATAAAAAACTTAGGGAAAGAAGATATTATGAATTAGAAAAAGAAAAGTTCACAGATGATTTGTTTGTGATAAAACACTTCTTTAAGGAGCGTAAAGTGAATAATTCGGAATCATCTTGATCCCTATAGCAAAAATATATTGTTTCTGTTCTGTGGCAAAAGAAGTAGCCGAATTAAATGCTTCTATGGGAACGGATAGATAGGTAGTAAAATAATTGGAAGGGGATGAAATATTATGAATAAAATTTTACAATTATCCAGGGAGTATAGAAAGCAGAATCATGTGGAACTTCTTTCACATACGAATAATGAAATTTTGGAAAAATTATTTTTTTGTATGATGAAAAATGGGAGGAGCAAAGTCAATACCCATACGAAATATTAACGTATCTTTTTGACAGTTATTATGTATTGCCAGAAAGACCGGATTTGGCGTCGCTGTTTTGCTGGCAGGCTATCAATCATTCTTATTATATGGAACAGCTGGGAGATAATAGTATAAATTTTTGCAAGGATAGTCAAGGAGTTACATTGATTCAGAGGGCTATTTATGAAGGGATAGATAAGTATAAGCCTATATTGGACCCATACTTAGAAAGGTTGCCGGTCAAAGTTTTTCATTATGTAGCATCATATATGTTAAAAGGTTACGCAATGGAGAACAATAATATACCGGAAAAATTTAGAGCATCTTCATACAATTCGTTAAAACAGAGAATCCCAATGTTGCTAGATATTATTTCACACTCTTATGGAAAAGCATATTGCCAAATAGCAAATCCTGTACAAATAAATGGTGAAGTGAATTTAGGAATTGATCCTGAAAATAAAGAGAAAAGCAGAAACATAATACACAGCTTTGGGGAAAAATTAAAGAAGCTATTGTTGGGGGAACAAATAGAAGTGACATTTTGTGATCCTGAAAAGACAAAGCAACAGTACGTTTTTGACGAACAAAATAAACTCACTTTTGTTTTGTTTGGAATTATATATGCATCTCGATGCAATAATTTCCATGGGAATGTTGCAGCCAGAATGAACAGTATTAATGCAAATGTGGATACTTTCAAAATGTATACGGATATTTTTCTGCTGGAGTATATTATTTTAGCAATACATATGAACAGTCGCGGAGAAGTGTCAGATGCTGTATTAGATATGGCTAAGGATAATGTGAAATTGATGCTATAAAGGGAGTAAGAGAGTCACGCAACCTGTAAAAACAGCTTGTTTTAGGCAGGTTTTATTGACTCACACGCCCCCAAACACCTGTTGTATAATGCAGATATGGGCAGAATCGAGTGTGTGAAGAAAACTCTGTAAATACGTAGAGCTTCTATGATAATGAATTGGCGGAAACAAAAATACGTTAAAGGATGCAACAGCAGCATTGTTTGGAAGATAAAATATTGAAGCTACAGAGGAGGAATTGCAAATGTTCTATTTAGACCACGAAGAACAGGTTAAATTTGTAGATGGTGTCCTTGCTCATTCACAGGAGTGGCAGTGGCTGATAGATATTATAGGCGAAAAGGCAGAATTTAAAGACATAGATTCCTGGGGAGATTTTGTTAATGAGAGAATACAACTACAGACAATTTATGAGTATTTTGTCAAAATTTTAAGCTTTTGCGACCGGGAATGGGAATGGCCGCAAGTGCAAATACAGCAGTTATGGTTGATTGCCCAATTCTATTTAGACATGATAAGTATGGAGGAATGCGTGCAGGATATCACAGATATATCTTGCACGCTTTTTCTTTTTTGTGTATGGATCACCAAATTGGAAAATGTGGATAATGAAACAGATTATCTGCTGGATATCCGCTTGTTATGTCAGAGAAACTGTTATGAAATCATAAAATGTAATTCACTGCAGATGTCGGAAGACGATTTGATGAATTATGCAAATGAATATTTTGGCGATCATATGGAAGTTCCCATAGATTGTTTGTGTGATAATATCGAACACAAGAAATATTTGTGCGATATAAACTTTTTGCAGCAATATGAGACAGCAATTATGAATTATAATTGTTTTGGATATAGATCCCTACCGATATCTGATTGCACAACCTGGCAGGAGGAAGGACTGTTGGATCTGTTAAAGATATCAATCCGGGACAGACAAGTTGTACCTATGTTTTCCGGAAACGGAAGATCTGTTCCGGATGTTGATTCATGGACGGAGGGCAGCTTATTGAGTATTAAAGATTTCTTTAGAAATGATATGTCGGATTTTTTGGTGGAAACAGTACTTTATGTTTTACTACAGATAGAACCCTCGCAGAAAGTGAAACTGACTCATTGCAAGTTACTGACACAAGCACTGGAGGCAGGAGAAGACAGCTTTAAGATTGCGAATAGCTCATCTTACGCAATACTGTCATATTTACACGCAGATCATATGATGAAGGACTGCAATGATTCACAGGAATACATAACACTGATCAAGCTGCTTCAGGAAGAAAAGGATCCGGAAATCATCTTACAGTACAGTGAGTCCGGATATCCGCTAAAAAGGGAACAAAAAGGAATTGTTAAAGATTTTTTGGAGAACAAATATAAAGCGATAGATGATATAGATGATATTTATCGCCTGAACAGCTATATGGAGGATGAGTATACAACCAAAAGCATTACAACGGAATATTTGAGGAAGGTCGATGAAAAATTTAATAGTTTGGTTGCAAAAAAGAATGATATCTTGGAGGCAACCGTTTTTTATCAGTACATGTTGTTTCTGTTTAATGTGAATAAGAACAGCGGAAATGTAAACAAGCGTTATGTACAGTCGATGATGATAAAACTCCAGCAACTGTGGCAGAATTCAGCCTATGAAAAGCAGCGCGAAAATTTGCATGTATTTTCGCATGAAACTACAATAAAGACAGCGGTTATTGAACGGTTTTCGGAACAGAGCCTGATGAATCCGATTGTGTTTGCAAGGAATTGTATTCCCTGTACCGAAGAAAAGGTATTGGATATTATGATACACACATCAGAGCATCCAATGTTGTTTTTAGTTTCCAGGATCTCATTGACTCCCGTGTTCCCGGAAAAGGGAGATGGAGTAAGGTATGAGAGACATGATATTGATAAAATGCTTCTGGAATATGTTGATAAAATCAGGGCAAAAAAGGGCTATAAGCTATTGAATGTACTCGAAAGCGAGAAATATGTCTGGAGCATTCATGAAAAATACAGAGAGTGTACGCAGGCTGCTGTAAGTATGTTTATCAAGGAAAAGGAACTTTATCAGATGGTTCGAAAAGAGACAAAGGAGATAAGACTGGGGAATTATTGTAAAAATATTACTCTGGGGCATTTGACGCAGCTGTTTCCGGTGTTGGAGATACGAATAAGGGAATTGGTCAAATTGTTTGGAATATTTCCATTCAAGAAGAACAAGGATGAGTTTATGCAATATAACGATCCCAGTTCACTGCTCCGGGAGCTGTTGAAACAGATATATGTAGAACAACAGGGATTTGATAATGTACCGGATTTATTGTATGTCTACAATATTATGTACAATAGCAATTCCTATAATATCCGAAATGAATGTGTACACGGTAGAGACTATTTAGAGGGAAACAGCTTGCATTTTGCATTTCGAGCTACGCTGATGGCAATCGCTATGGTGAATTTTAGGATTAAAACGATTCAGGATAATGTGAGTGACATCTGTTAAGAAAAGTCGGAGATTTGTTGGTTGTGGGAAGAACAATCGAGGGAAGAGATGTAAGATGTTGTCATTTTTTGCCATGTATTTAATAGAGACATAAATACATGGCAAAGGTGGTAATCTGATGTATAATTCCAAAGAAAAATGTAAAGAGATTGCGCAGAAGTTCAAACAGATATGCGAAGCCAAGGGAACAACGCCCTACAAAATAGCTAAGAAAGCCGGTCTGTCATCTTCTACAGTCAGCTGCTTCTTAAATGGGAAGACAATTCCCCGGATAGATACCATGATGATGTTGTGCAACCAGTTGGGAGTCTTCATCACGGATTTTTTTGATGAGAGGGAACTGGCGGAACTGCAGACTAGAGAGGAAGCGAATTTGCTAGAAGCCTATCGAAGGCTGGAGACTCCGAAGAAGGAATTACTTCTCATCTATTTAAAAATGCTTGCACAGTATAGTGAAGAATTACCGGAGAATTTTTGATATATAAAATAAAAGAGAAAAGAATACCAACAATTTATTCAACGTAAGCGCTCCATAGGTTTATGAACGAAAAAAGAAAAGGTAAGCAAAAGGTGTCAGACGGCACATTGTGGGAGGCACAAACTGCACTTTGATTTCGGTGGCAACACCTTCCCAACCGTGCTGTACCGGCACTCGCCGCAGGCTCTCTGCGGCTTGACCGCAGATTGTCATGGCCTTAGAAATGTACTTTGAAAACTTCATCAATAAAGTCCATGGTTGAAAATGAAAAACGCAGACTCCGTACAAAAGAGCATGGTGGGATGAAATCATCCATGATGCAGAATCCATCTGATCTCAGCAACGCAGAAGGCAATTTTGAAAGTATTCGGCTTATCCAAGATGAATATAGTTATACTTTGTATGACCAATTAGCGGAGAACAATGTAAAATGTATTATTTTTGCTCCTGCTAAAGTATGGTATTATAGGAATGAAAGACATATGTCATTAAGACAATTGTCACGAAGAACAGGAATTTCTATTACGGCTTGAAATAAAATTGAGAATGATAAAACCAAAGATGTTCTATTGGGGAATGCAATGTTTGGCTTTTGAAGAACGTCGTCCAAAGATTGTTGTATAAAGCTGGATTATTTGGCGCTTACTTTTATCAGAAATTTATAAAACAATCAACATTGGAGTTTTTAATGCGCACTCTTCTATCATAATAATTATAGAAGAGAAATAAAAATTTTCGGGTAGAAATATTTCCAGGAAGGAGCATGACAATAATGGCGAAAGTGAAGATGCTGCCGGTAGGAATTGATGGATTCGAAAAGATTCGCAAGGCCGGTTTCTACTATGTAGATAAATCGAAGTTGATAGAGCAGCTTTTGCAGAATTGGGGAGAAGTGAATCTTTTCACCAGACCACGCCGATTTGGGAAGACTCTTAATATGAGTATGCTTAAGAGCTTTTTTGAAATCGGAACAGATACGACGCTTTTTAATGGCCTCTATATTTTGAACAATAACGATTTGTGTGAAAAATATATGGGAAAGTATCCGGTGATATTTCTTTCCCTAAAAGATGTTGCTGGATTAACTTATGCGGAAGCAGAAGATGCGCTGGTTCAGTTAATTGGCAGTGAGGCGGGGCGATTTCATTTTTTGACCAATAGTAGTGCATTATCTGATGCCGAGAAAGAACAGTATCGGGGATTTACCATAATACAGAATGGCAAATACCGGATGGATAAGGGACTCTTGATTTCAGCTCTGAGAATCTTGTCACAACTCCTGTATCGACACTATGGTCAGAAGGTCATTATTCTGATAGATGAGTATGATGTGCCCCTGGATAAAGCGTTTCAGCATGGCTACTATCAGGAAATGGTATCACTGATCAGGGGGATGTTTGGGCAGGCATTAAAAACAAATAGTTTTTTGCAATTTGCTGTTCTGACAGGCTGTCTTCGCATTTCCAAAGAGAGTATTTTTACAGGACTTAACAATTTTAAGGTTTATTCGGCAGCTGATGCCAGATATGACGAAGCATTTGGATTTACAGACGAGGAGGTCAAGAAGATACTGGCAGATTACCAACTGCAAGAGCACTATGCGGAGGTTAAGGAATGGTACGATGGTTATCATTTCGGAAATGCAGATATTTATTGCCCTTGGGATGTGATCAACTATGTGGATGACCTGAAGAGTGATCCGGCTGCTTTTCCTAAGACCTATTGGATCAATAGCAGCGGAAATGATCTTGTAAAACGTTTTATTGATAAAGCTGATATAACCACAAAAGATGAAATCGAGCAATTAATAGCAGGCGAACCGGTGGAAAAGAGAATCCGCCTGGACCTGACCTATGATGAGATAGATAATAGCATTGACAATATGTGGAGTGTGTTGTTTACCACAGGATACCTTACACAGATTAGTAATGATGCTTACAGTAGGTACAAACTGGCCATTCCGAATAAAGAGATCCGAGAGGTTTTTGTACTTCAAATTCGTGAGTGGTTTGCCGGAGTGGTAGCAAATAATGCGGCATCTACAAAAGAAATCAACCAGGGATTTCTGGAAGGCAGAGCAGAGGCCATTCAGCGGGAACTGACAATGTTTCTCGGTGAGACAATCAGCATCATGGATACAAATGCAAGAAGTGGTGAGAAGGAGAATTTTTACCATGGTATTTTGCTCGGTATCCTGAAAAGTTATCCCGATTGGGCGGTCAAATCCAACAGAGAATCGGGTGATGGATTCCCTGATATTTTGCTGAAACCGAAAAATCCCGATGCCGGAATCATAATAGAATTAAAATATGCACACACCATGAACGACCTTGAAAAGGCATGTGAAAGAGCACTCGGACAGATCAGAGACCGCAGATATGACGAAGCACTTAGGGAGGACGGCAGAGACGATGTTTTGGCATATGGAATCGCGTTCTATAAAAAACGTTGTAAGGTTGTCGTTGAGAAATTGTAAGCGTTAAAAAACTACCGCCATTGAACAGCACTTTAAATCATAAATCATTAAAACGTTGGAGAAAAAGAAATAGCGTTTTATCCCGCATATCCAGAATGCAATCATTGGCATATAGATACCTGGACAGCTCAGGGAAGAGAGCCAGGCAGGCATTACGCAATGGCTTGACCGGATGAGGGTTTTCATTGCGGAAATAGGTGTAACCATCTATTTCTATGTAGGAAATAAAGTTAAACAGAAAAAGCAGAAGGAGACGATCGTTTCCTTCTTTTTTTTCGATATAATTTTTGATGATAGTATAGGTGGCCTGGTCATCAATGCTCTGCCATACAGAGTCGCAATCGGACTTCACCGCATACTGCAGTAATTCCGGAGAATATTGATCCAGGTAGACCGGATTTTGCAGCTGATAATATTCAAGGTGCTTTTTAAAAGATTTCGAGGAAAGCGGATTTTTAGGGTATTTTTTATTGTACAGAGCATTCAAATGATCCGGATCCTCGTTTCCGGTAATATCTTCTTCTGACAATACCTTTTGGATGCGGGAATTGATCAGATTGTCATATTGTGAGCTGCCATGCTCTTTGGCCACATAATCACTGAAGGTATGCTGCAGATATGGAACCAGTGCCGTGGTTAGTCTGCCCCGTTCCGGTTCATAGGAATGGAGGACATCTATGAAAGTGAGCACACACTCCTGCAGTATATCTTCAAAATTTATAAAAGTACTATTAGAGAAGCAGCGCCGGCATTGATCAGCTAAGAAGGCCTTATATTTTTCCCACAAATATGCCAGGATGGCGGAGGATTCTTCGCGAGAGGTTGTGGAAGAGTTAAATTTTTCAATTAATTCTGTTTCCGGTATTTTATCAAAATGATATGGCTCCATAGAACAAACTCCAAAATTGCTTATATATTTTTAATATGGAACATTTTATCCTAAATATAAAGAATTTTCAAGAATATTTTTGAAAAAATATTGATTTTAATAAAGAGTAAGAGTAGACTGGATACAGTAGCTTGATCGGAGGAATGAAAAATGCGCTTCAATTATACTTATAGAATTATTTATGGCTCCGAGCAGTGTTGCGACAGATCCAGGGAGCAGCTGACAATAGAAATTACCAGGGAGCAATATGGCAGGATCATAGAAAAGGTAATACAGGGCTGCACGATCAGTGAAGTACCCGGAATAGAGGAATTGGTGAAGCTGGAGGATTCGAGAAAGAATGGGATGGCCATGCTGATGGACACGGATCAGTTCCTGAACCTGGTTGTCAGGTGGTAGAGGATTAGTAATAGGTGGCATGCTTCGAGGAAAGAAGTATGGGGATTATGGGAGACTATATGAATAATTTGATGTATGCAATGGAACATTCATATTCCGAGATGAAAATAGAAATAGATCAAATATTGAAGAAGAAAGATTATACAACCGAAGACGAGAACAGCATCTTTTATGCTGTAGGAACGTGTCTTCATGCAATGTTAGATTATGCAGAACGTATCTGGAGTAATGATTTGGACAAGGATACACTGGATGCATTTAAATATGCTAATAATGGTTTAAAACATGGGATAGAAGTAGAAACGATCACAAAACCCACTGGCGGAATAACATTTCCTATTCAGTTTCCGCTTGAGATTCCGATCAGAAGGATTATATGGAAAGTAAAGTGGGATGCGAGGAGCAAACGCCAGGAGGAAATGTATCTAAAGCATCTTGATGGTAAAGATGTTGTGAGCACATGTGGAGAGTTTATAGAGCGATTGAAGGAAGCCGGATATTATGTGAGGTACGAATGATGAGATTTAACTATACTTACAAGATTACGTATGCATCCGGTCAGTGTTATGACAGGTGGAATAACCTGGATGGGACATCCCGAACCACTCCGCTTAAGAAAGAGCGGGATATTGCCGGATTGAACTGAGAATTCCCGAGGATGAAGAGCGCCGGATTCAATTTAATTGCAAAGAGAAAGCTCAGTAAATTCAATAGTGACGCAGCTCTTTGATCTCGTAAATTCTTCATGGACAGCCGGAAAAGAACAGGGGAAAAAGGACAAAAAATCGTAGGAGGAGGTTTACGAAAGTGAAAGAAACTATATTTTGCATCATAAGCGCATTTATATTATATGAGGTATCGGGAATAATCGGTAAAGAGATGCTGGCGGACAAGCATATTACTGGGGAGGGAAAAGGGTATTGCGATATTACTTTTGGCAAGGAAAGCAAGAAATCGCTCATCATAAATATACAGTATAATATTTTCGCGCCTATTATCTATATGTTGCTCATTGCAACAGTATTACAGAATATAGGGCAGGAAGAACTGGCATATAAAGCTGTCTACATTGTGCCGTGTTATTATCTCGTCAGATGGGTTATGATTACGGTCATTGCGGGAAAATATCAATTGTTTAATATAAAATATGAATGCATATCAGCGATCCCGGGTGTGTTACTCGCTTTTTTCATTCAGAGGATATTGATTTTGTCAGGGAAGGAAATATTTCCCACAGTGGAAGAATTTCGAACACAGTTATGGTTGGTATTTTTTGCTATGGCATATCAATTTTGCGTTAGGTCATTGGGAAAATCTGATGCCATCCGGCAGAACCGAGTTTGTACGAAGCAGATGAAGCAAAAGTATATCCTTGATAAGTATGAATTATTCCAAAGAAAATATGGTACGATCATACAGGCTGAAGCACCGGGGGATTATTTGCAGCGTGTGATTTATGCAATTATGATCTATGAGAACTTTAATAGACCTACGACTCAAAGGTGGTGTGAAAATGTGCTTTTTTGTCTGGGGCGAAGACCGATGACGTTAGGAATTATGCAGGTGTCTACCACGAAATTCATACACAATGCAGAGAGTGTTGAATTGGGATGTCGAAAAATTAAAGAGTCATTTCAAGAGTATGTGAAAATTGCTAAAAAAGAAAATTATCAGGGATATTATTTCGGAGCCGGAGAACCTGAATTGTGCCTGGAAAAGATATGTGAGGATTACAATAAGGCCGAGGATTACATAGATGCAATAAAAGCCATTTTTTATACGTTGCCGGATCCGGAATATGGTGAATATGATGAGACCCGTCAGCTATTAGAAACAGAAGAACAGCCAGATCCGGAGAAAACATTGGACTTTGTTCAGGCTTTTGGAATGGAAGATTTGACGGAAAAACTGGGGAAATATGAGCATATTATCTTGCAAGACGATTATTATCTTAGGGTGTTAGACACGGAATCTCCTTATGTTTCTTGTTATTCAGAAGACGAATGTACAGTTTATTGCATAAATGGAATCGAAAACTTGACGATTACCGGAGAAGATGCCATGTTTTACATGGGCGCCGGTGATTATTTTGTGTTTAGAAATTGTAGAAACATTACAGTGCAAAATATTGGATTTATTCGCCAGGCCGATCAGGAGAAAACAGCCGCACCGATATTACAGTTAGAGAATTGCGAGGATATCAGACTGGAAGCGGTAGAATTGATGGGAAGGAGCGGAGCTGCATTAAGATTAAGGCATTGTGAGCGTGTCAGAATGAAAAATATGAGGATTCACGATTGCCGGGAAGGGGCAATCATTCTGGAAGAAACAGAGACAATTATAGAAAACTCTCAGCTGAGAAGAATCCGGGTAGCGGGAAAAACGGAGGTTATTTCGATAAAATCGAGTATTGTTAAATTGCAGGAGCTAATATTTTACAAGGATAGTACGCAAGGCTGCTTGATAGGAAATGATAATAGCAGAGTAGAAGCCGAAGAATTAATTATACAAGAATGTGACTATGCGGATATTTGTAATCAAAAGATGATAGGGTATGGACAGGTGTAGCATGTGTTCTTCCGTGTAACCTCATGGCGAAATGTCCACACTGTGGACAGCAACAAATGTCTTTTTTTCAGAATATTAGACACACAAAGGTAAATAGGGACTAAATAAAAAATTTAGGATCGCGGTCACTCCGACTGGGAGGTATTCGACAAAACACTGCGGGAGAAGTAGACTATGAGAAAACAATCTGTTTTTTGCAAGTACAAATTACCTAAAAATGCAGAAGCACTTCCCAAAAGTTACAGCAGGAAATTCCTCAAAGTTGCATAAGCTCCCCGGAGCCTGTTAAAGGCTCCAGAGGCATGTCGTTGCAGTGTGTGTTGTTTTACATAATTCACTATAAATCCTATGCAATACTGCTGACAATGATTCTTTTCCGATGGGGATTTTATATTCATCCAATTGATCGGCCATATCAAATATTTTGTATACATTTTTTTGGTGTATACATCTGTATTGCATTTTCCAATCATAGCTTTATTAAAATTTTCTATTGAACTTCGTAACAACAAATCCGATGCTTTATATGCTCCATTAACCCATGTAAATACAGCTTGAAGTACAGTAAATTCGAATAGATTCAAAAAAGGAAATTTGATGATTGGGCATGAGTAGAAATAGTTCGATAAATCGAAATAACATAGATGGAGGGGATATGATATTATTAAAATAGATAGATCTAGTACTTTCTGTTCAGAGCTGAGTATAGGTACTGGATTTGACCTGGAAAAGCAACATTCGAATTAATTCACCATTATGTTAATAACTTTTTGGGCATCATTTTCATTGTCCTTTATCTCAGAAATGTGTAGCGCATCATATTTGGCCGCTGTATTCAAGAATTCGTATTTTGATAAATTGAAATGCAAATTCGATTTAATTTACATGAGATAAACAACAGAAAAACATAGGAGTTAAGACTAGAGATGAGAAGACTTTGGAAAATCATAAAAGAAAACTTCCCGGTGGCGTTAGCAATGGCAACCACATTTTTGAGTATAGTATATGCAGGAATGCGGCTTATGATTTATGTATATTGGATGGGATATTTCAAGGAGTTAAATATTGACGCCAACATTTTGGAAATAAACTATGAAGGCAATCTTTTTCAGGTGATATTTTATGGGGGAATTATTCTTTTAATAGTATACATATTTGGAATGCTGGATGAAACATACAAGAAAGTTAGGGAGCAGATAAGGAATAAAGAAGGTACCTGGCTGAAAAAACTTTTTTTCGCAATAGGAAAAGTAACAAAAAGCTTTTTGCTAAGCTTTTTTATGCTTGTAATTGCGAATTTTCCATTTTCTTTGGTTATATGCGTAATGTCCCATTTGGATATTAATTTTATAAATTTTTGCGCAATAGACATTGTTCTTTTTGTTATGGAAACAGTTATGTACGGTACTTATAAATTGCAAAAGGGGGATGATGCGTCACGGCGTAAAGATTGGAAAGAAAAATTGGGATTTTTTATTTTGGTTGGCTGCCTCTTAAGCAGCTTTGTTCTGGCTACTCTTTATTATACCGGAAGTAAGCAATTTGAAAATCAACGTGAAGTTCGTATGGTTAATGAAGGCAATTATATTATTACTTATAGCGATCATGAACATTATGTATTGCATAGAAGTGAAAAAGTTGGAAATGAGATTCTGGTTTATAGAAATGAACAAAAAATAATCGGAGTGGATGACTGTAATTATAGTATTAGAAAAATTGAAGGAATACAGATAGTAGATAATCCAAGTGAATAAAAGTAGTTTGGAACAAGTTTTATGATATCATAGAAATTTTTATACTAAATTAAAAGTATGTAGTATTTTGATAAATCGAAAGCGCTATGTCAAAATAACACAATTGAACCAGACAACAGCATGTCATATAATAATCTATATATCGATAAAGGAGGCTTGGGAAAATGGATGAGGTAGATAAAAAGTATAAAGAAGTTGTAGACTCTGTAAATACAACGGTCAGCAGAAACTTGGAAAAGCTACTGGAAGCCAGAGGGTTATCACAACGACAATTTTGCCAAAAGATGGCAGAAGAAAAAATATCTGTTACGTGAGGTGACCCCAAAAAGTTAGATTTTTATTGCGTAACAGATTTTGTCTGTTACGCATTTTTATGCAGCCAAGAGGCTAAGCCTGTATTGAACAGGACTCCCGTTTATAATGTATATTGGGCAAAGAATGGTGGTAAATCCTCGTTTTTTACCTAAATTCAAAAAGATTAAAGATGAAAAAAGAGCGGCGACTGAGATGGAGAAAAGCACGGAGAATGTCGATAACGATGATAATGATGTCGACAAGAAAAGGCAGCAAATGGAAGAGGTAGTATCGTATGTCTCGTATACGGCAATATACGTACTGAAATATTTATTCATCATAGTGTTAGCACAAGTGTTAATTGCAATGCTTATTGAAGAATTTGGGGAACCATTCATTTTAATCAAATACATTGAGATTATTGGAAATTATGCAATGCAAATAAATGCATTGCAGCATGCAATCATGGCATGTGTTTGTGGTGTAATGCTGTCGTTGTTCCGAATAATATCGATTGCGGTATTTGATCAGCACAGTGAAGCTCAAAAGCCAATTAGCAGGATACACGATCAGCTGAATGGTCAATCTATAAAGCTATCTATAAAAAACCTATCTATAAAAAATTAAAAAAATTTGTAAGATTCTGTCGATTCCCGCCATGTACATTATAGAGACCTGAATATAAGACAAAGGCGGTAGATGAATATGTATAACACCAAAGAAAAATGTATGGAAATAGCTCGTAGATTTGAACAGTTGTGTGAGGAGAGAGGAACAACACCCTACAAGATCGCCAGATATTCTGGGCTGTCTTCCTCTACGGTAAGTTATTTCCTGGCTGGTAAGACAGTTCCGAGAATCGACACGGTGATGATACTTTGCAATCAGCTGGGAGTCACAGTTACGGATATTTTCGATGAGCGGGGAATGGCTGAAGTACATGCACAGGACGAGGAATTGGTATTGTATACATATCGCAATCTGCCGGAGGACAAGAAGAAAGGATTTTTGAAGTTGTTACTGACCTCATGAGCTGTTATGGATTTACTCATATAATCATCATTCTCAATACGCAACTAATTAAAAAGGAACTCAAAATATGATTATAGTATTCACACGGAAGGAATGCCCATTCAACTCATTATGTTTGAAGACAGAATGGAGATTCGAAACCCAGGGAGACTTTCCCAAAACCCTGTGATCGCATCTGAATTAGAAGTGTTAAAAGTAACGGAGAATCGTTATTCCGGAATTCCCACGATTCGGAGAATGATGCAGGAATATGATCTGCAACAGCCGGAATTCATTGATGAAAGAGGAAGTTTTATTGTAAAATTATATAAGGATGTCATGGAACAAACTGCGGTTGAAATGGATAGAGCTGACAATAGAGAACTGCTGCTCTTCTGTAAGACACCCAGGACACGTAAAGAAATCAGTGATTATTTAGGACTGAATTCTGTGACATATGCCATTCAGACTCGCGTAATGCCATTGGTGGAAAGAGGAATTATAAAGATGAGCATTCCGGAGAAACCGAAGAGCCCTAAACAGTTATTTTACTGTGATTAGAAAGTGATTTTTTGAAGAAACTCAAAAAAGTCTAAAAAATTCGAGTTCTTTAAAGGAACTCAAAAAGGAACTCAAAAGGAACTCAAATTTTTGAGTTCTTTTTTGAGTTGTTATTTCTCTAAAACATTTGGATACCTTGAAATCAGTTATCTGAAATGTTATATTGAATCATAACAAACGCTTAAAAAATAAAGAGAAAAGTTATTATTATCCGGTAGGATGGGAGACATGCAGACCATGACAGAACAGAAAAAAAGGTATACGATCCTGGGCATATTTGTGGCAATGTTCCTTTTTGGAGCTTTTTTCCTGCGGGAGACCGGTGTTTATTTTGATGAGCATTCAGAAGAAGAGATTCTGTATATGAATATCTTGCAATATGGTGAGACGTTACAGATTTCGAAGATCACAAATTGGTTTCAATGGAAGGATGGGTATCGCCCGATCTGCGAATCTATAGAAAAAGATCATGGCAGTGCACCGTATTATCTGTGCGCACCGTTATTAATGAAGCTGGAGCAGCATCCGGAAGCGACCAGGCTGCAGAGTGATGTATGGCATGCGTATACGTATGCGCTGTTTTTCCTGGGTGTGATTTATATGTACCGGTTGTTGTGGGAGCTGTTCCGGGACAGAAGGACAGCATTGCTGGGAACACTTATGCTGTTTCTGACACCCAGGATATTTGCGGATGGATTATACAACAATAAAGATTCCGTATTGATGTCCCTGATCATTGTGATGTTATTTTACGGAATCCGCTTTTTGGAGCGTAAGGATTTCAAAAATGCATGTCTGCTGGGAATCTGCGCCGGATTCTGTGGGAATCTGAAGATCAGCGGGATCTATGTTTTTGCAATGATTGGCGGCTTTTATCTGCTGATCCTGACGAAAGAGAAAAAGTGGAGCGGGAAAACTTTTTTCGTGGGACTTACGGCAACAGTTGTCGGTTTCCTGAGTTATTTGGCATTGACTCCGGCTATCTGGGGGCAGGGATTTCATTTGTGGGAATTTCTGCTGTGGAACCTTTCAAACAGTACGAACTTTTCCAGAATGGACGGTAAGGTATTGTTTGACGGAACATGGTATGTGCATTCCACGAATCCTCTGCCATGGTATTATCTGCCGAAACTGATCGCCCTGACGATTCCGGTCTATCTTAGTGTTCTGCTGTGGAGCAGTATCGGCATCTGGATCTATAAAGGCAGAAAGCATCAATGGGATTTCGAGGATCGTAGCTATCCGCTGTTCGCACTGACCTCCGGGATTCCGGTGCTGGCCGCAATGCTGTGCGATCCGAATCTGTACAACGGGTGGCGGCATATGTATTTTATCTATGGACCGATGATCGTGATGATGGCTTATGCAGTGAGATACCTGTTGCAGCAACCGGAAATCCGTATGAGAAGAATTGCAACTGCTATGCTGGTGGTGCTCATAGGATGTAACGGAGTGGGAATTGCACTGACGGGGCAGAGTTCCAGCGCTTATACGAATATTTTGGCAGGTGGTGATGCCTGTGGACGGTACGAGATGGATTATTATGGTGTGACGGCGAAGAAGATTCTCAAAGGCCTTGTGGACCGGTATGGTGAGATTTGGATCAGATCGGACGGCTGTGGAGCCATGATCGTGAATTATTATGTGTTGCCGGCAGAATACCGGGAGAAGATCCGGCTGGTATCTTCACAGGAGGAGATACAGGCTGCCGTGGCCCAGGGAAAACTGGTACTCGGATGTGTGAATCCGAGTTATGATATCCTGCCGGAGGGGGAGGATGTCGTATGGCTGGAAGATTGGAAGGCCTGGGGCAATACCTATATGAAGATTCGCAAATATTAAATAATGTGGTATGATGAGATAGTAAAAAGCAGAGAGGACAAGCTATGAATATTATACTTTTGTCAGGTGGCTCCGGGCAGCGTCTGTGGCCTTTGTCCAATGAGATAAGATCCAAACAGTTTATTAAGATATTTCATACAGCAGACGGCGGTCTGGAATCCATGGTACAGCGGGTATGCCGTCAGATACGGGAAGTAGACCCGGAGGCACAGGTGACGATCGCCACTTCTAAGTCCCAGGTGTCAGCTATTTACAGTCAGCTGGGGCAGGATGTAGGGGTCAGCGTGGAACCCTGCAGACGGGACACCTTCCCGGCGATCGTACTGTCCGTAGCTTATTTGAAGGATGTGCTGGGGGTAGCGGAAGACGAACCGATCGTGATCTGCCCGGTGGATCCTTATGTGGAGACGGCTTATTTTCAGGCGCTGCAGGCATTGTGCGATCGCGCGGGAGAGTCTGAGGCGAATCTTGTGCTCATGGGGATCGAACCCACGTATCCCAGTGAAAAATACGGTTATATCATACCGGAGACGGCGGACGATCTGAGCCGTGTAACGATGTTTCGGGAGAAACCGACGAAAGAAGCCGCAGAGGAATATATTGCAAAGGGTGCTCTGTGGAACGGCGGTGTGTTTGCTTTCCGGTTAGGCTATGTGCTGAAACGCGCTCATGAACTCATAGATTTTACGGATTATGAAGACTTATTTCAGAAGTATGATACGTTGCAGAAGATCAGCTTTGACTATGCCGTGGTGGAAAAAGAGCCTGCCATAGAAGTGATGCGTTTCGCAGGGACCTGGAAGGACCTGGGTACCTGGAATACGCTGACGGAGGCCATGGACAGTCAGTGTGTTGGACAGGGGGTTCTGAACGATACCTGTGAAAATGTGCATGTGGTGAATGAACTGAATGTACCGATTCTGTGCATGGGATTGAAAAATATGGTCGTGGCGGCCAGTCCGGAGGGAATCCTGGTATCGGATAAGGAGCAGTCGAGCTATATCAAACCCTACGTGAATCAATTTGTTCAGCGGGTAATGTTCGCCGAAAAATCCTGGGGGAGCTTCCGCGTTCTGGATGTGAAGGATCACAGTATGACGATCAAGGTGACATTGAATCCGGGACATGGGATGAATTATCATAGTCATGATTTCCGCGATGAAGTATGGACGGTCATTGCCGGAGAAGGCCGGGCAATTTTGGACGGTGTGGAGCGGCCGGTGAAGCTGGGCGATGTCCTGACTATGCAAGCTGGCTGTAAGCATACGATCCTTGCGGATACGGAACTGCAGGTGATCGAAGTGCAGATTGGTGCAGAGATCAGCGTGGATGATAAGCACAAGTATGAATACCGGAAGGATTAAATATTACGATGACTATGACTGCGAAGAAGAAAAAAATACTGTTCTGGTCCGTGTTGATGCTGGCGATCATTCTGCGGTGTATCCGGTTTGGCTCAGTGCCGGATGGGATCAACCAGGATGAAGCCATGGGAGCCATGGATGCATGGGCACTATCAAAATACGGTACTGACCGCTATGGCACGTTTCTGCCGGTTCATTTTGAAGCCTGGAAATACAGTCAGATGAGTGTTCTGCTATCCTATTGTATGGTGCCGTTTATCAAGGTGTTTGGTTTTTGCACCGTGACAGTGAGGCTGCCGATGCTGCTGGTATCCTGTGGGGCGGTTGCACTGGTATATTTAGTGTCGGAAAAGCTGTTTAATGAGAGGATTGCTTTTATAGCGATGCTTTTGACGGCGTTGAATCCCTGGCAGTTCATGCAAAGCCGCTGGTCGTTGGACTGCAACCTGTTCCCACATGTATTTTTATTGGCATTTTATCTGCTGTTGCTGGGACTGGAGAAAAGGCGGTATTTGTATGTATCCATGCTCTTTTTCGGCCTGACATTTTATTGCTATGGTGTGGCGGCGTACTCCGTCACGGCATTTTTGTTTGTGTTTTTTATCTGGTGTCTGTGGAAAAAGCAGTTGAAATTCCGGGAGGGGCTGCTGTGTGCGGTAATATTTACGCTGGTGGCTTTGCCGGAGGTGATCGTGCTGGCGATCAATGCGGTGCATTATGGCAAAAGCATTGAAATGCCTTTTTTCACCATGCAATTTTTCCCGGATAGTATCAGAGGTGCAGACATACTGTTTTTGAATTTTTCCTTTGCACAGCTGGGCAGGAATGCCTGGGCATTATTCAGCAGGGTGTTCCTGCAGCTGCCGGACATTTTCTTTAATTCGATTGTGGCGTTCGGACCCTTATATCATGTGTCGATACCGTTTGTATTTATCGGGATCATTGTATTTACGATTCGCCTTTTTAAGGAGAAACAGATTGAAAAACAGACGCAGATGCTGGCTCTGTGGGGATTCCTCATTACCGGGATCTGGGTGGGCCTGATCACCTTTGAAGTGAACATTAACCGTGTGAACATTATCTTCTACCCGGTGATCCTGCTGTGTGCTTACGGTATTTCACTGGTGGTGGATAAATTCGGAAAGCTTTTCCCGGTCATTGTAGCTGCGTATGCAGTCAGCAGTGTGCTGTTTTTCGCAACGTATTTTACAGAATATGCGGAAGAGAGCAGACACTATTACAACAGGGATTTCTTAGATGCCGTGTCTGAAGCTGACAGCATGGAAGAATACGACAGCCTGTATATTACGGGTAATCTTGGCTGGCAGTTTAACCAGTTAGCTACAGAGATCCTGACCCAGTACGCCTGCAGAATAGATGCCCGGTACTATCAGAGCGAGGACTACGCACAGCGTTATCACTACATTTATCCTGAGAGATCCGGAGCGGAACTGGAGGAGTTCGTTGGAGACGGTCTGATGGTACTCTACGAGGACGAACTGCAGTATCTGCAATTCCCCTATGAAGTGATCGACACGGTGGGAGAGTATTTCCTGCTCACGGTAGACAAGGATTCAGAGGACGAAGTATTAAATTAACGAGAATGATCCAGTGTTGCGATCAGGGCGGTTCCGAAGAGGAATCGTCCTTCTTCGTTAAGGTGTACGGCATCTGCCAGATAGTCGGCAGCGTTATCCTCTGTGACGCCTAACCGGTGGTAGGTATCGTAGAAGGGAACGCCCATTTGGTCTGCCACATCAGCGGCGCCCTGTACATAAGCTGTCAGCGTACTGCCTGCCTCGCCGTGAAGCTCTGTACCGTTTTCAAAAAAGGTAATATAATTCGGAGCTGCTAACAGGATAAGCGCATCGGGATAGGCTTCCTGTAAGCTGCGGATTCCTGTTCGGAGTGCGCCGCAGTAGGTTACCGTGTCGTAAGGATCTTCCGGATCATCCACGGCATAGCCGGAAAAGTAATCATTCAGACCATAATTGATCACAAAGCATAATCTGCGCCCCCGGTGATCGTCATTCAGATAAGCTTCCAGGGAGGTACGATAGACAGTGTCTTCCCTCAGAACAGTGGGATCCTGTTTCAGAAAGGTATCGACGGCGATGACAAAGCTCATGGCAGCTGCAGGATCGTCGGTAGCAGGATCCTTGGAGGCAGTAGCTCCGCCCTGGGCACAGTTGTACACATGTGCGCCCGAAAAACCATTGACGACACCGGGGATGGAAAAACTTCCGGTGTAGTTGCCGATGACGCTGTCACCGAAAAAGACAACAGACAGATCGGACAGATCGGGATATACCGTAGGAGCTTCTTTTTCTTCCGCTACCATATCATTCAGCATGGATTCCAGGGTATCCGCATTTCCCGGTGTAATGACCATGGCTCCGTCACAGAAAGTGAACATGATCAGTTTCTGTGCTACCGCATCATTATAATGCAAGTCATCCAGATAGTTTCCCGGATTGTTGATCAGCCAATGGGTTGCTCCGGGAAAGTACATGGTAACATTGGAATACCCGTTGAGAGTGGAGACGAGGGACTTACAGGTCGTCATCCACAGCGTTCTGGTCTCATCGGTCTGAGCAAGCCAGTATTGCATGGAAGGTGCGGGATACAGAATCTCGAAGCTGACCTCGGGATGTGCTTCCACATAGGGCAGCAGGTATTGGTTCAAATCCCTGTTCCAGTGGCGCAGCTGCTTATTGCTGTGCTCCCAGAGGGCCAGCGGATCCAGACCCAGATAGATATTGGTGATCCCGTTGCTGGCCGAAAATGCTGTGTCTAAATAGTCTGCAACATCATGCAGACTCTTGGCAGTATTTTCGCATTTGATGATCGTAAGGCCACGGAATGTGGAGAAATCTTCTTCGTGAAATACTTCAGGACTGTACATGGACAGAAAAATACCCTCATAAGATTCTGATCGCATCCGTTGCAGATCAGAGTAATAGCTGTCTGAATGATGGGAAGAAACAGAACGGATAATGATAAATATGATCAGGCAGATGATGAGCAGTAAGGTAACGGCGATCATCCGGAATGCCGACTTTTTATTATGCATGGCAGACTCCTTTGGGGCAATAGGTATGAAAGACAACGCTCATTATATCATTTTCCCCGGGAACAGACAACAGATAGTGCAAAGTTTTCCGGTGTTATGCCGCAACTCGGAATGTTGTCTTTCCGTAGGAGTTATGATAGAATGTAACTATTCAGTGCCAAGGTGATTCTGCCAATGAGGTCCTGAATGGTTACAGCAATACAAACTGTTTGGAAATGAGGAAAAAAATAATGGAAAATAAAGAAGAACTGGCTATTTTTGGAGGAAAACCTGTACGAGAGAATAAAATTTTCTACGGACGGCAATATATTGACCAGGCAGATGTGGACGCGGTGGCAGCAGTCATGACCAGCGACTACATTACCTGCGGACCTAAGGTGAAGGAGCTGGAGCAGCATCTGTGTGAACTGACCCATGCAAAATACGCCGTTGTGGTATGTAATGGTACCGCTGCACTGCATCTGGCGGCGCTGGCAGCAGGCTTTGGAGAGGGAGATGAGGTTATCGTAAGCTCGATCACTTTTGCTGCATCCTCCAACTGTGTATTATATGCGGGTGCGAAACCTGTTTTCGCAGATATTGATCCGGAGACCTACAATATCGATCCGGCGTCCATCCGCAAGCTGATCACACCCAGGACGAAAGCAATCGTTGCGGTAGATTTCACCGGTCAGGCAGTGGAGCTGGATGAGATCCGGGAGATCTGTAAGGAGCACGATCTGATCCTGATCGAGGATGCCGCGCATGCCATCGGCACGAAATATAAGGGCCAGCCTGTGGGAAGCCTGGCAGATATGACCTGCTTCAGCTTCCATCCGGTCAAGACGGTGACCGGCGGAGAAGGCGGCGCCATCACGACCAATGATGAGAAGCTGTATCGTCATCTGATGCGGCTGCGTACTCACGGCATTACGAGGGACCCGGAAGAAATGGTACATCCCACCGATGCGCTGTGGTACAACGAGCAGGTAGAGCTGGGCTTCAATTATCGTATGACGGATTTCCAGGCGGCACTGCTATTGAGCCAGCTGAAGAAGCTCCCTGCATTTGAACAGCGTAGAAAAGAAATTCATAAGCGTTATAATGAAGCGTTCGGCAAAATGCCGGAACTGATCCTGCAGAAGGAGATCCCTGAGTCTGACACGACCTGGCATCTGTATGTGCTGCATCTGAATCTGGAGAACCTGAACTGCGACAGAAGGCAGTTTTTCGATGCTCTGTATGCGGAGAATACCTGCCCTCAGGTGCATTACCTGCCGGTCTACTGGCATTCCTATTATGAGAAGCTGGGATATCAGAAGGGACTGTGCCCCAATGCGGAGAAGTATTACAACGAGGTGATGAGTATTCCTCTGTATTACGGATTGACGGATGACGATGTGGAAGATGTGATCCATGCAGTGAAAAAGGTGGTAGCTTATTACACGAAGCTGAAATAAGATCTGAAAATACCCGTAGCAGTGCCGGAACATGGGAAATGCCCGTAGCTGTGCCGGAACATGGGGAATGCCCGTAGCTGTGCCGGATTGTGGGGAATGCCCGAGCTGTGCCGGATCATGGGGAATGCCCGTAGCTGTGCCGGATCATGGGAAATAGCGGAATGAATCAGAAAGTGGCAGGGAACGGTATTTTGAAAGAAAATAAGAAAAATTGGATAGAAATTTCGGTGTTTGCTGCACTGGTAGCCATCGCATCGGCAGTTACGTTCTGGCTGTTTTACCGGCAGTGTGTGGAAAGCATGCTGGGAACGGGACTGTATCATTCTGATATGAAGGCATATATTCTGGAGATGCAGGGACTGGACAGCGGTTACAGCTTCCCTTACCCGGTTTTGTTCAAGCTGGCGGCGGCGATCCATCTGGTGACCGCCTCCTTTACCGGCGGAGCGGAGTTGGCCATGGCACTGGCCACGATGCTGTTAAACAGCGGAGCAATGATCGCTCTGAAGGTGATGTTGGACAAGCATGTGGGAGCAAAGCTGCAGGAAGCTATGCCCGGACAACCTTGGCTTCCGGGGATCCTCACAGGAACGGTAGCTGTATCTCTGTTTTTTGTGTCGATGGTGTATCCGCCGACAGGGATTTATCTCCCCGGTATCAAATACAAATATCTCGGGGTATTTACGCCGAATCCATTCCACAATGCTACCTATATGGCGGCACGGCCGTTCGCAATTCTTGCATTTTTTAAGTATGGTGAATTGCTGCCGGTGTATGAGCAGCCAAATGCGGTCAGAGAGCATAAGAGAGATTATATTCTGTTTGCAATATATCTGCTGCTGGCGACCATGACGAAACCCAGTTTTACCATAGTGCTGGTCGGAGCTGCGGGGATTTTGATGCTGTGGAGAATGTTCCGTGGCAGATTCCGGAATTTTGTCCCCACGGTGTGGCTGGGAGTATGTTTTATTCCGACTTTTATGGATCTGCTCTACCAGTTCCGGGGAGTGTTCGTACCGCAGGAGGGACAGGAAGGCGGCATCGGATTTACTTTTGGCCATGTATGGGCGCAGTATTGTGGCAATCTGCCCCTGGCTATCGGACTGGCCATCGGATTCCCGATCCTGGTACTTCTGCTGAACTACAAGGAACTGCACAAGGACAGCATCTACCGTTTCTCCTGGCAGGTGTATGTGATGAGCTTCCTCATGGCATTTTTCCTGTATGAAAAAGGATTCCGGGAGGTGGATTTCAATTTCTCCTGGGGCTACATGTACGGAAGCTTCTTCGCATTTGTGGGAGCATTGCTGGTACTGCTCCGCGCGACAGCGAATGCCGACACCCGGAAGAGAAGGATTGTCGTAGCAGTACAGTGGCTGGCTTACCTGTGGCACCTTGTATGCGGAGTGTATTATTTTTGGGGATTTTTACAGGGAGCGATGTATTATTGATGTAAATTGAAAGTTAGTTGAATACCGCTCGGATGACTTTGTTGTCTTCCCGGGTGGTATTTTTGTTTTGATGTTCCGATCTTTACTGTCTGGAATCTATTTTGTGCTGTATAAGCAGTAAGTTTGAAGTGATTTTCTTTTACAGTGACTGATATTTACTGCCGGAATGGAAGCATCCTATGCCGAAGCAGTAATTTTTAGAGCGTTTTCATGGATTCTTCGATAAAAATACCGCTTGGATTTCTAAAATCACTTTCCGGGCAGTAATATGCTTGCCCTACTAAGCAGGGAGTTAGCGAAACAGCCCCGTAGCCCTCTTTCTATTGCTTTGGTGAAAATCGCATCAAAATAGCAAAATCCGTACAAAAAAACTTCTAAATCAGGAATTTTTGTACGGAATTTCTTCATTTTGCACGCTCAGCGAAAATAACAGCTTTTTACATGGCAAAATCTCATGTTTTTGTATTTTTTTAGCAGAAAATGGTGTTTTTAATACAAACAGATCTCCCCGGGTGGCAGATGGCATCCGCAATGAGCCACGCTATTCATAAGATTGTCAGCAAAAATGCTGCCAATCTTATTTCATATCGCGGCGTTCGCCGCATCACGGCAAAAGTAAAAACCGTGATTTGTGAGCAAGCTCCCAATCACGGTTCTTATTTTGCCTATGCGCGGCTCATTGCTCGCGTAAACTCTCAATTTAGTAAGTTAAGTATAATACTGCATGGAAAATGTTAATGAAATCTCGACCGTACACCATCCCGTATCCGGCAGAGCCCGGTATAGACTCCGGTCCCGCAGTAGGGCATCAGCAACAGGCTGTAAGAGAAGATATATCGAGAATTGGCTTCCCAGAAGGTGTGGAACAGAAAACCTCCCAGTACGGCAATGAGGCCGACGTAGACGTAGAGCTGATCCACGCCATGTCGATCCGCGTCATGCCGATCCGCACCGAGCTGATCCGCCATTTGGTCCGCAGTGCGCCCTGCGGTATGCCCAGCCGTTTGGTCCGCAGTGCACCCTACGGTATGCCCCGCCGTTTGGTCAGCCATGTGCCCGACAACTTTAGACTTCCGACGTTTCTTAAGACTGTCGATACAGAACACCAACACGCCCAGATACAGAACATTCTGCCATGCATTGCACCATTCGATATATCCCCCACTGAGAGAACCTTCATAGACTTCCTTAAAAAATGCACTCCGTCCTCCGTAGGTAGCCAGGGTAGCCTGTCTGCTGGCATAGGTGCCGTCTGCCCACTGGGATAAATGTTTGTGAAGATAGAAGTCCGCTGTGTAGCCGGGATGTTCCCGGAAATAGGTCAGGCGCTCGTCGATCGCCAGACGACTGATCTCGTTGGCGATAGCAGTATCCATGCCGGCGGTATCGTAAGTATCGATATTGAAGCCGTTATACCAGCCGCAGCCGCGGGAAGCTTCCTGCATTCCCATGGCGAGATAGGACATGGCGGTGACACCGGAGCTTAACGTGTTCCCTGCCTTTTTCTCGTAGATTTTCTGCGTAAGCGGCAGGACGCTTACGGAAGTCACAGCGAGACATACCGCCATGATGAGCAGTCCCAGACGCATCTTACCGTTCCGCCCCGGACGCAATGCCTCGAACAACAGCACCAGCAACACTGCGATCACAGGGATCAGTGAATTCTTGCGCAACATCACAGACAGTGTGAGGAACAGGATACTGCCGAAGCCTGTGAAAAGTATCTGACGGAGCATGCGGGGGACGTAATCGTAGGCGGTGACTGAGGGCGCATCATTTCGGGAGACGTTGTTCCGGTAGGAACTGTCCGGAGAGGAGCCGCCCGGCGAGACGTTGTCCCGAGAGGAGCCGCCCGGAGAGACGCCCCCCAGCAACCGCAACAGCAGATAGCATCCCACCGACAAAGCAGCGAAGGAAGGAATCTCGCCGTAGACGAAGGAGCTGTACATGATCATGGGCAGGTTACAGCATACCAAGACGAGATAACAGCAGGAGATCTTCTTGTAATTCTCCGGCCACAGATATTGCAGCGACAGATATTGGAACCAGATCGCCCCACACAACAGACAGACATAGACCAGCTTGATAAAGTGCCAGGCCGGTACGGACAGGCCGGTGAGATTCCAGATCCGGAGCAACAGCTCCAGAAAAGCCATCAGCCCGATCTGCTGTGGATAATAAGACAGATAAGAAACAGTGGGGTGGATAATATCAGTATTTCCCAGGATCCACTCCGCAGCCGCATTGTATACAGACAGAGCATCCGCTGCGGGAACCGTGCGTCCGAAGAGGATCAGCAGGATACCAAGCCCAAATACAAAGGTCAAAGTAAAAACGAGCAGTCCGCGACGGAATTTCTCTCCTATTTTTTCATACAGATACAGACATCCGCAAAACAGTAATCCGAAGCCTGCCAGCTCCAACAGATTCCACAGGGGATTGTCCGGACGCAGCAGAACCTGCTGGGTCTCCATATTGTCGGCATAACAGGTCGTGAGAAAGCTGCCGGCGAACAGCAGCATGGAAAGCAACAGTGTCAGAAGCATGACAATGTTAAGCCCCAGGCGGTAAATGATATTACAACAAGATCTGTTCTGAGATCCACTCATGGAAACCATTCCTCCGTAACCACAACAAATTTCAATTATGCAAGCATATTGGCTCACTTGCGCTCATTATATCATAGCTTTTGCCCGCCCCCAAGAAAAATACGCGGGAAAAAGCAAAAATAGTGGCTGTAATGGAACAAGCGTGGTACAATAAACTTTGTATAAGCACTTTTAACACGCAGAGATAAGAGGAATGGAAAATGGATAAAATTGCAGTACTGATCCCTTGCTACAATGAAGAGAAGACGATCGCCAAGGTGGTATCCGATGTGAAAAAGTTCCTGCCGGAGGCGGTGACTTATGTATATGACAATAATTCCACCGACCGTACCGTGGAACTGGCAACGGAAGCGGGAGCGATCATACGTCATGAATATGCCCAGGGAAAGGGAAACGTGATCCGCAGAATGTTTCGTGAGATCGATGCGGAATGCTATCTTATGATCGACGGAGACGACACGTATCCTTTGGATTGTGCCCGGGAGATGGTGGCAAAGGTTTTGGAGCATCAGGCGGATATGGTGGTGGGAGACCGCCTGTCGTCTACTTATTTTACGGAAAATAAGCGGCCGTTTCATAATTTCGGCAACAGTCTGATGCGTGCGGGGATCAACGGCCTGTTTCATTCCGATATCAAGGACATCATGACCGGTTATCGCGCGTTCAGTTATGAATTCGTGAAGACATTCCCGGTATTCTCCAAAGGATTTGAGATCGAGACGGAGATGACGATCCATGCGGTGAACTATAACATGCAGGTAGAGAATGTGGTGGTGGAATATCGTGACCGTCCCCAGGGCAGCGAGTCCAAGCTGAATACTTACAGTGACGGTTTCCGCGTGATCCGCAAGATGCTGCAGCTGTATAAAAACTATAAACCCATGCATTTCTTCGGCATGCTGGCATTTTTGCTGGCAGTGGTGTCGGTGATATTGTTTGTTCCGGTATTTTTGGAGTATCTGAATACGGGACTGGTGCCGAGATTCCCGACGCTGATCGCCTGCGGATTCATTCTGCTGGCGGGGATCCAGTCGTTTTTCTCCGGTATGATGCTGGAAGTTATGGCGGCCAAGGACCGGAAGGATTTCGAGTATCGTCTGAACCGTGTGCATGGGGAACATCAGGAACGTAAAGGATTATAATATGCAGGAGAAGAGAATACTTCCCAGACGCAGAGGCGGTGTGCTGCTTTGCGTTCTGGGATGTCTGTTTGTATTTTTCGTAAAAACAGAAAAAGATCTGGCGGCCGCGGGCAATATCCTGTGGACGGCCGGATATGTGGGAAGCACTCTGCTGTGGACCGTGCTTTTGGGATGCCTACTGGGTGTGATCGGAATGTTTGTGGTCTATCGCGCGGCAGAGAGGCCGGCACCTGAGGGTGCCGGTAAAGACAATACCGGTAAAGACAATGCCGTGTTCTGCAGATCTGCCGCGTGGATACAGAACCGCTCCGGGGCACAGGTGTTTTTCGGAAGTCTGTTATTGTTATGCCTTGCATGGCTTCCGGTATATCTGGCATATTACCCGGGAATCTGTGCTTATGATGCACCGGTACAGACCGGACAGATCGTGGAGCATTATTATTTTGATCATCATCCGATCGTGCACACGTTGCTTTTACATGGGATGCTGTGGCTGGGAACGCAGCTGTTCGGGAGTATGAATGCCGGAATGGCACTGTACACTGCGCTGCAGATGCTGCTGCTGGCGGGCAGCATGTCCTACGGTGTGCTGGTATTGCACAGACGGCAGGTGGCGGCAGGCTGGCAGATCGTGATGCTGCTGCTTGGAATGTTTTTCCCGTTCCACTGGTATATGAGTGTCAGCATGACAAAAGATACGGTATTCAGTGCTTTTTTACTGCTGCAGCTGATCAGTCTGACGGATCTGTTGCTGGAGGACCGCAGGGAATGGCGTCCCGGAGTCCGGGATCTGCTGTTTTTTATCGGAACAGTGGGAATGATACTGTTTCGCAATAACGGAAAATATGCTATGATTGTACTATTAGCATTTCTTTTTCTGGCAGTATGCTTTGGAAAAAGAGCGAGGAAGCTCTGGGGGAGACTGTTTACGGTAAGTGTGGCAGCTTTCTGTATAGGGCTTTTTGTGCTGTCCGCAGTGTTCTCCGCAACGCACGCGGAACAGGGAGACAGGAGAGAGATGCTGAGTATGCCGATCCAGCAGATGGCCCGCTGCATGATCTACCACGGAGGAGTGGGAGTACTCCCTGAGGATGACGGTACCATGTCGGAGCAGGATCGGGCACTGGTGAATGATTTTATATTGGATGAGGCTTACAGGGATTATGATCCCGGCATCGCGGATCCGGTAAAGCGACATACCAACACGTATGTGGTGCGTTATCGCTCGGGAGATTTCCTGCGGACCTATTTTCATCTGCTGAAAGCTTATCCCGGAGATATGATCAATGCCGCACTGGCAGTGGATGCAGGATTTTTATCTCCCTTTGATGTCACCCATGCGGCGGTGAATGAAGTGCAGGGGAGAGAGGGCCTCGGATATATACAGACACGATGGGAAGAAGATACCCTGAACAACAGAGGGATCTACAAAGACAGCAAATGGCCGGGACTGTATGACCGCCTGGAGACATGGGCGGACGGGAACGGTTATCTGGAGCTTCCGGTACTGAAATATCTGTTCGTGCCGGGCAGTTATCTGTGGCTGTATCTGGCACTGGCGGCGATCCTTGTGATCGTGGACAGAAAGCGATACTGTCTGCCACTGGCGGTGATCGCCGGATATTATGGGACGATGCTGTTAGGCCCAACGGTGCAGATGAGATATGTCTATCCGGTGATGCTGGCACTGCCGTATCTGGTGGCGCTGATGTGCGGAACCGGCCGGAAGACGGAAAATGAAAAAACAGAGACAGAGATAAAACAGAGACAGAACAGAGACAAAACAAAGACAGAGATAGGATAGCAGAATGGACAAGCTGATCATAGGAGCAGGGCTGTATGGATTGTATGCGGCGCTGTATTGTGCAAAAAAAGGGCAGCAGGTAGAGGTGCTGGAGATGGAAGAGGCTCCTTTTACCAGAGCCACATATATCAATCAGGCCCGGGTACACATGGGATATCACTACCCGAGGTCGCTGTCTACGGCCATGAAATCCGCCGGATATTTCAAGCGTTTTACAGAGGACTATTCCTTCTGTCTTCATACCGCGTTTCAACAGATTTATGCTACTTCCGCTCATTTTTCCTGGACGGATGCGGCGGAATTTTTGAAGTTCTGCCGGGATGGCGGGATTCCCTGTAAGGCGCTTCCTGTGGAAGAATATTTCCAGCCGGGGCTGTGCGACGGAGCTTTTCTCACCGAGGAGTATACCTACGATGCCCATATCCTGCGGGATCATCTGATGGAGGAGATCGCGAAATATCCGGGAGTGAAGCTGCACTTCGGGCGGCAGATCACAGAGATCGTAAAACAATCGGACTGCTATGAGATCACCGCATTGCATGAGGACCATAGAGAGGTATACCGGGCACCGTTTGTGCTGAATGCCACTTACGCTTCCGTGAATCAGGTGCTGGAAAAGGTAAAGGGAGTCACGGCAGAACCCTTCGGACTGAAGTATGAATTATGTGAGATCATCCTGTGCAAAACAGGTGACAAGCTCAGGGACATCGGATTTACAGTAATGGATGGACCGTTTTTCTCCATTATGCCTTTCGGCAGGACGGGATATCATTCCCTGACTTCGGTGACTTTTACACCACATAAGACAAGCTACGATGCTACACCGCAGTTCTCCTGCGTGGGGGCGGACGGCAATATCTGCAGAGGCGGCTGGCTGGGGAATTGCAACGACTGTCCCGGCAGACCGGAGAGTGCATGGGAGTATATGTCTACGCTGGCGAGAAAGTATCTGCGGGAAGAATATAGCTTCAGTTATGAGAAGTCACTGTTCTCCATGAAGCCGATCCTGAAGGCTTCGGAGATCGATGATTCGAGACCTACCGTGATCCGGGCATTATCCGAAAGTCCCACCTTCATCAGCGTCTTATCCGGCAAGATCAACACGGTATATGACCTGGATCCTTTTTTAGATTAGGATAACCATTCCGAGAGATTATAAATAATAGATATAGGGGAAACGTTATGGAGAGAACCGCAATCCTGAATAAAGAGAAAAATTTTGTATCCTGCGTGCTGTATCTGCACAACGATGGTGCGCACATCCGTGATTTCCTGAATACGGTCTGTGGCACCATGGAAGAACATTTCGAAAAATATGAGATCGTCTGTGTGAATGACTGCTGCATGGACAATACCATCGAGGAGATCCATCGATTTCTGGAAGAAAGCAGAGGAAATCATGTGGTGAGCATGATCAATTTAAGCTTTTATCAGGGAGTCGAGATGGCCATGAATGCCGGAAGAGACCTGGCAGTGGGAGATTTCCTGTTCGAATTCGACAGATGCCTGCCGGATTTTGAGCCGTCACTGATCATGGATGTTTATTACAGAGCGCTGGAAGGCTATGATGTGGTGGCAGCCGCTCCGGGGAGAGATGTGGCACTGACCTCGCGGCTGTTCTATGCAGTATATAATCTGGGAAGCCGTAATACCCATAAGCTGCGTCAGGAGAGATTCCGTATCATATCCCGCCGCGCAGTGAACCGTGTGAATCAGATGAATGCGTACATTCCTTACCGCAAGGCGATGTATATGAATTGCGGACTAAGGGCGGATACGCTGGTCTATGAGAATCAAAAGAAGGCAGGCAGTGCCAGGAACCGGGAGGAGCGCAGTACCCGCAGCAGTCTTGCACTGGATACGCTGATCATTTTCACCAATGTCCTGGAGAAGTTCTCTATGCTGGTGAGTGCGATCCTGTTCTCTGTGATGATGATCATGTTTGCCTGGATCGTGTATTCGATCTTCAGCACGGTACGTCCCGTGGAAGGTTGGATGAGTCTCATGACGCTGATATCGTTTGGATTTTTCATGATGTCCGTCATGCTGACGCTGATCTTCAAATATCTGTCCGTGATCCTGAATATGAGCTTTAAGAGACAGCACTACGTAATCGAAGGAGTGGAAAAACTGACAAAATGATGTTTACGATTATTTTTCCGGTATTAAATGAACGTCTGCGCTTAGAGAGCGGTGTGACCCGCACGGTGGAATATCTGCAAAGCATTGCTTTTGAAGACTATGAGATCATTATCGTGGATAACGGTTCCGAGGATGAGACACCGCAGATCGCAGAAAATCTGTGTAAAAAATATGATAAAGTAAAATATGAGAGGATCAATGTCCGCGGTGTGGGCGCCGCATTCCGCAGAGGTGTGGAAGTAAGCCACGGCGATGTGGTAGGCTATATGGACATCGACCTTTCCACCAATATCAGGCATCTGGGAGAGGCGATTCATCTCTTCGAGACGCAGCCCGAGATCCAGTATATCAACGGCAGCCGTTTTGCCAGAGAATCCGATACCAGGGGCAGAAAATGGTACCGCAGGATCACGTCGCAGGGACTGTTGATTCTGTTAAAGCTGTTCTTACGGATGAAATCCACGGATGCTATCTGCGGATTCACGTTTGTCCGCAGAGAGACGGCACTCTCACTGATCGAGGGCTGCAGCCGGGATAACGGATGGTTCTACATGATCGAATTCCTGCTCCGGGCGGAGAAAAGAGGCGTGACCATACTGGATTATCCGGTGGAGTGGCAGGAAGACTATAATACTACCGTTAAGGTATTCAAGACGATCTGTAATTATCTGGTACAGATCGCAAGGTTATTCAACGAGTTTTATATCAAAAAGCACATATAAGCGAAAGAAGGACGACAGAATGGCACATATTAAGAGAATCGATCTGACGAGGGATGTAAAAGCCCATGAAGATGCTTACAGAGAAGCTATCGAGAAGGTATGTCGTGAGACAGCTTTTTCCGGAGGCAAATATGCAGATGCATTTGACAAGGAATTTGCTGCTTACGTGGGCAGTAAATATGCCAGCGGTGTGAACAACGGTACTTCCGCATTGCATCTGGCGATGCTGGCGCTGGGCGTAGGCCCCGGAGATGAGGTCATTGTTCCTGCCAATACTTATATCGCGACAGCATGGGGTGTCAGCTATACGGGAGCCACGCCGGTGTTCGCAGATTGCACGCCGGATACCTGGGAGATCGATCCTTCCGTGCTGGAGGCGAAGATCACGGAGAGGACAAAGGGAATCATCGGTGTCCATCTCTACGGTCAGCCTTTCGATTATGCAGGCGTGCGCGAGATCGCAGACCGTCACGGTCTGTTCGTGGTGGAGGATTGCGCACAGGCCCATGGGGCACAGTTTGAGGGGAAAAATGTGGGAACCCTGGGAGACCTGGCATGCTTTAGCTTCTATCCGGGCAAAAATCTCTATGCTTTCGGAGAAGGCGGAAGTGTCACCTGTGAGAAGGAAGAGTACTATAAGCATATTGACCGCCTGAAAAATCAGGGCTGCGATGTGCGTTATTATCATGATGAGATTGGATATAATTATCGACTGGAGGGACTGCAGGGTGCGGTATTGAGCGTAAGCCTGAAATATCTGCCGGAGTGGACGAAGAGACGTCAGGAGATCGGACACCGCTATATCCGGGAGATCACGAATCCTCTGATCACCATGCAGCATCATCCGGAGAACACCACACCGGTGTTCCACCTGTTCGTCATCACGGTGCCGGATCATGAGGACTTTATCCGCTATATGGCAGATCATGATGTGGAGTGCAACATGCACTATCCGGTTCCCTGTCATTTGCAGAAGGCATATACGGATCTGGGATATCAGCCGGGAGACTGCCCCAATGCGGAATATCTGGCAGCACATTGTGTGACACTGCCTCTGTTCCCCGAGATGCGGGAGGATGAGATCCGGAGAGTCATCGAGCTGTGCAATGCTTACAGACAGTAAGGAGATCACAATGCAGACCGTAACAGCAGAAAATAAAACATCGAAAAATAAAACATCGGAAGCAATTTCTGAGAACTACCGGGATACGCAGGCCGGGATCTGTCTGCGCCTCATGACCCATGAGGACACGGACCGGATCGTGGCATGGCGTAACAGCGATGCTGTGCGCAAAAATTTTATCTATCAGGAGCTTTTTACCAGACAGTCCCATGAGCACTGGATCCGGACCCATGTGGAGACCGGAGATGTGGTGCAGATGATCATCTGTGATCTGGAAGGGGATACTCCCCTCGGATCTGTGTATATCCGGGATATTGACAGACATCACAATAAGGCGGAGTACGGAATCTTCATTGGAGAAGAGAGCGCCCGAGGACGCGGGATCGGCACAGCGGCGGCGAAGCTGATGTTACGGTACTGTTTTGAGCAGGAAAAGTTGCACCGGGTCTACCTGCGGGCATTGTCGGAGAACCTGCAGGCCATCCGAAGCTATGAAAAGGCAGGATTCGCCAGAGAAGGACTGTTAAGAGACGATGTGTGTATTGACGGCGTGTACCGGGATATTGTCTGGATGGCAGCCGTGAATCCGGCAGATTAAGAAGGAGCAAGCAACAGAAAATGGACAGAATAAAAAAAGTAAGTTTTGTGATCCCCTGCTACCGTTCGGAGCATACGCTGCCCCATGTAGTTACGGAGATCCGCGAAAAAATGCAGGAACTGACACAGTATACGTATGATATTTTTCTGGTAAATGATGCATCCCCGGACAATACCATGGAAACGATCCGGGATTTGTGTGAAAAATACGATAATATCAAGGGCATCGGCTTCGCCAGGAATTTCGGACAGCATGCGGCATTGATGGCAGGACTACGGCATTCCGACGGAGATTATGTGGTGTGCCTGGATGATGACGGACAGACCCCCGCCGATGAAGTGGATAAGCTGCTAAATAAGCTGGAGGAAGGCTTTGATGCTGTCTATGCCAGTTATGAACACAAGCAGCATTCCGCATTCCGGAATCTGGGCAGCAAGGTCAATGAGCTGATGACGCGGATGATGTTAAACAAGCCCGCGAATCTGTATATTTCCAGCTATTTTGCGGTGAAGCGGTTCGTGGTGGAGGATATGATCCGCTATGAGAATTCGTATCCTTATGTCATCGGACTGGTGCTCCGTGCCACGAAAAACATTACCAACGTGCCGGTGTGTCACAGAGAGCGGGAAGAGGGCAATTCCGGTTATACGCTCAAGAAGCTGCTGGGATTGTGGTTCAACGGATTTACGGCATTTTCCGTGAAACCGCTGCGGATCGCCACATCTCTCGGTGTGGGCTTCGCAGGACTGGGTTTTCTCTATGGAATCTATACGATCATCAAGAGGCTGGTGAATCCCAATGTCCCTATGGGATTCAGCGCATTGATGGCGGCACTGGTATTTTTCGGCGGCATGATCATGATCATGCTGGGACTGATCGGAGAATATGTGGGACGTATCTACATCAGCATGAATAATTCTCCCCAGTATGTGATCCGTGAGCGAATCGGACTCGGAACAGATGAGGACCCGTGAGTCTGAATAGGTAAATATAAAGTGAAAAACGAAATAAAAGATTTTGAACAGAAGGGTAAGACAAGACCATATGAAAAATACACGTTTTGTAAATTGGTGGAAACAGGACAAACGTTATATTACCTTACTTAAGGCGGTACTTATGGCACTGCTTCCGCTGGTATGCTGTCTGATCCGGACGGCGGCAGAGGGGAGAAGCATCGGCCAGGTCTATTTGCCTTCTTCGGAATGGAATGATGAATTATTCTATTTTAAACAAGTGGAAGGCATTGTGAATTACGGATTTCCCATGGGGTATTTCGGGTTTAACGAAAGCCATGCGCTGCAGCTGTCTTTCGCAGCCTGGAGTCCCGTGCTGGTATTCCCCTGGATCCTGTGGGGACTGGTGTTCGGCTGGAATCTGCTGTCACCGGTGATCTGCAACATTGTTCTGATGACGGTTACGATGTTCGTATTTGTCTGGCTGGTAAAGCCGACCTGGAAGCAGCTGGGGATCCTGACGGTTTTGTTTGGACTGTATTCGTTATTCGTAAGATACATGCTCTCCGGTATGCCGGAAGTCATCTGTTTCAGTATGCTGATCCTGTTCTATGGTCTGGCAATGAGCTATCTGCAGAAAGAGAGTAAAGGCAAGCTGATCGCTATGTTTGTGATCTCTGTGCTGCTTGTGCTGATGCGGCCGTATATGTTATTGTTCCTGGCGCTTGCCTGCTTTTTCTGGATTCGGGAGGATCGAAAATGGGGGAGCATCGGATCTGTGATCGTGGTGGCAGTGACGGGAATCCTGTATGTGCTGATCAAACATTACCTGGGTGCGGAATATTTTACACCGTTGTTTTATACCGACTGGATCACGACGTTCTTCACGGATGGGATCGGTGCCGGTTTCCGTAACTTTTTCGGGACGTTACATTGGAAAGGACTGGAATTTGTCAGACATTGTATCGCCGGGGCGCAAAGCGGTCTGGCTTCGGGAGCCTTTTTTGACGGCTATCTGATCCTGCTGGGAATCCTGGCAGTGAACAGTATCTGTGACCGGAACAGACTGCGCAGGGCTGTCCGTGCGGAGAAGATCGTCATGGAACCGGCAGACGAAGCTGTTCGTACGGCGGTTTTCGGAAAATACACATTGACGGAAGAACAGAAAAAGAAGTTAACGAACCAGCTGATCATAGAAGTGCATTTTGCACTGAGCCTGATCGCGATGTTATCCGCACATCTTTTGATGTATAAGATGACAGAGGGCAGCAAGCATTTTCTGACCTTTATCGCAGCGGGAATTTTTATTGTTAGCATGCTGGAGACAAAATATTATAAAAAAGCGGTGCTTTTGGGAGCGGCTTTTCTTTACCTGTACAGCTATAAAGCAGTGGAACCGTATGATTATCAGGTCCCCTATGTGACGCAAGGACGACAGGAACAGATTGCATACTGGAGTGAGGTTTTTGCAGAAAAAGTGTCTGTGGATACAGAACAGGTTCCGGATTATAAAAATGTGGTGATCTGGACGTTGGGAGATGTGACAGAGGAAGGAAATCAGAGCCTGAAATGGCAGCTGTTATACGGTACGCCCAAGGGATTTGGCATCAGCTGCTGTGAATTTCAATATGTTTCGGAACACCTGACGGAGCTTGAGAGCCGTTATGTTGCCACAGTAAGCGGCGGAATTATTGATGGAATGTGTCAGGCACAGGGGTATGAAGAACTCGGGCGCGATGCGGATATGGTACTGTATCAAAGATACTAGTATGAAAAGAACTTCTAGTCACTCAGAGCATAGGCTCTTTCGTGAAGAAGTTCTAAATTTCATACAGGAAAAAGCATAAATGCTTTTTCACAAGAAATTTCACAGGTGTAAGAGAATTGAGATTAGAATTATGAAACAGGAGCACGATATTGACAGAACGTAAAATGATTCAGACAAAACAGAATAAAGTTATTCGGATGGATTTTTGGACGGTACTGTGGCACGGGCTGCCTGTTGTGGCACTGTTTATCTGGGGAGCTTTCTGCATTACGAACAATCTGTGGTATGACGAAGCGTATTCGGCATCCATGGTCTCACTTTCCTGGAAACGCCTGATCTATATTACCGCCACGGATGATCACTCTCCGTTTTATTATGTATTGTTAAAACTGTTTTATCATTTATGCGGGGGCGGTACCCATTTTTGGGCATTGAAGCTGATGTCTGTCCTTTTTATGCTGGGTTATATGCTTCTGGGAAAATATTATGTGGAGAAATTATTTGACCGGAAGATATCGGTATATTTTATGCTGTTTTCTCTGCTGATGCCGATATTCAGCGTACAGGCGGGGAATGTGAGAATGTATGCAGTAGCATTGTTCTTTCTGACACTGACAGGCTTGTCGGCCTATGATATTTTCAGAGAGGCGACGCACAGGAAGTGGATCGTATTTTGTATCGCGAGCATTTGCACGGTATACTGTCATACGTTTGCGTTGATCCAGACCTTTTTATTTTATATGCTTTTTCTGGCGGCGATTCTGATCTGCCGGAAGAAGGAACTGGTGAAGGGATATTTCATCTCCGGATTTACGGTTGCGATCGTGTTCTCCCCTTGGCTTGCAGTGACATGCAGACAATTTATCCTGCGGATGCGCTATGACGATGGTTCCGTATCAGAACTTGCAACGCTGAATTCCGTGATGGATTATTGTAAGGAATGGTTCTCAGCGGTGGAGACACCCATTGGAATCGTCGTGTTGCTGGGACTGGCAATATGCCTGATATTAAGCTACGGAGCCGTAGACTGGGTGAGACAGCATCACAATGCGGCACCGGCGATCACAGCATCGGCATTTGCGCTGACCGGTATTGTGGGAGGCGTAATCTCTGCGACTGTTAACAATTGTTTCATGGGACGCTATGCTTTCCCGGGAATGTGCTTTGTCATGCTGTGGTATGCAGTGGGATTTTCACAGATCCTGGATACCGCAAAAGAAAAAAACAAAAAATGGTGGGTCGGCGGTATCCTTGCACCGGCAATGCTTTGTTTTTTGTTGCAATATGTATCGGAGATCCGGCTGGAATATGATGACGGACTGCAAAAATACGAAGATTTTATCGAAGAACAGGTCACGGAAAACGATGCCTTTATCGGACCGTATACCCATACGATCTTTTTGAATGTGTATCATCCCGAACTTCATTACTATTTGCTGGGATATAAGTTATACAGTCTGCCGTTTGTAAATACAGAGGCATTGACGAATTACAGTCAACTGGAGACGTACGACAATCTGTGGTATATCTGTTTTCAGGGAGGCGTACCGAATGAGGTAGAGGGTGAATATCGGTATGAGGAGGCAGTGAAATTCCATTATATGTATTATGATTTTGTAGTGTATCGCTTGGAAAGAATCGTGCAGGAATAAGAAATGGCGAAAACGGAAATTATTTCCGAAAGAAATGTCACAGGAATGTACAGAAGTAAAAACGTATTTATGAGTTAAAGGAATTGAAAAATGCAGAACATGGAAAAAATAAATCATCGAGAAAGCACAGTGCGTCAAAAATGGGTGGAATATTTAAACCATTTTCTGAAAAACAGAATGTATTTGTGCATTTTGCTGCTCACAGCAATATGCGCCTACGGTTATAAAGTGACAAATGTAACCATCGGCATTGATGATACACCGTCATTATATTATTTTGAAGAAGGACTGATTGCCATTGTGGGGCGGTGGGTTCTGTTTTTGCTGAATAAGATCTGCTCCATTGCGGAATTTTTACCTTTTCTGACGGATTTCGCAGCAGTCGTTTTACTGGTTATTGCTGCCATTGTGTGGTCGGCGTTATTTTATTCTGTATTCGGTGAGAAAATTCCGATGGTCGGATATGCTTTTTTCGCCGCTGTCTTTGTGTCCAGTCCGCTGATCAGCGAAGTGTTCACCTATTTTCTGCATAATGGAATTGCCATAGGATATCTAAGCTGCGGGATCAGCCTGTGCTTTATGCGTGAGTGGCAGTGTAGTATGCAAAATCCAGGAAAGGGAACAACAATCGGTGAAAAATGCAGAGACCTGGCAGTGGGAAAAATCGTATGCGCAGCGGTGTTTTTATGGATAGCTGTCGGCTGCTATGAATCTTTTATGATACTGTGGCTGGCGGGGCTTTTGCTTTTGCTGCTGGCGGAGCGGATATGCATGGAAGCTGTACACGAAGCCGGAGTTATTGTAGTATTGGCCGCAGGGGCGACGGCAGCATTTTTGGCGGTCATATTGCGCAGTCTGATGATCGTCATTGTGACGAAGGCGTTTCATCTGGAATATCTGCAGGGAGAGGCCGAACAACGTTCCGTTACGGAGATGCTTGGGTGGATGTTTAATCCCGGGGCTTTCGGTGAACTGGTCATGATCCTTAAGCGGACATTTGTCTTGTATGGCGTGTTTGCCTATGCGTATCTGCCGATCAGGATCTTCGTCTTATCGGCGGTTGTGATCGTGGCAGTCACATTGCTTAGAGTGATCCGCGGTCGGGATCTGTGGGCACTTTTACTGTTGCCGGCAGCTTATTTTGCGGCATTTTCTCTTTTATTTGTTGAAGGAAAAGCAACATTGTACCGTTCTGCGCAGTTTCTGCCGATTTTCTGCGGATATGGAGCGCTACTTTTTGCCTATGCGGTGTGGCAGGTAACAGCATGGTGGGAACGGAAGACACAGAAGTCTCAAAACAGTCGTATCTGTCGCGGCGTGCGTGGGATTGCGATTCTCGTGTTTGCGGTAATTGTCTGGAATCAGTGCGCGGATATGACGAAATGGTTCTACATTGATAAACAGAAATACGATGCGGCAGTGAAAACGGTGGATCAGATCGCATTGGATCTGGAGCGGAACTTTGATACTTCCAAACCGGTGATTTTCACGGGCAACTATGAGATCCCGTATAGTATTATACAGGATGCTTATGTAAGCTATGGTTCGACTACATACTTCAAAATGAAGCGTCTTACGGATCTGATCGATCCGGATCTGCTGGACAAATACAATCGTGGATCCAAAGGTGTCTGGGTGGCACAGACACCTGCATTGTCGGTCATCGACTGGGGGCGCTATGCCTTTGATTCCGATGCCGAACTGGTGAAATTTTTCGCAATGCACGGGCATACGCTGGTGGCAGAAGAGGATATCAGCCTGTATGCCGGAGCGGAAGAGGAGGCTTTAGGTCTGCCGGAATATCCGCAAGACGGGTACATTGTAGATAAGGGTGATTATATTATTATACATTTTTAGGGGATTACATGGTGAACAAAAGACAGATTAGTTTAATTAGAAATCTAATTACAGTAGGAACAATTCTTCTCTTTGCCTCCTTCCTTTGGATTAAGGATATGGGAGTCTATTTTGAGACCAATGACGACAGGATTATTGCGGAGATATTGTCCGGTGTCCATAGCCTGACTCAGGATCCGCATACTATTCATGAAAATTATCTGCTAATGCTTCCTCTGTCGCTATTGTATAAAATTACTTCCGGAGTGTCATGGTATGGGTGGAGCCTGCTTTTGTGCCATGCAACAGCGTGGTTTGTGACAGAAAGCAGTTTTCTCTCACGGTGTAAAAATTGGAAAGATTATCTTGCTGTACTCATTGGTCTGAGCGGGCTCTTTTTGGGTAGTCTGGAATTGATCGGAAGGATTCAATTCACTTCGACAGCTGTAATTCTGGCAATTTCCGGTTATATTGCTTTGTATCTGGAAGAAAACAGGAAAAAAGGGTATGTGCTGTTCTTTGTAACGGAACTGTTAGCATTTTGTGTACGTTACAAAGCAATGCTGATGATACAGCCACTTGGCGGAATCGTGTGGCTGGGATTGGCATTGGTACAGTTGGGAAAGACAGGGTGGAGCCGGGAACGACTGCTGGAAAAGGGAAAAGAAGCAGGGAGACTTCTCTTAATCTGGGCTGCGATTTTTCTGTTGGGAGGCTTTGGGAATATCATTGGATATCACAGTGAGGACTGGAAGGATTTTCTTAAATTTTCAGAGACAAGGGCTCAGTTATTTGATTATCATGGCGCTCCGAATTATGAGGATGTAAAAGATATTCTGGATCGTTATGATGTAACAGAGAATGTATATGATGGATTTTGCAATTACAATATTCTGGATTGGGAGGTAAGTACCGATTGCATAGAAGAACTTGTGGAATTCCAAAAGCAAAAAGCTGGGCAGAAAATTACGCTCGGAGAGGCTTTTCGCAGTTCTTTCGAGGGAATGAATTCCGACGGTATGCAGAAAATAAATAAAACCTGTGTGACAATGTGGGTGATTCTTACAATATGGATGATTTTCAAAAGGCAATTTACAATGCTGTATCCGTTACTCGGAATACTGTCTGTGCGGACTGCGTTGTGGATGTATCTGATTTATCAGGGACGATTACCGGCACGGGTAAGCTATCCCTTATTTACGGGAGAAGCTCTTTTGCTGTTTTCGGTTTTCTGGTATTTTTATACAGAGGAAAGCGAAAAGAGAAAACATTTGGTTACTGTTGCCGGGGGAATTGTCTGCCTGATTGTTTTGCTTACCGGCACTGATGCGGGGCGAGCACAGTACCGTTATGTAAAGCCGGAAAATGAGGGGCAGAAAGTGTATATGGAAGGTATGAAGGAAGTTCTGGATTATTGCAATGGAAATGCAGAAAAGAAATTCCTCTTGGATGGTTTTTCGTTCAATTACTATAAGGGGAGTGCTCTGGAAACAGAGAGTTACGGTCCACGCAATGCTGTGAGCTTCGGTACCTGGTTTTCCAACAGCCCGTCTGCAATCGAAAAATGGAAGAATTATTTTACTGAGGATGATGCTGCGATTTATGTGATCGTGTACGAAGACGGAAACATGGAAAACTATCCCGCAATCCGCATGATGTCTGAACAAATGCAATGTCCGGCGGTTCTTGACGATCGTATCGATGTGTCAACAGGTATTACTTATCTGGTATGGCGTATAGGAAAATAGTTTATGAAAAGTAAGTTAAAACATAATTTTATAGAGTTTTTGGATCAGATTCCTCTGTGGTGGCTTGAAATTCTGGTTACAATTGTATTTTTCCTGCCCTATTTTGTCCTGGGAGACGGATGTGTCTTTGAGATCAACGACCAGCTGGATGAAAGCATCATGAACTATATGCTTCCAGCAAGACATCTGTGGGATGGCAGCACAATATATCCTGAGATGTTAAACGGAGTCAATGCCAGCGGCATGCAGCCATCGGCAGTTCTTTTCCTGCCGCTGTATAGCCTGCTTTCTGCAAGAGTGGCATTCCTTACGCAGTATATAGCATGTTTCCTGGTGGCATTTTTAGGGATGTACCTACTGGTAAAAGAAATCACGGACAGCAGTATTCTCGCGGTGATCGCAGGAAGCTGTTTCTGCGTACTGCCGTTATATCCGGTCTATGGTCTGTCGGAGTTCGGTATTCCACTGATCCTATACGGAGCCCTGTGCCTGTGGAAACAAAAAAAGGTGATCCCGGGGTTACTGATCACGATCGTATTCGGACTGACCAGTCATCTGGTATATACCGGATATGTGGTGCTGGGCTTCTGGGGGATCGCACTTGTTTATGCACTTATAAAAAAGAGAAAGAATCAGTGGTTTCCGATGGGATTTGCGGCGCTTTTAGCCACCTATGTATTGGTGAACCGGACTTTGATCTGTGAGATTTTGTTCGGAACCGGCAGCTATGTCAGCCACCGCGAGGAAATGGTATCTTCCGCGATGTCGTTTTGGGAAACTTTTCTGAGTGTATTTCAAAACAGCGCGCAGCATGCCCCGTCCCTGCATAAATATCTGATTCTTCCGATCATCCTGTTTTTGATTCTGGGTGCTTTTTGCAAAAAGGATGTGACGGATAAAAAGATTTATAGGATAGCGGTGGCGAACTTTTTGCTGCTGATCGTGATCGCGCTGTTTTATGCTTTTTGCCACTCTTCAGTGATCGTGAATCTGAAAAACAGCATGACAGGATTTTTACATTATTTCCAGATCGAACGGTTTTACTGGTTGTATCCGGCGCTCTGGTATCTGGAATTTGCACTGTCTGCCGCTGTATTGTGGCGGACGCCGGTTCCGGGCACCGGGCGGCGTATGTTGGTTGGAAAACTGGCAGCGATCTGCATCTGTCTGCTCCCGACATTGCAGTTGTTAAAGGTAAATTCCGGCATGTATCTGAATGTGAACCAGATCAACAACGGTTCCGGGATCACCGGTTATATCTCCTGGGAGAGCTGGTTTGCAGAGGATCTGATGCAGGAAATAGACGATGCTATCGGCCGGGACAAGAGTACTTACCGTGTGGCACATTTGGGGATCAGTCCGGCTCCGTCCCTGATGCATGGTTTTTATACGGTGGATGGATATTCCAATAATTATCCTCTGGAATATAAGCACCGCTTTCGAGAAGTTATTGCGGCAGAGCTGGAGAAAAATGAGGAAGTACGGGTATACTTTGACCTGTGGGGAAACCGGTGTTATCTATTCAACAGTATTACCGGTAATTATATGCAACTGAAAAAGGGCAATACCCTGGTGTATGAAGGACTGGAGTTCGATATGGATGCATTACGGGAACTGGGATGTGAATACCTGTTCTCCGGCGCCGAGATCGGTGATGCCGAACGCATGGGTCTGGAGCTCGTAGGTTATTATGAAACGGACGACTCTTATTGGGGAATCTGGGTGTATTGCATAATGAAGGAAGCGAAATGAAAGAAAAAACATTTATGAAAAAGTATGGAATGCTGTTGATGATCTTAGGAGTGGCAGCAGTGACAAGATTGGCAGGCTTAGGAAAAATACCGGAGGGTATCCTTCCGGATGAGGCATGTGCTGCGTATAATGCATGGGCACTTATGACAGAAGGAATGGATAACAGAGGGTATGGCTTTCCGGTGTATTTTATTGCGTGGGGAAGCGGAATGAATACGTTGTATTCTTATCTGTCTATTCCGTTCCTGTGGCTGTTTGGCGCTACGACTATGGTATATCGTATTCCGCAGGCGCTCTTTGGTATTTTGGGAGTGCTGGCAGCATATGTGCTGGGAAGAGAACTGCTGGATGAAAAATTCGGACTTCTGTTTTCTTTTCTGCTGGCGATCAATCCATGGAATATCATGATCAACCGGTTCGCACTGGAGTCAAACCTGGCACCTGCGATGTTTCTGATCTCACTTACCCTGCTTGTACTGGGGATCAGGAAAAACTCCGGGTATCTTCCGGCTGCGGCTGCATTTTTTGGATTGACGCTCTACAGTTATGCTCAAAGCTGGATCGTGGTGCCGTTGTTTCTGCTGCTATTTCTGCTGTTTTATCGGAAAAGCATTCCTTATGGAAAACATCTGTGGTTTTCAATTCTGGTATTAGCTGTCATAGCAAGTCCGTTATTGTATTTTGTAGGTGTGAATCTGAATTTTTTGCCGGAGATTAAAACCCGATTTTTCTCTATCCCCAGATTACTTGCGTTCCGGGGAGAAGAGATCAACATTGCCCATATGATAGACAGCGCAAAAATAGTGTGTAAGATGCTGTTTAGACAATATGATGGAGTCGCTCACACAGCCTGTGGTAAGACAGGGGCATATTACTTTTTCACAGCACCGTTCTGGATGCTGGGGATCGGCCTGCAGCTGAACGGCATAGTTCGCAGCCGGAAGCTTGAGAAAAAGCCTTTGGAGTATGTTATGCTGTTCTGGCTGGTCAGTGCAGCGGTTATGTGTGTGCTGAATGAAATAGTTACGGTAATACATACCAATCTCATTCATATTCCCATAATTTTTTATGGGGCATATGGCATTTACAAGGTATGCAGCTATTTAAAAAGCAAAGTATTTTTCGGTATATGTATAGGAATGTTGTTGTTTTCCTTTGGAATATTTGCGGTCTGGTATGTGAAAGACAGTGAGGAATATGCCTCCTATTTTGTCGGAAAAGAGGCAGAAGAAGCAATTGAAATGGCAAGATCGGTAAGTGAGAATGGAGAATTTACAATCGTAGAACCGGGCACGATTAATTTTGCGACCATTCTCTGGGAGGAAAAAATACCTGTCACAGACTATCTGAATTCCGTAGTATATACAGGGGTTCCCGGATGGGAAAATCCGGAGAGCTTTACCGGTTACCGGTATGTGCAGACCCTGGATGAGGCTGTGGAAGATGGCGTGTATCTGATCCCCATACAATATGAAGAGGAAATGATGCATAGAAATTATCAGATCATTACAGTGAATACCGATTACTCACTGGCGATCCGGTAAACGCAAAATAATGACACTCAGGGCAATACCAAGGAGCAACAGCCAGGAGATACCGACAATGCCCTTATAAAAAGAATAAGATTGAATATAGTACATCTGGCATAAAAGACGGCTGTTTTGTTCTTTTCCGTCCAGACGATAATCGGACACGCTATCCAGATAATAGTGTGCATTATCTGTGCATAACATACGGAATGTCGAGGAAGGGTCGTCGGACAGATTCTCGACGCGGACAGTAAAGGTGCTTCCTGCGCAGTGTGTCTGATCGAGACAGAAGTTTACATAACGGTCCGCCGGCAGAGAGGTCAGGCTCAGGACCTGTTCCATGATGACGGCATCATCCCGGAAAACGGAGACTTTGACCTGGGTGTCCTGCCATACATCATCCGTATAGGAAAAAGCAAGATCGATACTTTCGAGGGTGGATCTATCCCAGGCAATATCCTCTTCCATCGTAGCACCGGGTAAAATTTCCAAAGTTGTGTCCGGGTAAGATACGGTGAGGGAATCAATGGCGATCACGGGAGAGATTTCTTTTTTCAGAACGATGACGATACCGCACACGAGGATCAGCCAGATAGCAGCGAGGAGTATTTTTTTATAGAATGGATGAGTTATCAAAAAGTTTTTCATGGGAATCTCCTAAGTAAGTTTGTTTTATTATAGCATATAAATCTTAAATTTTGTTAAGAAAATACAGGTTTCTGTTTCGATGCTTGAAAAATATGATAGAATAGAAAAATAAAATACCTTGAATTGGAAAATAGGATGAAAGACAGAATTTATATATGTCACACTTACTATCATGCATATGTGACGTTTTTAAAAGAGTTAAAATTACGGGCAGAGGCAGATCCTGCGAGGAAGGCGGGAACTGCTACTTTAGTGCTGTCCAAAATGTCCAACAATTTTGAAAATCTGAAGGCCCGGGTGGAGAGCACGGGCCTGTTTGAGGAAGTCCTGGAGTTCGATGAGAAGAGAGAGGACTTTTTCCCGGAGCTGGCAAAATACCGCCTGGATACCGGGAATTTCCTGGGGAATCTGAAGAACCGTATCCGGTTTACGCGGGAATATGCCAGACTGGAGGCACCTTACGTACCGGTGAACCTGAAGGAATACAAGGATATTTATGTCTATTGCGATTCCGACCCCATCGGGTATTATCTGAATCAGAATCATATCCGTTATCATGCAGTGGAGGACGGTCTGAACTGTCTGAAGAATTTCGATGCCGCCCGGTATGACAACAGAGGCCATTTTAATCTCAAGGCCTTTTTATCCAGGTATCTGAATCTGATCTTTGTACAGAACGGTTACGGCAAATACTGCATGGATATGGAGGTAAATGATATCTCGGCAATTCATTATCCCTGTCCAAGATACATTGAACAGCCGAGGAAAGAGCTGGTGGACCGCCTGACGGAGGCGGACAAGCAGCTGATCCTTCAGGCGTTTGTGAAAAATAAGGAAGAGCTGGAGCACCAGATTGCTGAAAGCAACAAGGTAGGGGATAAAATACTGATCCTTACGGATCCTCTGTGTACTTTGGATGTCAGAGAGAAGATATTCCGGGACGTTATCAAAATGTACGAAAAAGAGGGAAGTATTTTTATTAAACCGCATCCCAGAGATGAACTGGATTACCGGAAATTGTTCCCGGAGTATCCGCAGTTCGATGCTACCGTGCCTATGGAAATGTTGAATTTTTTCCCGGGACTGAGGTTTAAAAAAGTAGTGGGAGTGCTGACGGAAGTGAAGGGGCTGCCCTTCGCAGAGGAAGCGGTGCGTCTGGGACCGGATTTCATGGATGCCTATGAAGATCCCCTGATCCACAGACAGAATGAACAGATCTGAGAAATGAAGAACCGGAGAACTGGAGAACTCTATGTTACAGATAATTAAGAAAATGAATGTCCTGCTGGACAAAAAACAGAAGAGAACCATGGTGGGGCTGATCATCCTCATGGTGATCAGCGCATTTTTACAGACCGCCGGTGTGGGTATGCTGGTGGAGGTCATGCAGATCGTCATTGATCCGGAGGCAGTACAGCACAGCCGGGTGGCGGAAGCCTGCTATGAGATCCTGGGAGTGGAGAGCTACCGGACTTTCTCGATTATTGTCATGGTACTGCTGATCCTGGTATTCGTAGTGAAGAATCTGTTTACTTATGTACAGCAGAAGCTGACATTGTCATTTGTCTATACGAACCAGTTTTACACTTCCGAACGCATGATGCGCAACTATCTGCGCCGTGGCTATGAATTTTACCTGAATGCGGATACCGCGGTGGTGCAGCGAAGCATCACTTCGGATGTTAATAATATGTATGCCCTGATCCTGGCACTTTTACAGCTGCTGTCCGATACGGTGGTATCGTTGTTCGTTATCAGTTACTGCTTTATCTCCAGCGGAACCATGACGATCCTGATGGCAGTGGTATTGCTTTCTCTCATGTGGCTGATCAAGAGAGTGCTGAAGCCTGTCATGTATAAGGCGGGTAAGGACAATCAGGACTATTACAGCGGTCTGTTCAAATGGATCTCCCAGACGGTACAGGGGATCAAGGAAGTGAAGATCTCCGGCAAGGAGCAGTATTTCGTATCCGAGTATCGCAAGTGCGGTAAGGGATATGTGGATGCCGTACAGCGTTACAGCCTGTATAATCAGGTGCCGAAGCTGCTGATCGAGACTGCCTGTGTGGCTACTATGGTGGGCTACATGATCTTCCTGGTGGCGACCGGAGTATCCACGGAAAATATGCTGACGGTGTTCGGAACCCTGGCAGCAGCGGCACTGGTGCTATTGCCCTGTGTCAACCGTATAAACAATCAGATCAACTCCATTGCCTATTTTGAACCCTTCTTCATGGGAGTCAGCGATAATCTGCAGGATGAGATCAACGGACAGAATATTGACATGTCCTTTGCTACCGATGAAGAGGAGAAGCTGGATGTAAAGAACAGCATTGAGATGAAGGATATTACGTATGCGTATCCCAACACAGAGCGTCTGATCTTCGATCACGCGGATCTGAAGATCCCGGTAGGAGCTTCCGTGGGGATCGTGGGTACCTCCGGCGCCGGCAAAAGCACGGTGGTGGATATTCTGCTGGGACTGCTGGAGCCGAGTACGGGACATATCTACGCGGACAGCGTGGATGTGAAGGACCCCGGCAATTACCGGAAATGGCTGAAAAATATCGGCTACATCCCGCAGATGATCTTCATGCTGGACGATACCATCCGCAAAAATGTGGCATTCGGTGTGCCCGAGGATAAGATCGATGAGAACAGATTGTGGGAAGTATTGAAGGAAGCACAGCTGGATGAATTTATCAAGACGCTTCCGGAAGGCTTAGAGACCGGTATCGGCGAGCGGGGTATCCGTCTCTCCGGCGGACAGAGGCAGCGTATCGGTATTGCCAGAGCACTGTACAACGATCCTGAGGTGCTGATCCTGGATGAGGCAACTTCCGCACTGGATAATGATACGGAAGCCGCCATCATGGAATCCATCAACAGACTGCACGGCCGTAAGACACTGATCATTATCGCCCACAGATTACAGACCATCGAAAAATGTGACATTGTCTACCGGGTAGAAGACGGCAGGGCGAAAATCGAACGGGGAAGCCTATAAGCTATGAGTAAAAAATTGAGCATCATCGTACCCGTCTACAATATGGCGGCGGAGGGAAAACTGAATTATTGTCTGGACAGCCTGGTGGGACAGACCATCCGGGGAGTGTATGATTATGAGATTCTCTGCGTGGATGATGCTTCCACGGACGAATCCCTGGAGATCCTGTTAGATTATCAGAAACGTTATCCGGAACTGATCTGTGTGATTCCCAATGCGGTGAATCTGCGCCAGGGTGGTGCGAAGAATGTTGGACTAAAAAACGCAGAAGGCGAATGGATCGGCTTCATCGACAGTGACGACTGGGTATCTCCGGATTATTATGAGAAGCTTCTGAAAAAAGCGGAGGAGACCGGAGCGGATCTGGTGGGCTGCGATTACAGTCTGGTGGATCATCATACCTTTACCGTCGGAAAAGTGATCGTCAACAATACACCGGATCAGACCGGGGAACTGATGGAGGAACAGCATAAAAGTCTGTTTATCCGGCCCGGCAGCATGGTCTTGAAGATTTATAAGCACAGTGTGATCCGGGAGAACCGGCTGGATTTTCCGGAACATATTTTTTATGAGGATAATTGCGCAGGACCTTTGTGGAGCCTGTATTTCCGGCATTTTGCGAGAGTGGAGGAGCCGCTTTACTATTATTATCAGCACGCGGTATCCACAGTGCATCATATTACGGAAGAAAAATGCAGGGATCGCATGAAGGCGGCGGAGCTTTTATACGCGGAATGTGAGAGAAGAGGGTTCCTTACGGAATATTCACGGGAGATCGAGTATCGTTATACGGAACTGTATTATGCCATTACCCTGTTCTCTTATATGGGAGGGGTAACCCATCCTAAGCTGGCTTTTATCAGACAGCTCCGCAAGGGTGTGGAAGAACGTTTCCCTGAATTTGCACAGAATCCCTACTATCTGGAGCACACAGGGGCACCGGAACAGAAGCTGATCCGGATGCAGAGCAGATCGGATCTTTTATTTTTTGTTTACTATCGTATGAAACAGTGGATCTGGAAGAAAAGAGGTAATTTGTAATGCAGACAGCCGGTAAAGCAGTGGCGATCATAACCGCAAGGGGAGGGAGTAAACGGATCCCTCATAAAAATATCAAGGAATTCTGTGGAAAGCCGATCCTGGCGTATTCCATCGAAGCAGCACTGGCTTCGGGAGTATTTGACCGGGTCATGGTATCCACCGATGATGAAGAGATCGCAGAAGTCGCAAGAAAATATGGAGCAGAAGTTCCTTTCCTGCGTAGTGAGAAGACGGCAAATGATTATGCCACTACGAAGGATGTGCTGGAAGAAGTGCTGGCAGAATATGAAAAACGCGGGGAACATTTTGATACCTTGTGCTGTATCTATCCCACCGCTCCTTTTATTACACCTGACAGGCTGTCGGAGGCAATGCGCCTGTTGGAAGAAAAAAAGGGGGACACCCTGCTTCCGGTAGTACGTTTCAGCTTTCCGCCCCAGCGCTGCGTGGTACAGGATGCGGAAGGGTATCTTAAGTTCAAATGGCCGGAGTATCGTAACAGCCGTTCCCAGGATCTGGAACCTTATTATCATGATGCGGGACAGTTCTACTGTCTGCGGGTGTCGTCTTTCCTGGCACAGCAGAATCTGATCATGGAGAAAACAGTACCCATGGAGCTTCCGGAGACAGAGGTGCAGGATATTGACAATGAAGAGGACTGGAAACTGGCAGAGATGAAATATCATATGCTGGGGAAGGCTTGAGGACATAAAATATGGGAGAAAAGGATCATCTTAAGATCAAAATCGGAAACCGTCTGATCGGAAGCGGGGAACCGGCATATCTGATCGCGGAAATGTCAGCGAATCATGCGGGGAGTATTGAACGTGCGAAGGAGATCATTCATGCCGCCAAAGAAAGCGGTGCGGACTGTATCAAGATTCAGACATATACGCCGGATACCCTGACAATTGATTGCCACAACAAATATTTTCAGGTGAATAACGGTACCTGGGAGGGCGAGAATCTCTACAGCCTCTACGGTAAGGCATACACTCCGTGGGAGTGGCAGCCCCAACTTAAGGCAGAGGCGGACAAGGTAGGAATCGACTTTTTGTCCACTCCCTTTGATAATACTGCAGTGGATTTCCTGGAGGATATGGGACTGGAATTCTACAAGATCGCCTCTTTTGAGATGATCGATCTGCCGCTGGTAGAGTACGTGGCATCGAAAGGAAAACCGATCATCATGTCTACCGGTATGGCTACGCTGGAGGAGATCCGGGAAGCTGTGGAGACGGTATATCACACCGGCAACAGACAGCTGGTGCTGTTAAAATGCTCCAGCGCTTATCCCGCAGACCCGGCGCAGATGTATCTGCGGACGATTACCGATATGCAGAAACGTTTCGACCTGCCCATTGGTCTGTCGGATCATTCCATGGGTTCCATGAGTGCTGTGACGGCGGTGGCCCTGGGGGCATCGGTTATTGAGAAGCATTTCTGCTTAAGCCGTGAGATCGAGAATCCGGATGCTTCGTTCTCCATGACACCGGAAGAATATAAGCAGATGGTGCAGGATATCCGTAATGTGGAGGCTGCCCTGGGAACACCGACCTACGGCGTGGAAAAACAGGAAGAGAGCAGCAGAGTGTTCCGCAGATCTATTTTTGCAGTGAAGGATATACCCGCAGGAGCAGAGCTTACGGAAGAAAATATCCGCATTATCCGTCCCGGTTACGGCATCAAACCCAAATACTGGAAAGATGTCCTGGGGATGCGGACGGATCATGCCATGGAGAGAGGAACGCCTATTACCTTTGATGCCCTGGAGAAGGGCAGTATTCTGTTTTTGACCAATAATACGAATACAGACGGTCTGTACCGGTGGCTGAAGGAGCAGGGAGAACAGGTATACCGGGTGGAGAATAAAGTAACGGCACAGATGATCGCACAGATGAAGCCTTCCCTGATGATCAGCTTCAATTACCGCCATATGATTCCACAGGAGGTGCTGGAGCTGATGCCCGGCAGAGTCATCAATCTTCATACCTCGTATCTGCCCTATAACCGCGGCTCTAGTCCGAACTTTTTCAGTTTCCTGGAGGATACGCCCAAGGGCGTGACCATTCACCTTATGAGTGCGGGACTGGATGAAGGGGATATTTTATGTCAGCGGGAACTGCATTTTGATGAAGAAAAGGAAACCTTTGCATCCACCTATGAGGCACTGCTTCAGGAGATAGAGAAATTATTCCGGGAGAACTGGCAGCAGATCAGGGAAGGAAGCATCATACCCGTGAAGCAGGCAGGCCCCGTTACTTATCACAGAATGAAGGACCTGGATGCGATCCGGGAAAAGGTGGATTTTGACTGGAATATGAAGATTGGCGATTTTAAAAGAGCTTATGAAAAGGCAATGAGGAAGGACGAAAACAGCTGATGAAGGTATGGATCCGCGCAGACGGCAATGAGCAGATAGGAACCGGGCATGTGATGCGCTGCCTCGCTATTGCGGAGGCATTGGAGGCAGCAGGGGTACCGGTGTGTTTTGTCATGGCGGATGATGCAGCTACGCAGCTGGTAAAAAGCAGAGGCAAAAAGGTAAGGATCCTGCATACCCGGTATGACCGCATGGAGGAGGAACTGCCTGTACTGACAGCTGTCATGGAAGAAGAACATCCCGATATGCTGCTGATTGACAGTTATTATGTCTCGGATGCTTATCTACAGCGGCTGACGGGACAGGTATGGACCGTCTATATCGATGATAAAAGCTTCCACTCTTATCCGGTGAATATGATCATCAATTATAATATATATGGGGACAGAAGCCTGTATCATCCGGAGCCGGCTTACAGTCTCATGGGAGCAGCTTATGCACCCCTCAGACCGGAATTTCGCAATGTGGAATATCCTGTAAGAGAACAGGCAGAAGCAGTTCTTCTGACTACCGGAGGAAGTGACCGCTATGATCTGGCAGGACAGATCCTGCGGGCAGTGCCGAAGGAGCTAGCTGTGGTATTCCATGTGGTCAGCGGAATCTTTAATCCGCATTATGATGCGCTGTGCCGTATGGCGCTTGCGGATGATAGAATCCGGGTGCACCGTAATGTAAGCCGGATGTCTGAGCTGATGAGGGAATGCGATATTGCCATAACGGCAGGTGGTTCTACCATGTATGAGCTTTCCGCCATCGGAGTTCCCATGATCAGTTTTTCGTTTGTAGATAATCAGGAGAAGATTGTAGAGACCTTTTATCAAAAGAAAATCACCTGTTACGGAGGAAATTACCTGACCGAAGGTGACCTTATGCCGGGGCGGATCGTGGAACATATGATGGAGCTGATGCAAAGCAGAGAACTGCGGGAACATTACAGCAGTCTGGAACGTCATCTGGTAGATGGAAATGGTGCCAGCAGGATCGCGGAGGAACTTTGCCGGGTTTATGAAGAAGATAGAATTTAGCAGAGTAAAAATAATATATAGTACGATTGCAGCCGTGATTTTCGTGGTACTGTTGGTGCTGTTTTTCCCGGGGGACCGCGAGTATCAGAGAATCCCCTATGATGTGGTATTTCTGGGAGACAGTGTGTACGGGCTGTGCCGGGATGAGACCTCCATTGCCGCCAAACTGCAGGAGAAGACAGGCCTGAAGTGTTATAACGGAGGACTGGGCGGAACGGTTCTGGGAAGAGCGGATACGGAGAGAAGACTGGGATATACCAAGGATTCTCTGTCTGCGGCAGGACTGGTGAGATCTTTTGCGGTAAAGGATTTCGGTGTGCAGAAGACGATACGGATCCGGGAACCGGCAACTGATTATTTTGAAGATACGCTGGGTGACCTGGGGCAGATCGATTTTGATACGGTACAGATTTTGTTTATCGGATCCGGACTGAATGATTATCACGCGGGGAATCCCATTGAGTCCGTGACGGATCCGTATGATGAATATACGTATTGCGGAGCGATCCGCAGTATTGTAAAGGAACTGCGGGAGGCTTATCCGGATCTGCGGATCATATTTATCACGCCGCCGTATACCTGGTATACGGTACCGGAGGTAACCTGTGAAGAGTACGATCTGGGAGGCGGCGTACTGGAAGATTATGTCAATGCGGAGATTGGGATCTGTGAAGCATTGGATGTGGAAGTGATCGATATTTATCATGACTATTATCCTCATGACAACTGGGACGATCTGTATCTCTATACGGATGACGGATTGCATCCCAACGAAGCGGGGCGGGAGAAGATTGCCCAGACACTGGCGGACTACCTGAATCAGACGTTAGACGAGGAGTGACAGACGGATGAAGACACCGTGGGAACTTTTGAAAGAGAGCAAGACAAAAATAAAGACAACCTGGAGGATCGCGTTCGTATCGGCGCTGGTGCTGGGATTACTGATCCATCTTCCGGTGATGCTGTCGGATATTCCGAATCATGACGGACTGAGCAGCATGTATTTTGACCAGAATATGATCACTTCCGGTCGCTGGTTTTTAACTGTTGCCTGTGGATTTTCCTCTTATTTTACCATACCCTGGGTGATTGGACTGATCGGACTGATATGGCTGGCACTTACGGCGGCGGTACTTACGGAAGTGCTGGAACTGACGGATCCGGTGACCATTACTGTGGTGAGCGGTCTGTTGGTATCTTTTCCGGCGCTGGCATCTACTTTTGCCTATGTGTTTACCATGGATGGTTACATGCTGGCGCTGTTCCTGGCAGTGCTGGCGGTTCTGTTTACGGCGAAATATCCCAGAGGCTATCTGGCCGGTGCAGTGTGTCTGGCATTCAGCATGGGAATCTATCAGGCGTACCTGCCTTTTACGATCCTGCTGTGTGTATATAAGATCCTGCTCTATTTTATGGAGGAAAAAGGCTGGAAAGAAAAGGCGAAATATGTATGCCATTATCTGGGGATGGGAATTGCCGGCGGAGTATTGTATTATGTGATCCTGCAGATCCTGTTGAAGCTGCAGGGCAAGGTGCTGGATACTTATCAGGGGATCAATTCCATGGAGCAGATGGGATCCGGCATGGGAATTCTGGCAACCATAAAGGGAATGTACGTGGATTTCCTGGCATTTACGGTTCACGGCAATGTTCTTGTGAACAATATTTTTTCACTGGCGGCCTGCATTATTTTAGTGGCAACGGTAGTATTTTTAGTGATCCGCAGTATGATTTGGAGAAAATGGTGGAAGAATCCGGCATTTTTCGTTATAATGATTCTGTTGGGCATCAGTATGCCGCTTCTGACCAATGTGATATTGCTCATTTCTCCGAACCTGACCTATCATTTGCTGATGCGATACCAGTGGGTATTGTATCTGATCCTTATGACGGCGTTCGCGGACCGGTATACCGCTGAGGAGAGTCGTACGGACGTGGTATTGCAATGGGCAGCATTGTGTGCGGCGGTGGTATTGGTGTTCGATTATGGAATTTCCGATAATATCGGATATTCCAATCTGGAGAAAAAGTACGAGAAGACGTATGCGTATTGTGTACGCCTGCTGGACCGGATCGAGCAGACTCCCGGATATTATCAGGGGATTCCCATTGCATTGGTGGGAGTCATCGGCTATGATGAATTCCCTACAACGGACATCACGGGGAAGGTTACGGACGGTATGATCGGACTCAGCGGAGATTACCTCATCTATAAGGGAGCGGATTATCAGGCATTTATGCAGAATTATCTGGGGGCAACCCTGAATTTCCTGGATCCCGATACGGTGGGTGAGATCTACATGACACAGGAATACATTGACATGGATACATTCCCCGGACCGAATGCTACGAAAGTGGTGGATGGGATCCTCTATGTCAAGACAGAGAACTGCGGAAGGGATTAAGAAGATGTCTTTATTGTCAATTGTCTTACCGGCATATAACGAAGAACAAAATATTGCGAATACCGCGAAGGTACTGGGCGAATTGCTGGACCGACACGGGATAGATTATGAAC
>OLIR01000105.1_pt1 | contig 50503 bp, 22 predicted proteins | sample 1609741 | NCBI WGS metagenome assembly OLIR01 (sample SAMEA4350169, study PRJEB24818) | metagenome | biome: human; feature: gut; material: faeces | place: Denmark | collected 2013-09
GGGGTGAGCAATTTCAGTCCACGAAGACGGAGTGTCGATATCAAATGTACCTTCTATCCGGGGAGTGCTTTTTGTAAAATGAAGTTTCCAGCCGTGATCAAGGCTGAGGCTGACAGGTTGTTCTTGAACGTATTTCCATTCGGCAACGTCTGTCAGGGCATGGTTGAAAGTTTGCAGGATCACGCTTTCGCCGGAATGCAGTTGGAGGTGTACTTGGGTTTTGCCTTCTTGCTTGCGGGTTTGTGCTTTCCCTTTTTCTCCCGTCATCGGATTGAACAGCATGACACTTTCTGCGGGAACGGCTAAGGTTATCCAGTCGTTTACTCCTTTTTCCTGCAATGAGGAGATGAAATAATGATGTCCATCGGCATGGGAGCGGCGGATACATTGTAAGCCATACCGCGTTTTCATCTCTTCGGGAACAACACCGCTTTTTTCCAAGGCAGATTGATAGTTGTTTCCTGTAATGATGATCCCTTTTTGATAAGGAGTTGCCACCGTCTCATCGAAAGAAGCAATTTCCGGAAGTTGCTTTTGTAATTGCGCAAAGCCTTTCCGGCGTGCTTCCAGTTTTCCATAACCGGGTACATCCTGCGGATAGTTTTCGGTAAAGATGATAGTAGCTCCGGCTTGTGCCAGCTTTAGTAAATGGCCGAGTACCTCGGACGGCATTAGTTTTACAGCAGGAATGATGATGGCCTTATAGGAAGTTCCTCCTTTGGTCAGTAATTTGCCATTTACGCAACGGGTGCTTTTCACAAAGTTGTCAGAGATATAATCCATGTCATAGCCGCAATTGCTGATGGTATGAACGGTTTCTATAAACTTGGGAGCACGTTTTGCCATATCATGGATGCTGAACAGCAAAAGACGGCCCGGCTGTTCCTGCCACATATCATATACAGGCAGATAAACAAGAAAATCATTGTCCGGTTTCCCCATTTGCAGGAAAGACTGGCAACGGGTGATATATTCAAAGAAAGCAGGAGCATCCTGCCAAATGTTATTGGTAGGAGACATGTCAATAGAGGCATAGAACTTCCATCCCGGCCATTTGGCTTCTTTGGGACTGTAGGGAGTTCCGTGGAAAAACATGTGGTTTACACCTGATACGAACATCAAATCCATATCCGGTTTGCACTGGGAAAGTGAGGTACGGAAATGTTCTGTCAGCCAGGTGAATGTTTCGGATGAGGTGTAGGGCTTTCCGGCGATATGAGCGGCGGAAGAAGCATATTTCAGCATGGAAAGGTCGGAGTCATTCTTACGTGTCAGGGAATCTTGACGCAATCCTTTAATATGGAATTGCGACAGGCCGAACCCTTCGCATTCGGGAATGTCCACGGAGGCATAGGTATCTATCAGATTGGCAGGGGAACCGTGTGCCTGGTTACGGGTGATGCTGCCGTGACCGTGTGCCCAGTTAGTCCATTGGGTACTGAAATTCTCAATCAATAAATCGGAGATGGTTTCGCGATAGTCACTGACTATGCGGGCGGTGGTTTCATTACGGTCCTGAGCTATAAATTCAGGGAAGTGTTCTTCCAGTTTATAGCCGCGACGGCGGGCGAATTGTTCCAGAAAATCAGGAGTCCAGTCAGCACCATATACTTCGTAAGAGTCATTGAAAAAAGTATGTGGAAAATTGGTCTTGTTTTCTTTAAAGGCTTTGTCAAAGTTGGCAAAATAGCGTTTTACGGCTCCTTTATCCAGGTGGTTCATCACATAGCCTTCTCCACCGGGAGCAGCACGTTTCACTTTTTGGAAAGTCTTGCCTATATATAAGGTGATGATATTCCAATGTCCTGCCGGAGCTTTCCATTGTAATTGTCCGTTCTTCGCTTTGGAAGTGAGGTTAAGACATTGCTTATTGTCCGCATTATAGGCCATAACCCGGCTTAAAGTGGCTACAGGGCGTTGTTTTTCTTCTTCTACTTTCAAATCTAGCGTAATTTCTTTTCCACCCTCTACTTGATAGGATTGAAAAATAGCTTTGGTAGCAGCATCTGTCATACTCACGTGAGGACCGCCGAAGGGCCATCCGGTACCGGTGTTCATATCTACTTCAATACCGATACGTTTTCCTTCAGCTTCAGTATGTTGCAACATATTCATCCATTGCGGGCTGAGGAAAGGAAGGTTATTCTTATCGTTGCCTTGAACACCATAAATAGGAGTGATTTCAACACCTCCCAGTCCGGCTTTGGCATATTCTTCCAGATTGTAGGTCAGATTGGTTGCATCGACAGCACTTCCCAGCCACCACCAGCGGGTGGCGGGGCGAGCTTCGGGTCGCACTGCCGGCCATTCTTGTGCGTAAAGGCTACTTCCGGCCAGCAACAGGCTGAAAAATAAATATTTTCTCTTCATTCTATTTTGTTTTTTATTAGTTGGCTGTATTGAACTCTTTTCCATCCACTGTGATGTTCCTGTATCTGATATCACTGGCATCATCCGTGACAAACAAGGGACGTCCGTCCGCTTTCTCGTAATGGAAATTTACATTGTCCAAGGTGATGTTGCGTGCGTGGCGGATGTAGAAACCTTTGGCGGGAATCGTTCCGAACATCCACGGTTCAGGATATACTTTCTCTTGTTCGGGAGGAGTCAGAAGTCCGTCGGCTTCTGTATATCCTCCTTGGTGATAGATATGAATATCGCTCAGTGTCACATCTTCAATAAGGGCTCCCGGTATTCCGCTGATAATGGAGGAGTAGCGCGAGTCGGCATTAAATACATTGACGTGGCTGATGAGGATGCGTTTCATTGTGCCCACGGGTGTTCCTTGCGGGCTGCGCATCCGGGCTCCTAACCGCAGGAAGATGGGGGCGTTGACAATATCGCGCATCGTGATGTTACTGATGACGATATCTTCCAGTTTGCCACCGTCCACTGTTTCCAGGGCAAGTCCGCGACAACGCTCGAAGATGCAGTTGGTGATGGCTATGTTTTTGAAACCGCCGCTGGATTCCGTTCCTAATTTAATGCGTCCCGTTACAAATCCGTGATCCGGCGCTTGGGGCTCGTCCCTTTGCCAAGTGCAATCCAATACACTGCCACGGTCGTATCCGCTGACAAAACAATCGGAGATGGTTACATTTTCCGTATCCTTGAAATAGCCTAATCCGTAGGACGCTTTAAGCACGATAGCGTCATCCCAGGGAGCGTTGACGGTGCAATGACTGATGCGGACATTTTTGCAGCAGTCTATGTCAAAACCGTCCCGGTTGGTATCTACTTTCACGTTCAGAATGCTCAGATTGTCTACTCCTGTAGCCAGCAGGCCGAAATGACCGCAATGCAACAAAGAGAAGTCTTTCAATGTCACGTTCTTGCAGAGTTTCAAGCTGATGGCTTTATTGCCTACACCGGGCAGACGGCTTTCCTCACGGGTGAGTCCTTTGCCATAAATCAGTCCCGGTCCGCTGATGGTGATGTCTTCCAGACCGATTCCCCAGATAAGTGAGTTCTTCCAATGACTGTGTCCGAAATCCTGGAATTGGGTGTGTTCATTCGGTTCTGCCGGGTCATAGCCTTCCGTTGCTGATGGAAAGGCGCCGACAATCCGTGCTCCTTGTTCTATATACAGATGTATATGGCTGGCCAAACGTATGGAATAGCAGGCGTATTCTCCCGCAGGGAAATAAACGGTTCCTCCCCCCTGGGAGGCAGCTTCCTCAATGGCCCGGTTTATGGCGGGGCTATCAATGGTAGTACCGTCGGCTTTCGCTCCGTAATCTTTTACATTATAGATCTTTGCCTGTGCTGTCCATGTGCTGAGGCATAAAAGGAAGAGTATGAGTTGTTTCATGGTCTGTCTTTGCTTTTACTGAATGGGCATTAGTTTGAATTTGCGTAAATAAGATGCATTGCCATACATGGTATGCTCATCGGATAAATTCCAGAATCCGTCTTTAGAGGCAGGGTGGGCATCCCAGTCAATCACCGCCCAGCATAGTCCGATTTCATTTCCTTCCTTTAATAAAGTAGGGCGAGATAGTTCGGGACCGTCGGCATCCGCATGGTCAAAGGGGGTGATATAGAATTCCAATACCAGCTTACCCGCTTCTCCCTCCTTGAAAGAGTACTGATAGGCATAATCAGCGTATGGCTTTTGTTTCAGCCATACCTGAGGACCCCATAACATACACCAGTCATTGCCGTGAGCCGGGGTGAAGATGTGATAGTTCTGGGCATGGCATCCGTGAAATTTGAACCAGGCTTGCCACACATCTTTGGGAGCTGTGGGATGAAAACGGTCGATGAACGGCCCCCCTGAACAATCGCCATCCACCACTACTTCAAAAATATCCGTGTTCAAGGAGTTCTCACTGAACCGCCAATAATTATCGTATGCTTCATATAGAAAATACAACTTCTGAGTTTCTGCACACCAACCTACTTTGACACTGACTTTCAATGTGGTAGTGTCCGGCTGTGCATGTTTTCCCTCGTCTTCCTTTAAAGCTGCTTCCGTTATCTTATAATCAGCCGGAACGCAATCCCAGTCGTGGGTATTGCCATCTATGGCAGGAACCTTATCTGCCGGAAATTGGTACACCTTGAATTCCTGTGCCTGGGCAGACAGGCATAGGAAAAGGAAGAACAGGTATGGATACAATCGTTTCATTTTGATCGGGTTTTATGTTCTTTCCCGAATAATCCGGGTAGCATGAAATAATTATAATCGCCTCGTTGGTAGAAACAAAAGTAGAGCTTTTCTTGCGGTTTCCACGGGCATAGGGCAGAGATGACGGGGGCATCTGTCTTTTTACCGGAGTTGAATAAAGCAAGCGGGGATGCTTGTTTATGTCCGTCGGACAGACGAATTTCGGAACCGATGGGAGATACCCCATGAACCGTTCTCAGTTTCATGCTTTCACCATAATAGGTGGTAAAAGCGTTTCCTTCTATACTGAATACATTATGGAAGCAGGAGGCTACCGGAATACTGTTGTCTGTTACGGCAGAGTCGTCTGCACCGTCGCATGCACCGAAAGCCCAGCAAAGTTTGAACTCTTCGGGTAATCGCTCACCCGAAACCTCCATGATAAAACCATTACTATCCGTCAATGGACATACAATCAGCTTTATTTCACCTTCTTTCCATAATTTATCTTTAATGGTATAAGCCTGTCCCTTTTTCTTGACACTGCATTGGTCCAGCCAGCAACTTTCATTGCCGCAAACCACTCCCAGACGGAAAGTTCCCGCACCTTTGGATAAACGGAAGGGAAGAGTCTGGGCGTTGTTGCCAAAGACAGACAACAGCATACAGAGAAAGAACGGAAGTAGCCGCCGGCTATAATTCCATGTTGTTTTCATAGCTGATATCGATTTGTGCGTTCTTATTGTTTTTTTCTTCCACACGACTGCCGTCTTCTACTTGTAACCGGACATCTTCCAGGTGGAAGTCTTCGGTAAAGATAATGCTTCCTGCTTTATTTACCTTGGCTTTTATGCCGGAAATATGGAAATTCTGCAAAGGCAGTTCCTCATTCCAGCCGGCAGCAGTGATAAAGATTTGCACATTAGTAGCTTTTACATCGCTGAGCCATACATTACGGAAATGCGGATACCCTTTTTCTTTAGGTGTGACAGGAGTCAGCATAACCTTCCAATGTTCGGGAATTTCCTTACCTTCATATTCAGCCGGCAAAGTAGAATAACTATAGCTGGGGTTCCAGTTCAGGTCCGCTGCCAGTACATGGCGGACATGGTCTGCTGTCACTTGGGTCATGTAGATATTTTCTACGGTTCCGCCGCGGTTCATGGCAGATTTCAGACGGAGGGTGGAAGAGGTTCCGTATGCTTGGAGGTTATATCCCAATACATTTCGGATGCAGCCTGAAGTTTCGCTGCCGCAGGTAATCAGTCCCGCACCTTTACGTGCAATGCATCCACGAACAATGATATTTTCTGTGGGGCGGTTTACGCGCAGGCCGTCGGCATCCCTTCCGGCTTTCAGGCAGATATTGTCATCGTTGCAATCTACTTCGCAGTTTTCAATCAGGATATTGGTGCTGGAATCAATGTCAATACCATCCGTACTGGGACCATGCCCCCCTACGTTATTATTGATTTTCAGTCCGTTCAAGGTACATTGGTCGGAATACAGCACTTGGCAACCCCAAAATCCGGTACGCATCAAGGTAAAGTCTTTCAGTGTTATATGGCGGCTGTTCGAGATGAGCATACCTCTTACACGTTTGCAGTCGTAGTCCACAATCCACCGCAGTTTGCGTTTCTCGTAATCCTTCCGCATGGTCCAATATTTATCCCAGAATATTTTTCCACGACAATCCAACGTACCTGCTCCGCTGATAGCTGCGTTTTCCGCATCCAGAATATTGATGACTGCCGAGGGCCATACCATTTCGATACCTGCCACGCGGGAGCGCATTTCGGGGTATAAATCAATATTCTCACTGGCTATCAGCGTCGTACCTTGGTTGAGGTGGAGGTTTACATTACTTTTCAGGTAGATGGCACCAATCCGGTAGTATCCCGGGGCTACTTCCACTGTTCCCCCTCCGGAACGGTGGCATTCGTCAATGGCTTTCTGCAGGGCGGCAGTGCTTAACCGGGTGCTGTCATTTTTCAATCCGTAATCGGCTGCTTGGAATATTTTTCCCTTCGGATAGGTTTTGGCTCCTACTTGGGCAGTCCACGAAAGGTCAGGAGTTCCCATCCCTTCTCCCCATTGGAATCCGGGGAGGGATTGGGCATTGGTAAAGAGGGTACCTAAGGTAAATGATAGGGTTAATAATAATGTTTTGTTGTTCATTTGTTCCTACTTTTAAATTAATTGCCGTCCGGCTTTTCAATTTCTGTAAACGGGCTGTCATTCCATTTGAAACTGTCCAAAGCATCCGGATGTGCAGGATTGTAACCGGAATAGTCGCTGCGCAAATAGTTAGCGATAGGTAATCCCGCTTTCTTTATCCCTTCAATGATACATTTGGAGATTTGATAAGCTCCGTAAGGATTGAAGTGGGTATTATCTGCCAATACCCTGTTTTGTCCCGGATAGGTTCCGGCAGGATAATGTACGAATGCCTTTTTGGAAGGTTCCACCCCCATTGCTTCATAGAGGGTACGGGTCATTTCGTTGAGATCGATCAAAGGAACGTTTTCTTTGGCAGCCAACCAGCGCATTGCTTCGGGATAATCTTCGTGAGTATCTCTGATTTTCCCGTTTTCATCGAAACTGCGGCGTTGTGTCGGGGTTACCAGTACAGGATAGGCTCCTCGTGCCCTTGCCTCATCAATGAATGTTTTCAAGCTGGTCATAAATGAATAATAAGCTCCTTTACCGGGACCTTTTTGCTTTTGGTCGTTGTGACCGAATTCCATAAAAATATAATCTCCGGGTTTCATTTGTGTCAATGCCTTTTTCAGTCGTCCTGCACCGATAAAAGTATTGGCGCTTTCGCCGGATTCTGCATAATTGGCAAAACAAATGCTGTCATTGAAGAAGCGGGGAATCATTTGTCCCCAGCTTGCCCAAGGTTCATTGTCCTGGTCTACTACCGTGGAGTTACCGCATAGGAATACGGTGGGTACATTATTTACTTTCTCAATAATCAGTTCGGACAATTGGGGTGCATCCCCGTTGAATTCCAAAGTTAGTTTGTCATCCCAGTTCAATTTTTGGCGTTCACGCGGTTTGATGCGCACATTTTCTTTTTCCGAAATATGTGTGTTGCGCTTGTTGATCACGAATGTACAAGATTTTAACTCCCCTTTTTTTGTCTTCACATTTTCGAAGAAAAGGCGGCGTGATTCTCCTCGCACTGTTGTTTCTCCGGCAGCGCGTTTGTTTCCTATCACGGCTGTGACATGGTAGTTTCCATCGGGAACCGTAACAGAGAAAAAGAATGGAGCTGTACTTTTACCTTCCGGAGAGGGCTGTCTGTCATATCCGTATCCCTTTTCCTCCGAGTATCTGTCGGCGGGAGTTATTTTGGTATAACCGTCTTTCGTCTTTTTACCTGTGGTAAAATCGAATTTGTAAGTTTGTGCTTCGACTCCTAATGTCGCTAAAAGTCCAAGAGCTAATAGGGCTATCTGTTTCATGATTGATATAGATTGTTATTAATTGATTTTCGGTTTTAGTTCATCCGGAGAGTCATTGGTATAAGATTTGATATCACCGGCTGTTTTTGTGAACAACTCACTGATTTGTTGAGGCGTTACAGTAAATTGCGGACGGAACTGGTCCGAATTCATATAATCCAAAATGGCTTTATGCATCTGACGGGCTACAATGCGTTTCTCTGGCTGGGAAGTAATGTCCATGCTTGTCATGAGCACTTTCCCATTTAATACATTGGCTTCGAATAACATACCTATCTTGCGGCTTATAAACCAAGTGTCGATGCTTTGAACCGTAGGTTGGAAAGCGGGTGGAAAGTGGGTGAATTGCATCACTTGAGCACGATTCAGCAGTTCCCACCATTGCAGATTGCTGTGATATTCTGTCGGAAACTGACGGAATAACGGGTGTTTGGGGTTCACTAAGATACCTGTGGTATGAGGAGGACGCATTTTGAACCAGGAGGTGTTCCAGAATACAGGAGTGAATTGCTGGACCACTTCTTTACCATAACTCACTTTGCCCGCAGCTGTAATAAGCACATTTCCACCATTCTGAAGAATTTCCAGGGCTTTCGAATCCAAGGTGTCGGTAGTGTATACTTTTCCTTCGGCTATTGTCACTTGGGCGGGATAAACCCAGAAATTCCAGTCATTTACAGCTTCTGTTCCCATAATGCGTATTTCCAGATTCAGCTTTTTAGCCTCTTGGATATCAGTAAGCGGAAACTCAAGGCTACCTGTGCGATTTAAATTTCCGACAGGAATGTCTTGTGTTGCCAATGTGCCTTGCGCATATACTTTGCCATATTCGTCTTTTAACGTATATACAATTTCTGCTTGTTTTAATGCCTCGGCACCAAAATGAGCGATTTCAATATCCGCCTTTAAAATTTCCTTGTTATTATATACAAATTTATCTGTACGCATCAGTGGAACTGTAGGTGAGCAGAAACGTCTCCATTCTGCGGAGTTGATATATCCTTTTTCTTCAAAGAAAACATCGAGAACACCTACCAGTGCAGTTCCCTGACCCGAATAATCGTTCAGTGACAATAATTGGAAACCGGCATAATCGGGCGTGCGGAGTGTCTTTTCTATTTCATATTTGTAACAAAGGGCTTGCAACTTTCCGCTGGCCATCATAAATAGATGGGCTTGGTCGCTCATGTGGTTGTCAGCCAGAATGTCTTTGAAAATCTCGAAGTTCTTGGCTTTATTGACGCCTGTATATTTACGTATTTCATTGAAATTGGGGAAAGCGCACCATTGACCTGTTTCATGGGATACGTAGGGCTGTCTCACGGTGTCAAGATGATTCTGGAAACGATAGTCGTCTTGGGTGGACGGTTGTTTCTTGGACCAGGTCAGGCCACGTGCCCCAGCCTTTACATGATATTGGTTGCGAGGTTGCCATTGCCATCCGTTGCCTACCGATGCTCCGGTATATACATGTCTGGGATCCTTCTTTTCCCAATATTCTACGAACTTGGTCACCCATTCTACCCAGCGTCCGCTAGGTTCGTTTCCGCATGCCAACATGCAATAAGAGGCATAGTTGCCATATTCTTTGGTTAATGCGATGGTTTCGTCCATCAGATATTTGTCAATAGGTTGTCCCAAACCTAATTTGGGACCATGATTGGGCCAGCTCGGACCTTCGGGTTGCAGATAGAATCCTACCCGGTCGGCAGCCATAAAAGCGGCTTCGGGAGGACAGAATGAATGGAAACGCATATGATTCAGTCCATAATTGCGACAGATACGGAATACCCGTTCCCAACTTTCTACATCCATCGGAGCGTAACCGGTCAACGGGAAGTCACAGTTTTCAACTGTTCCGCGAAGCTGGGTTTTGCGCCCGTTTACATAAAACCATTTACCTTTGATTTCAAATCGGCGCATACCGAATTGTATTTCTTTTATCTCAGTTTTTTTCCCATTGGTGACTTCTGCTTTCAGTTTGTACAGGGCCGGATGAAATTTATCCCATAGCAGCATATCATTCCCCATAGGTAATACCATTTCTGTTTCCGTCACTCCTTTGTTGAGTTTGATTTCTTGTTGTATGGCGGGAACTATATGCTTTTTATCCGTATTGAAGCTCTCTGCTGATAATTTTACTTTTGCAGTGCCTGTACCTTTGATGACGACTTTGACACGTGCCAGTTTTTGTTCCGGTTCCGGATATATTTGAATATCATCGAAATATGTTTTCGGAGTCGTTTGCAGACAGATGCGTCCTACAATGCCGTTCCAGTTTCCTTGGGTCTGGTCGGTTATGCTGTGCGAATCCGGTCCGACATTGATTTCTTTGATACGATTATCCACCCGGATGGTGATAGTACATTTTCCGGGACGGACATAACGGGTTATATCATATTGATGGGGAACACAAAGACTATTCTGCATTCCTGTCTTTTGTCCGTTCACCCATACGGTTGTTTCTATATGGGGACGTTCCAGGAACAACAAAATACGTTCACCTTTCCAGTCGGCAGGTATATTCACCTCTTTCTGATACCAAGCAGCTCCTACATAATGTTTGTCGGGAGTCAGAAAGAATGGAAATTTAATATTACCTTCTTTACGGTATTTTTCCATGTATGGATTATAATAGTAGGAACTGTCATAGAGACTGCCTGTCCATTGGGTCTTTGCGGTAACCTCATCACCTTTCAGTTTCTCGGGCATGGAACCGGGCAGGTTGATGAAGTCATTCAAAGTGTGGCTGAACCATTTTTCCTTTTCTCCATTATCCTGACGGTCTATACTGAATGACCATTTTCCGGATAAGTCAATAATTTTTTGTGCGCTTAACGAGAAGCACATCCATACTAGGCAGATTGTCAATAACGTTTTTTTCATAGTATCTTTTTACTTTGAATTTGATGTTGCTAAATTAAGGTCTTTTCATCTGCATGTAAATAGAAAGAAGTACATATAGATGGAAATTCGTATAAAATAGAGGTAATGTGCGATATAATTTGTACGATTTTACATGGATATGCCTTGTATGTGCAGAAAAAAGTCCAAATCTCTTTTTATCTTTGTATACTCACAATTAAATCATTGTATACATGAAAAAACGATTATTCAGTTTGCTCTGCTTGTTAGGAACGGTTGCCGGATTATTTGCCGGTGATACGGCTTATTTGTTCTCTTATTTCATTAATGACAGTCGGGACGGTCTTCATTTGGCTTATAGTTTGGATGGGCTGACATGGACTCCTCTGAATCATGGAAAATCTTTCTTGATACCTACGGTCGGGAAGGATCGTCTGATGCGTGACCCTAGTATTTGTCAGGCGCCGGACGGAACCTTTCACATGGTGTGGACTTCCAGTTGGACAGACCGGATTATAGGTTACGCCTCTTCTCCCGATTTAATCCATTGGAGTGAGCAGCGTTCTATTCCGGTAATGATGCATGAGCCTGCTGCACATAATTGCTGGGCACCTGAATTGTTTTATGATGAATCTTCGCAAACTTATTATATTTTTTGGGCAACGACCATTCCCGGACGTCACAAGGAAGTGCCGGTCATTGAGAGTGAGAAAGGGCTGAACCATCGTATTTACTATGTTACGACGAAGGATTTTAATACATTTTCTGAAACCAAACTGTTCTTTAATCCCGATTTCAGTGTGATTGATGCAGCTATTGTACGCGATCCGGTGATGAAAGACTTGATTATGGTGGTGAAGAATGAAAACTCGTTGCCGGCAGAGAAGAATTTGAGAATAACACGGACAACACGGATAGAGGATGGATTTCCTACTACCGTTTCTCCTTCCATTACAGGAAATTATTGGTGTGAGGGACCTGCGCCACTTTTTGTAGATGATGCTCTTTATGTCTATTTTGATAAATACCGTAATCATCAATATGGAGCTGTTTGCAGTCGTGATCATGGAAAGACATGGGAAGATGTATCTGACCGTGTATCTTTTCCAAAAGGAACCCGTCACGGAACTGCTTTTACCGTAGAGAAGGCTGTACTTGATAAATTGCTTCGTATCCATCACTTCAATCCTCTTATTCCGGATAATATCGCTGATCCTTCTTTATCCAAATTTGGTGATACTTATTATCTTTATGGTACTACTGATATTGATAAAGGATTGTCACAAGCAGGGACTCCTGTGGTATGGAAATCTAAAGATTTTGTAAACTGGAGTTTTGACGGATCACATATTGTGGGATTCGATTGGCATAAAGGACATGAATATGTCAATGCCAAAGGAGAGAAAAAGACGGGATATTTTCGTTATTGGGCACCCGGCAGAGTAGTGGAGAAGAATGGTGAATATTATCTTTATACCACTTTTGTAAAACCGGATGAGAATGCACGTACCTATGTGCTGAAGTCCGACCGTCCCGAAGGTCCTTTCCTTTTTGCCGGACGTAATTCTATATCTTCTCATTCTTTGGATGGGTTTGATCAATCTTGTATTGCTCCGGATATAGATGGGGAACCTTTTGTGGATGATGATGGAACTGCTTATTTATTCTGGCGCCGCCGGATGGCTGCCCGTATGACTGACGATTGGCAGCATTTAACCGGTGATACTGTTGTGATGAGTACGGCTCGTCAAGGGTATTCGGAAGGGCCGGTTATGTTTAAACGTAAAGGTATTTATTATTACATCTATACTTTGAGAGGGAATCAGAATTATGTAAATGCTTACATGATGAGCCGGCAGTCCCCTTTGTCGGGCTTTGAAAAGCCCGAAGGCAATGATATTTTTCTTTTTTCATCCATTGCCGATAATGTTTGGGGGCCGGGACATGGGAATGTATTTTATAATGAAGAAACAGACGATTATATTTTCGTATATCTGGAGTACGGTGACGGAGGAACTACTCGCCAAGTATATGCCAATCGGATGGAATTTAATGAGGATGGCACTATAAAGACACTTGTTCCTGATGAAAAGGGAGTTGGTTACTTGGCTGTCAGCCAGGAACAGCGCGAAAATAAGGCGCTGAAAGCTTCTTTCAGTGCATCCAGCGTACGTTCTCCCCGTACTTCTAAGGTTGAAATAGAAACTCAGCCTAATTGTCCTTTGGCTGATAAAACTTCGCTTGTCAAGGTGGAACGCACACATATATATCACCCTGGAAATGCAGGCGACCGGTCTAATGGAACACGCTGGATGGCAGAAACAAATGATGATCATCCTTGGCTGATGGTGGATTTGGGTGAAGCCATGCAGGTAACGGAGTGTCAATTTGCCTTTGTACACCCTGCTGAAGGCCATGCCTGGCATCTCGAAAAATCCAATGATGGTACTAATTGGCAACCTTGTGCCGGAGTAAAAGAGGTGAAGGCATGTTCACCTCATGTGGTAACGGTGGGAGATAAAGTACGTTATTTGCGTTTGCACATAGATAAAGGTGCAGCCGGATTATGGGAATGGAAAATCTATTAAATTACTATTTTATCATGAAAAAACGATTTGTGACCGTTCTTTTGGCTTGTTCTTTGGCCGGAGGACTTTTTGCACAACAGCCTTGGTTTAAAGACAAGGATTTGACCTTGACCGGTGCTTATTATTATCCTGAGCATTGGGATGAGAGTCAATGGGAGAGAGATTTTAAACAGATGCACGATTTGGGTTTTGAATTCACCCATTTCGCGGAATTTGCTTGGGCGCAATTGGAACCGGAAGAGGGAAAATATGATTTTGCCTGGTTGGATAAAGCGGTGGCTTTGGCTGCCAAATATGATTTGAAAGTCATTATGTGTACTTCTACGGCAACTCCACCAGTATGGCTGAGCCGTAAATACCCTGAAATTTTGATTAAAAATGAAAATGGTACCGTGCTTGATCACGGAGCACGTCAACATGCTTCTTTTGCTTCTCCCGTTTATAGAGAACTGGCTTATAAAATGATAGAGAAGTTAGCTCAGCATTATGGAAATGATTCCAGAATAATCGGCTGGCAGCTCGATAATGAGCCGGCCGTACAATTTGATTATAATCCGAAAGCCGAACTGGCTTTCCGGGATTTTTTACGTGAAAAATATCATCATGACATTAAAGCATTGAATGATGCCTGGGGAACGGCTTTTTGGAGTGAGGTTTATTCTTCTTTTGATGAAATAACTCTTCCTAAAACTGCCCAGATGTTTATGAATCATCATCAGATTTTGGATTACCGCCGTTTTGCTGCCAGTCAGACAAACGACTTTTTGAATGAACAATGTTTGTTGATTAAAAAATATGCAAAGAACCAATGGGTGACTACTAACTATATTCCTAATTATGAGGAAGGACATATAGGTGGCAGCCCTACACTTGATTTTCAAAGTTATACTCGCTATATGGTGTATGGAGACAATGAAGGGATCGGTCGTCGCGGATATCGAGTGGGAAATCCGTTGCGTATTGCTTTTGCCAATGACTTTTTCAGACCCATACAAGGTACTTATGGAGTAATGGAACTTCAGCCAGGGCAGGTGAATTGGGGGAGTATCAATCCTCAACCGCTGCCCGGAGCTATCCGTTTATGGATGTGGAGCGTATTTGCCGGTGGAGGCGACTTTATCTGTACTTATCGTTATCGCCAGCCTCTGTATGGCACGGAACAATATCACTACGGCATTGTAGGTACAGACGGAACAACGGTAACTCCCGGTGGACGTGAATATGAGCAGTTCATGAAAGAAATCAGACAGCTGCGGGGACAGGTTGCAGCTCGTGAGGTGAAACCGGCCGATTATTTGGCGCGTCGTACTGCCATTCTTTTTAATCATGAAAATTCATGGAGCATTGAGCGCCAGAAGCAAAATCGTACATGGAATACATTAGGGCATATTGAGAAATATTATCGCACGTTGAAATCTTTTGGCGCGCCCGTAGATTTTATCAGTGAAAGCAAGGAGTTCTCCTCTTATCCTGTGATCATAGCTCCGGCTTATCAATTGGCTGACAAGGCATTGGTAGACAGATGGACTGATTATGTAAAGAAGGGTGGTAATTTGGTCTTAACTTGCCGTGCAGCCCAAAAAGACCGCCATGGACGTTTACCCGAAGCTCCTTTCGGTTCCATGATAAATGAACTGACCGGTAATGAAATGGAGTTTTATGATTTATTACTTCCTGAAGAACCGGGCAAATTACGGATGGATGGAAAAGAATATACGTGGAATACTTGGGGAGAGATATTGAAACCGGGTAAGGATTCACAAGTATGGGCTACTTATACACAGGAATTTTATGAAGGAAAACCGGCAGTCACTACTCGTAAGTTGGGAAAAGGTACTGTTACTTACGTGGGAGTGGATAGTACGGACGGATTATTGGAGAAAGATATTTTGAAGAAACTATATGCGCAATTGAATATTCCTGTGATGGATTTACCATACGGTGTTACTTTAGAGTACCGCAATGGTATGGGGATTGTACTGAATTATACAGATAAACCTTATAAGTTCGTACTTCCTTCGGGAGCCAAAGTGCTGATAGGAGAGCTGGTAATTCCTACAGCAGGAGTATTGGTATTTTCTATTACTGATTGAAAACGTATGATTGATAGAACAAAAAGGAGCGGCTTCACAGTCGCTCCTTTTTACTTAACCTAAATCTAACCTTTAAATCATAGTCTATGAAAAATCGATTCACTAACCAATCATATTATTAATTTAATTTGTAAACCTCACTTCCGGCGAGCAGGAAACACCCTACTCCAAAATCTTCAAAATCGGGTACTTTATCGTATGTGACAGGTTGACTGTCTTTCGGTTCTTTTCCGGTTCCTTGTACAAGTCCTAGGAAGCCGTTAGGGTGAACGGCATCCTTCACCATAGCATTCCATGCTTTCAACAAGACTGGCAGGTATTCTTTTCTGTCCAACAGTCCGTTACGTACCCCCCATGCCATGCCATATACAAATAAAGCGGTGCCACTGGTTTCTTTACCTCCGAAGTTTGATTCGTCATGCATACTTACATTCCAAAAACCATCAGTACGTTGGCAATTTTTGATAGCTTTACTCATGGTCAGGAAATCATTGATATAGTCGGCGCGATGTTTTTCGTCAGTAGGAATTTCATCCAATACACGTACCAGTGCTGCATATACCCATCCATTACCACGACTCCAATAGCAATTCTTACCGTTAGGTTCTTTGTAAGGGGGATCAAAGTCTTGGTCTCTCCACCACAAACCTTCTTTTTGGTTGTACATGCCATTCTCACCATGTTTGTTACGGGTATATTCATACATATCCCACATTTTGTCGAAATATTTTTGTTCTCCGGTCAATTTTCCCAGTTTGGCAAATACAGGCATTCCCATTTGGATGGCGTCAATCCACCACCAATCATTTACTTGAGGAGTGTTGACCAGCATATCTATATTGGCTTTGACCTTACGGATTCTTTCCGGATCGGGACAAATGTTATATAAATCAATGTAAGTCTGGCTGGCACAGTAATCATCAGCATTGCGAGTGGTGGTACCGTTGCGGAATCCCCATTCGTGGTAATTTGACCAATCGACAGCGTATTTATAATAGTCATCGCGTGGATAGACGGAGTAAAGAGCCATTAATCCTTCATAATATACTCCGCGTGTCCAGATATTACTGGGACGGGTTACATTTTTTACAAAAGAAGGAGTACGATAATCGGCATACTTCTTCATGAAGTAATCATTGACTTTTGTAACAGTCTTCAACGTTTCTTTTTTGTCCGGCAAGTTTTGTGCTTTTACAACTCCAAAACCTAATGCAACAAAAAAGAATGATAGTATTAATTTTTTCTTCATCATGTTGTTTTAGTGTTTTAATGGTAGCGCAAAAATAGGATGGTCTGGGATTTCCTACAATGGAAATGTGTACATCTTCCTTGAATATTATGCATGTGTACGCATTTCGAGTGTATTTTTTATTTATCAGTGTTCTTATTGGGCTATTTGTCTTTATTTGCAGACCGTTCATAAATCTTTTCTCCTTCTTTTATCTCTAGTTCCAAACCTTTAAAATTAACATTGGCCACATTTGAGATGCTTAATCCTTTTTGAGCTTTGATATGGCAATTCTCAAAAAAGAATGTATCATTTCCGAATGGAGCCTCTTTAAAACCATACATGGTTCCTGCTGATTGTGCTTCTCCATTTATATTCTTGAAATGGATATTGCGCAAACTGGTCAGCGGATAATGTGCAGGTGAAAGCGGAGGAACCATACGCCATTCCATATTGATATCAAAGATACTGCGCGCTCCTTTGATGGTAATATCTTCAAAAGTGATATTTTCCACAGTTCCGCCGCGGCTGGGCTGACTTTTAAAACGTAAGGGGCTCCAGTTTTCGTTATCCATCAGGCAGGAACGTATGGTCACATTGCGTATGCCGCCTGATATTTCACTGCCCATAGCCACTCCACCATGACCGTATGCAAAATGACAGTTTTCTATCAGAATGTTTTCACTGGGACGTCCTACTCTGCGTCCGTCCTCGTCTCGTCCGGATTTGATGGAGATGCAATCATCATGTGCCTCAATGCGGGTGGAAGTAATCAGTATATCATTGGACGAATCAATATCTATGCCATCGGAACTGGGTATATATTCCAATGCACGGATATCGATTCCATCTATAGTGAAGCCATTTGTGTAAAGTACATGAAGACACCATGAGGCCTGATTTATCATTTTTAAACCGGAAATCTTACCTCCCGGGCAATCTGTGAAACATAACAGTCTGGGACGTCCGGAGTTTCCGAATGGAATTTTTTTCCATTCTACTCCTTTACCATCGATAACTCCTTCACCATAAACTTTAACTCCGTCTGAATGGTCGAAATTCAAGAAAGCACATCGCCACCTTTTTTCTATACCTTCAAAACGGGTAGGGATGACAGGAAATTCATTGGGGTCGACAGTGCTGATTAGTTTGGCGTTTTTTTCTATACGTAAATCTACACCACGTGGGAAGAATAGAGCGCCGCTTAGATACTCCCCGGCAGGAATAACTATCGTTCCGCCTCCATTGTGAGCTGCTTCATTAATGATACGTTGTAAAGTGGCTGTTTCCGAATAGCCATTTCCTTTTACGCCATATTCTTTAATGTTATATTCTCTGTTATTTTTTCCGATAGATATGAACTTGCTTTCCCATGCTTCCAGTTTAATGGTCAGACGGGTACGGTTATTGACAATTGTTGCATTTATCGGTTGGAGTGTGCCATCTGTCGCATTCCATTCTTTTGCGACTCCTACTTTATCAAAGTCTGCTGTAAATTCTGTAGCTTTATTCCCTTCATTGAATATGAAGTAGAGGTCGCCATCGGGCATTACTCTGCGTGTGTAGCGGATAGAATCATTGGCAGGTGAAATGATTTTCATTTTCGGCTCCGGAAGGGAAGAGCTTACACGTGCTGTCCATCTGGTGGATGGCTCAATCCTGCTATTGGTTAAATCTGATAGGGAACCGGGAGCAGTGAAACTTTTGTCAATGAAAGAAGCAGGCTTCCTTCCCCAAAACAGGACCTTTCCTCCACGTGAGGAAAATGTTTCTATCACTTTCCAGGCAGATGCGGAAATAACATCTGATGATGGGATAATCAATGTTTCATATCTTTGTCCGCTTTTATTTTCCAGATAGCCGGGACCTATGGTCAGTGCTTCCGTAAAAGCATCATCGTTTATGTAGTCAAAATCTCGTTGATGAGTTAACAGCTGTTGAGTAAGAGTGACGATATCCTTATAAACTTCATTGTTACCCAGCCACATAGTAGATGTGGGGTAATACATGGCAATCCGTGCTCCCGGCTTCCCCTGACTCATCAGGTAAGTGGTGCGATTCGTATATTCATTCAGGCCTTTCATACCGGGATCACTCATCCAATTGCGATGTTTGGACCCTGCCGGCCAGAACATGAATTCAAAGAAGTTAATCCCACGGGCAATCTGATGATCTACAACAAATTTGGCTTGGGGAATGGTAGGGGAGATGTGGTAAGCTGCAAAACTTTCGCTGAATGCTCTAGGTTTTCCATAAACATGAGCTACAGATGAGGCCAGTTTGGGGAAATCATTAAGGGTACCGGGCCATATTTGGTTCCAGATTGCATCTACTCCGGGTATTTGAACTTTACTTAAATTCCGGAAATAGTCTCCTTCAGCTTTTACACATGCGGGCATTTCATGTTCTTTGTTAAGATGGGTAATGTGGGCTACTCCATTGGCTGCACACCAATCGGCCTGTAATTTGAAAAAGTGGGTGGCGAACAAGCTGGACCAGACATCCCAATAATCGGCTTTTACCCTTTGTTCCTGTATGGTGGGCGAAGCGGTAAAAAAGGAGGCCAGATAGGGAGTCGGATCGTACCCTTTTGTTTCTTTAAATGTTTGGACAATGGAAGGAGTCCAAGGTAAATGTGCATAATCGGGCTCATCTCCCCGGAAACCAAGTACGGTAGTACCCAGCTCTTTACCAAGATATTTTTTATACTGTTCATGTGTCCAATCAATGAATTGTTGTACGGCAACAGGATTCAGATAATCACACAGAGAATTAGTGGCATCTTTGCCGCCGTTGGGATTATTAACGGCTCGGGTTACGGCCGTTCGAAAGTCGCTTTTGACCAATAGGATCTTCCAGTCATCCAGTCCGGCGTTGAAACTTATTTCACCATTATTAATTGCTACAGTTCTGTTAGGAGCACTGGATGTACTGACGGCTACCGCACTGATGATTTCCGGTGCTATTTTATGGTTTGTCATTACTTCTCCCCGTTTTACCTGTATGGTATCACCTATCACAAGAGCTTGCATTCCCAAATCGGGACGTTCCTGTGAGAATTTTCCTCCTGCAAATCCGCTGGGATATTTTCCTTCATCAATAATCCAGACTTTCATACCTCGCTTTTTGGCTTCAAGTACTCCGGTACGAATCGCTTTAAACCATTCTTCGGAAAGATATTTGAAGGGTAGTTTGTAACCTGCTTCAAATATTACGGCACGGAATCCTTTCTTCTTGATAGAATCCAAGTCATTGCAAATAGTCTTTTTATCCATTTTCCCTTCCCAACCCCATATTACGTGGTTGGCAAATTCCACAGGAGGTTCTGCAAATTGTTGTTCTAGACGGGAAAGGGGTGTTTCATGAATGCCTTGCCAGGATTTTATTTCATTTTCTGCGAGTATAAAGTTGAAATAAAAAAGGGAAGCAATGAGTAATAGTATCTTTTGCATGATGTTTATGATTAGGTTTGAGTCTTATATGCATAAGGGTGCATCAAAGCGCCCCTACAGCAAAAGGATATCCGTTACAGTTTTTAGAGTAATCCTTCATGCTAATCTTAATATTATTCTCCTAAATAATAGGAGGGAACAGGAGCTTGTGGATATCCCATGGAACGATGAGCTACATAACTTCTATATATTCCGTCTTGCATCAATGTGGTACGACGGTCTTTTGCCGGAAGATTGGTTGTGTAGATACGTATTTCACCGGGCAATGCGGTGATTATTTCTTCACGCCAGTCTCCATATAAGTCTGCGATCATTAAGATATCACCTTCAATTCCTTGTGTCAGTGTTTCTCCTTTCCATTTTACAATACTTAGTGAACGACCGTTTGAAGAGGAACTTGCCCCCCATCGGTTATCGTCCCCTTTGAATGTTTCGCGCAATAAGTCACCGTCCCACCAGGCCCAATTACGGCAGGAGGGCACTTCCTCATTTTTACCTAAAGGTTTACCGTCAGCCGAAAGTAGATATTTGTCTGTGCTGCCTCCTTTACGGTCTTCGCTGGCAAAACATTCCAGACCTTTGTGGACCGGATCAAAATCAGCAACCATCCCATCGCCTACATGGAATGTCTTATGACCGATATTCCATACCGGTTGTCCTGTTCTGGCATCCACAACACAAACGCCACGTCCGTTCTCGTGCCAAGGTTCCAGACAAAGGAACACTTCCATACCAGGACGATCCGGGTCGATATCAGTCAGATAGATTTTATCAGGGTGTCCTAGTCCGGTAGACCATAGTAAAGTCCCGTTATCATCAAGCATGCATGAGCCTAACAGAATTTCATCTTTTCCATCTTCATCCACATCACCACATACCATATTATGGGAACCCATGCTTCTTACTACGGGATTTTCTTCATCGCCGTCCCATCGCCATGCACGTTCCAGTTTGTTATCTTTCAGCTGCCATGCATCTACAGTCATCAGTTTGTAAGTGCCACGACATGCCAATATATAAGGGGTCTTGCCGTCCAGATAGGCCATTCCTATTTGGTTACGGTTCTGCCGGACCAGATTTCCATACCTGTCATTCCGTTCAGGCCAGTCCACACGGGCAATTTCTTTTCCGGTCATTCCATCCCATACACTTAGATACTCCTCACCGGAATCTACCCGTCCTTTTTCATTTCGTTGGGTTGTTTCCGGAGCTGTTTTTAAGGCAATTTCTGCTTTGCCATCTCCATTGAAGTCGTATGCGATGAAAGGGGAGTACCAAACACCGGGCTCGATACCTTGTCCTAAATCTTTAGACCATAAAAAAGTGCCGTCACTTAAATAAGCCTCAATTTGATAAGTTGAACCATCCAAAGTACCGGGCATTCCGGGATCCACATTTTTTTCCGGGGTGCGGATGATATAATCGTAAATGCCATCCCCGTTCAAATCAGCAACGGCTATTTTGCCTGCTTTTATATTGCGGTTCAATTTAATGGACTGATAGTCTCTCAATATAGAAAAGTCCACATCCAATTTGGAAGATGTGTCAATCACTTTTTTCTTTTTATCTAATGCACAGATCCAATAGGTTGCTTTTCCGGCAACGGGAGTCTGGTCAACAAAGTCACAGGTGTTTTTAATTGGATTTTTTGATAAGCGCTGTGTCTTGCCGTTTGCAGAACGGTAGAGGTGGAAGGAAGTGTCAGTTCCATCTTGTTCCAATAGTCTCCAACTGAGGTAGATACCTTTCCCGTCTGCAGATGGAGTGGCCGTTAATCCTCTGTCTAAGTTTTCTTTTATTCTTTCTGTTGCAAAACCTTTGATTTCCGGTTTGGGCTCATGGCGTGGTTCTAGTATTTCGTAATAATATGTACGTTCACGCAAGTCTTGGGCTATCATGTTTGTTGATATGCTAAGCAACAGGGGTACTGAGCATAATCCTATAAGCAGGTTCTTGTTTTTCATAAGATCTGATTTTTTATAGAAGTTTGATAACGATTTCTTATAATTAAATTTGTCTTACACCTTTCGGAAGTTTCACTTTGGTTGCGATTTTACCATCGGCTTTCTTCTCGTGGCTGACTTCTATCACGCCCCAAGGGGTGGGATAAGTGCCTTTGGCCCATTCTAATTTACCCAAGTGTGGTTCAATACTGATCTGCTTGTGCTCTACGTCTACGATTTTTATACCTAATACATGATCTGACAGCCATGTGGTAGGTCCTGAAGACCACCCATGGCAAAGGCTGTGACGGAATCCGGGATAGCAATAGGCGCCGAAATCGCCATGTATGTCTTTTTTTCCGGCTGGAACAGGTTCGTCTATAGGAGCGGCATTAGGAATCCAGTCCAGATTGAAATCTTCCCAAAACGTGGTTGCTCCCAAATCCAGCATGGCCCCCCAGAAAGTATTAATGATATCTATTGCTTTCTCATACTCACCTGCTTTGGCTAATGCTTCCAGCATATAATACCCGTAAAAAGTGGAAAAACCTTTTCCACCGCCTACAGAGACAACTTCATCGCAAGCCTGTTGGGGATCCATCAATCCGGTGATGGCCATTAATGAAGCTGCCTGTTTCAGATTGTTGTGAGGTAATATCTTTTTTTTCATCCGGTTGATAATGTCCAGACATAATTGAGCATCAGAGGTGTTGCCAAGTTTTAAAGACAATTGATGCGCATCTTGCATGGCCCATACGATCAGTGCGCGATAGCCTGCCTCAACTCCGGCTTTATTTCCGCTGGATGGCCAGTCCAAAAAGCGGGCAGGTGCTAACGTTTCATTTCCCGCATCATCCACTTTTCCGTTTATCAGATGGATTAATCCGCTGATATAGTCGGAATGTTTCTTTAAAAAATCAATATCTCCGGTCTGGTGATACCATTCATATTGGTTGATCAGATACCATAGGCTGTATGCACTCATGCCATTCATCCAATTGGGTAAAGGAAATTGTTTGCAGGCCAGGTCCAGACTGTTGGGAATCACCTCATTGTATCCGAAAACACGGCTGATGGTCATTAATTCAGGATGCATATCGCCCAGCCAGACTACCCGGTCACGTTTGATGCCATCCCATAAAAACTCCTGCATGTTCAAGTGGACAGTATAGGCTCCGGTAATCCATATTTTGTTTAAACGTTGGTCGTTGCATTCAAAAGACCCCAGATAGGGAATATCACGGTAGCGCAGGATAGCTGAAATTTCTTTTAAAGAGATAGTGGCGTTGTTTTGCAGCAAGTCGAGACGGACAAAGCGGAAACCGGTATTGCCTATTTCAATCATGCCGTCACGGGGAATTTCCATGATGATATCACGTTTGGCATGATCGTCTGTTGAAAATCCCACTTTCCATTCGGTATTTGAAGTGGTACTGTTGGCTTCTCCAACAGATTCTCCGAAACGTATCCTTACCAAAGAAGGCTCCCTACGGCTGGAACTGCCCATGACGAGCTTTAATCCTCCATGCAGTTCACTGCCGAAATCCAGTAATAAGGATGCCTTCTCTGTTTCAGTAGAGGTCATTATGCAACATTTTTTTCTGTTCATCTCCGATTGGCCGTTTCCACGCTCTAACAAATAGTGTTCGTCTTTTATTAGATTATTCTTACATCCTGCGTATTTGGTAACAATACGTTTGGGGGTGATGTAAGCACGGTTCATGATATCTTTGGTCATTCTTTGTGAGGCATCGCTTTGTAGGGTGGGAGGGATACCTGCATATAGAAGTGCGGGTAGCAGAACGAATGCAATTATGCTTTTTCTGATTGTTGGTAATAGTTCCATAGTATCTTTGATTTTTGATTTGTGCAAATATAGACGAAGAAGGTATCTTACCTATGGAATTTTATTCATTTACATGGAATATTGTTCATCTTCTTTCTGTTCTTTTTCCATATACGGATAACAATCTTTATTCATCTTGTTGGATTTGTATTGGATTTTAGTTATTGTTTTTTTTTGGGGGGGGGATAGATAGATTCTTTATATGAAAAGAAATGAGTGAATGAACTGTACAGAACTTGTTGATATTACTTTTCTTTTATAATCCATATTCCTTCAAAAAAAGGAGCCTCACCTCGTAGCTTTCCTTCTTCTGTTTTATATAGTCGTGCGCTCACTATATCGTTGATTTGTATTATATAAATATCTCCTTCTTTTGTGTAGTGGCTTGTCAGAACCAATGGTCCTGGTGCGACAAATCGGCATAGCGTGTCGTTCAGGAAATCTATGTAATCTATTTGTGGATTGCCATCTACAAGTTCATAGCGTATAGTTTTTTGTTGTTTGCATCCCGCTATTAACAAGAATAGTGTAGTGAAGCATATAAACCGACCGATTTTTTTCATTATAAAATAAGTATTTATGGTGTGGAAAATAGGGGAGTACTGAATCCGGTACTCCCCTTATTAATTATTGACTGCAAAAATCTAGTCTGTTAATAGCCTGGATTCTGCATTGCGGCTTTTTCTTCATCACTTAAATTCGTACCGTCTTCATGTTGAAGTTGGTCTAAGAATGTTTGTGGAATAGGACGAAGCAAATGTTTGTCTGCTATATTGGCAGCTGCTTCCGGATTGAATAATTTAGCACGTTGAACCAAAGTCTTGGTACGGCTTAATTCTTCCCAGCGGTTCCATTCACCTAGGCATTCGCGGGTACGTTCGTTTAAAATGAAATTGATCAAACGGTCTTTGTCCCCATTTACACCCATAGCTGATAGAATAGCTTCATCCTCGGCCGGTAATGATGAATAACTTGAAATTTGCAGACTGGAAGCATCTGTAGTGCGTTCTATACCAGTTGAAAGATAGTAAGTGTTCTTTTGAAGGAAAGAAGCCTTGAATGCCTCTGTGTTATTGATTTTGGTACCATTGGCATCTTTGCATTTACCTAAAGTGCTTAGTGCGGTTGAATTATCTTCGTCACCACCTGCGCTTTTCAAGAAAGCCATAGAACCATCGGTGTAGTATTCGCGATCTTCACCATTTTTCCATTCGGCACGTGCACGGAGCTGGTTGATGGTAGAGATAGCATCCTGGAAGTTACCGGAACGTACTTGAGCTTCCGCTTTTATCAGATAAGTTTCGCCTGTACGGGCCATAATGACATCACGATGTGCGTCCCCTTTTTCTGCTGTACGCGAGCCGTCATCAGTTTTATTGATACCACAGAAGACATTGGACTGTGCTGGATTTCCGCTAACACCATAGGTGTTCAATACATATTGACCACCGGCATATACAGGGAACACATTCGGCACCCATTTATTTGTTTCGGGGTTTACAAAGGAGTGGGCTATACCACCACGACCTACTGTTCCATAATCGGAGTTTGTGGCGTCTTTAAAACGGTTGTCACTTTTTTTATTAAGAATAAAGATGATGCCTTGGTCGCCTAGTGTTGGAACCTGATCGGCTGTAATACCGTTTGTAGCCACTACATCATCTGCTTTCGATGCAATATTATTCAATCCGTAGACAGTTTTGAATGTTTTCCACATACGTGAGTCATTCACATTGTCAAAGATAGCATAAGCGTATTCTGTAGGGCGGCAACGTTGGAAGTCCATACCACCAATATATTGGCCACGTTGTGTCCAACCACCGGAGAAGTTGGAGAATTGTGGGTTGAAGTAACTATAAGTACGGTTTCCGAAACGTCCGGTTGCCGAAGAAGTGTGTTGGCATGACATTAATATTTCATTAGACTCCTCGGCTTTGCAGTCTATACCGGTCCATTTGGCGTAAAGGTTATTATAATCACTTTCTAACGGACATTTTGAGATGACTTCATCGCATAACGTAATCGCTTTTTTCAAATCAGCATCAGCAGGATAACTTGAGTTCCAGTCGCTGCAACGTTCAGACTGACGGTACAGCAAAGCTTTTGCCAGGAAGTGTGCTGCTGTGTATTTAGTCCATGTACCTGTACCACGCCATCTGTCTGTAGGCAGTTTGTCGTAAGCGTTCTGCAAGTCATCAATCACTTGGTTTAATGTTTCTTCTGCAGAAGCGCGAGTAAAGGTTCTGACCACACCTTCAGTAACTTGGGTTTGCAGAACCACACCACCATATTGTGCGAAAAGACGATAGTAGTTATATCCACGTAGGAAATAAGCTTCACCCAAGCATTTTTCACGGACTTCCGCATCAGTAACATAGTCAGCTGATGCGATAACTTGATTGGCAGAAGCGATGCCGTAATACATCTGATCCCAAAGAGCTGATATACCCGGACAGTTATTGTTGGCCGCTCCGTTTGCTTTTGTACAGTCCAATGGGTTCAGACGGCTGTCATAAGTGTTCCATGGTTCTGCCGTCAGGTCAGAGCCGTTTGTGAATTCATCAGTGCCGTAAAGGGTAATACCATACGCCCATTCATAACCGAAATGCCAACGGATGTTACCGTACAGTGCGGTAGCCAGATCTTGAATGCCCTGTGACGTTTTGAAATAATCAGTGGTATAGGATGACTTGTTTTTTTCATCTAGGAAACTATCGCTACAAGAACTGAAACTGGCAGTCATTGCGACAGACAGGGCAGCTGTGAATAATGTATATTTTAAATTTTTCATTTTAAAAACAGTTTAATGTGTTATTATCAAATTAGAAACCAACTTGTAAACCGAAAGTAAAGCCTCTATTGTAATAAGTAGTGCCTAAGTCCAGATCCATAAAATCTACTGAAGAATAGAGGTTGCCTATATTCTTAGCTTGTGCATATAATTTAAGAGAACTGATTCCGATGTTCTTTAATGCTTTGGAATTGAAGTTATAACCTAAAGAAATGTTACGGATCTTGATGAATGAGGCATCTTTAAAGCCTAGCAGACTTGAATAAGCATCACCACCTGCTGTACTGTAAATCGGTTTTTGATAATCAGCACCAGTGTTGTCCGGAGTCCAATAGCTTATTTCACGTTGGTTGTACATACCGTATTGGCCTTCACCACCCGTATCAACCATATAACCAAATCGTCCGTTTAGCTCGATACCTAGTTCAAGACCTTTATAGTTGAATGTATTGCTCCATCCCAGTACCCATTTAGGATTTTTGTTGCCAAGAATAATACGGTCATTACTGTCTATAATATAGTTACCATCCTGATCAACTGGTTTAACCATACCTGCTTCAAATTTATGTCCGTTGGCATTGAATTTAGCCATTTCTGCCGCATCACTTTCCTGCCACAGACCATCGCTGGCAGTACCATAGAAAACATTGATTGACTCACCAATGAACCAGGCATTGGAAATGTCATCCTGCTTGCCGTTGGCAAGTTCTACGATTTCATCTTTTTGATAGGCTGCATTGATAGTGGAACTCCATTCAAAGTCTTTGGTTTGTATGGGAACCAAGTTCAGAGATAAGTCAACACCGAAGTTTTTTGTTTTACCTACATTGGCATAAGTAGAATTAAAGCCGGTTAAGGTTGGAATAGTCATGCTTAATAATAAGTCATTGGTGTTAGAGTGATAAATATCCATTGAACCGCTGATACGTCCATTCAAGAAACTGAAATCTACACCATAGTTATATTGTGTTGTCTTTTCCCAACCTAAATCTTTATTTGCCATTTTTACTTGAGAAGAAGTGTAATAAGGTTCATTTGTAGCATAAGCAGGTGTTAGAGTAGAGCCAAAAGGTACATAGAATGACTGGATATTACCTAATGTAGAATATGCACTTACAGCTGAGTTACCTGTTGTTCCCAAACCGAAACGAAGCTTTAACTGGTTTATCCAAGAAATATCTTTCATGAAGTCTTCTTGGTCAATGCGCCAGCCCAAGGCGGCAGAAGGGAAGAAACTCCATTTGTGTCCGTCTGCTAATACAGAAGAACCGTCATAACGTCCGGATACAGTCAATAAATAACGGTCGTTGTATGCGTAGTTTATACGTGCCATGTATGATGCCAGCTGATTTTCAGACATACCGGTACTCATACCAGCACCATAAGTTGCTGCATCTGTAATGTCTACACTGCCCATGTTGTACCATTCAAAATTCTCATTAGGAATGGCGTTAGCACTTTCGGAACCACTTTCTTTATTATATTTGGAAGCTGATTGCAATAAGGTTACGCCTAAGTTATGTTTGCCAAATGTCTTGTTATAGTTGATCTGATTATCCAGTGTCCATGACAAGTAACGATCTGTTGCATATTTAGCATAGTTTTTTGAGCCCATTTTCACGGCAGAGTCTTTGCTGATAAAAATACCTTGACGATAGTGGCGGAAATCAGGACCGAAAGAGATTTTATAGCTTAGTCCCTCTAGTGGTGCCCATATTTTTCCAAAATCAAATTGTCCGTAAAAGCTGCCTAGTGCACGGAAAGTTTGGCGGTTATCGGTTGACTTATTCCATTCGTCAATCACAGTATAGACATTGGTGGTGGAGCCACAGGGGTTGGTAATGATATTGCCTTCTTCATCATAAGGAACACCAAAGCGTGGAATAGCTTTTGCCGCGCTATATATATCAACAGGGCCCGAGCCTGAAGATTGTCCGGTACGGGAATAACCATAGTCTTGAACCGCCCACGAACCGTTGATAGATCCGCCCATTTTAAACCAAGGTTTTACTTGTAAATCGACAGACATTGAGAAATTATAACGTTCATATTCCTGTCCTTTCTGAGTACCTTGATTATTTAGATAACCAACAGAGAAGAAAGCTTGTGCAGTTTCGTTACCGCCACTACCACTGATGGTATGTTCATGTGTGATACCTGTTTGGGTCACTATGTCTGCCCAGTCGGTATCTGTTACTCTACTTCCATCCCAAGTACCGTTATTCCAACCTTTATTTACATTAGCCAAAGCAGTGGGATCGCCTGATGCCGCAAAATAAATTTGGTCTTTATCATAGTTAGGTTGGTCGCCACGAGGATTGTTTACCGGATCCGAGTTGTAATAAGCCCAACGGCGCCAAGTAATATAATCGCTTGCGCTCATGGCAGGTGATTTGTCTTTCAGGGTTTCTAAGGTGACAGAACCTGAATAGTTTAAAGCAAGTCTACCTGCTTTACCGCGTTTGGTGGTTATCAATATGACACCATTGGCACCACGAGAACCGTAAATAGCTGTAGAAGAGGCATCCTTTAAGATATCAATGGATTCTATGTCACGCGGATTGATCGTTTCAATTCCTCCAGCACTCAAGGGAACTCCATCTACTACATACAGAGGGTCTGATGATGCGCTGATAGATCGGTTACCACGAATACGGATTGATCCTACAGTACCCGGACGTTCACTTGAGGTGATATCTACACCGGCAGCTTTGCCTTGTAAGGCTTCAAAAGCATTGTTCACAGGTCTTGTATTCAATTCTTCAGAACCCACACGTGCCATAGCACCAGTCACATCACTTTTTTTCTGAACACCATAACCAACCACTACCACTTCATCCAGTGTTTCGGTATCCTCCTCCAAGATTATCTTAACGGTAGATTGTCCTTTCACTTGGATATCTACGGTCTTGTACCCCACGAAACTTACTTGGATCGTTCCATTATCAGGAACATTCTGAAGTGTGAACTTACCATCAAAGTCGGTAATTGTACCATTGGTAGTACCTTTCACCACCACACTGGCACCGATTACAGACTCACCTGTTTTGTCAAGGACAGTACCCGAAACGGTTTTGCTCTGTGCAAAGGCCCCTACAGCCAATACGGATAACAAAGCAACGAAGAACAGCCGCTGGAATTTGTCCAGACGACCCAACAGACTTGAATTCTTTCTGTCTTTCATACTTTAATTATTAAGTTAAACAAAAGTTAACTTGATATATAAAGTTGAAAGTATCAAAAAAAGCCCATTTCATCGAATTTTATAATATAGATGATACAATAATAGAGAATATAAAGTGCTCTTATTGCTGTTGGAAAAAAAACTCTTTTAGTTAGTATTTATGAAATATTTTACTTTGCTCTCAAATTTATATGGAGTAGTTTATATCCTGACTTGAACTTAAAAAATATCTCCAAAAAGTAAGTGTACTTTATCAGCTGTCTAAGTGCATTTGCTTGATTTATGAACCACACTTACTTTTTAAGGTAATACAATAATAACATTTACATGATATGAAAGACATTTATGCATATATAATAACATTGACTATTTAAGCAATTGATCGAAGATTTCTCTAAAAACTTTATCGGCGTGCTCTTGCATTATTCGTATATAATTAAATATAGGACGATTGTTTTTCATACTATGACCAATACAATATTCTATTTTTTCTATTTCGATACCTATATCATAACCATGTTGTGCAAATGTTTTTCTTGCAGAATAATATGAAACCTTTCTATTTATGCCTGCCAGATCAGTCACCTTCCCTATATGTCTAAAGACCAAACTATATACTTTTTCATAAGATTCATATTTGCCAAAAACTAATTTCCCATTTTCAGAAATATATCGTTCAATAATTGTCTGTGCTTCTGGCTGGATAGTGAAAGCTATTTCATTTTCATTTTTTTTGCTATTACGGGTTTTATGTCTTATATATCTCATACAGTTCCCTTTAGTGAAATCATACTCCATTAGGTCTCTTAGATTAATGCCACCTAAATAATAAGTTAACATAAATATATCTCGAGCCATGATATGCACAGACTTGAATAATTTCACATCACGTATTTTTTTTAATTCATCAACGGACAGATCTAGTTCTCTGATATTACTAACTGGCATTTTAAATAAAACAAAAGGATGAACTAAATAAGTTACATAATTCATTTTCCTGGCATAGTTCAATATTACTTTTATTAAAGTGAGGTAAATTCTGATAGAAGTTTCTTTTAATCCTTCAGCCTTCATTACATCAGCGAAACTTTGTATATGTGTCGGACTGAGTTGTACCAAAGGAAAATCACCTTTCATATGTTTAAGGAACTTTGCACAAGCTATATTATATAATTTATGTGATTTTTTACGATCGTCTGCTTCCATCATTGAAAGATATTCTTTCACTACCGTATTAAAGGTTATTCCTTTTTTTTGTTGTTCCCGAGTTATAACATGTATCAATTCAGTGCATGAAATATTCGACTGATAATGAATAGACGAAAGAATCTCTTCGTATTCATTAATCAACTTGCGCAAACAAGCATTTATATTAGCTGCATTTTCATGTTTTACTACTCGTCCATTTTTCATTTGATTTGCAGAATCCAAAATGAATTGGGTTGAAATATATCTCGTTTGTGAACGATGAGCCACTGCGATCCTGACTCTATGTCTACCGTTAGATAATTTTTTAGCAGGTACAATTACTATTGAAAGATTAGCCATATTCAAATTTTAGTTTATACGTTTTACAATACAATATTAAAGTAACAATCAGAAATAAAAGCACTCTTGTATAACAAAAATGCTCTTGAAACTATCCATTTTGAGATTGTTCACAGAAGTTTGTACTATTTTTCAGTTGAAAAGACGGAAAATTCCATGCTTTTGTACAATCCTACATTGGCTTTTTTAATATTCGCGCATATATTTGCAACACTTTTTCACAGGTAGGAGACCTATTTCTCCTGAGAGAATAGAAAACTAACTTTTGTTTAACTTAATAATTAAAGTATGAAAGACAGAAAGAATTCAAGTCTGCTTGGCTGCCGATTAAAACTCCGGTGGCTATTTCTCTTTAGTTTGTTTGCAGGTCCTTTGACTCCTCCCTTGGAAATACAGTCAACGGTAGCTGCAAACAATATTGTACAGCAACAAAAAATTTCAGTGACAGGTACCGTTGTTGATGGTCAAGGTGAACCCATTATTGGAGCCAATGTTGTCGTGCAAGGTCAAACTACGGGTACAATAACTGATATTGACGGTATATTTAAACTAGATGTAACGAGCGGAGCAAAATTAACCATATCATTTATTGGATATGATTCCAAAACAGTTATTGCCAAAAAAGGAAATATGAGAATTGTTTTGGAAGACAATTCCCAAATGCTGGGTGAAGTAGAGGTTGTTGCTTATGGTGCACAGAAAAAAGTAACTGTGACAGGTGCTATTTCCAGTGTAAAAGGAGAAGAAATAACAAGAACTCCAGTCAGTTCAGTCACTAATGTTTTAGCAGGTCAAATGACAGGTCTGACTACTGTACAATATTCTGGAGAACCTGGATCTGACGCTGCAAATATTTTTGTTCGTGGTAAAGCTACTTGGGTAGACTCTTCTCCTTTGATTCAAGTAGATGGTGTAGAACGTAGTATGAATGATATAGACCCCAATGAAATCGAAAGTATTACAGTTTTGAAAGATGCCTCGGCAACGGCTGTATTCGGTGTGCGTGGAGCTAATGGTGTTATCTTAATTACAACCAAACGCGGTAAAGAAGGTAAAGCTAAAATTTCATTCACAACTTCTGCTAGTGCAGTGACCCCAACTAAGATGGTAGAACAGGCTGGTTCTTATGATTATGCAACATTTCATAATATGATGAATCGTTTGGATGGTACTTCTGAACGATTCCCTGTTGAAGTAATTCAAAAATTTAAAGATCATTCTGATCCTATTCGTTTTCCAGATATGCATTGGGCTGATTATATCATGAAAGATGTGACATTACAGACTCAACATAATATCAATATAACTGGTGGTACAGATAAAGTACGTTATTTTATTTCTGCCGGGGCTTATACACAAGGTGGTTTATTTAATGAATTTAATTTGCCTTACAATGTCAGTTATCAATACAGACGCTTTAATTATCGTTCTAATTTAGATATTGACGTAACAAAGACTACGACTTTATCTTTCAATATAGGTGGAAATGTAAACAATGCTGATAAGCCTTATACAGGTCAAGGTAGTGCTGGCATGATTAAAAATATGTATTATGCTACACCTTTTTCTAGTGCAGGTATTGTAGATGGAAAATTTATTACTACAGCTACAGATTATTCTGATGTTCAACTTCCGTTTACGGGTGGCACAGGTATGGCATATTATGGAGCTGGATTTATGCAGACAAACAATAACACCTTGAATGCAGATTTAATCTTAAATCAAAAACTTGATTTTCTAACTAAAGGGTTGTCCATGAAGATCAAAGGTTCCTATAATAGTGCTTTCACTGTATCCAAAAAGGGGGAAGCTTCTGTTGCTACTTATACTCCTATTTTGCAACCTGATGGTTCGTTAGCTTATCGTAAATATGGTGAAACATCTGATGCTAAATATGTATTAAAAGATACAGAACAAGGAAAAGCACGAGACTGGTATATGGAAGTTGGTTTAAATTATGCACGTTCATTCGGTAATCATAATGTTAGTGCTTTATTATTGTATAATCAGTCTAAGTCCTATTACCCTAAGTATTATTCAGATATTCCCACCGGATATGTAGGTTTGGTAGGTCGTGTAACTTATGATTGGAAGAATCGTTATTTGGCTGAATTTAATATTGGTTATAATGGTTCTGAAAATTTTGCTCCGGAAAACCGCTTTGGTACGTTCCCTGCCGGATCAATAGGTTGGGTCTTGAGTGAAGAAAAATTCTGGAAGCCCATCAAATCCGTCGTTAGTTTCTTTAAATTGCGTGCCACATGGGGGCTTGTAGGTAATGACAAAATTACAGACAGCAAGACATCTGGACGTTTCTTATATTTGGCAGATCCGTATCAGACCAATAATGGAAGCCCTATCAACCGTCCGGGATATGGTTACATATTCGGTACTAATACCCCATCCACTAGCAAGGGGTCTTACGAACAGGCTAAAAATAATCCTAAAGTAACATGGGAAACTGCGTTTAAGCAAAACTATGGTTTTGATATGAACTTCTTTGAGGATCGTTTAAAGACAACTTTTGAATATTATATCGAACATCGTCGTGATATTTTGTTACGTGATGCAACGGCTCCATCATTATTAGGTTTCACCGTTCCATTTGCTAATATGGGATCTGTTAATAGTTGGGGATGGGAACTTTCCTTAAAATGGAATGATAAAATAGATTCTGATTTTCGTTATTGGATAGGATTAAATATTTCTCAGAATCAAAATGAGATTATTGAAATGAAAGAAGCTCCCCAGAATAATCAATATCAATATCAAAAAGGACATCGTATCGGTTCTGCAAGTAAATATTTATTCTGGAGATTCTATGATGAAAACACTCCCGAACTTTATGAAAAAACATTTGGCAAACCATTTCCAGAACATCCGGTTAATGGAGAAGCAGGAATGAGACCTGGTGATGCCGTTTATGTAGATTTAGATGGTAACGGTGTTATTGATGCTAATGATATGAGTCGTGATTACGGGTACACAGACGATCCTCAATATATGGCAGGTTTGAATTTAGGGTTCAGCTGGAAGAATTGGGAATTTAGTACACAATGGACAGCTGCATGGAATGTATCACGATTGATTTCAGATGTATTCCGCCAGCCATTTTATCAAAGTAGCGACCCGTCACAGGGTGGATTGTTGGCGTATCACTTAAATCATACTTGGACTGAGGAAAATCCATCGCAAAATGCTGAATATCCACGTCCTACCTGGACCAACACCAATAATAATTATGCCACTTCAACTTTATATGAAAAGGATGCAAAATATATTCGTTTGAAAACTTTGCAACTAGCATATAATTTTCATTTCCCATTAATGGATAAATTAAAGTTATCTACTTTTCAATTGGCATTTAGTGGATACAATTTACTGACTTTTACTCCATATTTGTGGGGAGATCCTGAAACAAGAGCCAGTAACGCTCCTTCTTATCCGTTGTCAAGGACTTATTCTTTGAGCTTAAAACTTGGATTTTAATTAAAAATGAAAAAGATTATGAAACTAAAAAATAAATGGCTGATCGGTGCTGTAATAGGAGTAGGTGTCAGTATTGCTTCTACTTCTTGTGTCGATGATATAAAATTTGGTGATTCCTTCTTGGAAAAAGCTCCTGGAGGGTCAGTTACAAAGGATACAGTTTTTAATAATGCCGAATATACTCGTCAGTTTCTAACTGCTATTTATAGTAAACAGTATTATGGATTGCCTTATGGAACTAAAGACGAACTACCTGATTGCAATAGTGCTTGGGTTGGTAAATTTGACGCATTAACAGATTGCTGGCAAATCCACTGGGATGCGACTTCTATAGTAAAGTATTACTATACGGGTACTCTAAATGCAGCTACAGCAGGAAATGCTGTGTTCACATTTACAGGAGAAAAAGTATGGGAAGCAGTTCGTGCAGCCTGGTTATTATTGGAGAATATAGATAATGTTCCTGGGTTGGATGATAATGAGAAAAAACGTATGGTTGCCGAGACCAAATGTATTATGGCTGCCCGGTATTTTGATTTATTCCGTTTTTTTGGAGGATTACCTTTAATAACTTCTTCCTTTACAGGTACGGACTCCACTTATGATTTACCACGTGCTACAGTAGAAGAAACCGTTAATTTTATCATCAAGTTTTTAGATGAGGCGGCTCCCGATCTTCCTTGGTCTTATGAAGGAGCCGATGCGGTTACTAATACAGGACGATGGACTCAAGCTGGTGCTATGGGACTAAAATGTCAAGTATTGCAATTCGCTGCCTCCCCATTATTTAATGACGTTCAAGGCTATGCAGGCGGTTCTTCTGAAGCAGAAACAAAGCATTTGGTATGGTATGGAGGATACAGGCCTGAATTATGGCAACAATGTAAAAAGGCATGTGAGGAGTTTTTCAATGCATTAGCTTCTAAAGGGTTTTATAAATTGAATGGTGTTGTAGGAGCTAAAACTCCAGAAAATTATCGACAAGCCTACCGCATGGGATATGCATTGCTTAGCAGTCCTGAAATACTTCATTCAGTTCGTGTAATGGGCACAGATGCGTTTAAATCGGGTACCTATTCATGGCATCAATGGAGTGATAATGGACGTAATTCCTATACTCCAACCCAAGAATATGTGGAGATGTTTCCTTGGGCAGACGGGACACCTTTTGATTGGAACAAGACTAAAGCTGATGGAAAATTAGATGAAATGTTCTTGAAAGGTTCATTTAAAGGTGATGATCAGTCTTTAAGTGATATTGTGTTAACGCGTGATCCACGTCTGTATGAAAATGTCAGAGTGAATGGACAACCAAAAGTTTTGGACTGGACTACTGCTAAAATGAGTGGCGATCCTTATGAGCTTTGGGTTGGTGGTACAACTGCTAAACAGAATTCAAAGACTGAATCTGGAAATTATGCTACAGGATATGATAATATGAAATATTATATCGGTACGGAATATCAACGTAAAGACACACAATGGGTTTACCTTCGTCTTTCTGACGTAATACTAATTTATGCAGAAGCTTTATTGCAAGCCGATAATAATTTTAGCAAAGCAATTGAGCAGGTAAATATTGTACGTGCCCGTGTAGGCTTGAAAGGATTGGTGGAATGTAATCCGGATAAAAATTTATTAGGAAATAAAGATCTGTTACTCAATGAAATACTACGCGAACGTGTTTGTGAGATGGGGTTGGAAAATGCCCGTTATTTTGATATGGTACGTTATAAAATGAAAGATCGTTTTGAACTGCCACTGCACGGGTTGTTGATTTATCGTCTAGACGAAAATGGAAATCGCATAGAAACAGCATGGACTGATGGTGACAAAAAGAAAGGAGCTAAACAACCTACTCATTTTGATTATGAGAAATTTACATTGAGTCGCCCTACTCGTGCATGGTGGGGGAATAATGGCTTTGAACCAAAATGGTATCTTGCTCCGTTCCCACAAACTGAGATTAATAAAGGCTATGGATTAATTCAAAATCCGGGATGGTAATTTACTAAACATTTGAGTTAACGATATTTGAAAGTAAATCTATGAAAAAGAATATAATATTAGCTCTGGCTTTTCTGGCTTACATGAGTATGCCGGGATTTGCACAGAATGCAGATGGAAACATAACAGGTTTTGTGTTAGATAAATGGGGAAAACCTGTTTATGGGGCAACGGTTAGTGTGATTGGTGATCCGGACAGCAAAGTGGAAACTGATAAAAATGGTAAATTCGAAATAATTGCAGAAAAGAATCAACAACTTCAAATAGTTTCTGTAGATAAAGGTTCTCAAACAGTTTCTGTTGAAACGAATGCTCCAATGACTATTGTCATGGGATATGCGGCTGAAACTATTGATGTAGGCGCCAATAAGAATTTCAGCCGTAAAGAGACTACAGCTTCTGTAGCTACAGTTTACAATGAGGAAATTAGCAAACGTAGTTCGAAAGATGTTTCAAATTCTTTGTTAGGACAAGGATTGGGCTTGGTCAGTCTGCAAAATGGTGGAAATTATGCTTCCTATGAACCGACTTTTTTTGTACGTGGTCTTCAAAGTTTGTCCAGTAGTTCACCATTGATATTAGTAGATGGTTTGGAACGTGATATGAACTTAGTCAGTCCTGAAGAAGTTGAATCGGTTTCTATTTTAAAAGATGCGGCGGCTGTTGCACTATATGGATACAAAGGTACTAACGGTGCTATATTAATTACTACCAAACGGGGTAAATACAACACAAAGGAAGTGACTTTTACATATGATCATGTTACAAATTTTCAATCACGTAAACCTGAATTTGCAGATGCTTATACATACGCCCAAGCTATGAATGAAGCAAGAGCCAATGATGGTTTGACCCCCCGTTATACAAATGATGAAGTTGAGGCTTTCCATTCGGGTAAATATCCTTATCTATATCCTAATGTAAACTGGGTGGACGAAACTTTCCGTGATGCAGGCGTATCCAATAAATATACGATTGAATTTCGTGGTGGAGGAACTAAATTCCGATACTACACACTGGTAAATTTACTGACAGACAAGGGCTTTGTCGCTAATGCCAATTTGAATGATGGTTATTCTACTCAGAATAAATATTCAAGAGCAAATTTAAGAACAAATCTGGATATTGATTTAACCCGTACAACTAAATTAAAATTGAATATACTTGGAACATTGTCTGAATCCAGCCGTCCGGGTGATTCTGCCAATTTATGGGATCTTGTTTACACAGTACCTTCAGCCGCATTCCCTATAAAAACAGAAGATGGATTATGGGGTGGTAATGCAACTTGGGATGGAAATAAAAACCCCGTAGCCCAGGCAACAGGAGCTGCTTATTCTAAAGGACATACCCGTAGTTTGTTTGCCGATTTGACATTAGCTCAAGATCTATCCTCTATCCTACCGGGATTAGGTGCAAACTTCCGTTTGGCTTACGATAATTATTCTTCAATTTGGGAAAAACATAATAAAACCTATAAATATGGAAGTGATGCAGTAACAGCTTGGGAAAATGGCGTACCAACCACCACCAACCGCTATACAGGTGGTGCCGATGGAAGTATGGGCACAGAAGCCTTACCTAATGCGTGGACCCGCCAGTTCAATTTTGCCGGAAGTTTTGATTATAATCGTTCTTTGGGCAAACACGATGTTTATTCACAAATGAAATGGGATTATGAGTATAGAAACACTTATGGATTAAATACAACTCTTTATAGACAAAATCTGTCATGGTATATTCATTATGGATATAATAATCGCTATTATATTGATTTAGCCTTGGTTGGCTCAGCTTCTAATTTATTGGCTCCAGGACACAAATGGGCTTTTTCTCCTACCGTATCTGCCGCATGGGTTATTTCGGAAGAAAATTTCATGAAAAATACTTCTTGGATAGATTTCTTAAAATTAAGAGCTTCGTGGGGGATTGTAAGTGCCGATTATCTTCCGAAAGATGGAGACAGTAATATTAATAACTATTGGGACCAGATTTATAATTTGACAGGAGTTTCTTATCAATTTAACAGCGGATATGATTCATCATTCGGTGCGACAGAAATATCACGTTTGGCTACCATAAACTCTACTCATGAAAAAGCTTTGAAATATAATTTAGGAGTTGACGCTACTTTATTCAAGGGTTTGGATGTTACAGTAGAAGGTTATTATCAGCGTAGAAAAGATATTTGGGTATCTTCAGATGGTGCTTATTCAGAAGTCATTGGTTTTGGTGCACCTTATGAAAACGCGGGTATCGTAGATAGCTGGGGAACTGAAATAGGTTTGAATTATACAAAGAAAGTGGGTAATGTATTATTGAATGCAGGAGGAAATTTCACTTTTCATAAAAATAAAATCATAGAACAATTAGAAGAACCCCGTTTATATTCCAATTTAGTTCAAACAGGAAACCCATTAAAACAGACTTACGGTTTACAAGCCATCGGTTTCTTTAAAGATGAAGCAGATATTGCTAGTAGCCCAATCCAAAATTTCAGCGCTGTAAAACCAGGTGATATTAAATATAAAGATGTAAATAATGATAATAAAATTGATGAAAACGATAAAGTAGCGATTGGTTACAGTACGACTGCTCCTGAAATCTACTACTCATTCCATTTGGGAGCTGAATGGAAAGGTTTAGGATTTAATGCCTTATTCCAAGGAACAGCAAATTACTCGGCTGTATTAAATACAAAGAGTATGTTTTGGCCGTTAATTAATAATACGACAGTCTCAAATCATTATTACGAGAATCGTTGGACATCCGAGAATCAAGATGCCAAATATCCACGATTGAGTTCTGAGAGTAATGCAAATAACTATCAGACAAACACAATATGGCTGGCAGACCGTTCATTCCTGAAGCTTCGTAATTTGGAAGTTTATTATAGATTGCCTAAGTCATGGATGCAGAAAACTAAATTCTTAGGTAATGCCAAGATTTATGTAAGAGGTGTTGATTTGCTTTGTTTCGACCATATCGATGTGGCAGATCCTGAATCTTATGGAGTGAATAACCCGCTTACCAAAAGCGTAGTTGCTGGATTAACTATTGGTTTTTAAAAATCATTAAAACAAAAGTAAGACAATGAAACTGAAGAAGATTATATATGGTTTAGCCTGCTTGGCAATACTAAGTTCGTGTTCGGATGAAATGAACTACCATGAATATAACGATTATGATAAAGATTATGTCACTCTCAATTTCGGTAATGTAGGTGGATTGATGACCACAATTTATAGAGAATTGGATTCTGATTTTGGGAATTATAGTGGAGCTGTTTTAGGTTCTGCTACTGATGAGGCTGAATATGCTTATGCAGGTAATCAAATTTCAGATTTTTATAATGGAGCCTGGAGTGCGACTAATGCAAAAAGCAGCATGTGGACTACTTGTTATCGGGGGATAGCTAATTGTAACCTGTTCTTGGAAGAGTTTACAGGATTAACTTTCCCAGAATTAGCACAAAACAGTGATTATCCGCAACAAATGTTCCGCTATAACAACTATCAGTATGAAGCACGCTTTTTAAGAGCTTATTTTTATTTTAATTTAGTTCGTCAATATGGTGATATTCCTTTTACAGACAAAGTCTTGGATGGAAAAGAAGCTAATACATTATCACGTACATCAGCACAAGAGATATTCAAATATATTATCACGGAATGTGATGAGATAAAGGATAAGATTATTGCCGATTATACAGATTTAGGTGATATGGCCCTTCCTTCAGAACCTGCTGAGAACGGACGTGCAAACCGTATGACAGTGTTGGCATTAAAAGCCCGTACCGCTTTATATGCAGCCAGCCCATTGTTCAATACAAATAATGACAAGGAATTGTGGCATCAGGCAGCTATTGCCAATAAAGAACTGCTAGATGCCGCTAAGGAATCAGGTATGAAACTGGCTACAAATTATGAATCACTATTTGGTGCTGAAAACTGGAGCGCGGCTGATCCTTATGGAGAAATTATTTTCTTACGCCGGACAGATAAAGATGGCAATAATACATTTGAGAAATATAACTTCCCAATAGGAGTTGAAGGTGGTCAAGGTGGTAATTGTCCTACTCAAACCTTAGTGGATGCCTATGAAATGCAAGAAACCGGTAAACGGTATGACGAGCCAGCTAGTGGATATGATTCTAAGAATCCTTATGTAGGCCGTGATCCACGTTTTAGTGCTACTGTAGCAAAGAATGGTGACAAAAAATGGCCGAACTATAATGCCAATGAACTTCAAACTTATGAAGGAGGTTTAAATGGTCAGCCGTTAGCTGGAGCCACTCCAACAGGATATTATCTGAAGAAATATTGTAATGCCGCTATAGATTTACGACCAAATAAAACAAATAAGCTGAAGCATTCATGGGTTACCTATCGCTTAGGCGAGTACTATTTGAATTATGCTGAGGCGGTATTTAAATATTTAGGAGATGCCTATTCTACTTCATCAGAGTTCCCCATGTCAGCTGCAGAAGCTGTTAACCAAACCAGACGTCGTTCTACTATGCCCGATGTTCCTCAAGGACTAAATGCGGATGACTTTTGGAAGAAATACCAAAATGAACGTATGGTTGAATTAGCTTTTGAAGGTCATCGCTTTTGGGATGTACGCCGTTGGAAAGAGGGTGACAAACATTTTAAAAGTATTGATGAAATGAAGATAACCAAGAATGATGATGGAACATTCTCTTATACTCGTAATACCGTAAATCGTATATGGGAGGACAAAATGTATTTATTTCCAATCCCCCAAACTGAAATAATGAAGAATTCAAATCTAACTCAAAATCCCGGTTGGTAAAAATATGTTTAATGAATAAAGAGGAGAGTCCGTATATCTCGACTACCCTCTTTATTCTCATTTAAAGCAATTAAATATATGAAAAAAACTAAATTTACTATTCTGTTTATTATAATGTTATGTTTAACAAGTCTTAGTTCCTGTCTAAATGATGATAATTCAGGAAAAGTCACTTTTTCTGGAGTATCAGTGACAGTTACAGGAGATGAGGTGTTAGGATATAAACTATATACTGATTTCGATGCAGTTTTGATACCCACAAGTTCAAGTATGGCTCAACTGCCTTGGTTAAAAAATGTACATCGTGCCATCGTCAGTTTTAATCTTACAGAAAAACATGAAGATGTATTTCAACTGGAAACTGGTAAAACTTATGATATCGTATTAAGCAGTGCTTCGAATTGGAATTCAGAAATTCCCACTTACATCGTTTGTGTAGATACTTTAAATGCAGAGTATCAAGAAGAAGGACAAGATTCCATTGCGTTAAAAAATAAGCAAATTAATTCTTTCGATAAATCAGAGGGTAATTTCTATGTAAAAAACGGTTATATGAATGTAGTTCCTACATTCAGCTATGATCCATATAAATTAGTTTATTTCACCCTATTCTATGATGGGGAAAAAGACCTTGACGTTGCAAATAAAAAGTTGTTTCTAAATTTATATTTTAATAACAATGTGGAAAATCCATATAATACAATATCATCTGTTTTAAGTTTCAAAATGTCCGAGGAGATTTATATTAAATTTCTAGAGAATGGATTAAATGATAATGATTCCATTGATGTCTATTTGAAAGCAGAAACCTCATCCGGATATGACCAAGTGCATTGTAAGATGGCCTTGAAGGATTTTATGCTTCCTTAGAACTTTGTCTTCTTCATAGGAGTCACAAAAGTTTTATCGATAAAAACGAGAAAACATTGATTTGTAAAAAATGTCATGCAAAACTTAGAAAATTGAAGACCAATATATGGATTTCTCAATTAAAAAGTAAATTAAGAATTCCATATATTAGTCTTTTCAAAAACTATATTATGTATTTTTTATAAGGTTAATAGTCTCTGGGCTGAAGTTCTTGTATAATATTATCTATGATATAAGCATCATTCATCTAATAAAGGTCATTATTGGGATTATACAAGGAACGTGCAGATTTCATTATTGCTAAAGATATTTAAAGTACATATTGAGAATATGTCAATCGTTCAGTCAATAACATAGTAATACGGAAAAATCTTCTCTTTTATTATATCTTAAAATCTCCAATAAGCATCTGTTGATCAAGCATACAAATCTAATAATTGAGTCTTAGTTCTCAATCATGTCGGATCATAGTTTGGACTAAAATTCTTCCTATTTTTATAAAGGATATTCTACTTTAAAAGAAGAACTATAGTAAAGATCCATCATAAAGTTTTTAGTTTTTTATTTCTGCTTTCATTTTGTATATTCATACTTGAAAAATAAAAATACTTTTAAGAATCGTATCCTATCTTTCTATGCTTAAAAAGTTATTTAAAAGAATTCGATGTAATGTCAAATTATCGTCAATCATCTGTTATAGATGATTTTAAAATCCATAGCAAGTTTTTATCAAAGAAGTAGTATGTGTTGTTTATTTTGAATGATATTGACTTAGATAAGTCACGGTATTGAATACAATAAAAAGGAAATAAAATATGCCATTAATAATAATAGTATGGGAATGCTAATTCTTATATACTTGATTAATAAGAATATAGATTGAGAAGATGTTTGATTAAAAGAAAACATAAATCTAATTTTTATTCAAAGTATGAGTCTTTAATAAAATATAACTAACTGTTTATCAATATAATAACTTTATTTAAAAACTGCTTTCTAACTTTTGTTTAACTTAATAATTAAAGTATGAAAGACAGAAAGAATTCAAGTCTGTTGAGTTGTCTGGAGAAGTTCCAGCGGCTTTTCTTCGTTGCTTTGTTATCCGTATTGGCTGTAGGGGCCTTTGCACAGAGCAAAACCGTTTCGGGTACTGTCCTTGATAAGACAGGTGAGTCTGTAATCGGTGCCAGTGTGGTGGTGAAAGGTACTACCAATGGTACTATTACTGACTTTGATGGTAAGTTCACATTGACCAATGTTCCGGAAAGTGGAACTATTGAAATTAGTTTTGTGGGGTACAAGACAGTAAATGTTGCGGTGAAAGGACAATCTACCATTAAAGTAATTTTGGAGGAAGATACAGAAACATTAGAGGAAGTGGTAGTGGTTGGTTATGGTGTTCAGAAAAAAAGTGATGTGACTGGTGCTTTGACCCAAGTAAGTTCCAAAACGATTCGTGAGCGTCCCGTTCAGAATGCTTTACAGGCTATGCAAGGAAAAGCTGCTGGTGTACAAATCACTTCAAATAATCGTCCGGGTGAGTTGGGGGATGTTCGTATTCGTGGTAGTCGTTCTTTGAATGCAAGTAATGATCCTCTTTATGTGATTGATGGTATTCCTATGTCTGTTGGCTCTATGGCAGATGTCAATCCTAATGATATTGAGTCCATGGAAATTTTAAAAGATGCTTCTGCTACTGCTATTTATGGTTCGCGTGGTGCTAATGGAGTTATTCTTATCACAACTAAAAAAGGTAAAACAGGCAAGGTGACTATTAATTATGATGGTACAGTATCTTTTTCTAAGATTCATTCAATGACAGATTGGATGAATTCTGGTGAATTGATAGACTGGAACCGTCAGGCCAATGTCAATGCGGGAGCTTATACTGGTAAGTATGGTAATGCTCCAGATCCTGATATTGATGGTGATGCTTATTTTGGGGGTGTTTCTCAGTATCCTTATCTACGTCCTGTTTTTAATGCTGCTTTTCAATTTAATGCTGATGGAACTCCTGTATTACGTGATGCAACACAATATGAAAAAGAAGTATTAGGATATGCTGATAGAGTTCCTGTTTATAATTCGGCTAATATTCCTACTACTCCTTGGACTGATTATGTAACACGTACTTCATTGACACATAATCATCAGATTTCATTATCGGCTGGTACGGAAAAATCAAAGTTATATATGTCTTTGGCATATTTGGATCAGGAATCTCCGATGAAAGATCAGGATTATAAACGTTATACAGTTAATATGAATGGTGAGATTCAGGCTACAGAGTTTTTGAAGGTGGGGATGGGTATCAATGCTAGTCATTCTATCAAAAATTATGGTATTGTCAGCAACTTTTCGAATACAACAGCTAAAGATTCTTATGGTTTGGCTACCAGTTTGATGCCATATGCTCCAGCTTTTGATGAAAATGGAAAAATATTAAGTCCGGATGATGGTCCGTCACGACATAATGTGTTGCTTAATATTGATGAAGCTTTGAATGAAACCCGTTATTATGGTTTTATGCTCAGCTCGTTTGCAGAGTTGGATTTTGGTAAGATTTGGACTCCATTAGAGGGGGTAAAATGGCGTACTAATTTCGGAACGCAATATCGTAATTCTCGTGAGGGAAGTTATTATGGAGATAAATTTACTAATCCTTTGGGATATGCTTCTACCGAACCGAATGTAGCTTATAACAATCATAACCAAAAACTTGCATGGACATTGGAAAACATGATTTTTTATAACAAAACATTCAATAAAATTCATACTGTTGGTTTGACGTTGATGCAGTCGGCTGAATATTATCGTACGGAAGGTTTGGATGCACGTGCTTATGAATCTAAATTCCCTACAGCTTTGTGGTATAGTATTGGTGATTCTAATAAAGCTAAATTGGGTGCTGGGTCATCCTTTAACGAGCAACAGCGTGCTTCTTATATGGCCCGTTTAAACTATAATTTGATGGATCGATATTTGTTAACTGTTACTGGGCGTTGGGATGGTGCTTCTATGCTGGCAGCAGGAAACAAATGGGATTTTTTCCCATCAGCAGCTTTGGCATGGAAAATGAATGAAGAGAATTTTATGAAAAATATTGGTTGGTTGAATTCTTTGAAATTACGTGTGGGCTATGGTGTAACAGGTAATGCTTCTATTAACTCTTATCAGACTGCAGGATCTATGGTATCCCAATGGGCCAATAAACCTTTTGGACAGGGTGGAATCACGACTAATACGACTGGTGCTAAAGCCTCGGTATTGCCTAATCGTAATTTAGGTTGGGAAAAGACAGCTTCTACCAACTTTGGTGTTGATTTTGGTTTCTTGAATAATCGTATTACTGGTAGTGTGGAATATTATATAGCTAATACATCAGATTTGTTGTTGAATCGTTCTATTCCTCTGATGACTGGTTATACTCAAATTTTGACAAATGTTGGTAAGACACAGAACAAAGGACTTGAGATAACTTTGTCAACGACTAATATTCAGACGGAAGATTTTACTTGGAAAACTGACTTTACTTTTTCTACTAATAGATCCAAAATCGTAGAATTGGCTGATGGTAAGGTGGACGATCCTACCAATGGTTGGTTTATTGGCAAACCTATGGATGAGATTTGGACATATAAGTACGATCGTTTGTGGCAGGATACTCCTGAGGACAGAAGAATGTTGGCTATTTATAAAGCAAAAGGAAATGGTATTACTATGTTCCCTGGTATGGCTAAATTAGTAGACCAGGAATTTATAGAGGTTCCGGAAGGTACGGAAGGATCAAAAACAGTGACATTGGAAGATGGATCAAAAGTGACTTATATGGATAATGGTTTTGGCAAGTTTGACAAGGATGATTATCATTTCCAAGGTTCGTTTACTCCGAAGTGGGAAGGAGGTTTTACTACTACATTCATTTACAAGAATTGGCAGTTGAATGCTTTCTTTTACGGACGTTTTGGTAATATGTATTATGGATTGATGCAAACTTATGGACGTCGGGTAGAGAATGATACATGGAGTCCTGAAAATACAGATGCTAAATTTCCACAGCCACGTGCTGGAGGAGAATCATTTACCGATTATAAGGAATATATGAATTATACCAAAGGAAACATGGTGGCTGTTCGTAATATTGCATTATCTTATACTTTCCCAGAAAAATGGCTGGGTAAAATTGGTGCCAATAGTTGTCAGATCTATGGTCAAGTATTGAATCCGTTTATTTGGGGTGGTGATTTAGTAAAAGCTGGAATTAATCCTGACGATACAACTGGTTGGGGAGCTGAAGGTGGACGCAGTAACGGTACATATAAATATATTGGCGGCCAAACTAATAATACAGTATTGACCCGTAGTTTTGTAATTGGTCTGAGACTTGGATTTTAATTATTAAAAATAGAGATGTAAATTATGAAAAAGTATATATTGTGTTCTGTAATTGCATTAGGAAGTCTTTCTTGTACTGACAGTTTTTTAGAAGAAAAAATGGTTTCTACCATTACGCAGGATTATTTTGAAACAGAGCAAGGATTGGAACAATTGATTGTAGGGACTTACGATGCTTTGCGTGTGACTAAACAGTATGAACAAGGTCCTTCCACTTTTATGTCTGGTGTGGATAACTTTACAAATAAGACTCCTAATCGTGGCATGTATTCGCCTAGTGAGTGGAATGCTACTGGGCGGTTTGCTAATTGGGCAAATTCTCTGTGTGGGGAGAATTCTAAATCACTGTTGGGATTTTATCCGATTATTAATAATTGTAACCGTGCCATATTGTCTATTCGTGAAGGAAAGGCATTGGGTAAGTTTGCTACTGATGCGGAGTATGCAGCGAGGTCTTTAAGCGAGGCTTTATTTAATCGCGCTTATTCTGTTTATATTATGAGTACAATGTATGGTGCTATTTATGTACCCCAAGGATATACAACAGAACTCCCTTCCAATTATAACTATATGCGTCAAAGTGTTCCTGGTATTTATAGTATGTTGATAGGTGATCTACGTTATGCTTATGATCATTTGCCTGATGTTAGCGAACAGAATCTGAGTGCTGATTTTGGACGGGCCACTAAGGGAGCCGCTGCTCATTTTTTGGCAAAGTTATATTTACAGCGTGCGCAGGCTGAAAAATTTGGAACAGCAGAGTATGGGGTAGATGTAAATGGTAATGTTGATACTAGCAATCCGAAGTCATATCTTGGTATGTTATATAAAGGTAAGGGAACTGCTGATTTGGATTCATGTATTTATTATGCTTCTGCAGTTATTGATAATGGTTATTATGAATTGGAGTCAGATTTTGGCAAGTTGTTCAGTCATCCTTTGAATGATTATTCTAATGAAAATAGCCGTGAATTAATTCTTTCATGTGTATATGGTCCTGTAGGTAGTGCTGATAATGGCCGTTTTGGTAATCGTTTGCCTTACTTTTTTGGTGGGGATTATGCTAACGCATCTTGGGGAATTCCTGAATTCTGCTGGGAATATCCCACAAAATCAGCATCACGTGTAGGCTATACAAATGATTTTGGTTTTGATCTTTATGTAAATAAGCAAGCCGATTCACGTTATCAAAAGTCTTTTCATGTGGAATATGTGACGGCACTACGTGGTGGAGATTCTAATTCCAGTCCGGCTGCTAATAAAGATTATTATGCTTATAATAATAGCAGCAATGCTACTTATGAATGGACGGCAGAGATGGCTGACTATTTTAATGAGCATATTCTTCCTGGTTATAATCGTGCTTCGTGGAGAGGTCGTCAAGCCGTAGCTGGAGAACATAAAATGGGTACTGGTGATTTGGCTTTCGCTTATGTGGAAAATACGAAAGAAACAGCAATTGATATAAAAGAAGCATTGGCTCAGCCTTTTGTCCTGATTGCCCGTTGGATTAAAGATGGCAGTAAATATTACTATCGTGTTCCATATCAAGCTAGTGGCAAAAGTTATACTTATAATGATAAGAGTTATGGTGGCTTAGATAAATTTGGTTCTACTGTTTGTCCTGCTACTGTGAAATATGATGAACCTAATCGCAGTAACTATACTCATTATGAGTCTGGACGTGATGTACCTTTATTCCGTTTGGCTGAAACTTATTTGCTTCGTGCTGAAGCTTATGGACGTAAGGGGAATTATAATGCGGCTATAGATGATATAAATAAAGTACGTGCCCGTGCTGCGTTCAAGGCTGGTGAAACTCGTGCAGAAGTTCTTGCACGTTTGCAGCCTGGATATGAAAAACTGACACAGGCAGAACAGCAATGGCCGTATGAAGTGGAGAAAGATATGACATCCACGATGTTGGTTGATGAATCTTATTGGGATGGTGGTTCGGCAAATTCCAAAGCCGAAATGTATCCGGAAACAGCTACTACGACTGAAGACCGTTTTGTGAATTTCATTTTAAATGAATTGGCACGTGAGTTGAATCAAGAGATGGTTTATTATGAGAATTTGCATCATTCAGGGTGGCAAGCTGATCGTATAATCTATCATGATCAATTAGCTTCACCTAAACAAGGGTTGTGGGATAATTCCGATAATTTGATTAATGGTATTGGGCAGACAGGTAATGGTATGGGAATGTTTGAACCGTATTTTACTTTTAAGCCTTTTGCCCAGACTATGCTTGACTTGCTTACAGATGAAAATGGTGTGTTGTTAGATGAAGCTGCTAAGAAAGCTTACCAGAATTATGGTTATTGAGATGCCGCTGTAGGTGTTTAATATTTATAGTAAAAGTGGAAAGAGTTATTATTACTTTTTCCACTTTTTTTATGGGAGCAGTATATCAGTGAAAAAATCTAGGATATATAGAGAATAGTTGGTTTAAAGTGAACAATTAACCATATAAATGGATAAAATTCTATTTGATATAATTTCTCTCATGCATAAATTTGTCGTATCAGATAAAAAATGACATGCTATGAGAAAGACATTTTTAGCTATTACATTATTTTTAGCTTTTAGTAAAGCCGCATTGGCTCAGTTTGGAAACTGCACTGCATCGGAAATGCGGACTTATGTAGATAGTGCGACCGGCAATACTATCACTATGTTGACCGACACGATGAAGAATGACCGTTTTCTTTATCAGACTGATCCCATGTGGACGGCTGATGGCAAATACTTATTGTTCAGGTCTTCCAGCCGTGGAAATGACAAAGAGGTGGAAAGTACGCTTCCTAACGGAGAAAAACGTAAATGGACTCCTACACAGATTTACTTTATTGAAATGGCCACCGGTAAGATTATTCAAGCTACGGAAGGACCGAACTTGGGCAGTGCTTTTTTGGCTAATAAAACGAATCGTATGTTTGTCAGCCGGAAAGAAAAAGAAAACTGGAACATGTATGTAATGGACTTGAATAAATTCTTTGCCGATATAAAACAAGGAAAAGTAGGTAAACCATCCGCTTATGAAACTTTCATAGGCACTTTCCCCACTGAGATGGGACGTCCGGGAGGATATGCTGTGGATTGTAATGATGATTATGCCTACATAACTGTTGAGCGTGAGGGTACGGAAGAGGAAAAGGAACGTATGATGAAAAACGCTTTCCTGCCTGAAAGTAACCAGCCGGTAAAGATAAAGCCAACTCTTTGCGGAATTCGTAAAATGAATCTCAGTACAGGAGAAGTAACTAAGGTTATTGATACGGAGTTTAAAACAGGACATATACAAGCC
>OLIR01000106.1_pt1 | contig 50242 bp, 55 predicted proteins | sample 1609741 | NCBI WGS metagenome assembly OLIR01 (sample SAMEA4350169, study PRJEB24818) | metagenome | biome: human; feature: gut; material: faeces | place: Denmark | collected 2013-09
GGTCCTGTTCCTCCACGGCAGCGATTCTCGTCCGCTGCACGGCGAGGAATTGCAGAAATGCCCCGAGGTTGCCATCGAATTTCTCCTCTATCTCATCGATAATCTCTTCTCCTCCTTTGTTCTTCCTGATCTCTTCAAAAATCCTTTCCTGCCAGTAAGAAACACTTTCTTCTGCATCTGACAGAATGTCTTTCGCCTGTAAGAGATCTTTGCGTGTTTGGGGATCATAGCCTGGTTGACGCCATGATTTCGCATAGTAGGTTTTCCGTTTTTCAGCAACATCCTTTTGGGCCTCGAGGTATTTGTCATTAGCCTTTAGGAATTGTTCGATATCCGGTATGTTATTGAAGAACAGCTCTTGCTGTTCGATATCCACCAGGCTCTTGAAAGCCGCCTGTGCTTTGGCGTATTTGTAAATGTTTTTGATCAGCTCCTTGTAAGTGTCATTCGCTTGTCCGAGCATGATTTGCTCGTCGGAAAGATTCTTGAAATAACCCGAAAACTCCTCTTTGAGTTTGCGCACGGCTTCCCGGCGATCGTCTGTGGCGCGGGCATTATCCGTTGCGGCCCGGTAGAGAAGATTCAATTTTACGACCTCCTGCTGGGCGTTTCGAGCCCCTTCGAGCATCGTATTCTGAAAACGTTCGGAAGCCATGCGAGCGGTGTCGAGCGCCTTCTTTCCCCGAAACAGATTCGCTACCCAGTTTCCGATCTCCTTGCCGTACGCTACTGTCAGCGTGATTCCGACGGCTAACGCCGTTTGCCAGGATAGAAGGGACGAAAGGACCTGCCGCCACACGGGGACGCCTTTCTGCCCGCTGGCAATCATCGCCTCGTACTCTTTACGCGCACGGGCCAGTTCGTCGGTGAAGATCGGCAGGTTGTTCGAAATGGCCATGAAGAACATTTGAGGCCCCATCGACAATACCGGCAGCTCCCGGGCCAGTTGTTGGATCGACATGTTCAATCCGTTGTAAGTCCTTACGGCTGCCGGAGCGCTTGCAGGAACCAGATCGGTGCGTTTGGTTGCGGCTTGCAAAGCCTGGAGCTGCCGCTGCAACGCTTCTATCTGGCGGATGTTTTCCGTCTGATCCATTTCCGGCGTCTGGGCTATGACTTTCTGAAGTCGCACAATTTCATCCTTCAAAGCCTGAATACGGCCTCGCGCCTGCGCGGCATCCTTGTCCACGGCATCAATCCCGCCGGAAACTCCGGAGAGTCCCTGGCGGGTATTGTTCTTTACGAGGAATTCTATCTCGACGGGTTTCATTGCAAGTTGAGTTTCGATTGAAAGAGTTGTGCGGTATCGGGTTTTCCCGTTGCACTCCCGGCTTCCGTACATTCGGCCGGGACGCTTCGATAATGCGGGGCATCGGCCAGCATCATGGCCAGTGTCTGGAAATTGACCTTCCACAGAATGTAATGCACCGACCATCCTGTTGCGGAGGCAATTTGCCAAACGATTCCGAAGGGGCTATGGGAACTCTCGTAAACGGTTCTTAACTCCCCTTTCCTGCTCTTTTGGGGCGGCTCGCTTCGTACCGGAAGGGATCGATACTCTCGGCCGATTCGATAATACTCGTAAAATCCCGCGTGCCCCGCATTCTGCGGAACCAGCGCTGGGCTTCGATCCGGTACTCGGAGGGTACCTTCCACCGGATCAACCAGGCCACCACGGGGGCCAGCAGGAGTCCGGACAGATAGCCGCGACATATCGTCAGCGCAAGGATCAGCGAAAGGCGTTTGGCATGCCGGTCGAAAAAGGCACGCTCCTCGTCTTCGGAGAAAGCATCCCATTCCCGGGCCGTGATTCCCAGCTTCAGGTAGTGGCGTACGATGCGCATCTGCCCTCCCAGGCAGGGGCGCCGCATCGTTACGCGCAGCACCCGCTCCCGGCCTCCGGGCAGGCGGAATCGGAGAAGAGGCAGCAGAATCCCCACATCGAGCAGAGCTTCCGCTGCCTCCAGTTCTACATTGCGTTTCATGGCTTAGGCATTGGGCTGCGAAAGCGATACGGTAGCTTTTGTTTCAGGATCGGACTCCAGGATGAATTCCAGTTGTCCGGAGCGGGGCGATTCCGTGGAATTGGCTTCGGCGATCACCGTGACGCGTCCGTTTATGACTTCCACCGAGAAGCCTTCGGGCACAGCACCTACCGAGAACAGACCCGATGCTTCGATATCGACCGGGAGGCTGCCGCCTGCCTGTTCGAAGGTCAGCGACGTCGGGTCGGCCTCGATGAAGGGCTCCGTCGGCAGAATCGAACCGGGCGAAGAGCCGTCCAGCGGGGCCAGGACCTTCAGTCCGAATTCGATGCCGAGGACGTTTTCGCCGCCCAAGCCGCCGCGAATCTTCGAGGCACGCAACGAAACGCGCTTGAGTTTGACGGTCTTACCCGTACCGGTCAGAATGCGCATATCTCCTTCGACACGCATCGAGCTGGCGGGCATTTGCCACTCCTCACCCGCGACTTTGCCGCCCATCAGATCGACGCAGTTCTGGGGAACCATTTCGATCATCTTTCCGGTAATCTCATTCGTCGCGGCTCGCGTTTCGATATCCAGCACGGGACTGGTCCGAATCTGTGCGGCCCAGAGTTCGACGGTCTGGGCGTCTTCACCGCCCCAGTCAAGGCCCTCTTCCGAAATGTTCCCCATGCGTCTGCCGTTGAAATAGACAGCGTCGAGCAGCATCAGATAGCCGTCGTTAGTTTGAATTACAGATCGTTTAGACATAATTAAATTGTTTTGAAAAGTTTTGCAAATAAGTTTGTTTTATGAGCCCACCAGCTGCCGAGACATCCGATAACGATTCCGAAAAGCATCCACCTTCCCCGATAGGCCGGGGACCGCGTTTGTTGTATTGCTGTTTCCGAAGATTGATGCCTGGAGACTTCGAGGAGTCGGTCGTATGCTTCCCGGGTTTCTGCCAGACTCTCCTTCAGAGAATCTGCATATCGGTCCTGCCGGGCCGAGGTCGCTTTGTAATATTCGACTCGTCGGGCAAGCGAATCGCTGCGTGCTGAAATGCGGATGGTATCCCCGTCACGCCGGGCTTCGAGCGTCAGCCGACCGTCACGGGCAACATAGGCCGCCCCCTCCGGCAGATTACGGAGGCTCTCCTCCGTCACCGTCACCGCTGCTGTCCGAAGCGGAATCGCCTCCGTCCGCAGCGCCCGCAGCACAGAGGTCTCCTCCGATCGAGAGTTCATTGCCGCTCGTGCGGTTTGCTCTACGGCGTTTTGTGCGCCGCGCTGCATGTGCGACACGGTATCCGTCCTGTTCTGTGTCCCTGTCGAGAGGAGCTTCTTCGTCGCAGTGCAACTTGCCAGCAGCAGGATGGAGAGCAGCAAAAAGAGTCTTGTCTTCATACGAATTTCGTTTTCCGATGGTCTTGCGGAGGCGCTCCACCTCTTTAGTCAGCCGGTCGATGCGTACGAGCATCTCTTCCTGGTTGGCCTTGAGGTCGATGTTTTCCCGCCGCAGTTGGATATTTTCTTCGAGAATCTTCTTGTTTTCGCCCGAAAGCAGGTTGATCGAACTCTGCAACTCTTTGAGAAAATCGTTGTTCTGTTTGCGGCGCGAGAAGATCCAGGTGAAAACGCTGCCGAGGAATCCCCCGGGAAGTGCGAAAGCGAGTATCTGCATCCAAATGCTGTCCATCGTTCAATCGGTTTTTGAAAGTTAGTTTACGCCCGTTCGATCATGCGTGCAATCTTCGAGATCAAATCCGCGTAGGCTGCGGGTTCTGCCGTACAGTACCCGGCCTTGGCGATCTCATAAGCGAAACGTGTTATGTCGTTACGATACGCCCAGGCTACTGCGTAGCGTTTGGCGGAAAGGACCTTCGCATGGTCGCGGATGCCCTCCTCCGGCGTGTCGTAGTCGCGGAACTTGCGATCGACCTCGTAACGGTAGCGTCCATCCGAAGTCCGGGTGATCGAATAAACCTTCTCGAATCGTCCGCTCTGCCGGTCATCCGAAAAGTATTCGAAGGTCCGTTCGGTTCGCCGCTTTCCGGTCCACTTATCTCCGGCCGTAATGCCGAAAAGATTATTTCCGATAGCATGATCGCCCCATCCGCTTTCGAGGGCGGCCTGCGCCGCAACAAACAGAGGATTCAACCCTGTTTCGGCGCAGACCCGCTCGATTGTCGGATAATAGGTGCGCTTGAAATCCGTCGGTTTCATGGCTTACTCGGTTGCGGTGCCGACCAGGGCCATTACACCTGCATTATCGCCGCGCATGATGCTGCCTCCGGCACGTACGAGGAAAGAGTAGACATCCCCATAATAGTCGGGCGCTTTCTCCTGCTCAAAAGCCTTGACTTCGCCCAAGGCGCGGCATACGGACTGATCGTGCCAGGCAAGGGCTGCGGCCAGGTCCGTGGCGGCACCGCTTTCGCCCCACCGCTTCGGAGCTTTATCCGCAGTGTAGAGCGTAGCTTGTGAACGCATCATGACGTTGAACGAGAAGAGTTTTCCGATGATGCCGTTCTGGGCATCCGCCGAGGCGAGGAATGCGGAGTTCTCATTGGCAGTGAGATCGCTCAACAGCTGTGCGTACATCTGCGCATCGAGCAGCAGGTAGCGGCCCTCCTGGGGAATGTTCTCGCTGTTGAATTTCGTCATCAGCGTCAGAATATCCGCCCTGCAAAGCCCTTTTCGCCTGCCTGTCGCCGAAGGTGTGTAAGCATCCACCGGTGCCCCCGTGGTTTCGATCACACGATCCGAGGCAGGACTCCAGGCGAACAGAAAATCCTTGGCCACAGCCTCATGCAGGGCGAGCTTGTCCTGCCGTAATACGGACTCGCGTTTGTTGTACGACAGCTCGACCTTGTCGGCATCGGGGATCAAAACGGGATCCGTCGTGAAAGCAGCCAGCTCGAAAGTTTTGTCCGTGTCGGTACGCTGCTTTACCGTTGCGGGTAATGACGTTCGGTTCTTCTCGACTTTCGAAGCGGCACCTGCCTGCGGGATATGCACGATCTTTCCCGCTTCGACATACTCGTCGGCGTTGAACGCTTTCGAAAGGAAGCTGTTGGGAGCGAACAGACCTTCGACGATCGATTTCTCCCAGATTTCTTTTTGAATAGCCATAATGTTTTTTGTTTTTGATGAGTTCTACATGTTAGGTTCGGTACCGAAGGCCGCTTTGAACTTCTCACGGAAGAGTTCCGGCGCCTTGTCCCTGAGTTCAACAAGGCGCCCTGCCTTATCGAGTTCTTCCCACGACTTGTTTACAAGGTCGGAGAGTTCGACCGACTGCCGTCGTTCACCCTCACGGATAAGCGCTGTGACGGATTTGCGGTGCGGAATGGCTTCGAGGGTGGCTTTGGCACTCTCGAAATCCGTATCAAAGAGTTTCAGATAAGCCTCCTTGCCTGCGGTATTGATCCTTCCGTCGGCAATGGCTGCATCCACGAGGCGAATCGCCTCGGACTTCCGGATCTCCTTGTGCTCGGACTCCGCACGCGCTGCAGCATCTCTGAGTTCCTGATTTTCACGTGTTAGCCGGTCGTTGTTTTCGATCAGCCGGTTCACAGCGCCGATAACCTCGGCATCCTGTGCTGAGTCCTGCAACTTGAGGACTTCCTTCAAAGTCTTGTTCATATTCGAATCGATTTTTGAGTGATTGAGCCTGTCCATAAGCCGGATGACAGTCGAAGCATCCGTGAGATCGAGAGGTTTTCCCGTTTGACGGTCGAAAAGTACCAGGGCATTGTGATTGGCCCCGATCGTGACAATGGACGCTTCACGGGCTGTCCAGCGCGTCACGGTCGGAAGCGTCTGCCCGGGAAGTTTCAACTCTGCGGCGTCACTCACCTCTTCGGGAGGCCAGGCTCCCATAGAAGCCATGCGCAGGAATCCGCCTTCGACCTTGTCGGCAATCTTCACCGCCTCGTCATCCTTCTCGTCGAAGAGGGCATCGGCAAGGATCTGCGTACCTTCAATGCGGATGTTTTCCCAACGACCGATCGGAAGCTCCCAGTCCTTATGATTGAGCAGGATCACGGGGTTCTTGCGGAACTCCTCGAGATTAGCGCCGCTGGTGAGCATACGGAACCCGTAGGTATTGACCGTCTCGTCGTGCAACACGAATGTAAATCGTTTCATAAAAGCCATCATTTTTCGGCAAAATTGGATTGAAAACACCCGTTTTGCAAATTATATTGTATTGTTTTACAATTTATTACACTTTAATTGCACTTTGCATGCAGACCATTTATCCACAATTCGCTCCGTTCGGGTGAAGAGCTTACCTTTGGGGTGTAAAACAGAGATTTTTCATGACACAAGAGTTGGATAACAAGCAGAAGAAGGAGTGGGCGAAACTACTTTTCCTCACTACGGATCTCACCCAGGCCGAGATTGCCGTGAAGATCGGTGTCTCGAGGATTACTATCGTACGATGGGCCAAAGAGTGGGAGGGTCTCAAGTTGAATTTCCTCCAAACCCGTGAGGCACGGATCAAATCGACACTCATGCAACTTAATGAACTCGACGAAAGCATCGCGGCGCGTGAGCAGGGTGCACGCTATCCGACGGTCAAGGAGGCAGATATCCGGCGCAAACTCACCGCCGACCTCGAGGCGCTCGAACAAGAGGCCTCCGTGCGGGACATTGTCAATGTGTCAAGAGGTATTCTCGACTATGTCCGGGCTATTGACCTGGAGAAGGCCAAGATACTCTCGGACTATTTCGATTCATACATACAGGAACGGCTGAAATGGGTAAAGTAGATGACATGCGTGCCTGGAACGAATGGCGTGAATACCACCGTGCCCTGAAGCGCGACAAGGCGGTGGACAAACTCTCCCCTGTGGAGCGGATGCGGCGACTCGAGAAGCTCGAAAAGGATCCCGTTTCGTGGATGCTTTTCTTCTTCGCCGAATACACCCGGCATCCTTTCACTTCCTTCCAGAAGAAGGCTATCCGGCGGATCACCTCCAATCCGGAATGGTATGAAGTGCTCTCGTGGTCACGCGAGCTGGCCAAATCGACCATCGTCTTCATATGCATCATGTATCTTGTACTGACGAAACGCAAACGCAACGTGCTGCTCGTTTCCAACAGCCATGAGAATGCCACGCGGCTTCTGGATCCTTACAAGAAGTCCTTCGAACAAAATTCACTGTTAAAGGCTTACTACGGGGACCTGAGGGAGGCCGGCAACTGGACCGCCGACGAGTTTTCGCTGACCTCGGGCGCGGCGTTCCGGGCGCTCGGTGCAATGGAATCGCCGCGAGGCACCCGCAAGGATGCCTTCCGCCCGGATACGATTCTCCCGGACGATTTCGACACGGATGCCGACTGCCGCAATCCCGACATTGTAAAAAAGAAGTGGCAGTGGTTCGAGGAAGCCCTGATTCCAACCCGATCCGTGAGCGGCGACCTGCTGGTCGTGTTCTGCGGGAACGTCATTGCCCGGGATTGCTGTGTGACGCGGGCCGGGGCCAAGGCCGACCATTGGGATATTGTGAACATCCGCGATGCCGAAGGCCGCTCGACCTGGCCCGAGAAGAACACCGAGGAGCGTATCCGCCGCATCGAGCAGACCATTTCCACCAAAGCCTTCCAGCAGGAGTATATGAACAATCCGCTTTCCGAAGGCGAGGTCATCAAGGAGGTGATCTGGGGAAAATGTCCGCCGATGCAACGGCTCCAGTTCGCAGTGGCCTACGCCGATCCTTCTCCGTCAAACGCCCGCAACAAGGCATCGAGTTTCAAAGCGGATTTTCTGCTCGGTTACTGCGACGGGACATTCTACGTCTATACGGGATTTCTCGACCATGTCACCAACGACGAGTTCGTGGACTGGTTCTACAACCTGCGCGATTATGCGAGCGAACGTGTGCAGGTTTATTACTTCATCGAGAACAACAGCCTGCAGGATCCTTTCTATGAGCAGGTGTTCCTCCCAATGTTCGCCGCCCGCGCCCGCGAACGGGGATTCATCGGCATCACACCCGACTGTCGCTGTAAACCGCCGAAATTCGAACGCATCGAGGGAAACCTCGAACCGTTGATCCGCCAAGGGCGCCTGGTACTGAATATCGACGAACGAGAGAATCCGCACATGAAACGCCTCGAAGAGCAGTTCCTGCTGCTCAACCGACAAATGAAATCTCCGGCCGACGGCCCTGACTGCATCGAAGGAGGCGTATGGATCATCAACCAGAAGATCTCCACGCTCAACGAGGGATCCTATACCATCGGTCAACGAGTACGCGCATCAAAACGTTTCTAATATGGCTTTTCTGACACCTGAAGAGTTGCAGACGCATCTCTATAAAGAGAATATCGAAACCATCGCCCGAGAGGACGATGCAATCGTGGCCGCGGCTATCGATGCCGCCATTGAGGAGGCCTCGGGGTATCTCGGGGCTTATGACCGTAAGAAGATCTTCGGCACCGAGGGTGACGAACGTAACGCACTGCTGTTAATTTTCGTCAAGGACATCGCCGTATGGCACTTCATCAACCTGTGCAATGCAGGAACGGATCTCCAGCTCCGGCAGGATCGATACGAACGGGCCGTCGCCTGGCTGAAGTCCGTCCAGCGCTCGGAGATCAAACCCAACCTACCCGTAATGGAGGATGCCGACGGCGACGGAAAGCCCGACCCCGCTGCCGGAGAGTACATTTTCGGGTCGAACCCAAAACGATCACAACATTTTTGATTATGGCACAAATAGGTTATAAGACATCTTCCCGAAAGAGTTCCGGCACGAAAGCCTCAAAGCCGATAGTGGTGCAGCAGATCGTTGTCCAGGCTCCGCAGCGTCGCGTGTACGACATCGGAGATTGGCGGTCAGCTTTGCGCTCGGCCGACAACGGACGGCCGAAATATCTCTACGACCTGTTCGAAGACATCATGATCGACGGAGTCCTCGCCGATGCGATCAACAAACGTATCGAGGCCGTGCTGAATGCTGAAGTCGTCTTCATGAATGCCCGGGGACAGGAAGAACCCGCCATCGCAGCGATGATCGACACGACAGCCTGGGAAACGCTCATCCGCGAAATCATGCACCGGCTGTTCTACGGCAGGGCGGGCGTGGAGCTCTTTTTCAACAGCGGATTCCACGTCGAACCTATCAAACCCAAGTATATCGACCTGGACAACTGTCAGATTCTGCTGAACGACACAGGAGATCGATCGGTACCGTACGACCAGGATCCGAACCTTCTGGTCGTCGGTCGTCCCGGGGACTACGGGCTGCTGCTCAAAGCTGCACCCTATGCTATCTGGAAACGCGGTGGATTTGGCGACTATGCTCAATGGATCGAGCTGTTCGGAATGCCTCAGCGTATCGGAAAATACAACACGTTCGACCCACAGAGCCGGGAACTGCTTAAGCAAGCCTTGGAAGAGGCCGGATCCGCACCTTATCTCGTCATCCCCAAGGAGGCAGACATTGAAACCAAAGAGGTAAATAGGGGGTCTGGCTCGTCATTCAATGAGTTCCGTCAGGCGACGAATGAAGAGATGCTTATCACGATCCTCGGACAGACGCTGACCACCATTCAGGGCGAGCGCGGAGCCCGCTCGCTCGGAGAAGTGCATCTGCAGGTCGAGGATTCGAAACACACGAGCGACCTGCGTTTTGTACAACGTACGCTCAATGAACGGCTGCTGCCTGTTCTGGAGACTTGCGGCTTACCCGTGAAAGGCGGCCGCTTCGTCTATCCGAAGGCAGCCGACCCGCTCTCCGTGGACGAAATCGTGAAGCTCTCGACGATCATCGATATCCCCGCAGCATTCATTCACGACAAGTATTCGATCCCCATGCCGGACAAAGGAGAGGTGATCGCCGGAGAAAAGTCGAATATGGTATTAGGCTCGCACCTTGAAACGGATACGGATGTCGAGGAGAAGGTGCGGAATGCCGACAACCGGAACATTTGGCGCCGCTTATGGGATTTTTTCGTCAAAGCCCCGCAGGGCGGGGCGTTCGATGGCACTGCCCTCATGCGGATGCAGGACAGTGATACGCTCGAAGAGAGGCTGATGGGACGTGTGGCCGCCTCGCAGCCCGCGTTCGACACGGAGCTATTTCGATTCCTTTCCGAAGACCTTTTGAAGGCCGTTCAACCGGAAGCTGACAGCATCGGGAATGCTGATATCGGGGTTGTGTACGGAGTACGTGACGACGCTTTACAGACAGCGATGGAGATTAACCTGTTCCAGTTCTCGGCAGCCAAAACCCTGGCCGAATTGCAGGAACTCAACCGCCTCTTCCGTGAAAGTAGTAATTTCGCCGACTTCGAACGTGAGGCCCGCAAGATTTGTACGGCATTCAACCGCGACTGGCAACGTACCGAGTACGACACGGCACTACTTACGGCCGAAGCCGCCAGCACCTACCGGCGGCTGATGGGCAAGACAAAGTTGTTCCCCTACTGGGAGTACCGGACGGTCGGAGACGATCGTGTGCGTCCGTCTCATCGCCAGCTCGAAGGGATCGTCCTTCCCTACAACGATGCCAGATGGAAGAAGATCTTCCCGCCGAACGACTGGCGATGTCGCTGCCGGGTCGTGCCGCGGATGGCCCATGAGGTCAAGAAAGAGACGGTCGAAGCCTCGCAACAGCGCGTGGACGAGTTCTTCGGAACGGCGACGTGGAAAAAAGCCGCAGCACAGGGTTGGGGCGTAAACCGTGCCCTCACCGGCGAGGTGTTCACGCAGAACCAGTTCTACATCCGCCGCTTCCAGAACAAGGCTTCGAAGCTACTTGGCCGACTCTACTACAACGACTGGGGACTCGACTCGTTTGCCAAACGCCTGGCGGCAGCGACGGAACCGATGCCCGAATACAGCGGTTCGGCCGCAGAATGGTACGAGGCTCACAAGACGCTACACGACTACAAAGGCCGCGAAGTCGTTATGGACGAGAAGGTGTTCCGAACTCATACGACCGGGAACTATGAGAAAGTGCGGGTGCCGTTACTGGCATGTGTCGAAGAGGTGCTGAAGAATCCCGACGAGGTTTGGTTGAACGATTATCACAGACCGTTCAGGAACATGAATTTCATAAAATTCTATGACGGAAAGGTGATCGACGTGATCTGTGAAGTGGATGAAAATCTCGAATATAGGATAACGACCTGGTTCGAGATCGTTCAGACTCCGAATTTGAAACAGAAAACGCGAAGCAGCCGCCACATTGACCCGCGATGGAGATACCGACGGGGCTTGCTTATAAAAAAGTCGTAGCGGCATGTCTTTGCGTCCGGACGTACTGTTGTTTACCTTGGGAACACGTCCTGCAGGTATCCGCAACGCCTTGGATAGCCAGTGTCATACCGCTGCTTCGGGTTAACGTACTCATCCGCTGTATCAAGCCCAGACTTTGGTCCCATGCCCCCATCACCCGCGAGGGATAGCAGAATTCGATTCACCCCCGGAATTGTACGCTTCGGAACAAATATACAAAATTTTTATGAAAATAGAAATCGACAAACTCCTCGAGAAGCGTATGGAGGAGATCCTGCAGGGAACGGCTGAAATCGTCGCTGAAACATCCGTCGGATATTTCCAGGACACGTTCCGGCACAAGGCCTTTGACGGGAATCCGTGGGCACCACCCCGGGTCCCCAAACAATCGGGGTCACTGCTCGTGCAGTCCGGAGCTTTGCTCAACAGCATCCGGCCTGTCGTGGTCACGCCCGGGCGGATCGTCATCGCGGCCGGAAACGAGAAAGTGGACTATGCCCGGGTACACAACGAAGGATTCAAAGGTGCGGTTGCGGTTCCGGCCCATATCCGGCACACGCGCCGGGGTGATCAGAGCGTTCGGCAGCACACCCGAAGGGTGAACATTCCCCGGCGACAGTTTATCGGCGACGCCCGGGAACTCGAAACCGAGCTGCAAAAAAGAATCGAGACTTATGTGGAATCCGTATTAAACAACTGATTATGGAAAAAGAACTCTTCATCGCCCTGTGCGATCAGCTGAAAAACAAAGTCCCCGAATTGCGATGGATCGATTCGGATCAGGGACAACTCAATGTTTCGGAACGGCCTCCGGTGGCCTTCCCCTGCTGCCTGGTCGAGATGAGCTACCCGCAATGCACGACCCACATGGCCGGAAAACAACGCGTGCGTGTGAGATTTCAACTGCAAGTGGCATTCAACGTCTGGGGTACGGCAAACGCATCCGCACCGCAAGAGAGTCGTGAAAAAGCGCTTCAACAGTACGACACCCTGCAGAATATACACAAGGCGCTTCAATGGTGGTCTTTCGGACGCAAGATCAATCCGACATCCCGGGTGTCGGTCTTAACGGAGAATAGGTCGAACGGATTGAAAATATTCCGGATGATCTACGAATCGGAGTTTATGGATTAACCCCAGTCGAACCCGGGAAACATCCGACGCAACTGGCGTTTGGTCGTACGTTGACGGATCAGCTTGTTGTAGAACTCGTCCTCGGCGACCAGGGCGTTGCTGATCGTACGGTCCTCGACGAAAAATTCATTGTCGGCAAGGATCTTCAGCACATCGTCGAAACGTCGCCGCTCCAACTCTGTCCAGTAGTAATAACGGGCCGTCAGGAGGCGGTTGCGCTTGGCGATTCGGTCTGCACGCGACGTGATGTTTCCATCTCCCGAACGGGGCAGAGAACGTGTACGCCGCCGGTTCCCGGCTTTCTCAATGGTCGGGCAGTGGAAAAGAATGAGTTGATTGTCTGACGTGTTACCCATATTGCAAAGATACGAAATTTTGCACTGGAGGAAACAAAAACGCTGCCGATTTTCGATTCTTGGCAGCGTTTTTATGTTATCAAACAATCCCCACATTCAGTAGAAAATCAATGCGAAGACGGTTGAAATATGTGAGTTTTATGTCGAATTTACGATATTCCGGATCTTGTGCCTCCAAATATTGCCGGAGTTCCTCCTGACAGGCTTTGCGCATCGCATCGACCGAGAGATTACCTCTTGGTCGATAAAGGCCTTCGAGATAGCGTTTGCGATAGCCGGGCCTTTGCAAAATAAAACGCACTCTATACATATTTACATCGAATCTCGGGACAGGAATAAGAATTATCGCATATAAAAACGGGATAATTATGGTATCAACTGAATGACATTTGCTCCATTCTGGAGTTTTTCAATGGCTTCAGGCATCTGTTTTCCGATTGCCTTGAATCTGGCCCGGCACTCCTGCTTTATCGTTCCTATGTAGTCGGACGGCCCGTGTTGGATAACATGTAATCGCACCTTTTCGACAAAATCTTCAATTATCAATTTCTTGGCGCGATCCATATCTCCAGTTAAAACACAAGCCCGAAGTTGCCAATCAACATGCGGAGAATCATTGCCTTGTGCAATCTTCTTTACATTGTTGGTCATAGCCCATAATTTGAAAAACAGAATAATTTGGAGGAGTCCAAAAATGAAAAACAGAATTCCAAGAATTACGAAATAAAGATCCATAAAATTATATTTTTAGTTAAACACATACAAAGCTACAAAATTTGTTACTTTCCGGCAATGTTCTCGGCGGCGGAATCGAACCGCTGCAGACAACCGTTCGGGACTACTCCATGGCCGCCAACGAGAGCGGCAATGTTTGTTTCACACCTTTGTCGTCCTTGTAGGATACCGAAATGAACTGACAGGTATCGACGGGCCGGTAGGCGTTCTGGATGATGTCGGTGGCCTCGATCAGTTGCGGGTAGCCTGATTTGCGGGCGATTTCGCGCAGTTGCAGTACGCGGCTGGCCTTCAGATTTCCCTTGCGATCCTTCGCCAGCAGATTCATGACCATCTCGGTCAAAGCCGCCGAATCCTCGTCTTTGGCCAGCGATTTGATGAACGTTTTGACCTTATCGACCCCGACATTCACCGTATCGTCCCAGCCGTCGTTGGTGCGATAACCGAGTGCCACGGTGATCTTGCCGTCGGAAGTCGTGAATTGATTGCTGTGTCGGTCCGATTTGGTCCGGAACAACTCATCCTTAAGCGCGATCAGCGTTTCGGCATCGCCGAAAACCTCCTCTTTCAACCGGCGCATCTCCTCGCTCAACGCCTGCAACCGGCTAAACTTGCTGCGGCAGAACTCATCCACCGACGACTTGTATGCGGCAATACTCTCTTCGCGTTTCTGTTTCTCGGCACGCTCCTCGGCCTCAAGCTGCGCCTTCAGTTCGGCGCGTTGTGCTGCTGTCATTTTCGTAATATCCATACAATTTATAATTCGTATTTATCAATCCCTTCCGGCGCAGGATCGGGGAATATAAACCAATGGTCAAGCATTCGAAGAAGATCGCCCTCGATCCACTCCCCGTTGTCGAGGCGCTTGCCCCGGAATTTAATTTCTCTCATATTTCAAAATGTTTGAAAGGTTTCAAAGTTTTGCATCGAATCTCGTTGTTTCACCAACTCAAATTCGTAAACTACCCGTAAAGATCGTTGAACATTATCTTTTTCATATCTTCAATTTGCACTTTTTTGATAAAAGCCACTCGACCGCTCCGTACAGCAGGTTGATAAGCTGTGTCGACTGTACCGATAAGTAGTATTCCCTTCCTGCGCCGCCACACAGTACCTCATCGCTTCCGGAGGCCATCTGGTAGTACGAGAGGCACCAGATGTCCTCCCATTTCCCTATCTCCATATTGATCCACGCTCCGTCGGGCATTCGGCAATGACTTGGCAACGCTCCCAGCAAGTCCGCGACCGTGAAGGCAGGTACATGGCCAACACGATCTACCTGCCAACGTTTCGTATCCGTACTTGTGTCCCATTCCCTCAATATTGGATGTGACGCAAGGGATATAGTATCCCATACCATGCTGGCCATCTCCGCCGGCACGCCCAGTTCCAGCAGCCGCTTCGATTGCTCGATGCTTGTTACTTGATTTGTCATATCTTCTCGTATTCGTTTATCGTTTTAAAATCTGCAATCAGATCGAACCCGCCGATCCCGCTGAAAAGAGAGGCGTGGGTCATAAGCGATCATCGGTTATCCCCGTTTCCATCGATCACGCCGCGCTCGCGGCGGCTGGCGAGTTTGTCGAGGTTCTGCTGCATGACCTCTTCGAGCGTGAAGCCGAAGCAATCGGCAATGCCCGCGATAAACCACGCACAATCCCCGACCTCTTTCATCAGCTCGGATTTGTAACCCTCCGCCTCTTGCAAATCGCCCGTATTGAAGACCAAATGATCCATATCCAGCCGGCACACTCCCTTTCGGCGCCATTTGGCGATCTTATCGGCGATTTCGCCCACCTCGGCCATCAGGCCGAAAAGCATATAGATCGCATTCCCGCAACTCGGCAGCCGTGTACTCATCGCGCGTGTCTGATATTCGTTCGCCCGCATAGTTATCTCGAATTGTTCCTGTTAAACTTCCTCTCGACGAGCTCGTATAAAACCAGGTACATCGCATCGGCATTCTTCGCCTTCACTCTCTCCCGGAACCCGGCTATATCCGACAGCCAGCAGCCGCAACGGACATAAATGCCGTCTTGCAGGTTGAAAAAGTAAACCTTGCTGCCAATCCGAGAGCCGAATCCGACAAAAGCCAGGAAAGGATAATCGCCGATATATTCGCCTTTCCCTTCGAAGGAGCACTCCTCACCGAAAGAGCAATCCTCACCGAAAGAGCACCACTTGCCGAAAGAGCACCACTCGCCGAAGGAGCACTCCTCACCGAAAGAGCACTCCTCACCGAAAGAGCAATCCTCACCGAAAGAGCACTGCTTGCTGAAAGAGCACCACTTGCCGAAAGAGCAATACTCACCGAAAGAGCACCACTTGCCGAAAGAGCACTCCTCACCGAAAGAGCACTCCTCACCGAAAGAGCACCTATCGCTGAATACTTGTATATCACTGTAATCTCCAGAGGGGCATTGTTTGATTCCGTCGATCACCTCAAAGGCATCGAAATCTGCCTGTGTGTATTTTTTCATTTTATTTTTATTTTATTGTTTACTCACACAATCCGTAAAAGCTCATGCAACTGGTCGCCGTATCGTCGTCGAACAAACTGCCCGTCGCGTTCTGCCATTGGACGTAGCGCACGACATCGTTTATTGTCGGATATTTCTCTCCGCTGGTAATTGCGTAGGAGGGAATCTTATCCGGGCCTAAAAAAGAAGAGTGCAACTCTCTTTCGAAGTTTGCTATTTCCGCTATACGCTCGGGAGATTGTTGGGCGATATTGAGAATATCGCGCTGGTTTGCCATCACACACGGCCAGCAGCCGACGCGCTTATAGCCCATCCGGTAGAGAGGATTCGGCTCTAACCCTGCGGCGAGGATGTAATCGATCACCTGCTGCGCCGACCAGTCGAACACGGGCCGAAGCAAATCGTCGGCGAACTTTTCCCGAAATGCCCGGACATCCTTACCACGGTAGCTGTGCTTCTTCGGCTTACCGTTTTTGTCATAACCGTAGGGCTCGAAATAATATTTGAAGTACGTACATTGCGCCGACATCTTGGCTCGCGCCGGAGATTCCGCGCCTCTGATGCCCTGAATCATCAGCATATTGTCCTGAACTTCGTCCAGCACATAGTCAATCGTCGGTTTGGTTTTGAGTTCTATCGTGCAGAACCGCGCCCGCGTCGAGGCCCAGCGCTTTTTTGCCGCGCAAGATCGACCATCCCGTCGTACTTCTTCGACTTCAATGTTACCAAGTCGAGGTGCAGCTTGTCGGCGATACGGTTAATATACTCATAGGTCAGTGGATGCTCCCAACCCGTATCGCAGAACACGGTGGTAAAGTTCTTGGTAATATGCTCGCGCACCCACAACAGCGCCGCAAGGCTGTCCTTACCTCCTGAGAAGGTAACGATTACTTTCATTTTCTTTAATCTGTTAAATTCAATTCGATAATCTCGTCGATCCTGTAATCCTCGATCCCGGTACACTCCAACAGAGCCGGGATGCGTACAAGAGGTTTGGCCGGGTTGAAGTCGTAGCGACCCGAAATCCGACCGTTGAGAGAGCTGATGATCCGGCACAGTGACAACACGATGTTGTAAGACCTTTGAGGAGCCTCCAACAGGATGCAGCCGCTGATGGTCCGATACGCCTCGTCTGTCTTGTCGTTGTACTGCCGGGCGGCCCGGTCGTCGATCTTGCGAAGCATCGACCACGCGATGCCGTGAGCCTGCGCGACCAAAGTCCGGGCCTGCGTATAACGGCGTTTGGTTTCGTGGCGGAACAAGCCGGAGGCCGTAAGTTCGGATTCAAGGTCGAGCATCGCGTAATTCAGACATCCGACCAGCGTCAGCATCCGCACCGCGAGCGGCACGTACCGCTCGTCTTCCGGCCGGGGGCCCCGCTCGATTAAGCGGGTATTCATCCATGCCGTATGTTTCATCAGCATTGCCTGACGGTAAGGTAGTTTGGTCATAATTTGACAACGATTGAGGTTCCGATTTGACGGCCTATCATTTTCCCGTATTCATTGTATATTTCACGCGGATAGATGCTTAAATCGGAGATATGTACTCCGTTATCTTTTTCGAACTGCATCAGCAAGCAGGATATTTGATCTTCAAGATGCTCCTTGGCATCTTTGACTTCAGATATCGTTTTAATTACAAGTTTCATGGTTAGCTCGGCAATTGGTTGGATCGAATAATAAGCGGAATTGAAACGGCGCACTGTGTATTTCGGATTTTGGGCTTGCGTAGAATCGCCTCCAGTTTGGGAATAAGAGACTGCAATTCCTCTACGGTCAATAGTCCGAACGGTTTGCCTGCGATACGTAAATCCATGCAGAATTCGTTGACCGGGGTAAATGAAGAATCAGTCGTATCGATACCGAGGCGTTGCATGCGTTTCAACACTGCCGAACGGGCTTTTCGTAGTCGTTCTTTGTGGTCTGCAATACTTTCTCCCATCATCTTACCCGACTGTAAGCACTCGCACATATCTTCGTACTCCGTCGGCATCATCTCCCGAAGCGATGAAGTACGACCATCCGTGAATTGCAATACCAAAGTTTCCTTGTACCGGTCGAGGTCGATGCCTTTCGCCTTGGCGATAGCATAGAACCGAGAGTAGCTACACTTTTTCTTTGTCATAATCTTCGAAAGTTTGTACGCTGAAAAATCCGAGTTTGGGCCGTACGTTCATAAAGACCGGCATTCGACGATGGAGGGCGATGCACAACTCGATGCGTGCACCCTCGCTCTTCTCGTAATCGTCCAACAAGTAGATGGCGTCACATCGAAGCAGCAACGAGATATCTTTGCCTATGTGCTCCGCCCAGTCGGCCTCCAGTGGAAGGCCGTTGTCGAACGGGCTGACCGGTTCGAACCCGAACCGCCGTATCTTCTCCGCCGCACTTCGAAATTTGGCGATCGCCTCCCGGACAGGCAGTCCGGTGATCTTTCCGCTGATGTAAATTTTCTTGATGTCCATATCGTTTTACATTTAAGGTTTATCCCCAGTATTTACGCGCACCTTCTTCGTAAATCGTACATTCGCCTGTCGGACCGATAAAACGGCCCTTACTGAAGGCTTTGTAACCTTCGACCCAGATTTTCAGCGAAGCGTCGTACATCACTTTGCTCGCAGCACGTCCGTCCGGACGTTTGCCGTCGGCATGGCTGACGAAAATCAGCAATTTGTTGCGATGCCGCTCCTTGAATGCGATGTATTCCTTGTAACTCATTTGGGTATATTGGAAAGAGTCGATGACAACGAAATCCCACGATCGGGGTTTCGACAGCCGTTCGTCCATTTCTTCGAAACTCATCGAATCGTTGTACTGAAAACGACTGCCGCATTCATCTGCCCGATAACGCCGAATAGCATCCTGTGTCGTTCCTCCCAGTCCCTCCTCCAACGGCAGATAAAGTACTTTGCCATGAGCGCACAGCGCCTTGCAAAAGGATACCACAGCCGAAGTCTTTCCGTTGCCGCTGTTACCCCAGAAGAACACCACACCCGTACGGTCGATTTCCCCCACGCAATCATCCCAGATGCCGCCCAAACGAATCGTGCGGCGTTTGATCGTCAGAACCTGTTTTGCAGATAGTGTCCGGCCCATTTGAATTGCTTTTGAACAAGACTATTTCTTGATTTCAGCGAGCTTTTTACTTTTGTGCACCGATTTCCGAACACGGCGCATGTCGTAATAGTCCCGCACTTGCTTCTTATCCCATGGATTTGCAGCTTTCGATACGACCGTGCGGGCATCTGCCAACACTTTGGAGATTGCTGCTTCGGCATTCAGCCCGTTTGCCAGACATACGGCCGTCACCTCGTGGCTGGTTGCGGGAGTGAGGTCGATGAACCGGCGCCCGATACGTGAAAACATCTCGTCATAACCCTTTTTGTCGTACTCCAAGCCGATACTCATCCGCCGCTTGATGTATTCGGTCGATAGAAAGATGATTCCGCAGCGTCCTTCGAGCGCGTTGTAAATCGAAATGAAGTAGTAAAACACCGTATCCATCAACTTGTCGCCTTCGTCGAAGACGAGCAGCGGCCGGTCGAGCACACGCAATTCATCCGTTACGGCTTGGAGTTTCTCCCGCAGGCTCGTCTGGGCGAGTTTGAGCCCTATGACGCGGGCCATTTCACGAATAAAGTCCCCGCGACGCATGTCCTCCGAACACGAGATAACGAACACGTTTTCATGCTTGGCAGCATAATCGTGCGCGGTCGTCGTCTTGCCGATACCGGCATTTCCGACCACCCATGACACGTTTTGATTCGCTTGCGCATCCTCCAGCAAAAGAAATAATTCCCGGTAAGCCGTCGTTTCGCAGACAGTCCATTCCTCCGGATTCACAGGAGAAATTTGCGAGCGGATCCGCAGGAACATTTCGTCGCTGATGTTGTCGAATTTACCGTTCAGAATCGTACTAATCGTACCTGCACTGATACCGAGTGAATTCACCGCCTTGTTTTGGCTGGGATACTTGGATACATAGACCTGCAAACGGGCCTGAATATCCTTTTTCTCTTCGAGAGATAACTGTTTCATATTGGTTTGTAATTAAAAATTTACATTCGATTGAATATCGCCGTCGGATCGCAATCCAGATTGCTGACCGCCTTGGTATATTCGCCGACGGTCACCGGTTCGGAGTACTGCCCGGAGGGCACGACTACAACCGTATCGGCCAGGCGTTCGTACTCTTTTTCGCTGATGCCTTTGATCGCCGGTGTCCGCAGCCCGTGCTGTTCCGGTGCGACGCCGTGTTCCAGTTCCAACGCATGCGCCTCGATTTGACGGCGCACCCGCTCACGTTTGTTCGCTTCATCGTTGTAGCGAATCAGCTCCATATCGCTTTCCTGTTGTTCCTGAATATTGCGACGGACCGTGAGATAAGGATATGCTACGGTTTCGTAACGTAACCCCATCGGGGTCTGTTCGTAAAGCAATGCGCGATCCATGGACTTCGGATCGAAACGCACGAAGAATTCTCGGCCGGTATTCTCACTGCGCCATGCGTAATCGGGCGTACCATCGGAGGTCAATACCTCGTAAGTGTACTTGCGGTTTTGGTATTGGATCGTGATACCATCGGCTGTAAATATGCTCGGCCGCTCGGTTGTCAGCCAGAACAGATCGATCATATCCAATTCCGTTACGCGCTCCGTTGCAGGATTGACGCTCGTGCGGTACATCTCTTCGTGTGCAATCCCCGTCTGGTAGTGCTTCATCGCATTCCATTTGCTGCGGGCGACGGAGTAGGCCTCCAGCATCTCCTCGTAGGTGAACAATTTCTCCTTGTTCGCTTCGAGGAACTCCCGGTTGATCTTCCACGCCTCTTTCGAAGTGATGTTCCCGCCGGTGAAACGCCAATCCTCATGCAGTACCTGCTTTTGAAAGCGACCGAACACCGACTCGATACTTTTCGACGGAGCGTTATATGGTGCTGTCGGGCGATTGATGCGGCAGATATTCGCGAAGAACTTCTGAGCGATCTTGCTCCGCTGCCCGCCCTGATTGTCGGTAACGATTTCATACGGTTTGTGTCCGGCTGTTTCGATAGCCATACGGAATGCCCGAAACTGAGCGTCGAAATTCTCCGTATCGCTGACCGCATAGCCGAGCAAGGTTTCGCTGTAAGCGTCGATCACTTCGTACACCGATGCGGAACGCACCACCGTTTTGCCGTTCTCGACCGCCTTGTAGAAGAGGTTGAGCTTCGTTCCGTCACCGTACCACAGCGAATCGCGCATCGTCGGCATTTCGGTCTTGTTGCGGCGTGCATAGAGCTGTTTGGCCGCCAGTTCACCATAAACAGCGTCGTACCACAGCGGCTTGATCTCCGGCCGTTCGAGGTATTGCACCAGCGACGACTGCGAAGCGAGCCGTTTCCAACCGCGACGTTCGGCGATGCGGTTGAATTCTTCGAAGAGCTGCTTGGTCGTATAGACCGGGACGCGACAACGACGCAGGGCGACGATCTGACGTCCGGCCGCTTTGGTAATTTTCAGCGTGTTCGCATTGCAGAACTTGCCAGACACGAGGCAGGCATAGCCCTCTTTCGTATATTGGCGGAGCTTGTCGCGCAGACGAGCTTCACTCTTGGGCAGGGTGTGTCCGTAGGCTTTGCGCAACTCCTCGGCCGCAGCGAAGATGTTAGACCAGATGACCGGCGTATTGTTATTGCACGCACGACGCATCGCTTTTTGTGTCCCCCGCATTTCCCGAAGAGCATTCAGCACCCGCGCATTCAGCGTGTATTCTGTTTGTTTATCCTCCGGTAAATGTTCGCCGTTCGGCAACAGATATTCATGATAATACTTTTGTGCTTCGCTATCGACTGCAAGCGGCATATCTTCCTGTTTCATTATCTTTTCAGGATTACCGTATTTCGCTTCAAAACGCAGTCGGAACCGTTCAGGTAGCGAGTGGTACTCGATCAGAGCATACGACCCGAGTCCCTTGCCCGGACGTAGAACATTTACCCGGCCCCGCGTCACGAGATGATCGTAAGCACTACGACTCATTACCGCCTCGCCATCGTCCGACCGCGTCAGCTCGTGCATCGTTACTGCTATTATGTTTCCGAAATATTCCATCGCTTCGTTGTTCTCGATCCCGCGCCGGTATCGCTCCGGGCAACGCCTTCAGCGTTCGTGGGAAAATCGCTATATTTGTGTTGCCAACTACAAAATTTCAGCGATTATGTTACCTGCCGATCTATATATCCATTTCATTTGCCCGTCGGAACAACTGATGTTCCGTACTCGTGAATCGATGTCTCCTCAATTGCGCCAGTTAGACGTGAGATACAGAACTGATAAATCGTATCCTCCCGAATGTTACCGATTTGAACTTTCCATTCCTGCCGTGGAGGAGTACACGATGACCTTTCGGGTGTGGATTGATAAGCATGATCCCCGGATTGAGCAGATCCTGACGGCTGCACACAACGTTGTCGAAAGCGTTTCAACAGAGATACGTCTTGAAATAGAAAGGTGATCGTACCGTCGGCTTCGTTCCAGTCGGACTCTCCGAGACCGTATCCGCTGATCGATTCCAGTTCTTCGACCGCCGCATGCAATAGCTCATTCAGACGCTCTTCGTGACGGGAAATAGCCTCTCTTTGGTGTTTGGGTATCATAAGCCTACCTGTTTAATGAATCCGTGAGGCTTTGCGCCTCGAATACGATGTTTCCCCAGTCGCGAACCTTGACATCGGAGAACGTTTTTACGGCACGATTATCCCGACTGATGCTGGCTGTGCACGTCGCGTTGTCGAACTCCACTCGAACACCGTTCGAGAAGGTTTGAATGATCCGTTGTACGCCGCCGATATCATGTACGAAATCGATCTCGCAATTCGGCATGAAACCTTCCGTGACATCGAGCTTGATCATTACGCGTCCGCCATTTTGCACGGCCATGCGGCGAATCTTTTCTGCCAACTGGCTCTGGGTCTGGAAGGTCAAGGCCGACCACAGCGTTACACGGCTTACCCCCAACGCCCGACAGATGCGAGCTTTTTTAGAAGTCGATAATTCGATATATTTCATCATTCTCTTGGTTATGTTTGGTTCTACAAGTAGTCAGACAGTATCTCTTTGAAATGCCATCATCGGGATATCGCCGGGTTATTTTACTTCATTGATGCTCGGTCTCAAGGAACAACCGTAAGCCGTTACCAAAGCGTCGAACATGCGCTTCACGAAGGAAGCGGACGCTTCGAAAACAATTCCGGACTTCTCCGTATAACTGAATGCGATACCGCGTGTAATCAGGTAAAAACAGACCTTGTTCTTGTTGCTTTGCGTTTGCCACTTCTTCATTTCCTCTTTCATAGCCATAATTCAAAATTTTCACTATCTTTATAGCGCCTTAATATGTTAGGACGATGCAAATATAAACGAGATATTTCGACTATGCAAGAAAATAAGCAAGAAAAATCACCTATCAAGCGAAAAATATTGTTATTCCTTTCGGAAAATGGTATAAGTCAGTATGATTTTTACCGAAAAACGGGTATTACAAGGGGGATTTTGGGACAAAATAATGGTATTAGCGAGGATAATATGGCGAGATTTCTTGCTGCATATCCACAAGTATCGGTCGAATGGTTATTGACAGGACGAGGTTCAATGCTTCGAGATCAAGATATCCAACTTGCCACGCCTGTCGTAAAAGAACAATTCCATCTGCGAACGGATCACAAAGTAGGATTGCAAAGCATCCCCCTCTATGAATTGGATGCAACAGCCGGTTTAGTGGAACTGTTCAGCGATCAGGCCCGCCAAACACCCATTAGCCATATACAAATCCCCGATCTTCCGCCATGCGATGGAGCTCTTTACGTGCGAGGGGATTCGATGTATCCATTACTGAAAAGTGGAGACATAGTTCTATATAAAGAAATTGCAAATAATTCGTCTGGTATATTATGGGGCGAAATGTATCTTCTATCGTTCACACTTGACGGCGAGGACTATATTACTATCAAGTATATACAAAAAGCCGATGACGACCGTTTCGTCCGGCTCGTTAGCCATAACCCACACCATTCACCGAAAGACATCCCCGCCGACTCGATCCAAGCACTGGCATTGGTAAAGGCGAGTGTGAGATTCAACACGATGGGATAAAAGCGTGTCACGCGCACTTTTTCAAACAGCAAACAGCGGCAACTTGAGCAGTTGTTGCTGTTCTTTAGACGATTATACAAAAATAAGCGATTGAAATTTGTAAAAAGTGTGTCATTAAGGGGGTACATATACCGCCATTTTTCTGCATTTTTGCACGGTTTTGGTAGTTAAAGGTTAGTTTAGGTGCATCTCTTTTTCACGTTTTTGGCAGTCTTAATGGCTGTTTAACGTGGATATTTCGTTTTGAAACACGAAAAAACAGAGGCAGTTTTAACGGCCGTTTTTGTGGCCGTCTAAATCTCAGATCATAGAACATGACTGCCGAAATGGCAGAACGACCTTGCTTTGTTTGGTGAGGGTTTGAACGGCCGTTTGAACGATAAAAATACGATACTCGACTGGCGTCACCTATACACGCCTACCAATGGCTGGAATCGCAGCACAAACAGCCTCAGTCGCAAATCCGACCTACGGTCGCAGATATCAAAAAGCCTCCGAAATTTGACCGTTTTTGGCCGTTTTCGGAGGCAATGTAACATCGGAGGTCGAACACCGCGTTCAAATCTGGTTCAAATGTAACACGAAAGTATCACCGAAGTAACATTTGGTTTCGCGGTGCGTCCGGGGGTGTCGCGCTGCTAACCTTCTGATATATACCGGATATCTATCTTTCTGTCGCTGCTCTTCTTTTGTACATTTGGTTTTTACCCCCATAGATCGTTCCGTTGTTCTGTAAAATGAAACTATATTTTGTAAAATGAAATTTTCTGCGTATGTTTGCATCGTAATTGATGTATGCCCGCAGAGCTATGAGGATTTTTACCGAACAGGCCATTAAGGAATATGCGGAACGACACCCGGAATCGAAGGTGGCCTTGCAGGATTGGGTGCAGAAGGTCAAGAAAAGCGAATGGAGTTGCTTCGCGGATGTGAAAAAGACTTTCAATAGCGTTGATAATGTAGGCAACCAGCGTTATGTGTTCAATGTCAAAGGAAACGATTTCCGCTTGGTCGCCGTAATCAAATTCACGATCCGGTTCGTGTATGTACGGTTCATCGGGACGCATAAGGAATACGACAGAATTGATTGTCGGAACATATAAAAAGTAGAGCAGGTATGACGAAAATCGAGAACAAGGCCCAATACGATTGGGCGGTTAATCGGGTGGAAGAGTTGCTGCCGCTCGTAGACGACAATACGCCGAAAGATGATAAGAACCTTATCGAACTCGAATTGTTGTCGAGCCTCGTAGCGGATTACTCGGAAGAGCATTTTGCGGTCGGCACCGCATCTCTGGCCGACGTGATGAAGTTGCGGATGTACGAAATGCACCTAACGCAGCGCTCGCTGGCGGCCATGCTGGGTATCAGTCCGTCGCGTGTCAGCGCCATCGTCTCCGGCAAGGCCGAACCCACCTACAAGGTGGCGCAGGAGATCAGCCGCAAGTTGAATATCGACGCAGGCATCGTGCTGGGCGTCTGCTGATTGCATCTGCAATACCGCGAATTTACGAGGGAGCCGGACTCAAGCCAGTCCGGCTCCTTGTTTTCCCGCAGGCCGCACATGGCGGCCTCTCAGCGCTTCCTGCCGCGCAGGCAGTCGTTCAGGTCCTTGTAGTCGGCGTAACGTACCGCTTCGTTTACCGTCCTCCCGATCCCGTACAGCCCGGCGATGGTCTCTACCGTCTTCTGCCCGGCGAGATCGTTGTCGAGGTAGCAGTGGATGTATTCGTAGCTTTCCAACACCTGCAAGGTCTTCTTCAGGTTACTTACCGTGTTCATTACGATATGGTCGCACGGCGCCTGGATACATACCACGGCATCGCCCCGTTTGAGCAGGGTCCGGTAGGAGAGGAAATCCATGAAGCCCTCGAACACGTTCACGTGCTTCTGCCTCGTGCCGGCTGCCTGTTCGACGACGGAAATGTCTTTCTGCCCGATGCACCCTTTATAATAAGGATTGCGCATCTCGTAGCCGCCCGATACGTTCCCGAAGGCGATGGCGAAGTAATGCCGCCTGTGCAGTTCGTAGTGTATCTCCCGACAGAACTGCCGGGCGGTCTGCGTATCTATACCCCTCGAATGGATATACGACAGGAGCGCATGGTGGTTCAGCGGCACCACCTCGACGCCTTTCATCATCTCCTCTATCGCGTCGGGCATGGCGTTGTGGGGACGGGTGCGGAGCAGGGGAGCCGCGCCCGTTTGCACCTCTATGAGCCGAAGGACCTCGCTCACGCTCGATGTCCGCAGGAACAGCATCGCCAGCTCTATGATACTCCCGCCTTCCGACAATCCGAAGTCATACCATTCGTTCAGCCGGTCGTTGACCTTGAAGGAGGGTGTGTCCTCTTTTCTCAACGGGGACAGGTACCAATACTGTCCGCCGCGCACCTTGACGGGTTCATGGCCGAGCAGCCGCAGGTAGTCTACGATTCGTATTCGTTTTGCCTCTATCGTATTCATGGGTTCGGGACGTTTAGTGTAGTTTTTCTATATATACCCGCAAACTAAACCGACCGGTTTTTTATGCGGAAATTCTCGTTGTAAGCATACCCGCGGCCGTCTTTTACGATGGCCTCGTTTTGTATGAGGAACTTGCACAGTCCCACCAGCGTATTCCGTCCGCGGCTGTAACCGATGCTGTCGTATCCTCTTTTCAGGGCGTCGAGCAGCATCTGATACCCCGGAACGTAGTTGTCCGGAAAGGCGACTTCCAAAGCTGTGCGGTGCTGCTGCTCGGTCATATCCATGTACGAGGACAGCCGGTCTCGTTTGCTCATCTTGAACTGGTGGTCCTTTACCAGACGGGGAAGCGAATCTTCCCCGATCTCGAAGGCGAACGGGGTAAACTCCCGGTCGCGGATGTGCATGGCCCGCACCTCGCTGATCCTGCCGTTCTCGACGCTTTTCGATATTTGCAGGATGGTTTCCGCCTTGTTGTTCAGCTCCGAGCCGATATGCCCCCGGGTATTGTCGTCGCCTTTGTTCAGGTGCAGCACCGTATGGATGTGCAGCTCGTAGTAGCTCGACCACCGCATCAGTTCGTTGATGATGTCGAGCGACTCGCTCGGACTGTTGATGTCGTGGATCAGGTCGCGGATGCCGTCGATGATGACCAGTCCGATGTTCTGCTCCTCGTGCAGCGCCCAGCGGATGATGTCCCTGCGCTGGTCGGGCGTGTACTCGCGCAGCACGAAGAACTCGATCCGGTCGTTCTCCCGGTCTGTCGGCAGCCCCGCCAGCTTGAGTATCCGGTGCAGTACCTTGTGGCAGTGGCATTTGCTCTGTTCCGTGTCAATGTACAGCACGCGGTTCTTGCAGGGCGGCAGCTCCGCCTTGTATTTCAGCACCTCTTTCCCCGACAGGGCAGAGGCCACGATGGCGCTGACATTGAACGTTTTCTTGCTTTTGGGCTTTCCGGTCGATGCGCTGAAATTGCCCAACGTCGCCACGGTCACGCCGTCTACCTGCACGATCTCCTGCGGAAAGTCGTACTTTTCGGTGACATTCAGACGAATGTATTGCAGTAGCGACTTGCATTTCTCCTCGTCTATCCGGTGGTTGTCCGGTAGTGTCATATCGGTTTTTTTCATGATTCTCATTTCTTGAATGTTCGTGGTTTCTGCTGTTGCTCCAGCCTGTATGCAAGCAGGTTGGCCCGGCTCTCTATTTCCCTGCCGGACACGCAGGGGTTGCGTCTTATCCATTCGTTCAGGTCGTCCCTGCGGACGAAGATGGTCTTCCCGTTCGGCTTATATACGGTAAACTCCCTCGAAGCCGTCAGTTTGTAGACGTAACTTTTCGACACTTGGAGGTAGTAGGCCACCTCGTCGATGGTCAGGAACTCCTTCGCCGTGTAGGCTACTTCCTCCACCCGTTTCAGGTGAGACAGCAGTTCGTCCAGCGAGCCGAACCGCTTCAGGTAGTTGTCCACTCTCAATATCTCTTTCTGAAAATCCTCCAACGAGTTCTTTTCGAGGAAAGATTTCAGCCCTTCTATGCGTGCAAGCAACAGGTCTATCTCTTTTCTGTTCATATCGTCTCGTCGTTTGTGCAGGCCGTCGGCTCTGCCGTTTGTACTTGGTTTTTCATCGCCCATTCGCACAGCTCCCGCCGGTTGAAATACACCAACTTGCCGTTAGGCTTGTAGTGCGGTATCCGCTTCGAGGAAGTGAGCTTGTAGAGATAACTCTCCGAGAGGCCCAGATAGGCCGATGCCTCGGCCGTCGTCAGTACCTCCTTGACAGCCCAGATGTGGTCCTTCAAGAGCTCGACACAGCTCTCGATCGCCTCTATTTTATCCACTTCGTCGATCTTCTGTTCCAGCGATCGTATGCGCTCGATGGGCTTCTCCGACCTTACCATGTCGATGATCTTCTCCATCTGGCGTATGCGGCCGGATGGCAGCTTGTTTGCGTTTGTCGTCCTTCGGTGTGTCATGGATGGATGCTGTTAAGGTTTGACAATAGCGGAGCGTCCCCCGCAGCAACCCGGTTGCGGGGGACAAAGGTATGGGCATCCGGCCGGCTCTTCGCGTTGATATTGTTGAGTGTCAAGACCACTCTCAACACAACTATCGACAAATCCGGCTTCTTATGTTACACTTCCTTGCTCTTGATTTTCCTTATGTATTTGTCAATGATGGCAAGAAAATGCTTTTCAGAAATACTAGGTGGCGTTTCTTTACTTCTATTGAGGGTGGATGACATGTCGTGCTGGTCAAGGTATTTCTTGCCCGAAGAACTCACGACAAGTTTCTTTTTTGCGATCACGGCCTGCCAATGGTAGGGAATGATGCCGCTCGACGCCAGTTTGTCCAGCAATACGACCAGCCGGGTATTGTTCCGTGAGGTCATTGTCCGCAACGTGTCCGTCGCATAGCGGGCGGCCACGTCGTCCGCGTCCAGTTTCTCCTTAAATAAACCGACCTCATTGGCAAGTTGCACAATGAGGTCAATCGTATACTTGTCGAGTACAGACTCGATGGTGTTATTCGACGGGATTGGTTTAGTCCTATCCCTGTCTTCATGTCCGGTTTCGATAGGTATTGTTTTCGGTAGGTCGGAAACATAAAATTCGTTGAGCAAATCCGCAATTTCAGCATCATCTAATTTATTGCGGTTGAAATATTTGCATACTAATTTTTCATGTTCCCTCAAAAGATCGGTTATGGTGTAGTAGTTCTTCTGGTGTTCATTTTTGCTCCAGGCATCTTTTTCGTCATGGAACTGATTTGAATGAATGAAATCAAGCGCATAGCGCTTGTAGCTCTTTTGCAAGGTCGATACTTCGGCCTTATAAGTTTCATGGGCTTGTTTGACCAACCGGAATAGCCCTTGTGTTCCGGTCTGCGCTGGGGTCCACCGAGACCTGAGCATCGCTCTTTTCAAAAAGAGAGAGGTGCAAAGATAATTTCTTTGTCATGGACTTAAATTTGAATTATTGTTATTTTTCTCCATTATTTTGGAGGTATTTGTATCACGCTTTCCCACTTTGTTGTATTCATTCGCTATATGCTTTAACTCTGTATCGTATGTGTTTAACAATCCATTCTTTACAAGCGAATGATAGTTACAGACCATATTTTGCCGATTGGGTACTTTTTCGTTCTGTAAACGGAAACAATACAAGCACTTCACCCCTACATCTAAAGGGTTGTCGGCCTTGAACGCTGAATGAACGAAATATATGAGTTGCGACTGTTTTTTTGTCCATACTACAGGCTGTTTGAATTTAGGTTCGTCAAAAATTCCGTTAAATATACTGAAAGTCGTATTCGAAGCGATGTATTTTTCATTGATAAGTAGTTGATACATAGTATATTTTTCTTTATGGCTATGGGTATTATGGAATATGGGTTTACCTAAATATGAATAGGTAATTCTCTTTTTAGTTCTGCATTGAGAGTGATACTCTCTATTGATTGAATCTGTCGCATATAGCCTTCAGCCTCGTATCGTACCGGTCCATCCATCCCGCCCGTTTGATCCAAGCGAAGCCCGTCACGAGGCTCGCCTTATGCGGCTTCTTTCCGCCGATGCGGAAACAGCATTCGCCCTTGATCCATAAATTCTTCCTGTTGAACCGGCTGAATGCCTGGTGGATGAAATAGGACAACTGCCGCTGGGTTTTTGTCCATTCCACCGGACTTTCGAACCTTGCCTTGTCGAAGATACTGCCGAATGCCTCGAATGTCGTCTCCGGGGCTATGTACCCGTATTTTACCAAATCTTCGTACATGGCCCGTATCTCCTCCTCGCTTTGCGGCACATAGAACGTTGCGGCTTCGTGTACGGGTTCGAATCCGGCAAAATCCACTTCGGGATAGAGTGCCCGGGTCTCTTCGTAGCAAACGGTATTGTGCTTGGGGATACGGCAGGTATTGAACCGTTTCCCGTTCTCCCTGTGCCATTGTTTCTCAAACAGGACATACGGGCTGTGCAGTTTGCATAGGCTCGACACCGCATAGGCGATGACTTTCAGTTGCAGGGGGGACGTCTGCGGAACGGGTTGGTAGTGTCGGTCCAGTATGCCCGCATCGACGGCTCTTTGCAGCAATGCAGCCACCCGTTCGTTGGCTAACGGCTCTATCAGATCGCCGTATTTCTCCCTCTGCTCCTCGCTTCGGGTATCGCACAACGACGACAGCGTTCGCATGTGCTTCACATAGTCGTCGAGTATCTTGGCCTCTTTCGCCCCGATCTCCTTCCTGCAGCTTTGCACATACTTCTCCACCATGTCGGTAAACCCGATATTGGCAATCAGACGGGCCACCTGCGGGGAAGCGTCCAATTCCATGTACCGGCATACCTCCTGCGTCCATTCGGCGATATGTTTCCATTCGGGGTCGAGCGCCTCAAATTCAACCTCGTCGTCCGCATCCAACTGGTATTTCAACTCTCCGATGATGCGGGTAATCTTTACTATTTTTATGACGGCTTCCTGTCTTGTCATACGTTTTCTGTGTTATCCGATGTCGGGAATGAGCGACACGGCGTTCTGTTTGTTCTTGTCCAGCACCTTGGCGTATATTTGCGTCGTCGTCAGGAACCGGTGCCCGAGCAATTTCGATACGGTATAGATGTCTGCGCCCAGGTCGAGCATCAGCACGGCAAACGTGTGCCGGGCGCAGTGGAAAGTCAAGTTTTTGTTGACGCCCGCCGCCAGGCTCCAGCGTTGCAGTTCCAGAGAAGTCCATGATCCGTAGGTAAACCCCGTAAATACGATGTCGTCCGGATTGCCTCTTTCTCCGAGATATTTCTCCGCCTGCGAAGAAATGTCGAGGTATTCCTGTCCCTTGGTTTTCCGCTGTTTGAACACGATCCGCGTGTACTTCCCGAATTTCTGCACTTCACCCCATGTCAGTTTCTGTATGTCGCTTTTACGCAGCCCGGTCAGACACGAGAAGAGGAACGCACGTTTCAGTACAGGGTAGCGGCAAGGAGTCGCTGCCAATTTCTTTACCTCGTCCAGCGTCAGGTAATCGCGTTTGACTTCTTCCTCCTTGAATCCTTCGATTCCGCGCAGCGGGTTTACCGGTATGATTTGGTCGTCGTATGCCTGATTGATGCAAGCACGCAGCTTGTTGAAGTAGGATACCTTGGAGTTCTGCGACAGCCCTTGGAATGTGTCGCGTTCACGGCGGGGTCCGACACGCTTGTGCGTATCTTTCTCCACGTTGTTCAGAAACTCTTTGAATCCCGTGATAAATTCCGGTGTTACTTCCCGGAAGGTGGTTTTCTCGTCGCAATAGATTTCAAGGTAGCGGAGGCAGCTTCTCCAGTTGCCCCAGTTGCCTTGCGATTCCGGATTCTTACGCCGTTCCTCCACCATCTTGCGATAGTATTCCAAAAAGGGCGTGTTCTCCTTGAACTGGCGCGTGAAGGTATATTCGCCGTTCTGTATTTCGATCAAACGTTTGGACTTGACGGCTTGTGCTGTAGCCAGCGTTTGACGGTTCTGTTCGCGTTCCAACGGAGTTTTGGCATCTATCAGGTAGAGCTTCAAATACTCCTTGTGGCGTCTGCCGTTTCTACAGATGTCAAGATACAGGCTTACGTTGCCGTTCGACAACTTCTTTTCCCGAAGCCTGACGGGTTCTTTTTGGGTAGTGGTCGTTTTAGCCATAGTCTGCTTTCTCCTTTTAATAATTATACGAAGAACTCTTTTATTGCTGTATCCCGTTCCCGGGGGACAGTTTTTTGTCCCCCGCACTCTTTTCGGGGGACGAACTGGGGACAAAAATACAATAAAAATGAGAAAACAAACAAGACAATCGAAGAAAAAGAGAAAATGAATTATCCTCCGAACGTACTGATATATTGTGATTTATAGGTAGGGTATTTGCTCTTCTTTAGCTCTTCTTTTCACGGCATCATTTTCCGGAGGGGAATACGAGAACCATTCGGGTGGCATGAACCTGTTTACCCCCGAAGGTCCGGCAGTGGACGCTGAGGAGGAAGCCTTCATCCGGGCGATGCAACGCAAGAAGAAAAAGAAGAAGCGCAAGGGCTTGGGAATGTAACCGAAAGTATCAACAATCAAAAAATAAATGTATGTCACAACAAGAAGACGATTTGAGGGCATTGGCGAAAATCATGGATTTTCTGCGTGCCGTGAGTATTATTTTAGTGGTCATGAACGTGTACTGGTTCTGCTACGAAGCCATCCGGCTTTGGGGTATGGACATCGGTGTGGTGGACAGAATCCTGATGAACTTCAACCGCACGGCGGGGCTGTTCCGTTCCATCCTGTACACGAAACTGTTTGCCGTCCTACTGCTTGCCTTGTCCTGTCTGGGGACAAAGGGCGTGAAGGGCGAGAAAATCACTTGGGGACGAATCTGGACGGCTCTTGCCGCCGGCTTCGTGCTGTTCTTCTTCAACTGGTGGATACTGGCTTTGCCTCTACCGATAGAGGCGGTAACAGGGCTGTATATTCTGACCGTCGGAGCTGGTTATGTCTGTCTGCTGATGGGCGGTCTGTGGATGAGCCGCCTGTTGAAGCACAACCTCATGGATGATGTGTTCAACAACGAGAACGAGAGCTTCATGCAGGAAACGCGGCTTATCGAAAGCGAGTATTCGGTCAATCTTCCGACACGGTTTTACTACAAAAAGCGTTGGAACAATGGCTGGATCAATGTCGTGAATCCTTTTAGGGCTTCCATCGTGTTGGGTACTCCGGGCAGCGGTAAATCCTATGCAGTGGTAAATAATTTCATCAAGCAGCAGATAGAAAAGGGCTTCTCGATGTATGTGTACGACTTCAAATTCAGCGACTTGTCCACGATAGCATACAACCATCTGCTGAACCACCCGGAGGGCTACAAGGTGAAACCGAAGTTTTATGTGATAAACTTCGATGACCCGCGACGTTCGCACCGTTGCAATCCCATTCACCCGGACTTCATGGAGGATATTACGGACGCTTATGAGAGTGCGTACACCATTATGCTCAACTTAAATAAAAGTTGGGTGCAAAAGCAGGGCGACTTTTTCGTAGAATCGCCCATCATCCTTTTCGCGGCTATTATCTGGTATCTCAAAATTTTCCAGAACGGCAAGTATTGTACATTCCCCCATGCGATTGAGTTCCTGAACCGCCGCTATGAGGATATTTTCCCGATACTGACCTCTTACCCGGAATTGGAAAACTATCTTTCTCCGTTCATGGACGCATGGCTCGGAGGGGCTGCGGAGCAGTTGATGGGGCAGATAGCAAGCGCGAAAATCCCTTTGTCAAGGATGATTTCCCCGCAGCTCTATTGGGTGATGTCGGACAGCGAGTTCACGCTGGACATCAACAACCCCGAAGAACCGAAAATACTCTGTGTGGGCAACAATCCCGACCGTCAGAATATCTACGGGGCCGCTCTCGGTCTGTATAACTCCCGTATCGTGAAACTCATCAACAAGAAAGGGATGCTGAAGTCGTCGGTCATCATCGACGAGCTGCCCACGATTTATTTCAAGGGGTTGGACAACCTTATCGCCACCGCGCGAAGCAACAAGGTTGCCGTGTGTCTGGGTTTTCAGGATTTCAGCCAGTTGGTGCGCGACTACGGTGATAAAGAAGCGAAGGTCGTGATGAACACCGTCGGCAATATCTTTTCCGGTCAGGTGGTGGGTGAAACCGCCAAGACGCTTTCCGAACGCTTCGGTAAGGTGTTGCAGAAACGGCAGTCCATTTCCATCAACCGGCAGGATGTTTCCACCTCCATCAACACGCAGATGGATTCACTCATCCCGCCGAGCAAGATTTCCGGCTTGACGCAGGGTATGTTTGTCGGTTCGGTATCCGACAACTTCAACGAGCGTATCGAGCAGAAGATTTTCCATTGCGAGATTGTCGTGGATGCCGAGAAGGTGAAGCGCGAGGAGAAAGCCTACAAGAAAATCCCCGTCATTACCGACTTTACGGACGGGGACGGCAACGACCGCATGAAGGAAACGGTTCAGGCGAATTACAGGCGCATCAAGGAGGAAGTGAAGCAGATTGTTCAAGAGGAACTGGAACGTATCGCAAATGATGAAAACTTGAAACACCTGTTGCAGCAGAAATAACAGATTCCTTTATATATGAAAAAGGGGATGTGTCAAAACACCCAAAATATGAAAATTACCCCTGTCACAGATATCTGTAGCAAGGGTAATTTTGTTAAAAAGAGAGTTTTGACACCCTCTTTTTATTCTCAGATTTGAGATGCTTGTTGATGGTGGTAATGGCAAGCGTCAGCAAATAATTTTTCAGCTCTGTATCGTCTTTAAGCAGTATGCTGTATTCTTCGGCAAACATTCTCAACAGTCTGGTTCTGAGTTTCGACATTTCTTCACCGAAAGGTATCTGTCGGTTTTCTTGCCAATACTCAATCACTACGGAAGATACCAGCCACTTGAACTCGGATTTCATCTCTTTGCCGAGTTTCTTGAAGCGGATTTGTTCGCTAATTGGCGGCTCGTTGTATGGCATTATGTCTGCCGGGTCATAAACGGATATACTGCCGATACCATAATCCATGATTATCGGTAAATCAGTTTTTACATCATTCTTATGTTTCTTCTTTTTAGCCATACCCGTTATTGTTGCAGGAAACCTTTACCTTTATCAGTAAGATAGTATTTCTGTTGCGGACTCTTGGAGCCTATGGGATAAAGTGAAAGGACCAAACCGGAATTTATTGCCGGATGGATATAGTTCTTTAAGAAATTCCTTTTATCTTTCATTCCCGTTTTCTCCATGATTTCTTTAGCAGAGAGAGTGTTGTTCCCAATAGCAGACAACAGTTTTCCTAACTGTGGGGTTACTGTGGGGTTACTATAGGGGTGCTGTGGGGTCTTGTCCTACTGTAGTTCTTGTATAATGAAACACAATCCATCAAGTTCTGTGGATGGTGCTGTAATTCGATTTCGGCAAAAGCCAACGCCACAATAATATGCTTGGCATCATTGCCGCCGTAGCACAGGTTTATTACTTCCTGCACGAATCCGCCGTATGCCGTTTCCGTGCTACCGTTGTCTTTTCCGTTTATCATGGCGAAAAACTGTGTTTCCGCCAGTATGAGATGGTTCATTATCTTTTCTGTTTTGAGGGTTTACACTTGTTTATCAGTGTGCGCACACTGATATATGGTGCAAATCATAGCCCTAAACACGAGAAAAGATTGTGAGAAAATTGTACTACATTGTTTTTCAGAAAGATAAAATTCAAAAATAATTTTATCCTTGATTGCATCCCTTGTGAAATGTGTTCAGATTCTGAACATGTGTTCACTTTCTGAGCACGGAAATCCCGCCAAGATGTTCATAATCTGAACATTTTATGCCCGTGGCTCTTTATGATAGGTAAGCCGGATTACTCCGTCCCTATAAGTTTTGTTCTCCATAAGCCGCCAGTCATTCATAGGTAGTGCTGACTTGAAAAAATGCGCTCCGTTTCCGTCGATGGTTGGAACAACGTATAGTATGATTTCATCTATCACGTTCATCCGTAACAGTCCGTTGGCATATTCGGTATTCCCGGCAGTTACTTCCAACAAATGGCAAATGCTTCCACCTTCCTCCCTCCATTCTTGAAGTACGGATACCGAATAGTCGGATGTCAGCTTATACAGGGCATTGGCACGTATTTCATCCATACCGTAATCTTCGGTTTGAAGCAACCGCTTCCGGGGATGCAGTTTCATCGGACAGCCATCTATTGAGATAACGGCAAGTAATTGTATTTTCGCCATAACGTATTTTCTTTCCTTTTTGGCGAGGCAAAAAAGTAGCGTGCAATTCACACTACTTTCAAGCGATGGCTCTGGTAAAGCCTTTACGGAGAGTACGTGAATGCACGCTATGCGTAAGCATAGCATAAGCATCACGCAATCGTCTCCGTAGTTTCAATTTACCAGATTTTCGCTCGAAACGCCTTGCGGTCTTATGTCTATATCATCGGCGAAAAGTTACCCGATCGCCTGCTATTTTCTGAAATACAATTGCAAAGTTAATCAATTATTGCCATTTACAGCCATACTCCGGTCAGTTTTCTTCATTCAATCCATACTCTACCAATTTATTATACAGCGTTGTCCTGCCGATACCCAGTATCTTTGCAGCCATTTTCTTGTTACCGGCTGCTTGTTTCAAAGCACGCAGGATACGTCCTCTTTCTTCATCCCCGCTCTTCAATGTAAAACAAGCGGAAGTAGCGGACGGTTCATTGTCAAGTTCCAAATCGGCTTCGGTTATCATATCGCCTTCTGATTGCAGGACTGCCGTCTGTATCTTCTGTTTCAACTCGCGCACGTTGCCCGGCCACGCATGGGCGAGCAGGGCATTACGGGCAGATGCGGCAAACCCTTTTACTTCACGTTCCAACTCACGGTTTGCCATTTCACGGAAGAACTCGGCCAATGGCATGATGTCTTCCGGGCAGTCGCGCAAGGGCGGCATGGTTATCACATACTCCTGCAAGCGATAGAGCAAATCCTGCCGGAACCGCTTTTCCGTTACGGCTTTCTGCAAATCCTCGTTGGTTGCAGCCACTATCCTCACGTTGGCTGTTTTGTCCTCCTTTGCTCCGACGGGACGGTAACGGCGTTCCTGTATGGCGCGGAGCAGCATCTGTTGCATCTCCATTGTTAGGTTGCCCACTTCGTCAAGGAACAGCGTGCCGCCATCCGCTTCCAGAAAATACCCCGTCTTGTTTGCTTCGGCACCCGTAAACGCGCCCTTGACGTGTCCGAAGAAGGCGGATTGTATCAATGACGGGGACAAGGCTCCGCAGTCTACTGCCACAAAAGGTTTATCGGCAAGTTTGCTTTGTTGGTGTATATGTTGTGCGATATGTTCCTTGCCCGTACCGTTCTCGCCCAGTATCAGCACGCTCATCCGGGTGGTGGCTACAAGGCGCACACGTTTCTTGATTTTCTGATAGGCTTCGCCCTGCCGGACGAATATCGGAATGTTCCATTGTAGTCGCTTTTCATGTTCTTTTTGCAGGGTGCGGATAAGCGGTATCAGTTTATCCTCCAACAACTGTTTCTGTATGTAATCCTTTGAGCCGAGCTTCATACTTTCCACTGCCGTATGCACCTCCCCGTAATTGGTCATAACGATAAACACCTGTTGTTTGTCGTTGGCACGCATCCACCGTAACAACTCTATGCTTTCACCGTCGGGGAGGCGTAGGTCGGCAACGACAATATCATCCACCTCTGACTTTGCCAATAGTTTCTTGGCAGTGGCAAGATTATATGCAGACATAGTATCGAAGCTGTCTTTCTTCAGCAGGTTGCAGACATAATCGTTATAGACGGGGTTGTCCTCAATCACAAATACTTTCATCCGACGACCTCCTTTCCTTTTGCGCAAGTTCTATGATAACTGTTCCCATACGAAGCATGGCATCCACGCATTTCCGCAATTCCATTTCGGAACATTCAGATTCTTGATGCAGCAGTTCATACTGGTTCCACAAGGGTTTGTCAGCACGGATAACAGCCCATGAACTTCGCTGACGGTGTATCCATTCGTCCAACGCCTTGCGGTCATTCCTCTCCATGATTTCCCGGACAGCCTGCATATCCTTTTCTGTTTCGGTTATCAGACGGTCGAGCATCGCCCGTTTGTCACCATAGGCAAGCAGAGAGGACAAGTCGGGAAGTTCATCCTTGTCCGTACTTGTCAAAAGGCATTTGTCTGATACAGCAACCAGTTCGGAAATGGAAAATGGCTTGAACAGGCAGGCGGTAAATCCATTTTCCAACAGCTCCTCTTCGCTGCAACTGCCGGAGGCGGTCGCCACGACAATGGGAATCTCTTTCGAGTTGCTGACACTTGACGAGCGTAACAACTCCAACACCTCATAGCCGTTAATCTCCGGCATCTTCATATCGGTTATCATGAGGTCGTATGTGTGCTGCCGCATGGCTTCCATTGCATCGCCAATAGTGGTGAACGTGTCGCAATGCACACCTATACCAGCATACATTTCCTTTGTCATGGATAATACCATCGGATTGTCGTCCAATACGATGACAGAATAAGGTCTTTCTATATGAGCCAGACTTTCTGCGGCTGTCTGTTCTTCAATACCAATATCGGCAGTGTTCATTGGCAACTCCACAGTAAAACGACTGCCTTCTCCTTTTTCGCTTTCCAAGCGTATAGTGCCGCCAAGCATCCCGACTATCTGTTTCACAATGCTTAACCCCAATCCGAAACCGTCTTGCGTGGCGGCGTTGGAAAGCCGCTCGAACGCTCCGAACACTCGCTGTTGTTCTTCCGCACTCATGCCGGTTCCGGTGTCCTCTACTACAAGGGTCAGCCTATTGCCGTCATAGCTTATGACAAGTGAAACGCTTCCGGCATTCGTGAACTTGACGGCATTGCCCAGCAGGTTGTCGCATATCTGTATGATGCGCTCCTTGTCGCCATTCAGGATAATACTCTCCGGGCACTCGATGGTAAGTTTAAGATCTTTTGCTTCTGCTTGTTGCGTAAACTCCGTTTGCAACAGCTCCGCGATGTTTTCCAAACGAAACGGACGGACATTCGCCTGTTCCTTGCCGCTGTCCAAGCGGAAGAAGTCAAGCAGGGAGTTGAGCATGTCGGTCATTCTCTTGGAGGCTTGCAGGATATTGTCCGCATAACCGCTTATCTTTTCTTCTTCGTTGTCCTGCATCAGTTCCGCATATCCATGTATGGCAGTCAGTGGTGTGCGTAGCTCGTGGGTGATGGTGTGCATCGCTTTCTTGCGTGAGGCTATCAACGATTCGTTTTGTTTTACTGACTTTTGCAGTTGCCCGATTAAATCTGTTGTCTTACGTTTGTACTGCTTGATGCGGGTGGCATAGCGGTGAATGATGATGTATGAAATAATGAGCAACAGCAGCATGACACCCGTTATGATACCTACCTGCAAGAACGACTTTTCACGCATAGCGGATATTTCCGCCTCACGTTCCTGCAAGTCAGCCTGCACCTTGTGGTCCATCTGCTGGATAAGGGTTTGCAGTTGGCGGTTCAGTTCCGCATTGCGGCTGGCAAGGCTGTCGGCATATTCCGACAGACGATGGCTTTGGGCACGTTGTTGCGCTATCATATCACGGTTCAGTGTGTAGAGCATCGTGGTGGCCGTCGTCGGAGGTGCTTCCTGTTTCTTGCCGAACAACCCGAGAAAACCTTTCCTCCTCTGTTTCTTCGGCTCTTCCTGCCTGCTCGTTTGCACTATCACCGGCACCTGCTTGGCTATCCGGCGGTTGATGTCCGCCTGTTGTTCCAGAGCCTCCATGATGGCGCACAGCCGCTTTTCCTTGTCCTCCAGCAAGTGGCGCACGCTGTCTATGCGCACCGATTCGTAATGGCTCTTGAAGCGGCAAAGCATACTATCCACCGTCATCCGTTGCCGCCGGTATGCCGCCACATCCTTATCGTCCCATTCCAGCACCGACTCGCCCAAAAGAGACAACTCCACCACACCCACATACGCATCGTGTGTTTCCTTGCGGAAGCGGTTGATTTCACGGTTCTCCCGTTCCAGCAACTCCAAGTCGCGCCATTCTCCGAGCCACGTGCAGATGATGCCGCCCACCAGCAGGACTATCAACAGATAGCCTGCGGCAAGCAGCTTGCGGAAATGCTTGGTAGTGGTAACGAATTGTTCGCTCATTTGCTGTTTGTGTAAATACCGTTATTTAAAATACGCATATAGGTCGTGGAACTTCGCAGGTTCATGGATGAGAATGGCGGCCATGCTGCCTATGACCGCCACCAGAATTATATATCCGAATAGAATTCTACTCCTCAATGAAACAACCATTCTTCCCTTATTTACAATTGTTATAATTATTAAGGCATCTGACCACCGGCGATAGGTGGAATTTCTGTTAGTATGGGATTTCTCGGGATTGAGTTAAAAATTCTTTGGCCACGTATGGCTTGACTTGGAGGAGCGTTTTCATTTACATCAAGCCGATAACATCTATCGTTAAATGTTATAATTCCCCAAATACCAATGGTTCCTGGGATTCTCGCCAATCCTTCAGTAGGTTTAAAAAGAACAACATTATCTATTATTCGATTTTTAACCGCCAGATTCCATGATGTTTTAATACTATTGTTAGGCGTTGGAATATGAGCAACATACCTAATGCCATTGTGCCTAAAACTGGCCATATAACACCCCGAAAAACCTGAACTTAAAGTATCTATGCCATTTGAAGCAACGACTGCTATTCCATCCGCAATATATATGACACAGGCATAGTCTAATCTAAGAAAACGATAGTTACGGGTATATCCTTTTATTTGAAATGTCAAATTACTTTGCGTGGCAATCGGAGGGGTCAAACCTACATTATAAATATTTTGATAATGAAACCGTGCAATATTTGTCATTACTGCTTGACTGTTTGGCAATCTTAATGCTTGAATCAAATTCATATATTTACTTACTGTTACTTTCGTTTGTTATAGGCTCGATACATGATGCCATTATATCCATCAGTTTAGACAGACCTTCGGTCTGCGGCTGCTGACTGGCTGTCACATGTATCTGGTATTTTGCCGTTTGGTTGGTCATGCGGGTGTTCTCGCGGGCGGTCGTGACTTTGCCGCTGATTTCCGCATTTATAAACCAATGTTTTGCAGAAGCTTTTGCCTCTACTTCTGCGTTGGTAGTGCTTTTTACGTTTGATGTATCGGTAACCTCCATCTGGAAATCGACATCCACGCGATCTATGAGCAGGGAAGGAATAGGCACCAATCCTATAAACGGAGCCTTGACACTTTGTGACATTGTTGTCATTTTTCCATCCTGCTGTATCGGTCTTTTAATATCGAATTCCAATACACGAGCTGTTTTACCGTCTTCATCAAAAGCAATTTTCTGGTAGAAATTCCATGCTGTCGCTGCCAATTCCTGTTGAGCTTCGGCTGCTGCAATAAGCGGTGCTGCAATCAGTTCCCGCATGGGAAGCCCCTTGAATTTGTCAGTCACGTTTGAATCTGCTTTAAGAACTGGAGAAGTTTCTCTGTTTTGAGTCTCTTCCAATGCAGCGGAGATAATTTCTTTCGCCTGTCCGCTTACATTTTCATTCAAGTTTTCCGCATTTTCTTGTTGCCCTTGGTTCTTTATTTCTTCTGCCATAACATTTGAATTTTAAAATTGTTAGATATTTTTTACAAAATCGTCAATAATTCGGGAAATGCTCTCCGGAGTCTCCTGAACCTTAAAATTGACGCAAACCTCCATGACATCATCCGCATCCGGTTTTATGTTGCTCATCTGCATCTGGAGATTGGCTCTTTGTGGGCTGGATAACAATAAGTTGTTTTCCGGAATCTGTGATTCCACGCTTCCGACCTTCGCCTTGAACTTTATCTGCACATTATCCATCGCAAGATAATGATGGGATATCAAGGCTATAAGTGGAATATCAATAGTCTTGTCTCCAACCATGATTTTTTTTGATTGGAACGTATTTGCGTTATTTGCATTTGTTCCTTCAAAAAGTCTGGTCAGATTTTGTATCTGATGATTCTGTAATGTATCTTGTGCACAGTTTACGGCGTACTGCAAACCATTCATAATATCAGAGAATGAATTGGTTTGAACACTGTCCGGCTCATCGTCATTATTTTTCTTGCCTCTGTGAAAAAGTCCCATGTTTTTAATTTAAATACTTGATTTGTTGTCTTTAATGAGCACCAATCTTGACAATGTCCGGCTTACAGCTTCCATATTTACACTGGAGACTATATTATTATTATTATTGACAATGCCTTGATGCCAAAACCAATATGGTGGATTCTCCGTGTGTTCCATCACGTCCTCCTTTTTTTATTGGGGTTATACTTCGTTTAATGTTCGTTGCGGACGGAACATTTCCGCCCGCAACGGCTTACTGCTTCCTCAAGGTAGGCAATGCTCCGTTAAGTTCGTAACGCCACTTTGAGCCTGCGTTCTGCAAGGCGGTGTTCATGGCATCAACGGCGTTCTTCCAGGTAACGCCAGTGCCGTCCACCTTCGTGGCTTCGGTGCTTTTCTTATTGTAGCCGATACCTTGTTCATGATTGTTCTTCCAATAGCAGGCGGTCATCACGTTGGCGTAGTTATTTCCCAAAAAACCGCCGATATGTACATAGCCAGTGCTACTACCCGTACTGGTTACGTTGCCCGTGGCATAGCAGGCAAGGAGGCTGCTTCCTGCGTTCATTCCCACCAGACCGCCGCCAGCGATATTCTTTTTGGGGGCTATTTCTATGGTCACGTTGCCCGTGGCATAGCAAGCGGTCAGGGTGGCACTCGAATTCGTCTGACCTGCCACGCCGCCGACATCGACCGTTCCCTTCACTGTGGCCGAGGAGCTGCATCCGGTGATGGAACCGCCTATTTGAACACCCACCACACCGCCGACATACACCGTGCCGCTGACGCTGCCCGACACCGAGCAGTTTTCAATGGTGCCCCAGCCAGATCCTACCACGCCGCCAATACTGCCGCCATATATTTGATTGCTTGTTATCTGTACGCCCTCCATCACCACGTTCTTCACCGTACCAGCTCTATTGAGCCAGCCGAACAGACCCGCAAATTCGTCATTTGTCGTAAAGGTCAGCCCCGTAATGGTATGGCCGCCACCGTCGAAGGTGCCTTTGTATGAGTTGTCGTAGTCTGTGCCTATCGGTGTCCAGTCTTTGCCTGTGAGGTCAATGTCAGCGGTGAGGGTAATGTTTATGTCGGTCTTACCTCCGTTCACTAATTCGGCTACATTCAGCAGGCCGTCGGCGTTATAGACCGTGTAGCTGCCGTTGCTCTCTATGGTATAGCCCAGGTCTTTTGCCGCAGCGAGGGAGACGGTGTAGGTATATTCACCGCCCGCCTGCCAGTCGGTAGCATTCTTCATCTTATAAACGAAGGTCTTGCCGTTAGTGAAGGTGCTGGTAATGAAGGCTGTGCCAGCTGCCACACTTTGCGGGGCTACGATGGCGGTGTAGGTGTTGCTGCCCTTGTCATACGGGACGATTATATCCGGGTTGTCGCCTTCGGTGGAGAGACCCGTCAGTCGCACGGATGCCAGCCCCTCGGTGTAGTCCGTCAGAACGATGGTCACCCGCGCCGTGCGGTGGGTGAAGCGGAGCGTGGGGCTACCGTAGGTCACCGTCTGTCCGTCGGCTACGATGAGGTCGCTGCCCTCGAAGTCTTTCCGGGCACTTTGGTTGGCTTTTACCTTTACCGCAGGCGGGGTTGTCTCGCCAGCGGTGTAGGGCCACCACGCCGTGACGGTGATGTCGTTGTGGTTGGTCCAGTAGTACGGGTCGGTGGAGGTCAGCGTGGCGCTGGTGGGGTCGGCGGTGGAGGGCGTCACGTTGTACGTCTTCACCATGCCGTCCATCAGAACTGCCACGCTCTGCACACCCGTCCAATTGCCATTCGCGGGGGCACGGGTGCCGGCGGTGGCTGTCGCGGCGGGATTCAGCCCCGTGGCGGTGAAGACGATGGGTGTGCCTTCCGCCCCTTCCGGTAGGAAGCCCGCTTCGTCCTGCGTGCAGGCGCCCAATAAGAGGGCGAGCGCTGCAAGTGCAAAAAATCTTATCCTCATAATATCTGTTATTTTATTACTCTGGTTCTTTCCGTTGCGGGCGGAACATTTCCCCCGACGGTTTACTGCTTCATCAAGGTGGGCAATGCTCCTTTAAGTTCGTAACGCCACTCTGAGCCTGCTTTCTGCAAGGCGGTGTTCATGGCATCAACGGCATTCTCCCAGGTAACGTTAGTGCCGTCCACCTTCGTGACATTGGTGCTTCCCCTATTGTAGCTGATGCCTTGTTCATGATTGTTCTTCCAATAGCAGGCGGTCACGGTGGTGTAGTTTCCTCCCAAAAAGCCGCCGATATATACATTGCCAGTGCTACTACCCGTACTGGTTACGTTGCCCGTGGCATAGCAGGCAAGGACGCTGCTTCCTGCGTTGAATCCCACCAGACCGCCGCCAAGGATATTATTTATGGGGTCTATTTCTATGGTCACGTTGCCTGTGGCATAGCAAGCGGCCATGGTGGCACCCGAATTCGTCTCACCTGCCACGCCGCCGACCTGGACCATTCCCTTCACTGTGGCGGAGGAGCTGCATCCGGTGATGGAAGCCTCCCATTGAATACCCACCACACCGCCGGCGCATATCGTGCCGCTGACGCTGCCCGACACCGAGCAGTTTTCAATGGTGCCTCCCCAGCTAAATCCTGCCACGCCGCCGGCATAGCCCAACCTGTGATTGCATGTTATCTGTATGCCATCCATCACCACGTTCTTCACCGTGCCAGCTTTACCGAGCCTGCCGAACAGACCCACATATTGGTCATTTGTCGTAACGGTCAGCCCCATGATGGTATGGCCGCCGCCGTCGAAGGTGCCGGTGTATGAGTTATAAAAGTTTGTGCCTATCGGTGTCCAGTCTTTGCCCGTGAGGTCGATGTCGGCGGTGAGGGTGCAATTTATCGATCTGTCTTTTTGTGCGGCTTCGTTCCATGCCAGTAGGCCGTCGGCGTTATAGACCGTGTAGGTCTTGGTGTTGCTATCGTAGATGTAGCCCAACTCGGCTGCGCCACTCTCGCCGCCGCCGTCAGCCCAATCACCGATGGTGCAACCCTCTAATGTCAAGCCAGTGGCGTTCACCTTAACGGTATATTTATAGCGGCTGCCCGCTTCTAATACGACGTTGTTCTGCGGACGGAAGTAGAAGGTGCCGCCGCCGAGTTCCACCTTGACGAACGGTTTGCCTGCCGCAACGGTCTGCGGGGCAGTCAGTGCCTCGTAGGTGTTGCCGCTTGCGTTGTAGGTCTTGATGGCAGTCGGGTTGCCGTTATCGGCGGACAGGCTCACGAGGCTCACCGTGGCACCGTCCACGCTCGTGAATCCCGTGCCGGGCTTCAGTTCGATTGTCACGCGGGCCGTGCGGTGGGTAAATTCAAGAGTCGGGTTGTTAAATTCCACCTTCCGGTTCTCAGCAGAGATGAAATCGCTGTTTTGGAAGTCAGCCAGTTTGCTTTGGTCTTCTGCCACCTTCACGGCAGGCATCTGTGTGATGTCGGCATTGTTGAAGGGCCACCATGCCGATACGGTAATCGGGGCGCGGCTGGTCCAGTAGTACGGGTCGTTCTCGCGTGAAAGCGTGGCACTCTTGAAATCGGTAGAAGCCGTTACGGTGTATTCCTTTACCGCATCGCCCATCTTGAGTGCCACGGAAGTGACGCCCTGCCAGTCGCCGTCCACAGAGGCACGGGTGGAAGGGGCTGCCAGCGGCGTTGCTTCTACGGACAATCCGGTGGCACGGATGACGACGGGGTATTCACCTTCGGGCAGACGGTTATCGCCAGCAAGTTCGTCCTGCGTGCAGGCGGCGAGGGCGAACAGCAGTGCGGTGGCTGCGGGGATAAATAATCTATGTCTCATAATTCTTCATTCTAATCGATTAATTATTAACATCCTACAGGTCAGCACCCACATCTCCACCGTCTATATCGTTCCACTTTGCAATGGTGGCTTCGCTGACTTCAAGGACTTTGTTGCGTACCTTGACGGTATAGGTATAGTTGTTGCCCGCCAGCAGTGCGCCATCGGGCATGGTGAGTGTGGCATGATATTCCTGACCTTTGTAATTCACAACCAACGGCAGGGATGCAACTGTCTGCGGGAAGAGGATGATCGATGACGTGAGATTGCCGTCTGCCAAATTCATGGTCAGTTCTCCGGTCTGTGCCCCGTTGTCTGCGGTGGCAATACCGTCGGCCGTGTTGAACGTACCGGTGAGTAACAATCCGTCCAGCGTGTAACGTTCAGGCTTGACCACACTGAAATTCACGCCGTCGCCCGCCTCGAAGGTAAGGGTTATCTGGCTCATGCGGTGGTGGAAGGAGTTGTCTTCACCGCCTTTGGCGGTTTTGTCGGTGAAGCTTACTACCGGGTTGTTTTTGTCTCCCGTGGCTCCTGAAGCAAAGAGGAAGTCGATGGCAGGCTGGTTCTGCTGCGCCGTGGCATCGGTCGTGGCTGTGAGGATGCCTCCCACCGCGTTGTACGGATAGTAGGCGCGGAAAGTATGGGTCTTTGTATCTTCGATATAGATAACCTTTCCTTCTGCCTCAAATTTCCCGTTTTTCAGGATGAAAGGCACGTTGCCGTACTGGGAATCGTTGCCGATGTCGGTGATGCCGATACGGTCGCCGGCAGTCCAGGTGGTTCCGCTGGCGCGGGTGGCGGGGGCGATGTTGGCGGTAAACTGGGCGGCCACGGGGTCACCGTTCAGGTTCTCGTTGTCGTTGTTGCAGGCTACCAGTGCGAGGGTGAGCGCTGCAAGTGCAAAAAATCTTGTCTTCATTATATCTATAATTTTATTATTTACAAATCAGCATTTACATCATCACCTTTCACTTCTTCCCAGCCGTTGATTTCGGCTCCGTCCACTTCCATGCCTTCGGGAGTCTCAACCAGCGTTCCGCCGAGGGTCAGCGATTTGCCCTTTCTGGTGTTGAACTCCTTGAGAGCTTCCGTAAGGTCGCTTTTCAGCGTGGTGGGGCTCGGGTTGCCGTCAGCATAGCGGATTTCACCCGTCAGCAGTTGTTCCGTGCCGGTCACACCCAGCAGCCGCACCGTGGCTTTCCACTTGCCGGCATCGTCACCTTCGGTAATCTTGGTGAAGGGCAGCACGACGTTTGAAGCGGCTCCGTAGGTATCGGTAGCGAAATCGAGTGTTCCGGCTGCACCCGTCAGATGGGCAACAATCTCCGTGATGCGTCCGGCGGCATCACCCGTCGGTTTGACGACAAGCGTCAGTTCGCGTACCTGCTGCTTCATTGCAGCGGTCAGCGGATAGTCCTTGTCTTTCTCGATGCTCATCTGTTTCGTATAGGTGAAGAACCATCCCGGGGCATTGTTCACAAAGGCATCCGTTCCTGCCCGGTTTCCCGTGGCTGCGGCAATGGTGGCGGTGGTACCATTTACCATGATTCCTTCAGCAGGGTTCCACACCGCAAGGGTGTAGCTGCCTGGAGCAAACAGATGGTTGGGGGCATGGGTGGCGGAAGTCTCCGTACCCGTATAGTCACCCATGGTAACCGTCCATGTGGTAGGTATGTCGATACCCTCACCGCGTGCCGACCAGTCGGCTGTCACCGCAATCTTCCCATAGTCGGGATGCGGCGTGTCATAAAGCGTGTCCTTCACGCAGGAAGAGAGCAGCACGGCGGCTGCCATTCCCATCATATTTATATATTGTCTTGCTTTCATACTCTATTCCTCCGTATTAGAATAACTTCCATACCAATGTCACACCGGCATTGATGGGGCCCCACCAGTCCTTTGTTTCGTTGCCGCGGCGTACACGTACACCGTCGATGACTTCATATTTTTCGAAATCGGCATTCAGGTAGCCCAGACCGAGGTTGAAATCAAGAGCCAGTGCCTTGTTCAGCCGCAGCTGATAGCCGGCGGTGATGCCGCCACCCATCAGGTCGCCCTGCTTGCCTGCTTCGGAGAACTTGTAGTTGAACTGTCCGGCCTTGAACATCGCGCCCAGATACCAGGCTTTCTTCTCACCCATATAGTAACGCACTTCCGGAGCCACTTCCCAGAGTGCATAGCGGCGGTCCTTGTCGCTCCACGTCCATGAAGTCCACGAGCCGTTTACGGCAATGCCCCACGATGGGCAGATGCGCCATTCCACGCCAAGATCTGGTGTCAGGGTAGCCCAGCGCAGCAGGTTGGCACGCAGGGAGAGATGATAATCAGTTGTGATTTTGGTTTCCGACGGCGTGTCGGCAAGTGTATTTTGTTGAGCGGCTTTCTCGGCTTCTGCCTTTTCAGCGGCAAGTCGGGCTTCTTCCGCCTTGCGCTGCTCTTCGGCAAGCCGTTCCTGTTCGGCACGCTTCTCGGTTTCTAAGCGTTCGGCTTCCGCCTTGCGCATCTTCTCAACACCCTTCATCGCGCCGGGGGTCGCTTCCACCGCCAGCTTCTTGGGGAACAGGAAGTTGCGCGCGTAGCCATCCGCCGCATTCACAATTTGATCCTTCTTGCCGACACCCTTCACATCTTCCAGCAAAATAACCTTCATAATCTGTATCCTCCTTAAATCTTAGAAATCAGAAAAATCATCGTCTTTTCGATGGCGGTCGTCGCGCAGTCCGCGCGGGTCGCGGATTTGGTCGACGCAGCCCGCGAACATCGGCAGAATCGGCACGAACAGCACCATCAGGATGGTCAGGAACCAGCGGCGGCCGCGCGTTGCACCCGCGCGTATCATGGCGAAATTCTGCGCCGAAACGCCCTGCACCGCGAAGCTCCAGAACGCCACACTGCCCAGCAGCGAAGCCGCCAGCGCAACCGTCGCGTTCGTTGTAAACAGCTGCGCCGCGCTCAGAAGCAGCAGCACCGCCATGCTGATGCCAAGCGGGGTGGGCATGAACCAGCGGTCGGTGGTCGGCGTGTCCTCCGCGTCGGGAAATTTGCGCCAGCACAGCAGCATCCCCAGCGAGAACGCCATGATTCCTTTGACCAGCAGGTCAGGCATGATGGATGGCAGCGTTATCTCAATCGTTGCGCGCAGGCTCCATTCCAGCTGCTGCAGTACATCCTCGGACAGCCACGGCAGCACGTTTCCGCCCGTCAGCGCCGCGAGACTTTCCAGCGCCGCCGTGCGTTTTGCATCCAGCGCCGCCAGCCCGGACACATACGCGGAATACAGCACCTGCGGGCGCGTCCGCGCGTTCATCATGACACGCAGGATGTCATAGGACAAGCCCTCATACAGGTCGCCGTACGCCTGATAGCGCTGAAGGAGCATCATCAGCAGCGCGACGACGGCGGCGAAGCAAATCACCGCCCAATACATTGCCATGCGCGATTTGCGGAAGGCGCCGGGCGGCAGGAACAGCATCAGCGCGCCGCCGAAGAGCCAGACGCAGGCGGACGGAATGAGCAGCTTCGGCAGGAGGAGCAGCAGAGAGGAAAATGCGCCGATGACGAGCAGCGGGATGCTGATGCAGAGCAATGTCTGGAAGATTGGCGCGTTGCGGGTCGGCAGGGGCAGTTCCCCCGTGAGGGAGAGCAGCGAAAAGGGCATGAACAGCAGCAGAAGCACTGCCAGCGGCACGCTGCGCAGGCTAAATGTCAAAGCGAATACGATACAAGCGCCCATCATGTACCAATCGGGTCTGCCGACTTTGGCTTTGCCGTACATGCTGTCCTCACCTCCTTGTGTAGGCTCATCCATCTTCCTATTGTACAGCACAATCGCCAAAAAAGCAAGCCGGGGAGGCGCGGATGCACGAAAAAAGGAAGCGCCCGTCGCAGTCGCTTCCTTTATATATGCTGATTTTTTATTCGCCGCGCACAAGCGACTCGCGCTTTGCCAGCTCAGCCGCCAGCGCTGCCGGCAGCAAATCCCGATGCGGCTCTTCCTGCGGTACAGCCCCGCGATAGACCGCCAGCGTCCGCTGCGTCACCGTGTCCCAGTTGTGCGAATGGCAGATGTAATCCGGCGCTTCCGCCTTGTACTTTGCCACCTTCGCCGGATTCGCCAGCAAATCCGCCAGCGTTGCGCGCAAATCGTCGATATCGCCGCGGCGGAAGGTCACGCCGTGTTCCTGAACGACGGAGGCGCACTCGTCGATGTCGCTTGTCAGCACGCAGCAGCCGTAGCTC